>Ga0310690_10001578_pt1 | contig 39969 bp, 43 predicted proteins | sample AusTroGonzalo_MG_2_FD_207661 | JGI IMG/M metagenome (GOLD analysis project Ga0310690, IMG submission 207661) | Bovine rumen microbial communities from tropical cattle in Woodstock, Queensland, Australia - Gonzalo_04 (v2) (version 2) | ecosystem: Host-associated > Mammals > Digestive system >... | reverse complement strand
TGCATAAAGGAGACAACTCAAATGAAAATGTTCGAACTGCTGCCGAGACCCCTCGGATCCATCTTCAGAAAATTGACTCACCTGACTTGCAATTCACGGACTTCTCACATCGCGTGGATTTTGGTATAATACGCCCAGCACGCGCAAAAAGGCGTTTCGCCTGTGCTGGAGGGATGGCGGAGTGGTTGATCGCACCGGTCTTGAAAACCGGCGTGCCGCAAGGCATCGGGGGTTCGAATCCCTCTCCCTCCGCCAAATGTGATATAATATTTGGCATGAAGAACTTGCGCGAGAACCAGCCGAACGAAGATGACTTGGCTCACAAGCCGCATTGCGGCTCATGGCGACTTGACCGCGAGATCGGCCGCGGCGCATATGGAATTGTCTATCTTGCCGAAGGGACTGATGGCGACTGGGTCGCGGCGAAAGTCTGCCGTCGCGAAGACATTGGCGATGAGCGTTACGAGCGCGAACTGCGCGGTGCAAAACTCTATAGCGCAATTCCCCCGCAGGAGGGGCTTGTCCGCATGTTGGAACTTGTGGAGGAGTCCTGGGGGTTCTATGCTGTCATGGAACTTGCGGACGATGAATTCGGCGAAGCATCTCCAAAGGCGGCGTCCTATCATCCCAAAACCCTTTCCAAAGTCATCGACGGGGAAAAGGCGCTTCCGCTCAAAGAATGTGTAACTCTCGGCATCTCTCTTGCAAAAGGCCTTGTCGCGCTTCAACGCCATCACCTGCTGCACCGCGACATAAAGCCAGGGAACGTGATTTACATTAAGGGGCGTCCCGTCCTCTCCGATCCTGGGCTTGTCGTCGAAGGATCCGAGGCGGTGTCGTGCGTGGGAACGCCCTCCTATGCGCCTCCGGAAGGATTCACCAATGACACAGGCGACATATACAGCCTTGGCCTGACCCTAAAGGCCGCGAGCTTCGGCAGACGCATCGAAGACCTGAACAAAGGCCCCGCAATCGAGGCAGATACGGGCGCGAAGTTCTTCCCCGCGTGGTGGCACATACTAAACAAGGCGACGGATGAAAACCCTCGCCTGCGCTACCAATCCGCCAAGGCGCTGCTCAAGGAGTTCAAGAGGCTCCGCGTAAAAATGGTTGTTGCCAAGATTTCGTGGTTATACAAGGCGGCAATAGGTGCCTTGATCTTGGCCGCCGTTTCATTCGCATATGCGACCTATCGCGAGAAAAAGCAGCTAGAGCCCGAAATCAAGCGCGTGAAGCAGTATTTTGCCATTCGGCAAGCCGTGCAAGATGCGGCGGCGCAGGATAACACCGTGTGGTCTTCGTTTACAAGATCGTATTTCTGTCGGACGGATGAGTCTCATAGGCAAAGGCTTAAGAGAGTAGAAGAGATTGACCCCGATAGGGCGGCGAGAATGCGTGACATTCTAAATCAAATGCTGGAAATAGACAAGAGGGGCGAAGAGAACAACCAGCGGATAAAAAAATTGCGCGATCAAAACAGTGAGAAGGGCAAGGCGGGCGCTTCCGAGCGGTACAACCAGGCAGAACTGCTTTACATGGAGAACGAGAAACTTGTCAAGGCGTGGCTTTCTCTTCTCGAGCGGTTCATATTGATTGAAGACGAAACCAAGATGGGCAAATGACATACAGGCACTTCAATAACGAAACAACGCGGTCGAGCGTTTTAAAAGCAGTCGCCGACACCGAAAACGAGGCGGCGTGGAACAGGCTGTTCAACCTCTATGCAGGTTTTGTCTTTTCGATTGCGCGGCGCAAGGGCCTTAACGACGTTGACGCTGACGACATGGTGCAGGTCGTCTTCGCCGACCTTGCGCGCAACTTGCCTACGTTCAAGTACGACCGCGAGAAAGGGCGTTTCAGGTCGTATCTGACGGGGCTCGTCAACTGGCGCGTCATGGACAGGCTCAAGGCGACGAAGCGTGACGCGGAACTTAAGTCGAACTTCTGGAAAGTGGCGCGCTCCGCTGCTGGCGAAGGCGACGCTTTCGCAGAACGCGAATGGCAAGCTGCCGCGATGGAAGAGGCGTTGCGCAGGATGAAGCCAGATGTCAAGCCCGAGCATTACGCGGCGTTTGTTGCAAGCGCGGTGGAAGGGCAGGACACTGAGACTGTCACGAAGCTCTATAGAATTTCCAGCGATAACCTGTATCAGATCCGCACGCGTCTCACGGCCAAGTTGCGCGCGAAGGTGGCTGAGGTTCTCGCCGAGATGGACGCTCCCCTACCCCCCAAAAAAACGCCCAACCCACACCCCACAACCCCCTAACTACCAACCCCTAGCTACTAACCCCTAACTTTGTCAGATTCACTGCGCTTGCTCGTATGTTAGTATGCTCATAGCGAGCGTCCAGCAGAGAGAGCCCGGATAGGTGAGAAACATGGAGGAAAATTCAACCAAATGGTTTTAAACCAAATGGTTGAATTTCTCGTTGCGCTCGGCGATGACGATGTGGTATAATGCGCACATGAAACCATTCAAATATGGCTGTGTCGTGTCAGGTGACGTGTTCTGCCCTCGTCCAGAGCTACAGAAACGCTTGACATCCTGCGTGAAGGATGGACAGAATGCCGTTCATCCATGACAAGGAATATCGCTTTTTTAATCCGTTTCTCCGCGCATGGCTTGTCAGTAAGAGGTATTAGGACGTCGCGATAAATCAGGTCGTATTTCTGACTAACTTTAACGTTGCCATACTTTTTCTCGCCGCGACTGTGGTTGCTTTTGCCTTGGCATAAACCTCGAATTCGTTGTTGTTGATTAGCCACAAAGAGCAGGAGAAACAGAAGGGGATTTTCACACCATTCTCGGCCTCCAACTCAATTCTCCAACTCTGGCTCCCGTCCCCTCTCCTCCAGCTTGTCAGATTCGCTGCGCTTGCTCGTATGTTAGTATGCTCATAGCGAGCGTCCGGCAGAGAGAGCCCGGATAGGCCTGTGGGCGGGGAGATTCGCGATTCTCCGTCCACAGGCCTGAATTTATGATATACTACACACAGATTTCCCGCGCAGCAACCCTGCGGTCATGGGATGCGTCACGTGAAAGCCTGAGAAACCATTTAAAAGGACTACGCCAAGTGAAACGTGAATCCAAGCGAACGATACTTATAGCAGGCATGGGCACATCTCCTGCGGTGCTGACGGAGACGGTGTGGGCGCTTGCACACCAGAAGAATCCGGTTGTGCCTGACAAAGTGGTAGTGATAACCACTACGTCAGGGAAAGAGGGTGTTGTGAAGGCGTTGTTGTCTGGGGGTGTGAGTGTTTGGCAAAAGCTCGTCAATGCGCTTAGAATGGAGAAGATCAGGGTTGACGGCAAGCTCATTTTTTCGGAAGGCCTTATTGAGGTTATGGACGATTCGGAAGGCGAGAAGTTGAGCGACCTTCGTGTAGGGAAGGACAATCTGTCTGCTGCCGACTTCATGTTGCGTGTACTTCGCGGTTATATGACTAGCGACACCACTGTGCTTTGTTCCATCGCCGGAGGGCGCAAGACGATGAGTGCGCTTCTTTTTTCGTGCATGACACTGCTTGGGCGCGATGATGATAAGGTCTTCCATGTGCTGATACCGCCAGAGTATGAGTGTGGTATGGAGCCGCCGTTCTATTTCCCTCAGAAGGGTGTGTTCCATCAGTTGCTTTCACGGGGAAGGCCCACGGGCAAAAAGATTTCCTCGTTGAAAGTCGCGATTGAACTCTTCGAGGTGCCGTTTGTTCGCATGTACGGATGGTATCATGACAAGTTCAAGGATTCTCCGCCTTTCTACAGCACGCTTGTGAAGCGGATGCAGTCTATCGCTCCGCCGGCGCGTACGTACCCCAAAGTAAGTATAGACGCCTGGAATTGTGAGGCATGGATTAATGGGGTTAAGATTAGTCTTGGCTCTCAAGAGTTTGCCGCGCTTGTAATGTTGGCAAATGGAATATCTAATCTTGATACGATGTTCCAAAAATTCGTCAAACTGGCCGAAGGGAATAGGGGTGCCGACGCACCGGGCTGGCTTGACGAATTGGAGCATGACTCTGTGTCTGGAAGGAATTCGAAATTCTGTGCATACGACGAGTCAAAATGGCGGGACCAGAATCAGGAAGTCTCTAAGATAATGAATGTGCTGCGCACGAAGTTGGCCAGAGTGGATCAGGATGTTGCTAACTCTCTTGTCCCCAAGCGCAACAAGGCGGTGACATTCCCTGTCGCGGACATCGTTTGGGTCAGCAAGCAGAAACTGATGGATATCTGCGGATATCTATTCTCCGGTTCTGAGGAGTGGGATTTGGTATGATATCCCGCGATGAACACAACAGACATAAAATCGAAAATTCTCGTCGGGAATTCGTTTCCGTTCTCTCTTGTTCGCTGCGCACAGCTGACTGTGGAACAGAAATCGGTTGCGGAGCTAAAAGCACTGCTTGCCGATACGGAAGTCGCGTCCTTTTGGGGGCACGCGAACACACGTGCAGCGGCGGAGTCCGTGCTGGGCGTGTCGCTCGCGCCGCGCTCGGAACGTCCTGCGCTTACGCTTTCACTCGAAGGTCTTCCCATGCTGGACGGCGACACATTCGACACGTGCTGGCTTCTCTCGCCGGACTACCCCGAGGGCTTTCGTCCGGCGATTGGTGTGGAAGTCGGCCTGGAGCAGATTTCGGGATGGCAAGTTCTTAAACTTACTTGGCAATGTAAATGAGAAAGGAAAGCTGATGGTAGAAGATGAATACAAGGACAAGGAACTGCTACTGTTCCAGTTAGGACCTGTTCAGGAGTTCATCGCGCAGGCTGCCACGGTTGGCGATCTCTGGGCGGGATCATACTTGCTTTCGGAACTTGTCTGGGCGGGCTTGCAGAAGGTGCCTGACAAGGAGAAGAACGTGGTGTTCCCCGACTTGTCGACCGATACCGTGCGTGAGGCATTGGAAGTGAAGAAGATTCCGACTATTCCAAATCGGTTCTTGGCATGGGTGCCGGCTGGACACGGTAAGATTGTCGCTGAAGAGGTTAAGAAGGCCGTCAAGGAGAAGCTTGATGGATATGTCAAAGGACTTGGCCTCGGTGACATCGGGGTTCAAGCGGTCCAAACGCAGGTCGACCAGTTTCTCCAGATGACGTGGGCCGTTCTGCCGCATCCGACAGGGACGATGGGCGACGACTACAATGAAATATGCAAGAAGCTTGCAATGCGTCGCAACGTGCGGGAGTTCTCTCCGTGGCGCGAAAGCGTTCCTACGGGTCCAAAGGATTTTCTCTCCGGCAAGGAGACGGCGATACGTGATGAGCGTGGCGCCATGAATCTCATAAAGGAGAAGATTGCACAGGACGAAGGGAAAGGCGCGGAGGAGATCCTGGAGGTGGACGAAGACGACAAGACGAGTAAGGCTAAGTATATTGCCGTAATTGCCATGGACGGCGACAGAATGGGCGAGACTTTGAGCGGCTTCGCCGACAAGGATGAACATCGGAAGTTTAGCTCGTCGCTGGCCTCGTTCGCAGGGAAGGTGGAAGCTGTCGTCAAGCGCCACAGCGGTTACTTGATATATGACGGAGGCGATGATGTTCTTGCGGTTGTGCCGGCAAGGCAAGCCATTGGCTGCGCAAAGAATCTGCGTGCGCTTTGGGGTGACGAGGTGAATGGCAAGACGGCTTCTGTCGGCATTGCCGTTGGGCATGTGAGTGTGCCAATGCAGGATCTTGTGCACAAAGCGCATGCAGCCGAGTCGTGTGCCAAGAGCGAATATAACCGCAATGCGCTCGCGGTAAGTGTGTTCAAGCGTTCTGGTGAAATCCTAGAGTGGGGGTGCAAATTGGAATCGAAGGCCATTTACATATACGAGCAACTTCGCGATTCTCTGGATAAGAATCTTTCCGGGCGGTTTCCATACAAGCTCGCGGAGCTTCTTCAGCCTTACGGAGATATAGCAAGAGACATGAGGAGCGTGGTTCAGCTTGAGTTTGAACATGCGTGGGAACGTTCCACGCAGAAGGCCATGTCCGCAGACCTAGCCGATGCGGTGGATAAATATCTAGGTGATGTTTTCGGTGAAAACGGCAAGCCGAATGACTTCCTCGACCTGTTCCTGTGCGAAACGTTCATCGACCGTCCGCGAGAAGGAGAAGACTAATGCAAGAGAGACAATACGAACTGAAGCCGCGCGACGTGCTGTTCTTCAGGGATGGCCGTCCGATGGACGCCGACAAGGCAATGAAGGATGTGCGCAACATCGGGCATGGTGCGGTGTGGCCGCGTCCTGACCATCTCTACAAGGGTGTGATGCATGCGCTCTTGAAGGAGACGCCAGGCGCCGACTTTGGCGACTTCCCGTCGCTCAAGGTGATTGGGCCATATCCAGTGAAGAAGGGCAAGGGAAGGGATCCTGATGTGTTGTATCTGCCGCGGCCGCTGGACTGGGACATGGAAATCGGGCCTTGCACAGACACCGATCTACCCGAGCCGCTCAGATGCGGATTCATCGACCGGACGGAGGGGAAGAAGAAACTACCGACATGGGTTACAGAAGATGATTTCCTTCGGTATCTGGGCCAAGGGGATCGCGGCCTCTATTACGAGGACGAAAAGGATGATGCTGGCAATGTGCGGAAGGACAAGAACGGAAATCCAATTAAGGCCATCAAATTCCCCTACTCCGACGGCGAGCTCTTCGACGTCGAGTCGCGTATCGGAACGACGCTTGATCACAACACTGGGGCGTCTAAGCGCGTAAAGGGGCAGCACGCTTCTGGACAGTATCAAGGAGAATACCTGCGAGTCAAGAAGAACGTGTCAATGTGGTGTTGCATAGATACTGGCCGTATTGGCAAGGGGAATGGCGCCCCCGAAGCACCAGAGACGCCGCGCACGTTCGTGATCGGTGGTCAGGGAGGCATTGTGACGCGCCATGATACGGACATCAATCTAGACAAGGTCGTGCAAAGACCAGATATTGTCGAGGAAGGCGAAGTCTTTGTCCGCTGGACGCTGATTGCGCCGGCTCTTTTTCAATGCACTGGCTGGATGCCTGGTTGGTGCAAGGACAGCCGCAATGACGTTGCCGAAGCGGAGCGCAAGCCGTTGGGCACGGTGATGTTCCCCGGATGCGAGAAATGCAAGCTAGTGGGTGCCTGCACGGGCAAGCCGATTTATTTTTCGGGGTGGGATACAGAAACAGGGATCAAGCCTACCATGCTTGCGGTGCCCCAGGGGTCTGTCTATCTTTTCAAGTGCGATGATAAGACAAGCGCTCTTGCCCTCATCGCCAGACTCCATCTACAGCGCCAGTCCGATTTCGGGCCACAGGGGTTCGGCATCGGAGTATGTTCCGTCGTCAAGCCAGATTCAAACAACTAATCCTAATACTTAAAAAGGAAAAACAATGAACACGAAACTCATGACAATCTTCACCCGCACCCCGCTGCATGTGGGCTGCGGATCATCCGTCGGCGCGGTCGACCAGCCGGTCGCGCGCGAGCGCCACACGCGCTTCCCCATTATCCCCGGCAGCGCCATCAAGGGCGTGCTGGCGGATTTGTGGACGGAGAACCATAAACGCACCGAGAATGGAAAGGTCTATTTCGGCGAAGACGACTGCAAGGCCGATGCCAAGGCGGGGACAATCGCCTTCGGCGAAGCTCGTCTGCTTGCATTCCCGGTCCGTTCCGCCAAGGGATGCTTTGCGTTCGTCACCTCGCCGCTTTGCCTTGAGCGCTACAAGCGTGACGCCGGACTCGACCTGGAAGTGCCTGAGCTAAAGGATGGTCAGACATGCCTCGCCGGCGGTGAGGTGACGTTTGCCGAGCGAAATGCAGTCGTGCTTGAGGAATATCGCTTCGAGAAGACAGGTGATTTTCCTGTGAACTGGGCCGAGAAGCTGTGTGCTCTGGCGGACGACGCCGTGTTGAATGGTGGCAAGAATCGTTTTGTTCTTGTCCATGACGAGGACATGTCGTTCTTCGCCGAGAACGCTTGCCAGATTTCGCAGCATGTTTCGATTGATTCATCAACAGGAACGGCCGCCGAGGGCAAGCTCTTCAACCAGGAGGAGGTGCCGTCGGAGGCGCTCTTTTATGCGCCGCTGACGGAGCTTCGCACGGATGTGGACTATTCTCCGTTCGTCGCCAAGATGTACGAGTCGCCGCTTGTGCAGTTCGGAGGTAAGGGGACGACCGGCATCGGGTACTGCTCGGTGAAGCTTGTCTGAGGAAGAAGGGAGCCAAAACTATGCAGAACCTCAATCAGATCCGCGCACGTCACGTTTTGGAGTTCGCCAGCTCGGGTAATGTAACGGGAATTAACGGCGGCGAGGTAATCAAGAAAATTCCGCCGGTTTTTCTGAACAATGGACTTATGGCAGCCTTGGCCTATTCAATGGACAAGAAGCAGGACGCTTGGAAAAAGGTCTTTGATGCGGTTGCCGTACACCTTGCCTCAAAGGAGATTGGAATGATCCCAGTTGACCGGAATTCAGCGGAAATGCTGCTGGACTATCTGTCGTCTGACGCAACTAGCGTCATGCTCCGCGATATAACTGCCGAGGTCGGGGAATGGCTTAACTTTGCCCGTCGTCTCGTCAAGTAAGGAACTCTTATATGTCATGTATTGCAAGACCGCCGATTGCGCCAGATGTGGCGGAGGTGATCGGCGAATGCGCGGAGAACGTGGAAAGCAGGTCGCTACTGCTAGACAAGTTCGTGCTGCACAAGTCGTGGCCGCCGGTATTGCTTGAGACCACTCGCCAGACGATGAAAATGGATGATGCCTCACGTTGGAGCTTCATCCGCATCGCGCAGAACGGCGACGACTTCCTTTCTCGGGAGCTGGCAAACTGCGAAAGGAGCGCAGCCGGACGAAACGTGTCGGAAGTGAACAGGGAGAAGTCGAAGAACAAGGTCGACATGCTTCGCATTCTCAGAAAATGTTCGTGTCGTAGGCTCCCCGGCAGTCTTTCTGCGCAGAAGCTCAGGCAAAACCATCAGTTTGCCCAGGAATTGACGAAGCGTCCTGGTCACGTCGCTGTCGTATACGGTGAATTGCAGGGGCGGCTAATCGTCAACCTCTCCGACAGCCTCGTTCAGAACGCAGGCATCTGCCTTGATCGAAACACGGGCTTTCCGTTCATCCCAGCCTCAGCCGTCAAGGGCGTCGCCCGCCATGCTGCCCTTGCGCATCTGCGCAAGGGTGAATGGTCGATCGAAGAGTTCATGCGGGTGTTCGGAAGTTCCGACGCCGACTTCAAGGACAAGGGGGAGCTGTGCCGATTCTCCGATGTTGTATCGGAAGATAAGCGCACGCTCAAGGGCGGCGTTGATTTCGTTGCCGCGCAGCCAATCACGGAGCCGACCATTGTCGTGGACATATCCAATGTCCATTACCCAGATTACTACCAGACTGGCGAAATTCGCGATTTGGCAAACGAGAGGCCGATGCCTAACGCCTTCCCCGCCGTGGAGAAAGGCGTCAAGTATGCGTTTTGCATCTCGGCAAACAGCATGGGGACAGTTGACGCAGATTTGTTTGCGAAGGCTCGTGCTGTGCTTGTGGAGGCGATAACGGTCTCTGGCATAGGCGCAAAGACAGGCGCTGGATACGGCTGGTTCAAGGACGTGACTGAAGCCATGGAAGCGGAGTCCAGGCGGCAGGCGGAAGCCGACGCGGCAAAGCGCTCAGCGGCGGAAGCCCAGGCAAAGGAGGAGGCCGCTCGTGCCAAAGCACAGGCAAACGCAGAGCGCCGCGCAGCCATGAGCATAGCCGAAAAGTGGCAGGAAGTTGGTGCGGCGGCGGTATGCGGCAAAAAGGGCAATGCGTTCTTCGAAGCGTTTGCAAAGGCGAACGAGACAATAAAGGATGAAATCGTCCAGACGCTTAAGGCTCCGGATGGTATTGGTGCTGAAGTCTGGAAAATGCTCCGGACGGACAACAAGCGCAAGAACCAAGCTGCAGTTGATGCACTGTTCAAGTGGGCAAAGGACCGCAAACTGGGGAAGATGCCATCATGAATAGAACAATAGACATTGAATTCATAACCCCGCTCTTTTCGCACGGCGCGACGGATGGTCCGGAGATTCGCCCTGCGTCGATACGCGGGCAGCTTCACGCATGGTTTCGCCTTCTGGGGGGTGACATTGAAGCGGAACGCCGCGTGTTCGGCGGGATAAAGCAGGGCAAGGCGGATTCTAGGAGAATGTCGAGTTGCAAAGAAACGAAGGCTAGCACAATAGTCGTTCGTGTGTGTGATATACAGGGGCAAATAAGGGAGCTTTTGACCTTGCCACACAAAAGCGGCAGGGGAAGAGAGGCGTCGCCACGCAAGGCATATGATGTAGGAGCGAAATGCCAGATCGTGATTACTGATCGTTTGGGTGGCCTTAGCCAGAAGGATGCGGCTTTGCTTAATCGTGCAATTGACGCCTGGCTCTTGATGGGTACTCTCGGCTTCCGCGCAACGCGGGCGGCGGGCAGCTTCATCTGGAGCGACGAGGCTTTGCCGATGCCGACGGAGCCACTGGCCTATCAAGACGCTTGTCGAGATTTGCTAGACGAGGCGGGCGCGGAGGCAAAGGTTGCCGTTCTTGACCGTGACTATTCTTCTGCGGAACTTGCCCGTCGCGATGTTTCCGATTCTCTTGGTGGCCGAGAAGATCAAACGGGTAAAGACAGCCTTGCAAAAATCAATGACCCATTAGGTTTTATAAATGGTAGAGGCGGCATAAAGCGCAAGACATCGCCGCTTAAGTATCGCATAATCCGATTTGCTGACAAGTTCCGGATCCTTGCGTTCTGGGATGGCCGTGGGGAGGTGACAGGCAATTCGGAAAATGACTTATATGATGTGATTGATCTGCTGAATAAGCAAAAGCATGATAGAATAGGTGCTCAGCTCAAAGCGGCGTTCGGGTAAGGCGGTAAGGCGTTAGTATAACTATCTCATGTCCAACCCTCTGCGCAATCCGAACATTGACTATGAACGGGGATGGTTCTCTGTGACATTTCAGGTTGCGTTCAACAAGAGCGTATTCGGGGCGGTTGTCGGGGAGGCTTGTGAGTTAAATGCGCTTGGGTTGGCGGTGAATGAGGCGTGGCTCTCTCACCCTGCCCACACGCCGGGGCTTTACATCGACGAGTTCAGGCTCATGCCTAACCATTTTCATGCTGTTGTCAAAGTTGATGGCGTGAGCCTTTCATTTGTAATAGGAAAATTCAAGAGCTACACAAACCATCTTTATCTCGAGTTCAAGAAGAGTGGGCGTTGCATCGACATCGGCCCTCGGCTGTGGCAGTCGAGCTTCTACGACAACTTGATTTCCAGCCACGAGGAGCTCGAAACGGTAAGAAAGTATTTTCGCGACAACCCGAAGAACTGGAACAACGACCGCTTTGGCCCGGTAACGACTTATGGCGTTGGCAACGCCGAGCTTCTGAGCCGCAGGCTTGTGGCGTTTGTCGCGAGCGAAGCCAGCCCCGGCACTGTGGCCGGGGCACCACGAGAATGGGGCGACCCCACCGCAGTGGGTGGAGGCCCACGAGAATGCAATCTCGAAGCCCCCGCCCACAGCGGCGGGGGTAGTTTCGAAGCCTCGGGCCACTGCGCCCGAGGTGAGGAGCGCCCGGTGATCTCAACCTTTACCAGCCCCGAAGAGCGCGATATGCGAGCGAGGTGCCTTCGCAAACGACGCGCCTTTATTTGGGTTTGCCCAGGCGGTATATGGGAGCCGCTGCCCCCGGCGGTCGCAAAAGCCTGTGAAGAAGGCTGGGGCTTTGTATGTTCGCCAGTGCCATCGGGTACTGGCGTCAACAAGCAGCGTGCAATTTGGTGCAACCAGTATGTAATCAAGCAGGCAGCCGGCGTATGGGTTGGCGCAATCCGCCCGGGCGGTAGCCTTGAAACGCTTTTAAGGGCAATAAAAGGAAAGGAACGAAGCAAATGAATGAGTTGAAATTCGACGTGGTCCTACATTTGGCAGGAGAGCAGTCTGTGCCGAATTACATGGCGGTTAAACTATCTGAGGCGCAACAGCATATCGTGCTAACGACAAAAAAGACTAAGACACAATATAACTTGCTGGCGCAGATGTTTCCTTCAGAAGAGAGATTGATTCGGCATATTGAGGTTGAGGCAACGGACTATGCGGCGATTAGGGCCGCGGTGTCCGGGATCCAAGGCCTTGAAGGCAAGAAGATAGGTGTAAATGTGACGGGAGGAACTAAGCCCATGTTTGCGGCGGCGCTCGACGTCTGCAGAGAAAAAGGATTCACGCCGTTTTATATTGATACACAGGAACGAATGATTTCTTTCTTTACAGGTGACTACGTGAAGCTGTCAATGCCGAGGGTCTTTGAGTCCGTGGAAGAGTTTGTCCGTCTAGGGAATTATCGAATCAAAGGGGGTGTTAAGCGCAGTGACGACATATCCGATGCTCGCAAGGACCTTATAAAACAGTTCTGGGACAATAAAGATTGGGTAAGACGGGCGATAGGGGATTTCAGCCAGGCGACCGACAAACGATATCAGAACCAAAAGTCCTGCCCCCCTGAGTGCTATAGAAATGCGTTATCTGTGATTCTGAGTCCGCGCGGGGGCTGTAAGAAGGAAGAGGCGCTTGCGCGTGCATGGGAGAATGTGTTCCCATCTAGGGCTAGTGATTGGCGGGGCGCAGCCCGTTTTGGCGCAGGCGAGTGGTTCGAGGAGTGGTTATTGCTTCAATTTGCCAACAGCAGAAAGAGTTCTGATTTCTGTGATTTGTGTTCGGGCCTCTCACTGGCCTTTGCCGACGACAATAGGGATCGAAGCGTTCAGGAAATAGACGTGGCCTTTACGGATGGTTATATGCTGACGCTGATCGAATGTAAGGCTGGTGCCGTTTACCAGGAGCATGTGCAGAAGTTAGAGAACCTTCGTCGGCATATAGGTGGAGCCATGGGGCGAGGTTTTCTCTGTGCAATTAACTACCAGTACCCGTCTGAGATTGTTGTGGAAAGGGTCCAGAATGGCAGCATCTCGCTCATTACTGGCGATAAGGCGCTTCGTATGCTCCCGAATCGCCAGGAAGCGATAAGGCCCAGAAGATGTTATCAGGATGAGCGGGACTATAATGAGTAGTAACTAGGTAAATAAAAGACGGAACGACTGCGGGGCAGATGCAATTGCATTCGCCCCGCAGTCACTTCTTGATATCCGCAGATATCATTTTCGCGTTGCTCCATGCGTGGATATGCGATAATACCCGCATCTTCGACAAACAAGGGCGAGCGACCAAGGCGAGTGCCAAGGCGCAGGACCTTACAAAGAAAGGAACAAAAAAATGAAGGATGATGTCATGAGCTATGCAATGGGAGAACAGTTTCTCGCAACGGTCAAGAGCGTGCGTCAGGAGAGCGTGTACATAGAGGTGCCGAATGGAGGTGTCGGCATGATCAGCGCTCGCTGCTTTGGCAATGGTGAGGCCCGCAGGAGGGCTCTTGAGGGAATCAGGCCTGGTGATAAAATGATGGTCAAAGTTGTCGCGTGGCATCCCATGTCCAAGACGCTTTCGCTAGTTCCCGCCGGGATGTCTCCGGCAGAGAGGAGGCTCCACGCTCCCCGTGCAGAGTTCAGGAGGCCCTACCGCAAGCCGACATTCAAGGCGATTCCTCCCAAGACGCTTCTTGTCGTGGATACCGCAAATCTCATCGGCGACATTGCGCCCGAACATGTCGGCACAATGCTTAAGGGCGTTGTGTCAACGCTTCACGGGGCAGGGTATCGCACTATGTTCTTCCTTGAACGTGGAACGCTTACGTGGTTGATGCACCACCAGTCCTCAGTGGAGGGGGAGAAGCGACTGGAAACCTTCTCGAAGCGCGATGACGTTGTCCTTGTCGGGGCTAAGGCAGAAGCAGACCTTCCTATTCTTCAGACGCTGGAATCTGTTCCTGATTCCTGCGCAATCTCCTCTGACCGGTTCTGGGACTACAAGGACGCCTTCCCCGAAATCGTTGACTCTGCAAGAATACGAACCTTCTCGATTATGAGGTACGGCGATAAGCTGAACGTCTCTGTGGACGGCATAAGGCAAATGATATCTGTCTCTCTAAAAAGCGAAGAAAACGAAGTGCTCTCAAAGGCCGAAGAGAAGCCGGAGGCTTTTGCGGACAAGGAAGCATGTGCTCGCAGTACACTTCAGACGCTTCGCCCGCAGTCGGATGCGGGCGTGCTTGGCATTGGACGACGTATGCTGGAGCGTGGTAACAAGGAAGCTGCCATAAGGTTGATCAGTAGGACTGCGAGGAAGAACCCGGATGCCTATTTTGCTCTTGCTGACGCTTATTCGCATGGTATTGACGGTGAACCAGACCGAAAGGCGGCGGTCAAGTTCAAACGGCTTGGCGACAAGTTGGCAAGACGTCAACGTCAGGCCGAGAGGCGGTATGCGCGAAAGAATGCGGCGCGTAGGCGGGATGGTTTTCCCTCCTATCCGCACCTGTCGGTGCGAAAGATCGCTGCAATGGGGCTGGCAGACTTTGCACGTGGACATGAAGAGTCCGCAAAGTACCGCAGCAAGCGCAATCACACTTGGGGGCGAGCTTTGGGAAGGGCCGCTTAATTCAAGTCTATAGGAATAAGTCTTTGACATGGCAACTATAGTGTTCAACCGTGATTCTATCAGCGTCAATCTCGAGGCGAATCACCTTGTCATACATGAGCATGCAGGCGGAGGCTCATTTCGCCGAATGCCGCTCGTAGATGTCGAGCGCGTCATTGTAGTCGGGCAGCCAGCAATTGCTTTCCCGGTGTTTGCCAAGCTGATGGATCTTGGCATTCCCTGTTCGTTTCTGTCGCACAGTGGACGCTGGCGAGGAATGATGGACGGGGACTCTGGGTTTCATGCAGAAAGGCGCATGAGACAGTATGAACGGATTAAGAATCCTATGTTCTCGCTTGAATTGGCTAGGCGTACGGCAGTGGCGAAAATTTTCAACTGTAGGCGCACTGTTCAGCGCCTTGCTAACGAGCGAAGCATTTCGCTTGCGGAGGATGAGTCCTGGTTTGCACTTGCGAAGCTAAAAGTGGAGTTGTCATTCGCAAGAACGATTGACAGCATTCGTGGTATGGAAGGTCGGGCGGCGAATCTGTATTTCCGCCTTCTAGCCCGGTTCTTCCCGCCAGATGTCCCATTCGAGGCCAGAACGCGCCGTCCTCCCCGTGATGAGGCCAATGCACTTTTGTCGTTTGTCTATACGCTTCTTATGAATGTCTTTGTCACGACAATTCGTGCACATGGCCTTGATGTCGCGGGTGGATTCTTTCATTGTGGACATGACAGCTCGCCTGCGTTGGCACTTGATCTTATGGAACCGTTTCGCTCTCCTTGGGCGGATCGCCTTGCCCTTGACCTGCTCAATCATCGGAGGATTCGGGCTGCCAATCATTTTGAATGTGACGGAGGAGTCGGAGTGTTTCTTAACGAGTCGGGCAGAAGGGTGGTGTTCAAGGCGTTCGATGAAATGTTAGAACGACGCAGATCAACGGAACGCGGCATGTGCACTGGCAAGCAGATAGTCGAGAATGCGGTTTGCGGATTCATTAGTTCCATTGAAACTGGAAATGGAATTCGCGTCTTCAAGGCTGCATAGTTTTGTTTGCCTATGTTGCATCTGATAGCATACGATGTGGCAAACGCCAGACGATTGCACAGGGTCGCCCGCATTTGTGAAGACTATGGTGTGCGCATTGAAAAGAGCGTGTTTGAGTGTAATTTGGACGAAGGGAGATTTCAGGAGCTGTGGTCAAGACTTTCCGCCATCGTCACGGATGCAGATAGCATAATCGACTACCCGATAGGACTACTCGACCAAAAGAGGATTATGACGCTTGGCGGCGCAACGCGGAATGATCCAGAGAATACGTACGTTTTCTGACGGCGGATGAAACGCCCTGAAAACAGGCTTCTGCCGTCAATCGATAACTTGCGCAAATGTCACGAAAGTTACGAAAAACGAGCATGGCGTCGCTGACGACTTGATGTCGAAACCGTCAGCCGTCAAAAATATCAAGAGAGCCCCTTGTCAACAAGGGTAGAAATATGGTACAGTATCAATCGACATCAACGCCGAAAGGCAATTGAGACCCGGCGCGAGCTCGGCCTGGTCTGACGTGAACGACTGGCCGCGTATCAATCGACATCAACGCCGAAAGGCAATTGAGACTGAAGTAACTGAGCGAAGTAAGCTGCAAGGAAAGTGCGAGTATCAATCGACATCAACGCCGAAAGGCAATTGAGACTGGCATCTTTTTAACTCCTTTCGCACTGCAACTAGAGTATCAATCGACATCAACGCCGAAAGGCAATTGAGACGGCACATCTCGGTCACGTCGTTGTCGAACTCCTCGTCGGTATCAATCGACATCAACGCCGAAAGGCAATTGAGACTTCCGGACGAGCACGTCGCCGGCCTGCAGCACCGACAGCGGTATCAATCGACATCAACGCCGAAAGGCAATTGAGACCTCGGCTACCGCCTTCGCCTTGGCGTCCTCGGCCTCCTGTATCAATCGACATCAACGCCGAAAGGCAATTGAGACGTCCATCTGCCGAAGATGTTGTTGGCCGCGAGTACGTGGTATCAATCGACATCAACGCCGAAAGGCAATTGAGACCCCTGCGGATCGTCTCCTGTAGGACCGGCCAGTCCCTGGTATCAATCGACATCAACGCCGAAAGGCAATTGAGACTGGTGAAGGTCGCCTTGAAGAACGCATCGATCTGTTCCTGTATCAATCGACATCAACGCCGAAAGGCAATTGAGACGGTTATTTTCAACTCCTTATCTCCTATTCTCTGTTGTGTGTATCAATCGACATCAACGCCGAAAGGCAATTGAGACTCATCTTCGACAACGAGAGTATCCCACAGAATACGAGTGAGTATCAATCGACATCAACGCCGAAAGGCAATTGAGACTTCGTCTGGTCGAAGTCATCGACCCACCCCAGCCAAAAGGTATCAATCGACATCAACGCCGAAAGGCAATTGAGACCTGGCGAGCAACTCCTCGACCTCCTCGTCCGTCCAGGTATCAATCGACATCAACGCCGAAAGGCAATTGAGACGCCTGCTTGATGGTCTCGTCTCCGACCTTCAGCGTCACGGTATCAATCGACATCAACGCCGAAAGGCAATTGAGACTTCGCGTCGCCGCAGACCTTCGCGTCGCCGTAGACCTTGTATCAATCGACATCAACGCCGAAAGACAATTGAGACTCAATCCACTGCGTGCCCGTGGATTCCAGATATTCAAGTATCAATCGACATCAAAGCCGAAAGGCTTTCAGCGGATATCTAAGGATATCCGCTTTTTACTTTACAGCGACGAAATATGCGATAATACTCGCGTCCTCAACAAACAAGGACGATAGGATGATGCGTGTGCCGAACCTTGAGCCTAAACGAGAGAGAACAAGGAGAAACGAGATGGTAGCTATGTTATTCAATGTCGCAAGACAGGCCGTCCAACCGACGCTTGGCCGGATATTCGCGGAAAACGCTATACGTGCCGCTGGCAATGCCGCAGGAGCGGCGACGGTCGCTGCCGCCGCGTATGTCGCGAAAAGACAGTTCGAGTCGCGCAATTGCAAGAACAGAAATAGGAACGGGCGTTTGTCCCGCTGACGGGAAAGGAGACGATGAGATGGGAATGAGACCTTGTCATGGTCCTGAGTGCCGTGCATGGCGCGAAGAGTTCCAGATGCATTATGCTGGAGATGACAACGACGTTCTCGGAGGCGAAGTCTGCCAGATGTGTGGGTTCGAGGGGCCAATGTCGGATTGGTACGCAGAACGTGACGCCGAAGAGGAGGATGCCTCAAGATGAACAGGAAAAACAAGAAGATGGGCGTATTCAGCTGCGTCGCGAATGTTGTGGTTGATGAATTTACAACAACGGGTCTTCCTCGGCCAATCTCGACCGTGCTCTGGCGATGTCTCGCTGCGGCGGTGAACTCGGAAACAGGCAATGAAAAGCAGAAAGGGTATGCCGGTAAAAGGGAGGGAAGATGATGTCAAAAAATAAAAACGATTCAAGAGTGATCAGGATCAAGAAGCTCGTGTGGTATGCTAAGACTGTGTGGCGGAGGACGAGGGCGTGGAAACGTTCGCTGTTTCACGAGCAGCGGGAGTTGGATGCCTTCAGAAAATGTTTCAGGCTTGAACGTAAAGCGGTAGATTACCCGAGAGCCGTGCCTCTGCTGACGGAGTTGATGAATGCCTATCGTGAAACAGGACAGGAAGCGCGGCGTTTGGAGGTGATGCGGCGGCTGCGCGACATTGAGCCGAAGCCCGTGCCTGAGTTCATGTGGGGCGAACAGCCGTCTGTAAAGATTTGGAGGAGCAATATCGAAGCATGGTGTGAAAAGATAGAACGACTTGTCATAGAGCGAAGAATGGATTCAATACATTTACGTCACATCCAGAACGTCCTTCATATCAGCTATGGCAATGCTGAAAATGTCTGCGAAGAGCTGAAGAGTCGTGGTATCTTAGGGCCGTATGACGTGGCGACCGGTCGACATCGTGTTTTCAAGAAGGAGGGATTTTGATGGAAAAATGCACAGGAGAACAATGCTATGTCAAAGCGGTAGAGTTTGTGCGAGCGGCCGGATGTGCTTCGGTTGCTCGATTGCAGCGAGGCCTGGGCATTGGATACAACCGCGCCTCTCGGTTGATAGACCTTCTTGAGCATAATGGGGTAATTGGCCCGAAACTGCCTGGTCGCGTGACACGGGAAGTGTTGTCTTGGTCATAAAGGAGGAAACCATGTTTGTCGGAAGTTATATCAAGAAGATGCGGAGAGGCGGATGGGTTAGTTTTCCGAAGGCTTGGCTGGCAATGCTCGGTGACGATAGAGCGGTCTTCATTCTGCCAGATCCAAGCGGCGGAAAATCGCTCGTAATTGTGCCTGCAAAGGATATCCGTCGGGAGCAAGTCAAGTCGGCTATGTTCGTAAATATCAGAGAGGATGGACGAATGCGGATTCCTTTTGGCCTGGTCGCGTATTTGGGATTCAAGGACGTGGTCTGTTTTTCTGGAAATATACGGACGGTTAGTTTGTCAGCATCTTGTTGCTGACGGCAGACGAAAAGCCATGAAACAGGCTTTTGCCGTCAATCGACAACTATCGCAAATGTCACGGAAAGCGCTAAAACGAGTGCGGCGTCTCCGGCGATTCGTCGTCAAAACCGTCAGCCGTCAAAATTGATAAAAATTCCCCTTGCCGGCAAGGGTCAAAATATGGTACAGCATCAAGCAACATCAAAGCCGAAAGGCGATTGAGACGCGTGGTTCTTTTCATGAAACGTCCGCATGAATTGAACGTATCACTAGACGCCAAAGCCGAAAGGCAATTGAGACCCCCACTTTGCCTGGGGATTGAACCCCTGGTTCTTGAGTATCAATCGACATCACAGCCGAAAGGGGTTTAGCGGATATCTGAGGATATCCGCTTTTCTTTTTCTGTCGGCAAAATATGCGATAATACGCATGTCTTCGACAAACAAGGTCGAGCGACCAAGGCGAGTGCCAAGGCGCGTGGCTGTAAAGGTCGAGATCGAGAAACAAGGAGAAGAAAATGAAAAAGACCGTGCTGTGCGTACTTGTATCTTCCGTGGCTCTGCTGGCGGCGATGGGACTTGTATTTCTGTGGTGTTGCCCCGAGTGGCATTCAGGGATGCTTGGCGAGCACTGGCGGTTCAAGCGGCAACTCTGCTGGAATGCCATTGGAATGGTTGGGTTCTGCATCCCTTTGCTAGCTGGGTGGGCGCGATGGTTGAGGCTTGCACCCGCCTTGGCTGTGGTGTGGCTTGTTTTGTTCGCAGTATCGCAGTTCAGTCCTCATGATGGTGGCGGGTGCTTTGTCCTTTTGGGGCCAATTCGCCTTGACGTATTTGCTATGTTGCCGTTCACGTTGTCCATGTTGCTCGCATGGATTCTTCACAAGTTAGGATTGCGGGCGATTCGAATGCTCTTGGTTGTCGGCGCCTCAATTCTGCTTGTGCCGACTGTGCGTATAGCGACAAATGCCAATCGTGTGTCGCGTGTCACGGCATGGTTCAGCGGCAATCCGCCGACAAAGGAGCTTGCGGAGCAAGACGTTTCCCTGTCCCGTGCTTGGGCGCAGATGACCTGTGTAAAGGCAGTTGAAGCCTCGCATTGGTTCTCGGCGAACGAAGCATATCTCAAGGAGAATCCGCTCCCGGGCCGTCTTACATTCGCGATGCCGGCGGCTGCGTCTCTCACGTTCGGCAGATGGTTTCTTGCGCTGACAGGGGTAGGCTTTGCGGCACTGATGTGGTGCTTTGTTCGCGTGTTTCGAACAACGACAGACTACGCCAAAAGGATGTTCCTTGTTGTCGCTGGACTTGGCGTATTCGCTCCGGCGATTCTGGGTGTCTGCGAATGCTTTGGCGTTACGCCCATGTTGTATACATGCATGCCCCTTGTGCCGTACAGCGGAACGCTGGCGCTGATGACGTGGATTACAATTGGCTCTATTGCCGCGATAGTAGAGGACGACCATGTTTAACAAGACCGCACAACACACAAAGAAAGAAGGTTAATGATGAACAGCAATTTGGAGTATGGTAGGTCTGCTTTCTACAATGTAGAAGAGGTGGGCCATACATGCGGAGTCGTTGTTGCGATTGCAGCGCTTGCCGCAGGGGTGGCATACTTAATCTCAAAGTGCAAATGAAGGAAAGTGCTATGGAGGACTTCAACAAATTCATGTCGGGTTTCTTTGCAGGCGTTCTTGATGTCGCCAAAGTCGCGGCCGCCATGGGCGGGTTGGTGCTTACAGGCAAGAAACTGCTCAAGTAGTAGATGCCATGTAGAAACTCTTACTGCGGATCTCATCTCCGTTAGTTGCTTTTGATATCTGCCGATATTATTTCTGTCTTGCCCACTGCGTGGATATGCGATAATACCCACATCTTCGATAAACAAGGTTGAGCGACCAAGGCGGGTGCCGAGGCGCAAAACTTGATAAACAAAAGGAGTGCGCCATGAGTAGTTTGTTTGCAAAAGTTCTTGTTGCTACAGATCCAAGGATGAATCCAGCCGCTGGATTGTTTTGGAGCGCAACTTCCGATTTGGGGAGATCGCTTGGGAACGTTTGTTCCGGTCTCGCTTCACTCTTCGAGTCGTCTCCAGAGCCGGTCGACGTGCCGTATCAGAACTATGCTACAGTTCCTACGCGTCCACCTCTGGAATATGCGAAGATGCCACATCGCAAAGTTCCGGACTACACACATTGTATCCGTGCCAACATTGCCAGCCTACGCGAAAAGTTCAACGCGCAGCAGAAGGTCGTCGACGAGACAAGGCAGCAGATCGACTCCCACGAACGAATTGACTTGCAACAATTAGACCGCGAGATTCAGGAAATCCAGAATGAAATAATCAAATGCCAATTATCAGAGGACGACTTGTCTAAACAGAGCGACGCTTATTGCTCGGAAGGTATGCTACGCAATGTGTTTGTTCACGGTTTATCGCAAGTTTCCTTGGCGTATCGAATCCGGGAATTGCGAGAGGGGAAAGCCGCGCTTATCGCCAAACAAGATGAACTGAAGGCATTGGTGGGCAAGCGGAACGCCTTCGACTTCTCGGCGAAGAAGCGTCTTCTGGAAACGCAGGAGGACGAGCTTAATTCCATTCGGAAACGCTGCCTTTGCCAAGAAGCAAAAATCGATAGCCTCAGTCAGCAGATGCAGGGTTTCATTGACAGACTAGCCGATACCACCAGCCGATTGAATATCGAGATCGACAAAGTCAACACTTTGAGTCGGTACGAGGCCGAACTCAACGCCGCAGTGAACGCCTATGAGCGGCGTCTGGTGCACAAGAAATGCGAAGAAGAATTTGGCAATAGTTCGGTTGGAAGACTGCACGGTCGAGTGATGTTGCGGATCAGGGAGTTGTCTTCACTCTACGACAAGCAGATCCGCCAAGCCGAGTATTATGCACATGCAATCGGCTTGTTGACATAGGCGAAGGGCAGTCGTCGTATGAGCAATGTCGTTCCCGATATCCGCAGATATCATTTTGCATTGAACTGCATATGAATATGAGATAATACACGTGTCTTGAGCGCAGAAGGCCCTTCGGAAGAGGTGTGAGCCAAACCGCAATGGCGGGCGCGAAAAATAGGGGAAAACAACAATGAATAAAGTCATTATTAAGCTGAAGACTAGTGGGAGTGAGTATTGCGTGTCAGATTTCGGAATTTGGAACGTATAGGATAATGTGTGGTTTATTAAAAGGAGAAAACAAATGAATACGAAAATGTTTCACGGTCATTACCTCCCCCATGACTACAAAAACATAATCATGGCCCATAAGATCGAAATGAACAACATCATAGCCGCCGGTACGCTTCAGCGGCCTTACAAGAAGCGCAGGAATGGCTGGGGGCATGGTGGAAGCTGGGGGAAGAAAAGAAGACACGAGCGCAAGCCCAAGCTCTGGAACTTCTTCCAGTCGTGTGGTCTTCTCGACCAGGACAAGGTAATGCGTATGAGCGATGGCGAACTCGCCGAGGGAGCCGTTGACGTGATGCGCTATGCCTCTCACGACCTCTCCAACCACGCTCGTGGCTTTTGTGAAGGCATGGCGCAGGCCGGGCGAGGCACCGTGGAGCTGGGCAAGTGCGCATGTGGGATTGTCAAATGCACATTCAACCTCATCTCCTCCATCTTCGACTAGTCGCAAACAAAGAAAGGGCAAACTATGATAATCTTTGTGCTCATAATCTACATGGTTCTTATTCTGGTATCCTGAGCAAGGTTGATCGCAAGGGAAAATCCGTAGCTGCCGGAAAAACGTTACGCCAGCAACTTATGCAAGGTGTTCAGGTAGAAAGGAACAGCAAATGAAACATAGGCATATTCACGCGAAGGATGAGATCACATTCATAGAGGCAAGCCACTAACTGAAAAGGAGTTCTTTATGAAGCGTACGAAAGTAGTGATAGACGGTGTGGAGCAAAACTTGACACATACAACTATAGACGATACCGTGACTGGTTGGTTCAAGGTACATGTAAAGATGTGGAACTCGACGGTGTATCTCTTTGTCGGAAGCATTGATGAGCTAGTCAAGAGTGGACGTGTGCGATTCAAGGACAACCCTGAAGTGCTTGAGGAAATAGAGCATTTCCAGGAGAAGCATCCGAAGGCCTTTGCCGCCGTTCGACTTTGTGGTTTTAACGACTTCATCATAAGACTGGGCAGTTTTCGCCCGTGCCTTCTGGACGACATGCTGACGCTGTGCCATGAGTCGTTGCATGTCGCTCAGGTCATGCTGTATAACGTAGGCGCAGAGGTCGAGCCTGCGGGCAGCGAGACGTTGGCATATACTCACGGGCACATCTTTGGCCGCCTTATTCAAGAGTTGCTGAAGGGGTGTGGTGGGCGAAGCGCGGGGAAGAAGTCGAAAAGATGAATCTCCGAGATAAGACATAATTTAACCTAAACATTGAAAGGAATCACATGGCATCTAAGTCGTTGAAGCAAAAGGATGTAGTGAAGAAGTCCAAGGCAATAAAGCGTGTCACAAAGAAGAGCGCGGAGCCTTTGCTGCGGGCTGTCGGCGATGAGGCGTTTGGGTTCAGGGTTCGTGAGATACGGGAGCTGCCGGATATCGACGGCAAGATGTGGCGTATGGAGTTCGTCAAGAACGGGGCTGACCTCGTGTGGATTGATGCTGATGACAGAAGCAAGACTTTTGCGATAGCGTTTAGGACTCTGCCAGACGATGACACGGGCGTCGCACACATCCTTGAGCACTCGGTTCTCTGCGGGTCTGAGAAGTTTCCCGTGAAAGATCCATTCGTAGAGTTGCATAAGAGTTCTTTTGGAAGCTGCAATGCCTATACCAGCCCAGATTGTACCTGCTATCATGTGTCTTCGCACAATGATAAAGATCTTCTCAACTTGACCGAGGTGTATCTTGACGCGGTGTTCGCGCCATTGTCGGTAAAGAATGACTGGGCTATGCCGCAAGAGCGCAAAGTCGTCTTCAACGAGGTGAAAGGTGCAATGTCGGATCCGAGGGTCATCGCAGAAAAAGAGATTTCGACAATGCTGTTTCCGTCCAATGCCTATGGTCGCATTTCAGGCGGAGACCCTGCCGTCATCCCTACTCTTACGAAGGAAAAGTATTGCGAATTCTACGAGCGATTCTACCATCCGTCCAATGCCCGTATTTTCCTTTATGGCAAGGTAGATATAATTCCAATGCTGAAGCTTATAAGCGCCTATCTATGGCGCTACGAGCGACGGGATGTACCGTCTCTTCCGCGGTTTCAGCAGCCTGTCTCGTCCGAGAAGACAATAGAGTACCCGTGCGATACCATTGCCGACCGTACGCGCTTGTACGAGGGCTGGGCGTTTGGCACTTGGCGCGATGTCGAGAAGAAGGTGGCGCTGAGCGTCATCTGCGACATCTTGTCCGGTTTCAACGAGGCGCCGCTCACAAAAGCGCTACTTGACGAGGGAGTGTGCGACGACTTTTTCATGGAAAGTTCCAGCGGCTATCAGAACGAAGTCCTTGCAACGTTCGTCAATGTCCGCGACGGCAAGGTCGATACGGCCCAGCGGGTTTTCCGTGAAACGCTTGAACGCTTGGCTCGCGAAGGCTTCGACACAAGGCAGATTGCGGCTAAGCTTGATAACAAAGAATTTCATATGCGAGAGCGTGCTTTCTTTTCTCCTGGCGTTGACTTCCTCTCGATGGCGCTTCGCAATTGGCTCTATGGCGGCGACCCTGCCGAACGGATTGAGTTCTCAAAGCGCTATGAAGCTCTGCGCCGGTTGAACGGGACCGGTTACTATGAACGGCTTGTTCAGGAGACGATACTTGAGAATCCGCACCACGCTACGCTGACAATGAAGCCGACAAATAGTCAAAAGGCGGAGCCTGCGCTGCCCGAGCCTGTCGAAAAGGCGCCAGAAGACGATCCTGCGGACCTTGCAAGGATACCGAGGCTCCGCCTCTCAGACATCCCGGAGAAAGGGGAATTCACGGAGTGGACGGTTGATGTGGTGGATGGCGTAGATGTTATGCGCCCGCTCGTCAAGCAGAATGGAATCACATACGTGGACCTCGCGTTTGCCGTCAACGATCTGACAGATGCAGACCTTTTGGACTTGCCGCTGCTCGGAGCCGTGCTTGGAAGTTTGCCGGCTGGCGGGCGCAACGTGCCGGAGTTGCGGTGCGAACTTCGGTCGAAACTTGGGCACTTTGCATCGCGTGCAATCACCTCGGAACATGGAGCATACTTCAATGTTTGCGCGAGGTTTCTTTCGGCACACGCCGAGGAGGTGCTGCGTCTTATAAAGGACATCCTTGTTTCCAGCGATTTCTCACGCGTGAAGGAAATTGCGTACATACGAAATCAGAAAAAGAATGGTTTCGAAAACAAGTTGCTGACGAATGGAGATTCCGTAGCAAGTGCCAGGGCTCAGCGGGGGCTTTCTGCTTCGGATCGAATCGACGAGCTCTTCTGTGGGCTTACACAACATCGTCATCTCAATGTAGGACGGTGCGGTGACCTTGCGAGACTTGCGGAAAAAGTTTTTATTCGCAGCAGGCTTGTCGCTTCTGTCGCAAATCCGCCGTCCGTGGATTTCGTGCATCGGCTGATTCAAATTGTGCCAGCGGGCGAGGCCCTTCCTAACAAGGACGCATCGCTTGGTCTATGTGCAGAAGTTGTGAAATCGGACTGCTACTCAACGAAGGGCCAAGGCGCCTTTACGGCGATGTGCGCTCGACTGCCGTCGGGCACCGCCTGTTCCGGCGCGTTTGGGGTCGCGGCCGAGATGCTTTCGCTTGATTACCTCTGGGACGAAATCCGGGCTAAGGGTGGCGCATACGGCGGACACTTTAATGTCGATATGTCTGGCGGGTTGTCTCTTAGGTCGTGGCGAGATCCCAGACCGACAGTCACTCTCGGCGTTTTCGAGAAGTGTGGCGCTGCATTACGCAAATATGTTAGGTCCGGGCAGTCATTCGAGAAATATCAGGTTGCCGTGGGAGGCAAGTCCGATATGGCATATTATGTGGGAATGGCGGCGAAGCTTGCGTTTGTGAATTATCTGAACGGCATCACAGTTGCAGACTTGCAGCGTTGGCGGAGTGAGATTTTGCACACAACGGCAGACGATCTTCTGAGGTTCGCGGACATTCTCGATCAGGTTCTTCCGAGTGCGACGCGTTGTGTCATCGGCGAAGAAGCGCAGGTAAGGCGTTGTGGACTTCCTGAGTTCAAGAAGGACCTCGACTCGGCGGGAAGTTATACGAGGGGCGATTGCGTGATATAACCTTTCAAAAGGAGTTGCACATATGTTGGAGAACGTGAGGGTTACGAAACTTGACAACGGTGCGTGCATTGCGACGTCTGCAATGACGGGATCGAAGGTCTGCCATCTTGGATTCCACATCCCGATGGGCAGCCGCCGCGAGAAGGCGTCGGAGGCGGGATGGAGCCACTTTGCCGAGCACATGGTTCTGGATGGGTCGAAGAAGTATCCGTCGAGCAAGATAATCAATCGCATCATGGACAGATTCGGCGGCATCAGCAATGCGTCGACATCGAAACTGTGGACGGAGTTCCATGCACATGTCCCTGCCTACGGGGTCAATACGGCCATTGACGTCTTTGGAGACGTGATTGCACATCCTCTGTTCTCGCAATTGGAGATTGAAAGAGAACGAAAGGTCGTTCTCGAGGAAATAAAGGGGGATGAAGATGATCCGGACACCAGGTTTTACCATGTCGCAGATGCGGGTTTGTGGCCTCGTCATCCAATTAGCAGACCGATCATCGGAACGGCGAAGTCAATCTCGACTATTGACGCTGAATCGCTCAAGGCATTCCACCGTGCCCGTTACACGTCGCGCGGCGCGATGTTCATTGCCGCAGGCATGGTTGACCATGACGAGATCGTAGAGCGCGTGCGCCCCGTGTTCGGAGCGTTCTCGGATGTGCCAGAACCGCGCTATCGTCTGGCATCATCGGATTGGCCCGTCAATCCGACAACCGTCGATTACTGCGACGAGTCCCAGGCAAAATTTGTAATCTCGTTCCGTGGAGTGAAGGGGGCGGATAGCCGTAGTCATGCGCAGCGACTTCTTTCGACCATACTTGGCGGCGATTCAAGTTCGCGACTCTTTCGGAGTGTGCGTGAGCGGCACGGTCTTGCGTATTCGGTCGGAGCATATTCCAATTGTCATGAGGATCATGGTCAGTTCTGCATTTCTGCCGGGGTGTCGCCTGATTCGCTTGAGAAGGCGCTTGCGCTCTGCGGACATGAGCTCAAAGAACTGATCCGCAAACCCGTTGGGAGACAAGAGCTTGCGTTGCGCAGAGAGAAGTTCGCAAGTCTGCATGCCATATTGAGTGAAGATAACTGCGAGGGTGAATATGATGTGCTTGACAGGTGTCTGAAAGTGTATAAGAAGATAGCTCGCCCCGAGGAGGAGGAAGCGTGCATTCGGAGCATTTCTGCATCTGACTTGCAGGACTTGGCTGCGGACATCTTCCGTCCGGAGAACTGTTCTCTGGCACTAAGCCTTCCGCGAAAGTGCAAAGTCTCGCCGGAGAAGCTCCGCGAGGCGCTGTTAAACGGGTAGGTGGCGAATACGAGCCTTGTCAGATTTCAAGATTTGGAACGTATAGGGTAATGAGAGTTTAACAAGAAAGAAACAAAACAATGAAAAAGACAATCACCATTATTTCAATCGGCTGTCTGATGGCGGCGGGGTTGGTTGGGTGCAAAACCATCCCAGAAGGGATATCGTATATGGACTGGGGCTTTGATATTCCGCCGTCGCTTGTGTGGCGTATGTACCAGGCGCATAATGCGGTTAGAGATCGTCAATTGCGGCAGGATGACGCCAACGGGGGCCAGGACTTCGACGGCGAGGAGATGTTTGGGCTTTTTGTAAATGGATTCACGAACGCAGAGGAAATAGTGGCCCGGCCTCGCGGCGAAATGATGTTCTGCGGTGACATGATGACGGATGAAGAGCGCAAGTCCTTGTGGCCGTTCGACGTGGAAGTGTTTGAGGCTGAGCTAGAGTCAAAGATGGTACGTGACGAGGAATACCTGTTCAGGAAGAAGCACGAACCTGACGATAATCTGCCGACAGATGCCAATGGCCTCGTTGCCCCCAACCCGACCATTCGATGGGTTAACGACGAAATCGAGCGATGGGCGATTCCACTGCTTGATGCGAAGTTTACGCGTATGGATGACGAGATGTTCCGCAAGGCGGCGGGTGGCAACGCGATTCCTGAAGGTTGGCTTGTCTGGATGGTGGCGGACTTGGGCGACGTCCGGGAATGTTTCGCCATAGCGCATGGCGACGGAGCGTGGAATCCTCGCTCTTACATGGAGCTTCTGTGCGATGACGAGGGGATAACAATAGTTGCCTCTTTCGATTCTTTCCCGAATCGGCGTGAGGCAGCTGCGATGCGGAAGTTCGGCAGGGACATCCGTGCCGTCCACAATCTCGCCGTCCTAGAATGGAGACATAGAAACTTCCGAATAGGCATTGATCCGAAACGAATCAAGAGATATCTTGAAGAGGCGAAGCGTCACAATGTCTCGACAGCCGAAAGAAACTTGAATGTTCTATATGGTCACATTCCCGAGATAAAATAATTATGGCATGCAGATAGTGTATGGAGGAGGCAAGATGCGCACTGAACGTATGGAAACAGACAAGATGATGCTTGTGGTTGCACTGGCCGCGTTGCCGCTCGCGGCGTATGCGAGTCTTCCGGGCATATATACAATTATGTTTTTTCGCACGACGTTCGGAAGCCTTGTCATTGGATTTATAGAGGGGCTCATCCTGTGGCGATGCTGTGCAAAGGAGAAACGAGGTTGCCTCACTTCGCTGCTGTGCGTCCTGCTTATGGTCTTAGCCAACTTCCTTTCGATCCTGGTCTTCGCAGGATTGAGGAATTCCTGGATGGCGGAAATCATATGCCAAGTGGGGATTGTGCACTTGAAACTCCTGTTCTTCTGCGGAGTGACGATGGCTTTTCTGCTGAAGGCGGCCGTGGAATTTCCGTTCGTGTGTTCTGCGCTTTGTTTCTGTGGAAGAGGCCATGTCTGGCGAAATACTCTGAAGGCGTTGCTGCTTACGCAGTCTGTCTCATTCGTGCTGCTGGCCTTAATGTATTCAGCCCTGTGCGACTGGTCGCTTTTGACTGTCAGTGTCGTGGATGCCGGCAAGATTGAGCTGCCGGACGGTCTTGTTGTGAAGTATGTGGCGGAGGACGGGACGGGGAAGTTGCTTGATGTCCGAACGCGGCAAACTGCGGATTTCGACGCGGACGCAATACGCGAGGCATCCCTGCGCTACGCTCCGGAGGAAATCTTTTTTGTCGGCGGCACGAATCGTGTATGGGATGCCGACATCGTCAGTTATGACGGCGGAGGCTTCAACGAGACGATCCTGTGCCGCAACAGGCAAACAGGACGGGTCTGCAGAATTGGGCTTCAGACGCCGCTTCTATGCTGGTTTATCGAGGATGTGACAATGCTCGCCGACGGGAAGGTGGTTTTCAGGCTTGATAGCGGCGAGATAGTGGTGGCAGACCCTGAGCGAAACCAGATGGCGGTTCTGGCGCATGGGGAGCATCCTGTCATAGGACAGATTCTGGAAATGTAATGATCGACAGTGACAAGGCGAAGGGGATGCTGTGGGGGCTGATTGTCGGTGATGCCTTTGGAAGCCCTATACAGTTCAGTAAAAGAGAAGAACATCCGTGGATAACGGAAATGGAGGCATGTCCTGTGTTTGGCCTGCCGCCTGGCTTTTGGACGGATGACGGGGCAATGGCGATGTGCATCATGGACTCATATGTCCGCAAGGATGGTTATGACTTGGTGGACATAGCCATGACATTTGGACAATGGCTGCATGAGGGTTATCTTTCGTCAATTTATGGTCGCGCATTTGATGTCGGCGGCGCAACTTACGATGCGATCACGGCCTTCGTTAACAACGGAACACTTGTTAATGGCTGCGAAGAAACACAGGGCAACGGATCGATAGTACGCTTCGCGCCGTCGTATCTTATAGCGCAGAACGAGCGCAGCCCAATTAAAATCATGCACGAGATCAGCAATCTGACGCACGCATCGTCTGTGGTGCGCACGGTTTGCGACGAACTTTCGGCAATTCTCTCCGATCATTTTGCGGGCATGCGTTCAGTGCGCGGCCCGAGCGTGGAACTGAAGCGCGAGTTTGTTCCAAATTCTGGATGGGCAGTTGCTTCGCTGCAGGCAGCGGAGTGGGCTTTTAACACTACGCAGTCATTTGAGGAAGGGCTCATCGCCGCCGTGAACCTTGGTGGCGATTCTGATTCTATAGGCGCAGTCTTTGGTCAGATTGCGGGTTCTTTCTATGGGTTTGATGCAATCCCAGAGCGCTGGGTGAAGGCGGTCAAGACATGGAAGAAGGTTGACGTACTCATCGATCGGTTCATTGAAGCTGTTGCGGATAACAGGAAGCAAGTCTAGTGACCGAAAGTGCGATGTAAGATTCGTAGAGTGGCTACAAATATTTTATAGAACTGCACAAGTAGAAGATGAAGCATGGAGATTTGGAAGTGTACGTGTCAGATTTCGGGATTTGGGATGTATAGGATGATGTGTGCTTAACAAAAACCATGAAAACAAAGAATCGAATGATGAAACTTGGAATGGCTATGTCGATTGGATGCCTGATGGCGGTAGGCGTGTCGTGGTGCGCCAACTATTTGGTGCGTACGGGGGACGAAAATGTGCGTTCTCGCCTTGGCGTTGATCTACCATACGCCTGCGCTCCGTATCCGTACCTTTGCACGGCTGAAATGTGGAAGCCGGTGTCGCTATATTCGTTTCGTCACCCACGGCCAGACTGCTGCGGTATGCCTGGTGCGCTGGAGATAGGATTATGGCCTTTCTTTGCTGTTGACAAGGCTTGCGAGATTGCGCTTGACACGGTTTTCCTGCCGGTAGATCTGACGTATCTATTTGATAATGAACATTATGTCGAAACTGTTTGGATTTGCCGACATTGGGATTGACCTCGGCAGTGCGAATATTCGGGTCTGGGTCAAGGGCAAGGGACTTTACGAGCTGGATTTTCTTTCGAAGCACAGCAAAAGGCGGTAGAATAGCCGTTGTTCCTGTGTGGGGAGAATAGATAATGTTGGTTCGGTTTTTGTCAGAAAATTGCTCCTTTGTGGTTCAAAAATTGTCACGTCGTGTCCAGAACTAAACGCGGCGATCAAGTGTCATGTCAAGTTCGCAAAAGGGACGGCGTACATGTGATCGCCAAAACTCAGCACGTCGTTTCCTGTGTAAAGGACGACTCCAACAAAGCGTTCCATGTCGAATTTTGTGCGAAACCATTTAAGGTGCTTGAAATCTTCATCCCCGACGGCAGAGCCGCATTTTACCTCTATGTAGCAATGTACTTTGGCCTTTTCCCGATTTTGTCATAGTCGCTTTTCGACCATGCGGGGACTTTGTCGAAGAGATAAAGTGCTGTCAATGCAGCTATATATGTCTGTGATGTTTCTCTCGTGAGACCAGTTTTGGCTCCGAACTCTTCAATTGTAAAAAGCTGAGATGTGTGGGCCAGCAGCCAAATCACGGCAGCCCTTAAGACATTCTTGTCGAGGAAACCGCAAGTAGGCATCAGAGGAAACCGCAAATAGGCATCAGATGAAATCGCAAGTAGTCAACGACCCATGTTAAATCTGACAAACGCTTTGCCCTAACTATTGCACGGCAGAAGTCTGGCAGGATAAGGTGGCTGTCAGATTTGCCGCGGTTGCTCGTATGTTAGAGTGCTCATGGCGAGCGTCCGGGTTATTTGGTATACTACCGCCATAACGGCGAAACGGTGCGTGAGCTTTGAGGAAAAAAGAAAGGAATTCCGAAATGAAACAACTACGACTCTCTGTGCTGACGATAGCGGCTTCTCTCGCCGCGGCCTTTACCTCATGGGCGCAAGAAGACGCCAACCCGGCGGCGGAGCAAGGCAACGACCCCATCAACGCCGTCGTAAAGCTTGAAGTCACGACTGCCAAGTCGGACATTCTCTGTCCCTGGTCCAATCACACGGACGGCGGAACTGGATCCGGTGTCGTAATCGGCAACGGGCGAATCCTCACTTGCGCCCATTGCGTTGCCGACTCGACATATATCCGCGTCCGCAAGCAGAACGAAGACGCCCTCTATCATGCCTCGGTCCTTTTCACGGACAACGACGCCGATCTTGCGCTTGTCAGCGTTGAGGATCCAAAGTTCATGGCGGACATTACGCCTATGGAGATAGGCGAGACGCCGCATGTGCAGGATGACGTGCTGGCGGTTGGCTATCCGATTGGCGGGGAGGACATCTCTTTCACCCGTGGCATAATCTCCCGCATAGAGGACATAAGGTATGCGCATGGATGGACGGTGCTTCTCGGCGTGCAGGTCGATGCCGCCATCAATCCCGGCAATAGCGGCGGGCCCGTTCTTGACCTGAAAAGCGGGAAGATCGCCGGCATCGCCTTTCAAGGCAAGGACGAGGAAAAGAGCGAAGCCCTTGGGTACATTATTCCGCCAGACATCATTCGCCATTTCCTCGCCGACATCAAGGACGGCAAGGTCGAGGGATTTCCCGACCTTCCGTTTGAGTGGGATCAGATGGAGAGCCCGTCAAAGCGGCGTTATTGCAAAATGGATTCGGGGCAGACGGGTGTAATTGTAGATCATGTGGATCCCGTCCTCGGCTCCGACTCGATTCGCACGGACGACATAATCCTCGAGGTGGACGGCTACAAGGTTTCCAACAACGGACGAATCCGTCTTGAAGGAGGCATTGCGCGTTCACTGTTCTATCCGATTTACACCCGCCAGATTGGCGAAAGAGTCCCGGTGAAGGTTCTTCGCGAAGGCGTTGTTGTCGAAACGTTCATTGTCTCCTCCAATGTAAATCGCCGTGTCCGCCGGTGGATGTACAACTCAAGGCCGGATTACTTCGTGTATGGAGGATTTGTTTTCACTACGATCTCTTATGATTACCTTGTCCGGTCCAAGGCTGACTTCCATGACGACATCATCAAGAACAAGGAGTTTGCCGACGACGAGCCGGTTGCGATTTCATTCTGCTTTGCCGACACGGGGATCGAAGGCTATCTTGGCATGGATAAATCGCTCGTGCGTAGCGTCAACGGCGTAAAAGTGCGCAACCTCCGGCACTTGACCGAGCTTGTTGACAAGTGCCATGACGGTTTTGTCCGTTTTAACCTTGACAGGGGCGACGAGTGGGATGCGAAGCTCGTTGTCGATGCCAAGGAGATGCGCGAGGCGACGGCGCGAGTCATGAAGCGCAACCTGATCCCGGCCGACCGAAGCGAAGACCTGCGGCGACCTTGATTCATAGCTCCTAATTTCCGCCACAAGGAAAGAATTTTTTGGTATAATATCGCCGCTTTACAACTGATGTTAATCATTTAACGATTATTGAAAGATGTAAAACGGTGACTGTTAGAGCATGGATCGATGAACTTGAGATGACGGGGCACACGACATTCTCCCTTGAAAATGTCGTGTCCGCATTTCCTTATCTTGAAAAACAAGTTCTGCAGAATAGCCTTATGCGGCTTAAGCATGAGAAAAGGATTGTTTCTGTCTATAGGCGATTTTATGTCATTATGCCGGTAAGATACAAGTCAAGGGGAATTATTCCTCCGGCATATTATCTTTCTGAGTTGATGCAGTTTCTTGGCCGCCCTTATTACTTTGGACTTCTTACGGCGGCGAAAGCATGGGGTGCTTCACACCAGATGCCATTAGTAGATTTTGTGACAACGCTATATCCGGCGCTGAATTCCTCCAAGAAAATGAATGCTGGCATACACTGGTGTTATCGATATAAGATGCCTACAGATTTTCTTGTCGAACGAAAGGATGCCAATGGTCCCGTACTGTATTCGTCGCCAGAACTAACTGCCGTCGAACTTGTACAGTATGAACAACATTGCGGAGGGCTTGCAAATGTGGCCACAGTGCTTGCAGAGCTGTCGGAGGCGCTCGATTTCGACAAGCTCCCGACGACGTTCTTCGAATATTGCAAAGGCACCGCCATTCAACGACTAGGATACATCCTTGACGAAGTCATAGGGGCGAAAGATGTGGCAGACGCGCTTTACAAGCAATGGAAGGCAAATTGCAGCGTGGCTAACATAAGCCTCAGTGTCGTGTCGAACAACGCCGTCATCTCGCACAATCGACGTTGGCACATTTACGTAAACGAGAAACTGGAGGTGGATGACTTATGATAAAGAGAAACTATTTGCTGGAATGGGCGAAGTCATTTCCATGGAGCCACGATGAATTCGTCGAGCAGGATTTGCTTATCTCCAGATGCATCATTGCAATCTATGCCGATCAGTTCCTTGCGTCGCGTCTTGCGTGGCGGGGCGGGACGGCGCTTTACAAGCTGTACGTCACGCCGCAGCCAAGATACAGCGAGGACATAGACCTTGTCCTTATCAATCCAGAGCCGATGGGACCGATACTCGACAGGCTCAGGAAAGTTCTGTCGTTCGTGCCAGACCAACAAGCCAAGGGCAAACGCTACAACCATGTCATGAAGCTTCGATACATGTCCGAGAATGAGACGCCAATAGCAATGCGAATCAAGGTCGAGATCAACTGCAACGAACATTTCTCCGAACTAGGCTTTGACAAGGTGCCGTTTTCGATGGAAAGCGAGTGGTTCTCAGGCTCGTGCGAAGTGACGGCCTATCGTTTCGACGAAATGCTCGGGACAAAGTTCAACGCGATCTACGGAAGGAAGAAGACGCGAGACCTATTTGACATGGACTATGTCCTTAAACACGCAAAACCCGACATCGAAAAGGTACTTGCTTGCTGGCGGCGTTACAAGTCCGAGCTCGGCGAAGAGCTCCCAAGTTGGAGAGAATACGTAGCCAATGTTGAAAGCAAGATGGCCGATTCCGGATATAGAAACGGCATGGACGGACTTTTGCGCCCCGGCGTCGAATTCGACGCCGCAGCAGCCTGGGCAAATGTCAAGTCCGGCATCGTGGATCGTCTCATGACCGACCGCGACCGCGCCGAGCTTGAAAACCCACGCGCCACTAACTAAAGCGAGCGTCCGGCTTAAGCGAGCCCTAATAGGTCTGCGGCCCGCGATGATTTTGGCCAATCTGTACGGCACAGTTGGCTGGAATTTGATACAATATACAGTCAATGGGATTTGAGATCACAAGTGAAGATGCGCGGACCTGCGCGAGAACCGGGCGCCTGACCACGGCGCACGGCAGCTTCGACACGCCGGCGTTCATGGACGTCGGGACTCTCGCCACCGTGAAGGCGCTTGAGCCGCGCGATCTCCACGAGCTCGGGACGCAGGTAGTCCTTGGCAACACATACCACCTTATGCTGAGGCCCGGCGCGGAGGTGATCGCCGCCGCCGGAGGGCTGCACCGCTTCATGGGCTGGGACGGCCCGATCCTCACCGACTCCGGCGGCTTCCAGGTCTTCTCGCTCGCCAAGATGCGCAAGCTTACGGAGGACGGCTGCCGTTTCAACTCGCACATAGACGGCCACGAGTTCTTCCTCGGTCCCGCCGAGTCGATGGAGATGCAGCGCGTCCTCGGCTCCGACATAGCGATGGTGCTCGACGAGTGCCTGCCGTATCCGTGCGACCGCGACCGCGCCGAGAAGTCCGTCGAGCAGACCATCAGGTGGGCGCAGCGCTCGAAGGACGCTCCGCACGCCCCGGGGCAGCAGGTCTTCGGCATCGTGCAGGGCGGAGTTTACGACGAGCTGAGGCGCCACTGCGCTGAGGCCCTCGTCTCCATCGGGTTCGACGGCTACGCCGTCGGCGGAGTCTCCGTCGGGGAGCCGGAGGAGGAGATGTATCGGGCGGTGGAGGCTTCCGTGCCGTTCTTGCCGAAGGACAAGCCTCGCTACGTGATGGGGCTCGGCGTCATGCACCAGATGGCGGAGTGCGTCGCGCGCGGCGTGGACATGTTCGACTGCGTGATCCCAACGCGCATCGCGCGGCACGGCACGGCGATCACTCGCGGCGGCAACGTCGCGATCAAGGCGGCGAAGTGGGCGTTCGACCAGGGGCCTGTCGAGGAGGGCTGCGAGTGCTACTGCTGCAGGAACTTCTCGCGCTCTTACGTAAGGCATCTTCTCAACTGCGGCGAGATACTTGGCCTGAGGCTCCTTACGATACACAACGTCTTTGCGCTCAACCGCTTCATGGCGGAAATGCGCTCGGCGATTTCAAACGGCGTTTTCACAGAATGGAAAGAACAGACAAGAAAGGAAACATCAGAAAATGAATTCGATTGCAATGCTGTGTGACGCGGCGCCTGCCGCGCAACCTTCCGGAGGCATGGGGATGTTCATCCCGATGCTGCTCATACTGGGCATATTCTACTTCATGATGATACGCCCGCAGCAGCGCAAGGAGAAGGAGCGCCGCAAGATGATCGACGAGCTCCGCGCCGGCGCGAAGATAGTCTTCGCAGGCGGCCTCATGGGCACGATCCAGGAGGCGACCGAGAAGACGTTCAAGGTCGAGATCGCCCCCGGCACGACAATCGAGATCGACCGTGCCTGCGTCAGCGGCGTGGTCCCGCAGCAGGAGCCTGCGGCAAAGTAGCCTGAGATGCTCGCGCGCGGCAAGTACGGCGTAGAGTACAATCCAAAGCCGCTCGACGACGATTCGAGCGGCCTTGGCTGGGTAGTCGTCGCCGTAATAGCCGTTGCGCTCGTGTCGCTTTCCTGGACCCTCGTCTCGCGCCTGAGGTCAAGGGATTCCGCTCCGCCGGAGCAGGCAGCGGCGACGGAAGCCGCGCCGTCTGCCGCGGAGTCGGCTTCGGGGAGTGGCGGCGACTCAGGCGGCGCGGCGGCAGTTGCCGTTCCCCCTGCGCCGCCTATTCAGCGGGCTTCGCAGAACGACATTGTGAGCAGGCCGCCGAAGTTGCGCAACCTTTTGATGAAGCTCGAGGTTGCGCAGAAGAGCCGCGACATCGCGATGGAGGTCGCGACAATAGAGGAGATACGCGCTCTACCCGGCTCCCCTGCGGCCGACAAGGACGACGAGCTTGCGCGGCGGCTTGGCGAGCTCAATGTGATAAGGCTCTTTGTGCAGAAGAACAAACAGTGGGTTTCCGAGGTCGTCGTGAAGAGGGGCGACTCCGCCTCGCGCATCGCCTCTGAGCACGGCTCGACGCTCGCCTCCATGCGCAAGCTCAACGAAAAGGCGGACCTCAACCGCGTCAAGATCGGCCAGAAGTTGCACGTCATGAACCACCCGCGCTTCAACCTCGTCGTCCACCGCCGTTCGAGGACGGCGGATCTGCAGCTAAACGGGAAGTTCTTCAAGCGCTATGACCTCGCCACCGAGCCGAAGGTTTCGATAGGGGCTCGCACATGGCGCGAGAGCGCAAACCTCGAGCTCAAGCCGGAGGACCGCGCCGAGCTTGACGTCCTGCTCCCGAAGGCGGCGAGCGTAACCGTATCGGAGATGTGAGCGTGAGGGTCGTAGGCGGCAGGTTCGGCGGCGTTCCGCTCAAAGTCCCGAAGACGGGCAACCTGCGCCCGACGCAGGATCGCGTCCGCGAGGCGCTTTTCAACATCCTCTGCGGCGACATCCCCGGCTGCGACTTCCTCGACCTTTTCGCGGGAACGGGAGCTGTCGGCATAGAGGCGCTTTCACGTGGCGCAAGATCCGCGACGTTCGTGGAGCGCGACCGCAGGCATCTCGCCGTCCTCAAGGCGAACGTCGAGTCGGTAGCGGGCGGCTGCGAATGGCGAAGCGTTACCGCCGACGCATACGCATGGATTGCGTCTTATTCGGGCCTCGGCTTTTCCGTTGCTTTCGCGGATCCTCCATACGCGCTCGGGGAGGATAGGGGCTATGCGCACGTCCTCTCCACGCTGGCCGCGCGCGGCGTCGTCAGGCCCGGAGGCGTTTTCGTCGCCGAGATGACGGCAGTGCAGGGACCGGCGGAGGCGCCTGGCTGGGAGCTCCTTCGCGACCGCACCTACGGCAAGACGAGGCTTTGCGTATGGCGAAGAGCTGCCGCGCCGACGCCATGATTTATGGTATAATAGCCACATGAGAGACGATCTGGACAAACTCAAGACCCTCGGAAGCCGCACGTCGGCTCCGCAGACCTACGACCCGTCAGTGCTGGAGGCGTTCTCCAACCGCCACCCCGGGCGCGACTACTGGGTGACGTTCACCGCGCCGGAGTTTACGACGCTCTGCCCGAAGACCGGCCAGCCGGACTTTGCGACGCTGACGATTCGCTACATCCCGGAGAAGCGGCTCGTAGAGTCGAAGTCGCTCAAGCTCTACCTTTTTGGCTTCAGGAACCACGGAGACTTCCACGAGGATGTCGTGAACATCATATACAACGACCTCTCCCGTCTCCTCAAGCCCCGCTATCTCGAGGTCTTCGGCAAGTTCGCCCCGCGCGGCGGAATCTCTATCGATCCTTTCGTCAACGGCGGGACAGGCGCGAAGTACAAGCGACTTGCCGCGAAGAGGTTCGACGACTGGCAGGGCGTGCGTTAGTGGCTTTTCTTCCGCAATGAAGTTCTGGGGCATAACAGGCACCAACGGCAAGACCACAACGACGTGGATTGCCGCCGAGTTTATCAACGCCATGCCCGGGCGGAAGTGCGGCTACATAACGACCGTCGAGGTCTTTGACGGGAAGGACAGGTTCTACACGGGCTACACCACGCCGCCCCTTGCCAGGCTCAAGGAGATATACGCCGCGATGGAGGCGAACGGCTGCACCGACTGCGTAATGGAAGTCTCGAGCCACGCCATCCACCAGAACCGCGTCGGCTTCGGCGAGACTACGACGTTCGCAGGCGGCGCGTTCACAAACCTCTCCGAAGACCACCTCGACTACCACAAGACTATGGAGGAGTATTTTCGCGTGAAGCTCTCGTTCGCCGAGCGGATCGCGGAGGGCGGACTGCGCGCGCACGGCTGGGAGGCTGGCGCCCCCGCGTCGGCGGGGCGGCGCGACTTCCCCGTGTATGTCGTCTGCCTCGACGGCGGGTATGGCGACGAGATGCTCGCTTCTTGCGGGCGGCTCCCCCTCAACGTGATGCCGGTCACCCACCGTTCGTCGTGCTACGATCTTTCGGGGCTCAAGCTGATCGGCGACTACAACAAGTCGAACGTCCTCGTCGCCGCCGCGCTCGCCGAGGCTGCGGGCGTTCCTTGCGAGGCGATACAGGCGGCGATTCCGACCCTCAGGCCTCGGTGGGGGCGCCTTGAACTCGTGGAGACGCCGCATGTCCGCGCAAAGGTCTATGTTGATTTCGCGCACACGCCCGACGGGCTTGAAAAGGTGCTTTCCGCTGTCAGGGGCGAGATGGATCGTGGCGGATCAGGCGGATTCTTGTGGGTTGTCTTCGGCGCAGGCGGCGACCGCGACAAGCTAAAGAGGCCGCTCATGGGCGCTGCGTGCGCCCGCATAGCAGACAGGCTCGTCGTCACCTCCGACAATCCGCGCAGCGAAGACCCGATGGAGATAATAAGGCAGATCCTTGCGGGCATCGACTCTGCAATCGCTCCTTCCGGAAGTGAGGTCGCCGTGGAGCCAGACCGCGCCAAGGCGATTGCCCTGGCCCTCTCGCGCGCTTCGGAGGGGGATGTAGTCGTCATCGCCGGAAAAGGGCACGAGACGACACAGGAAATCACCGGCGTGAAGCACCCGTTCGACGATAGGGAAGTCGTTCGGGCATTCACGGCCGGCCCCGGTTCGTCAAGTAGAAAGTGCACCCTAAATTTGACGAAGTAGTTTTTGGTTCGTCAAATACTGGACACTCCTTGCCTTTCGCTTTCGCATGCTGAGAGGTTTGGGCCGGAGGTCCACGGCCCCG
>Ga0310690_10001577_pt1 | contig 39973 bp, 34 predicted proteins | sample AusTroGonzalo_MG_2_FD_207661 | JGI IMG/M metagenome (GOLD analysis project Ga0310690, IMG submission 207661) | Bovine rumen microbial communities from tropical cattle in Woodstock, Queensland, Australia - Gonzalo_04 (v2) (version 2) | ecosystem: Host-associated > Mammals > Digestive system >... | reverse complement strand
AAAGGGTTTAACATCTATGTCGCAGGCGATCCGGGAAGCGGAAAAACTTCCAATGTTATCAAGTATATAGAGGATCTTGCGAAACATCTTCCTGTTCCGAACGATGTCCTTTATGTCTTCAACTTCGAAGACTATGATTCGCCGAAAATGCTTTTTATGAAGGCTGGAAGCGGCGAAAAGTTCATCAAGGATATGGACGAGCTTCTTGAAGGGTTCATCGAGCAGATTCCGCGTCAGATGGAAAGCGAGAATTTCGAAGGTCTTCGTGCCGAAGTCGCCCAGAGTTACCGCGATGCGATGCAGAAAAGCTACAACGAACTCGAAGCCGAGGCGGCGAAACTCGATTTCGCGCTGAGCTCGACCGAAAACGGGCTGGTTCTCAATCCGATTGTTGACGGAAAGCCTATCGACAGGGAAAAATACGAGTCGCTTGACGAAAAAGAGAAGGAAAAAATCAGGAAAAACGAAAGCGCGCTTCAGGAAAAGCTCATCGCCTACTTCCATCAGGACAGAAAAACAGAGAAGGAATACAAGGAGCAGATGAGCGAGCTTCAGCAGACGACAGTGAAAAAGATAATTTCGGAGCCGCTGAACGATCTCGCTAAAAAATACGGCAAAAACGAAGGTGTCAACGAATACCTTGAAGCCATAGCCGAGTTTACCGTCAACAATTTCACAGATTTTTTCACTTACCGCGATTTTCTCGAGGGAAAGGCCGATCCGATGAAGACGCTGGTTCCCGATTTCAAGGAATACAAGGTCAATCTTCTCATCAACAACAAGGATCTGAAGGGTGCGCCGGTGATTTACGAGACGAACCCGACATTCCAGAACATCATCGGCTACTTTGAATACGAAGAGAACCATAATTCGCTTTTCACCGATTTCACAAGGCTGAAACCGGGTGCGTTGCACCGTGCGAACGGAGGATTTCTGATCATCCAGGCAGACGACATTCTGAAAAATTACTATGCATGGACCGCTTTGAAACGCGCTGTCCGCAACAGGTTCATAAAAATCGAGGATATGGACGCAGATTTCAAATACCGCGTGATCACGGCACCGAATCCCGAACCTGTTCCGCTTGAAATCAAGGTCGTCCTCATCGGCGACGAGGAGATCTACCACCTGCTTTACGAGCGTGATCCCGAGTTCAGGCGCATCTTCAAGGTCAAGGCCGATTTCGAGTCTGTTGTCGATGTGAACGCTTCGACGACTGACACTTTGATCGGTTTCATTTCGAGGATAGTCAACGAGGACTGCGAGCTTCCGTTCGACCTTTCGGCGATAAGACGGCTGCTTTTCTACAGTTCGAGACGTGCCGAAGACCAGTCTAAATACCGTGTTCACGCAAGCGACATCGTCGAAATCATAGTCGAAGCTGTTTACTGGGCGCAGCACAAAAACAAAAAAGTGGTTTCGGAAGAGATGGTCATCACCGCGATAGAAAGCCGCGAAAAAAGATACGACAGATTCCGCGAACACTATTTCGAGTCGATAAAGAAAGGGACGATCCTGATCGACGTGAAAGGAGCCAAAGTAGGGCAGATCAACGGTCTTGCAGTCTACCAGATAGGCGATTTCAGTTTCGGGATCCCCTCACGGATCACGGCGAAGGCTTTTGCTGGCCAGCGTGAGATCGTGAACATCGAGCGCGAAGCGATGCTTTCAGGCGCAATACATGACAAAGGTTCAATGATTCTTGCAGGTTATCTCGGCGGACTCTTTGCCGTCAAAAAACCGCTTTCGTTCTCGGCTTCGATCGCATTCGAACAGAGTTACGGCGGAGTCGACGGCGACAGCGCAAGTTCCACGGAGCTTTACGCACTTATGTCTGCACTCGGCGATGTTCCGATAAAACAGTCGATCGCAGTTACCGGTTCAATCAACCAGATGGGCGAGATCCAGCCGATAGGTGGCGTGAACGAAAAGATCGAAGGTTTCTTTGAAATATGCAATCTCCGCGGACTCACGGGAGATCAGGGCGTCATGATCCCGATTCAGAATGTCGAAAACCTCAACCTCAGCGATGATGTCGTCAAAGCTGTCGAAAACGGCAAATTCCACATCTACGCGATCAAGAACGTTCTTGAGGGAATCGAGATCCTCACAGGTGTTCCGGCAGGAACGAGAGGGGCGAACGGAAAGTTCACGAAAGGTTCTGTTTTTGAAAAAATAGATGCAAAACTTGAAGCACTCAGAGGAGACGGAGAGAAATAATGACAACTGTAAATATCAGCTACAAACCTGAAAAAAACGAAGAATACGTCTGGAAATGGATCGACGAAAATCTTGAAAAAATGGTTGCTAAAAAAGTTCCGACGGAAGAAATCAGACTCATCGTTGATAAGTCAAGACAAGTTGTTGATTTTAAAGGTAAAACAATCAAAGGACTGATGACTTTTAAAAACGGTGTCATCGATCTTGACATTGAACTTCCGCTTCTTTACAGAATGTTCGGTCCGGCAATCAAGGCTTCGATCCTCGATATTTTAAAGTCGATTTAATACTGATTTTTGGAGATTAAGATGAAAAAAAGTTTTAAAATTATTCTTTGTTCCGTGATCTGCTTTCTTGTTTTTATTGCCGTTTCGTGCGGTGAATCTGAAAAAAAGCCGAATCCGCTTGAGATCACTCATAAAATTCTCCTTGAAACAAGCGAAGGGAACATAACTTTGGGGCTTTACGGCAACGGAATGCCCAATACGGTAGCAAATTTTGCAGGATATGTCGAGCGCGGTTTTTACAATGGTCTGATTTTTCACAGAGTTGTAAAAGGTTTCGTTATCCAGGGGGGCGGACTTGACGAAAATCTTAACGAAAAGGAAACTCTTGCACCTATAAAACTCGAAATGCCGCCGAGCGAGGAAGTAAAGGACGAAAAAGGCAAAGTTACAGGCAGAAAACTTCTGATTTCACACGACAAATATACTCTTGCAATGGCGCGAAGAATGGATCCTGACAGTGCGGCAAGCCAGTTCTACATCACTCTTGCAGAGACTCCCAAACTCGATCCGAACCCGAACACGGCTCAGCCGAACGGTTACGCTCCTTTCGGAAAGGTTCTCGAAGGTTTCGAGGTCGTTGACAAAATCGGTGCAAAAACTGTGACGATTAAAAACATGTATAGGGACGTTCCGGTCGAAAATGTCAAAATAATCAAAATGAGCGTTGTCGAAAAACCTGAAATGAACAAGGAGAAAAAGTAATGAAATTCGAAGTTTACCGCGAGGTACAGTTTTCTTCGGCACACAGGCTCAGGAATTATCACGGAAAGTGCGAGAACCTGCACGGTCACAACTGGCGTGTCAGACTTTTCGTGACGAGAGCCGGGCTTGACGACACCGGTTTTGTCATGGATTTCAAGGTTTTGGATGCAGTTTTAAAGGAAATTATGGAGATCCTTGACCATAAAGACTTGAATTCCTTGAAAGAATTTGAAACTATAAACCCGACTGCCGAAAATATCGCAATTCTTGTTTTTAAACTTGCGGAAGAAAAAATCGCGCATCTTGATGAAGCAGTAAAAGTCTCCAAGGTCTGTGTCTGGGAAAGTGATAAATCGTGTGCTATAGCTGAAGCGTAGCTAATCAACAAAAAGAAGTGAGCAGCCTGAATCTTTGTTTTCTGTTTCTTCCTGATTTTCTTCAGGTTTGAGACGGCAATCCGGATCGTCTTCCCTGCATGAATATTTGAAGTTTTCGGTCTTTATCGTGGGGCCGGCAAGTTTCTGTCTGGTTTTTAAAGTAATGTCAGATTCGGTAATGTAAAAGTAAGTGTTCTGATCTTTGTAGAAATTCAGAGCTGCTTTTACAACCAGGTATTTTTCCTCGCCTTCGTTGAAAGAAATTTTTCCGGCAGGAATCTGGAATACAGCAGACTGCTGCGGTTCAACGAAATCTGAAAGTTCGGCAATTACTTCCCCGCATTTGCCGCTGCCGTTGGGATCGGTGCAGAGCGCGATTTTTTCAACTCCGTTGCCGAAAGAAACGGATGTGCCGTAAAGTTCTACTTTTAAAGTCAGAAGTTCGTTTGCTCCGTCGAGAGCTTTAAGACGCAGATGCATGATTTCCTGTTCTCTGTTTATCTCTTTCCAAGCCGGTGCTTTCGGAAATTTTTTGCCGGATGAAAAAAGGAAGTATCCTTTTTCCGGTTCGAATGAAAATGAAGGGAAAACTATCGGATCAGTTGCTGCGACCGTGCCTTCGCCGGTGTAGGTTTTTGTTTTGATGTAATCTTTTCTTACAGTCACATTAAATTTTGCGATGTCGTTCAGTTCTTTTTGGGTCGAAAATGAGCCGATGATGAGGATATTTTCGGCCTGATTCATTTTGAAAGCCTGGTCTTTCTGGTTAATTTCAAATTTTCTGCCGAAACCGTCTATAACTCCTTCCGCAATGACTTTTTCGGAAGGATCTGCAACGCCGTTTCCGTTTGCATCATATACCAGTTTGAAGTCGTCGAAATCTATCGAGCTCGGATAGACCGAAATGTCGGCGGAGAGTTCTTTTATAAAGTATAATTTCCCCTGACCCTCCCCTGAATGTGCGTTGACTGCAAGCTGTCCAAGCACGAGGTCTGTTGCCGGATGTGCGACGAAAATCCTGTCTGAACCAAGTGACGACGGGGAGTTTTCACCGGCGGAAAGGGTTATGGCTGCGTAATCGGCGACCTTTTCTTTGTTCATTACGCATGTGCTCGAATTTGAATTGCATGTAGTGCCTTCGGGGCACTCAGTGTCCTCGGAACACTCCCATTGGGAGCCGGCAAAAAGTGAAACAAAGAACGTTAAAAACAGCGAAATTAAAGCCAATTTTTTCATAATCGTCTCCTATAAATAAACAAAACGGCGGATAGTACATGGCTGATGATTGTTTGTCAAAAAAAGGAAAAGAGTTTTTTCTGCAAAACTTGAAAAAAATATGCTGCTGACTAATCTTTTGTGACTTTTTTATGGAGGTGACAATGCTGTATAAGAGAGTGTTGCTCAAAGTGAGCGGCGAAGCGATGCTTGCAAAAGACGGAAAACCTATTGATTCCGAATTCCTTTCATTCCTTGCAAACGAGATAAAACCTGCGGTCGAAGCAGGAGCGCAGATAGGAATCGTTGTCGGCGGCGGCAACATTTTTAGAGGACTTTCGGCAAATACCGAGACAGGTCTTGACCGTGTGACGGGCGACAACATGGGAATGCTTGCGACGATGATAAATTCGCTCGCACTCAAAGCTGCTTTCGAGGCTCACGGAATGCCGGCGACGGTCATGTCGGCAGTCGAAATCAACAAAGTTGCCGAATATTTTGTCCGTGAAAACGCGGTCAAACACCTTGAAAACGGAAGAATCGTCGTTTTCGGTGCCGGAACAGGCAATCCTTTCTTCACTACAGACACGGCGGCAGCTCTGCGCGCAGTCGAAATAGGTGCCGATGTTCTCGTAAAAGCAACGAAAGTTGACGGACTTTACGACAAGGATCCGAAAAAATTCGCTGACGCGGTATTTATCAAACAGACAACTTACCAGGACGCGATTGCGAGAAAACTCAAAGTCATGGACATGACGGCGATAACTCTCTGCGAAGAGAACAAATTGCCTGTCAAAATCATAAATATTTTTGAAAAAGGCAATATTTTCAATGCTTTAAACAGTGATGAAATCGGTAGTTTAGTTACATATTAGGAGAGAAAAATGTTTGAACAGAAAGCTTTTTTTGACAATTTGAAGTCAACTTACGACAAGTCGATCGATTCCTACAAAAACGAAATCGGACAGTACAGAACGGGAAAGGCTTCCCCGAAACTGCTTGACAGCATTTCCGTTGATTACTACGGAACAAAAACTCCGCTCAACCAGATGGCTTCGGTCACGACTCCCGACGCAAGGCTCATCGTCGTCCAGCCGTACGACAGATCGGCTTTGAACAAAATCGAAACTGCTATCAGAAACGCTAACATCGGCTTCAACCCGAGCAATGACGGCATCGTCGTAAAAGTTCCGGTTCCGGCTCTCACGCAGGAAAGAAGAAAAGAGCTCGTAAAACAGCTGAGCCAGCTTTCGGAAAAGTTCAAAGTCAGCCTGAGAAACATCCGCAGAGATGCACTTGACGAGATCAAACGCGCTCAGAAAGACAAAGAGATCACCGAGGACGACGAAAAGAAATTCACCGACAGAATCCAGAAAGACCTCAACGACTATACCAAAAAACTCGAAGACATCACGAAAGCTAAAGAAAAAGAGATCTTAGAGGGATAGTTTTCACTTATTCGCACATTAAAAAATCACAAAGATCAGTCGGCTTTTCTCACGCAGCGTACATAGATGCATCTGTCCTCCGAGTCACTGCAGCCGCCGAGCAGCGCGGTCGTTATACAGCCGCCGTCAAAAGATAAAATCCATGCGCGTATTGGATTTGCTTTGCAGATCAGGGAAGACCAAAGCGGGGATCCGTCTCCGAATTTGTCATAATAGCCGACGTATGTGTTGCCGCAGCAGAGACAATGGTCTACGTCATATTCACATCTGCTTTCATCGGTTAAACATGCGTCATTCATGTTACATAGACCGTCCGCTTCCTGATTCGGACAGTGTTGTATCAGTGTTCTGAGCTCGTTCACGGTTGGAAGATGCCAGTCGGAATAGCCGCCTTCACCGAGATTTTCGCAGTATGAAAAAGCATCTTCCCATGAGTAATTATATTTAGATTTGGATGACCACATATTGCCGTTAATTATATTGTCTGGAATGCTTTCTTCTTCATCTGGTCCGGGGTCTGGTTCAGGCTCAGGCTCAGGCTGTGTCGTGGGATTGATTTCATGTTCCGCCTGCTGGTATACTAGGCGTATTTCATTGTCGTAGTTGGGTCTTTCGCATGAAGAAAACAGTGGAAAAAACAGCAAAAAACAAAAGAATAAGTTGAATTTTTTCATTTTTCCTCCACAAATGCGAGTGCAAAAAGCGAATAACTTTAAGTGAAAGCAGGAAAAAACGCAAATTTTGGATCGTTCTTCAGATCTTTATCTTCAGCCACTTTTTCTGAATATAACGCTTAAAAAATTGCCTTGTTTCTAATAATACCTATAATTTTGCGGTTTTTGGTTTATAAAATATTTTGGAGATAAAAAATGAAGAAGCTCGCTCTCATTTTTCTCATGTTTTTATTCGGTTTTCAGCTTTTTGCCGAAGATGAAGACGATAAGCAGAAGCTGGCCGTCATGGAGTTCGAGGATTTAAGCGGAAAACTTTCTCCGGAAACACTTGCCGGAGCTACGGAATACATCCGCGGAGCTTTTGTTGCCTCGAACAAATTCATCGTTGTCGCCAAGGAGCGTCAGGAAAAGGCGATGATCAAGGAGATGAAAAAGGAGTCCTACAAAAGCTGCAACGACAAAAACTGCCAGATTCCGCTTGGTCAGGCTCTTTCAGCCGATACGATTTTGCGTACGACGATAAATTTTTTCGGCGGAGTTTATACTATAACTTCAGAACTTATCGATCTTGCCAAAGAGGCGACAGTCGTCGGAGCCAAGCAGAAATTCAACGGAAGTGAAGAGTCGCTTATGGAAGCACTTGACAGAATCGTGGTTCAGATAACCGGTTCTGTTGTTTCTTACGATGTTTCCGCCATGCAGACGCAGGAAATCAAAGGTGTCAAACTCGGTGGTGTCGAGCTTTCGAATATGCCGAAAATAGAGATGAAAGAGGCTGATTTCGGCAAGGTCAATACAAGTTTTGCCGTTTCAGAACTTGATTCGGGAACTGGAGTTTCTCTTGATGCAGATGCAGATGTTCTGGTGCAGTATGACAAATGCAGACAAAAATGGAAAAAATTCACCTGTTATAGCAATAAACTGCTGGAAAAAACTTGCTTCGATGAGTGAAGGAAACCCGTTTATTGATCAAGCTAAAAAGCGTGTTGCCGACTGGGAAAAATATACCAGGACTAAAAAACTTGCCGGTCTTTTTGAAAAAGCAAAAGAGGCAGACAAAACAGGGCAGATTTTTTATGAGGCTGCAATTTCCGCATGGAGTGAACTGACAAAAGAAGAGGCTGACAACCCTTATTATCAAACAGCCGGTGAAAGATACAACTTCTGGAATCAGTATAAATCCCAAATCGACCGTTACAATGCCCAGCTTCAAAAATTCGAGGAACAGAGAAAGTCGGATATCGCAAAACTGAAAAAAAGTTCTTCCGCTCAAAGTCATAACCGATGCGCAGAAGCGCACTGTTCTCGTGCAGTATATGGAGATTTATTCGCCTTATTACGGCATTGAAGATGTAAACGACATCATATATTCATTTGAAAAAACTTTGGCGCAGCACCTTTACGGCCTCGTTTACAACGACTACCTGAAAAAGGAAATGGCTGAAAAGTGCGACAAAGGAAACGGATCCGCATGTTATATTTCGGCATCACTCATAAAAGCTGACGAGCCCGAAAAATCTTTAAAATTCTTTGAAAAATCCTGTGAAAAAGGAATTGTTGAAGCGTGTCTGGAAACAGGGAAATCGCTCTATGAAAAAAAGCAGTATAAGGAAGCTGCAAAACACTTTTACGAAACCTGCGGAATGAACTCAAAGGAAGGATGTCAGTTGGCAGGTTATGTGACCGAACGCGGCGAAGGAGTCGGGCAGAACGCAGAAATCGCAAAGGCAATTTATAAAAGCGCTTGCGATTCGGGTTATGAAGCAGGCTGCAAACCGACAAACATTCATCAGGCTGATAAATCCGACAGCAAACAAAAAAATGTGACAAAATCAGATTTTTCAAAAAACGAAAAATCTCCCGAAAATACTTACCGCCCGTATAAAGCAGCCGGAATATCGCTCATTGTCGTCGGCGCGGTCGTTGCGGCAGCCGGAGTTGCAGGATTTCATGTCGCATACGATAAGGAATTGGATAAGTATAAGAACTTCACATCATCTTCCATGGCGGAAAATTATGCCGATACTTGGACCAAAGAAAAATATGTAAGTGAAGCAAACAAACACCGCGACAAAGCAAATACGTTCCGCGCTCTCGAAATCACAAGCGGAATTGTCGGCGGAACGCTTCTGATTACTGGAATAGCTCTGACGGCGGTAAAAAAAGAGAAACCGGAAGAGAAAATTTCTCTCACAAACATTTCATTCACACCGTCAAATGACGGGTTTTACGCTTCTTTAGGCTTTGAATTTTAGGAGGATAAAATGAAAAAATTAAGTTCAACATTTTTTCTTTGTTTGATTTTTCTCCTTTTTTCATCGTGTGCGCCGGATCTGACGGATGATGTTGAGTTGGCTTATGCTTCTGTTTCATGTCACACAATAGACGGCAATATGTGGTCGCCGAAAGCCTCATCAGCCATGAACTGGTCGGATGCCATTGATTATTGCAATAATCTGACAGCTTGCGGATATTCAGACTGGCATCTGCCAACAATCAGCGAACTTAGGACACTTATACAAAATTGTTCCGGCACGGTTACAGGCGGCAGCTGCGGTGTTACGGACAGCTGTCTGTCTTACTCAAATTGCAGGAATGATGCCTGCAGTGGTTGTGGTTACGATTCAAACGGCAAATACAGCAAATTGGGAGAGACCGGCATCTTGTGGTCTTCCTCCGTCTCTGGTATTTCAGACCTCAGATGGGGCGTCAATTTCGACGATGGGCATGTGCTCTACCTCACTATAGGTGGTGATAACTATGTTCGTTGTGTGAGGTAGGGCGTAGAGACGCGCTCCCAGATGTTTCACAAATTCTTCAAAATCTCTTTTATCCACGCTGAATCAAGCACCTCGAATGCAAAACATTTTTTGCCGAGATCTTTTAACGATGCGCCGATGTGGTAAGGCGTGCTATTATCAATTATCAGAAAACGATCGTGTACTTTCGATGTGTGTTTTATCGCAAGTTGCGGATATTGTTCGTTAAATTTTAGAATATCCTGTTCGTTTAATTTAGTTTTAGGATCTGTGTAAATAGTGACTTTCACATCTTTTTGTTTTTTAGTGAGCCTTTCCAGAACAGACAGATCAACATAGTTGTCAATGAGAACAATTTCTTTTTCCGCGCTTTGAATGAACGATTCAAACTTTGCGTAAGCATCGAAAATCTGCCCTTGGAAAAAGATTCCCTGTTTGTCTTCGATTTTGTATCTGTCCATTTTGTCAAAAAGCTCGTCTATGCGTTTTTCGGATTCTATTTGACGAACTTCCGTTGTTATCTGTCTCTTTTCAATAAAATCCAAGCGTTGGAAAAGAGCAGAGTTTTTTTGCAAAAAATGACGCATTGCGACAAAAGCGTTCATTATTCTGATGCTTACCTGAACAGCAGTTTTACTTTTTAGAACAGAGGCAAGCATAGCAACACCTTGTTCGGTAAAGACATAAGGCAGATACTGACGACCGCCTCTGGTTTCTATTTTTGAGGTCGCAAATTGCGACCTCAAAAACTCAAATTCCTCATGGTTTAGTTGGAACATAAAATTTGCAGGAAATCTTTCAATATTTCTTCTCACTTGCTCATTTAATCTTTTTGTTCCTACGCCGTAAAGTTCTGCCAAATCACAGTCGAGCATCACTTGTATTCCGCGAATTACCAGGATTTTATCTTCAACTTTTATTTCAGGTGACAAAATTTCATTTTCCATTTCGAACCTCAAAGAAAAACTTTTCGAGAAATAAAATAAAAATTCAGATAATAAATCAAGTTTTATTTTAACTGTAAAGAAGGTGAAATTTGATCAGATCTTAATTTTCAGCCACTTTTTCTGTCTGTACAAAATGCAGAAGATCCCGTTTGTAAGAACCATCGTGAGTGCGATGGTGAGCCACACTCCGTTTGCTCCGAGTCCAGCTTTGACTGCCAGAAACCATGAAAGGGGGATCCTGGCGAAAATTATCGGCATGGCGACGTAAAACGACGGTTTTGTGTAGCCTGAACCTGCAAATGTGCCGTTTTCAAAGACAATTCCGCCGCACTGTATTATTTCCGCCGGCATTACGAACCAGAGGTAACGTACGCCGTGGTGTAAAAGATCGGGGTCTGCGTTGAAAAATGAGACAAATTCTTTTGCGAAAACTATTGAAATAAGTGAGAAAATGGCAGTTATGAGGCAGACGCTCTTGAATGCGAAAACCGAAGCTTCGAGAGTTCTTTCTTCCTGCTTTGCCCCCAGATTTCTTCCGACAAAAGTCGAAAGTCCGGCTGCGAATCCATGTGCGATGAAGTAGGTGACAGCCTCGATTTTGTGGCCGATTCCCATTGCTCCGATCGCGCCGGAGCCGAAATTTGCGGTTACTTTGGCAATAAAAAAGTAAATGAATGAAAAAAACATGCTCGAAAGCGCGACGGGACAGCCGAGCGTTATGTAGCGTGTGAATTTTATCTCGTCACCGGTTCTTGCAAGGCGTATCCACTTGTTTTTAATGATGATTATAAGGTAGAGCAGGGAGGCGATAACATAGCTTGCAACTGTTGCGACTGCGGCTCCGCGTGTTTCCATTCTCGGGAACATCCACCAGCCGAACATGAGGACGGGACTTGCTGCGATATTAAAAATAAATGTAATGATTTCAACTACTACCGGCGTTTTGGTGTCTCCCCAGGCAATCAAAATCGAGTGAAGGGAGGACATTATGAACGATATTACGCAGGTCGCCATCATTATTTGAAGGTATTCGATTCCCGCAGTGCGTGTCTGAGTATCGAGTTTTATCATGTCAACAAGCGGATTTATCAGCGGAAAAAGGATAATTGTGCAGACCGCGCCGAGGAGAAAGGTGAGTTCAAGTGCCCTCATGCAGTTGCTTTTCGCCGTTTCAATTCGACCTTCGCCGATATTTCTTGAAACTCCGGCGATTATTCCGACTGTTGCGAGCGCGGTGAGGCCGTTCACAGCCCAGACCATAAAAACTGACGCGCTTACTCCGGCGAGAAAGTCTTTTCCGAGACGCCCGAGCCAGAACATGTCTACGATGTTGAAGCCGCCTTTTAAGATGTTGAGGAGAATTATTGGTATCGAAAGCGAGAGAATCGCCTGCGAAGGCTTGTCTTTAAGCAAATCAACCGCTTTTTTTGTCATAAACTCTCCAAAATTGCGGGATAAACGGAAGAATGGTGGAGCAAACCGGATTCGGACCGGCGACCTCGTACATGCGAAGCACGCGCTCTCCCAGCTGAGCTATTGCCCCACGCGGCGGCTAATATAAGAAAAAAAATCTGTTTTGCAAGTAAAATTGTAAGCGCAAAGCAGAAATCTTTGCGGAGAACCGGACATTTTAAATTTGTGTTGACAAGCCTGAAAAAATACCTTGAAAAAATTTTTAATAACGTTTAAGATAAGAAAGTTGTAGTGTTCTATTCTGGAGGTTTTTTATGAAAAAGATCATTCTTATTATGGTTTGTGTCCTGACAATGTTTATTTTGTCATGCGGCGGAGGGGAATCAGGCGGTGAATCGTGCACCAGCAATTTCGACTGTCCGTTCGGCAAAGTATGTTCAAAAACAACCGGAACATGTGTTACGGAAAGTTCTGCCGACGACGGTTCCGGCGAAGGCGGCTTGACACCTGATGGTGAAAACGGCAACGATGGCGGCAGTTCAGGCGGCAACGACGACGGTGAACCGGGAGACGACAGTGATTCAGCTGAAACAGATGATCCTGTTTCCGGCGACTGCACACCGGGGCAAACCAGACAATGCGAATATCAGGGAGATCCGGCAACTGAAAATATCGGGCCGTGCAAAGCTGCGACAAGCACTTGTAAGGAAGACGGAAAATGGGGAAAATGCGAAGGTGCGGTTGAACCTGTTCCGGAAACCGGAGAAGAGCTTTGCAACAACAAGATTGACGACGACTGTGACGGTTTTGTTGATAACGGAGTAGACGGTATCTGCAGTTTCTGGAACGATTCGGAAAATTCGAATGATTCTGATAACGAACCAGCAGACAGCGATCCCAGCGTTATTGATGTAGGTTATACCGGAGACTATGACGATGCTTATGTGGTTCCCGGTGATGCGGAAATATGTGCTGATACCTGTGTTCCGATGAAAGCCGAATGCTATCCGAATGACTTGCCAAGCGAAGCGGCTGTCGATCTTTGCAACGGTCTTGACGATGACTGTGACGGTACAGTCGATGAAGGCTGTCCGTGTTCTGCCGGTCAGACTCAGCCGTGTTTTTCAGGTCCTCCGAACTTCAGAAATATCGGAAAATGCACGGACGGTGTTCAGACATGCAAAGTAACGATGCGCGGTACAAGATCTGTCGGTGTATGGGGTGACTGTGTCGGCGGAATCAGCCCGTCGCTTGATGTCTGCGACCACGCCGACAACAACTGTAACGGCTGTACTGACGACAAGCTTTGCTGCGAGCCGCCTATTGACTGCTCTTATGATATCGGTACTGCTTCGCCTTTTGCCGACAAAATAATAGACGGTACCCAGATTTATGATAAAAGCCATGAGTTCAACGATGCAGATACTGCAACGTGGGAATGGACTTTGACGAAAGGCCCCTGCGATATAGTTCTTGGAACGACAAGTTTCCAGACAAAAGGTGCGACTACTGCTGCAGGTTTGAGCGGTGACGGTGCTGCGAAAAATGTTGTAAGCGGTGTCGGTCTTTCTCACTTTAAAGTCAAATTCCAGCTTTCAGGAAGTTATATCCTTCACCTTAAAGTTACCCGTCCTAACGGTGAGGTTCATGAGTGCGAATGGAAGCTCGAAGTTGTTTCCAACGGTCTCAGAATTGAGCTCTGCTGGGATACTAACAGCTCTGTTGACGTCGATCTTCATTTGGGCAAAAACGGAGTAACAAGCAGTTGGACCGATACTTCAGCATGTTATTATAGTGATTGTAAAGGCAATCCTGAAGGAAGTTACGATGATCATTCATATCCTAACTGGAAAGTAAGCGGATGGGGATACGAGAACACAGATAATTATAATAAGCAGGGTCATTTGGTTAAATTGCCGAATCCGCGTCTTGATATCGATAATATAGCGGATGGTCCGACACCGGAAAATATCAACCTTGACAATCCGAATAACAACGATGTTTTCAGAGTCGGTGTAAAATACTTCTCCGGCGGCTCAGTATTGAGCCCTGTAATAACTCATCCTGTAATAAATGTCTACTGCGGAGGTGCTCTGAAAGGAACTTACGGTGTAGAACCGCAGGTTTCGGGATTTTCTGCGAGTCCTTATTTCTGGAAAGTTGTCGAAATCAAGTGGGTCGGCGATGTATCAAGTACTGAGTGTGAACTTACGCCGCAATTCAATAACGGCTATGTCGTTACAACTTCCGTTCCAGGTTATACAAGCTGGTAAAAATCATTAAAATCTGAAAGTTTCTTCTGATAAAATTCACAAAAATACTTGAAAAAGCCTTTATCTCTGTAAAATAAGAAAGTTGTTGATCTGTTTTGGAGGTTTTTATGAAAAAAATCATTTTTGCAGTGTTTTGTTTTCTGACTCTGTTCATTTTGTCGTGCGGCAGTTCGAAATCGGAGAGCAGAGTATGTGAAAGCAATCTAGATTGTGAGGTGGGTGAAGTGTGTTCCGGCGGAGAATGTACTGCAGCTTCATCTTCCGAAAAAGATGACGGCGAAGAATTTCCGGTTTCAGATAAAGATACCGATATCGATTCCGATACAGATGCAGTTTCAAATCCTGATGACGACAGTGAAGAAACTCCCGATTCATCGCCTGCCGAAAGCGACAAAGATGCAGAACCGGGCAATTCTGATACGGACTCTTACTCTGACGACGATTCGGAAGTTATTCATGAAGAAAAATGTGAAGGCGTCATTTCTGAAACAGGATGTCTTGCCGCGATGGAGAGCGAATATCCTGACTATTGCGACGGTCTCGACAATGACTGTGACGGAACAGTCGATGAAGGCTGTTCGTGCAAGGCAGGCGAAACACAGCCCTGTTTCAGCGGAAAACCTGCTCTGCGGAATATCGGAACATGCGCTGACGGCGTTCAGACTTGCAAAATCATAATGAAAGGGACAACTTACGGAATCTGGGGTGAATGCAGGGGCGAGATTCTGCCTCAGGAAGATCTTTGCGACAATGCCGACAACAACTGCAACGGCTGTATTGACGAAGGTCTCAGCTGCTCTCCGAAAATAAACTGCGGCTATAAAATCGGAAATGCTCTTCCTTTTGTAGACAAGATGATCGACGGAACAAAAATTTACGAATTTAACGATACCGACAAAGTAACCTGGGAATGGACCGTAAGCAAAGGTCCGTGCGATATAGTTCTCGGCAAAACGAGTTTTAAGACAAAAGCTGCAAAAACTTCGGCGGAACTTGAAGGGGAAGGGGAGGAAACCGATGTCGTCAGCGGTGTCGGTCTTTCCCAGTTCAAAGTCAACTTCAAACTTTCGGGAAATTACACTCTTCATCTTAAAATCACGCGCGAAAACGGCGAAACTTACGAATGTGAATGGAAGTTGAAAGTCGAATCCGACGGCCTCCGAGTCGAGCTCTGCTGGGACACAACAGGACCTGCCGGAACAGATATTGACCTTCATCTGGGCAAAAACGGCGTAACGGAAGCATGGGGAAATATTTTCAATACAACTGACAATCTGGCTTGTTACTACGGAAACTGCAAATACGATCTTTCGGAAGGTCCCGACTGGGGTTATGCAGAAACCGAAAATTATGATCAGGACGGCAATAAAGGGATGATGAGAAATCCTCGTCTTGATATGGATAATGTCATCACAGTTGGAAAACCTGAAAATATAAATCTTGACAATCCAAAAGACGGGGACACTTTCAGAGTTCTGGTTCACCGTTTTCACGTAAATACAACTTTTGAAACGCATCCGGTCGTCAATATTTACTGCGGCGGCACCTTGAAGGCAACTTACGGAGTTGATCCGCAGCTTTCAGGTTTCAAGGACGAGAACGATTCCTGGAAAGTCGTTGAAATCAAGTGGGTCGGCGGCTATTCAAGCGATGCATGCGAAATCACTCCGAAATGGGATGACGGATATATCGTAAATGAATCGGCACTTCCCGATTATCTTGAGTGGTAAAATTAATCTACAGTTATTGATTTGCTGACATTTTTCGGAACATCGGGATGAACACCGTGGTTCTGGATTTCCGAGCGGTTGAGGTATTTCATTTTTGCAACACTCATCTTCAGTGCGAGAAGCTGGAGAACGACTGCCGCTTCGAAAACGAAAATGTTTTTGTCGCCGGTTCTCGGAAGTTCAATGAATTTTGACCAGTAATTTTCAGCATTTGCCGGAACGCCTAAAGCTGCGTTTTTGAGATCTTCGTCGTCTTCAGCGATAAGAACGATGTCCGCTCCGCGGATCTTGTGTGTGTGGATCTGCGAAATCGTGATGCGTTTGTCTCTTTCATCCGGCGGACAGACGAAAACAAGCGGGTAGTTCGAGAAGAATTCTTCGATATCAACGCTTTCGTTGAAGAGGTCCGCAACCTGTTTCGTAAGAGCTCGTTCTTCAGCTGAAGCAAACGATTTTTCGACAAAATCTTCAGTCATTCTGCGGAATTTCAGGTTTTTCGTCATGTTGATGACATTGCGGATGATCTCAGAATTTCCTTCTTTTTCGGAGAAGAAACCTTTCGAGAACATTTTTTCACTCATTCCGATGAGGTTTCCGAGAAGTTTTTCCATATCGGTAAGCGAATAGATCGTGTTTTTGCCCAAAATCGTGTTCGGACCGTGCTTGAACTCGGCAGCATCGTAGCCTTCGGTGTGGTTAAGAACGACTTCTCTGATTTTCAGAGCACCTTCCTTTGCAATTCCGGTGAGCGAAGTTCCGAGAATGTGGATCGAAGGCCGCATGAAAAGTTTGTATGCGACATCTGCCACCGGAACGTCTATGTTTTTGAGCGTAAAATCCATAAAATATTTGATTTTACTGAGATTATTCATGACTTTTTCTTCGCTGTTCTTAACGAGCGCAGCAAGGATGTAGAAAAGGGCGATCTGGCTTATGAACGATTTTGTTGCAGCGACGGCGATTTCGGAACCGCACATGATCGGAAGGTAGAAATCGCTTTTTTCCTGAGGAAGAGTCGAGTTCTCGTTGTTGACGATCGTGATGAGCGTTGTCTTGTCACTCATTTTTCTGATTTCATTGAAAATATCGACCAGGTCTTTTGTTTCACCGCTCTGGCTGACGCCGATGATGACATCTTTGTCGGAAAGCGAGTTGATGTAGCACGACCTGAAAGTTCCCGGATTCGATGTAATGAGCGAAATGTCTGTCATATTGTTGAAGAAGTAAGCGCCGGTTAACGATGCGTGATAGGAAGTTCCGCTTGCGATGAGGAAAATTCTTCCGCCGTTTTTCTTCGTCGCTTTGAGAGCCGAAACGAGTTTGTCGCGGAATTTTATTATCATTCTTTTCTTTTTCCAGATAAGCATCGAATCGATGAGCCAGAGCTCTTTGAAGAATGCGCCGTCAGCAGAGTAAAGCTCTTCAAGAAGCGTTTTTTCCTCAGAGCGGAAGCTGAAGTGGCGGGGATTCGGTGCAAAACCGAGTGCTTTTTCGCAGATTGCGCGGAAAGTCGGAAGTGCTCTGATTTTTTCAAATTCGGCCGAAAGCTCTTTTTTGTCGTAAAGATCGTAGAGGGCGAGGAGAGAGTAGAGGATCTCGCGCGCCGAGTCGCAGTTTTCTTCAAAAACGGAGTAAAGCTCTTTTTCTTCTTTGGAATTGAAATAGTAAAGCATCAGATTTTCGATGTTTTTCGGTGAAGAGTAGATCTCCTGCTCCATGAAGAAGTGATACTTCGGCTGAAGCTGGATGTCGGCGATGTTGAGTCTGCTTCTTGTGAGTTTCGGAACCCATTCCTTGTCCTCGGTGAGAGAGAAAAGTTTGTAGTTTTCGCTGTCGAAATAGATTCCTTCGCCTTCCGACATCGGAATGAGGAACCTTGTTTTCGAAAGGATCGAAGTAAGGTCGCTCGAAACGACGATGAAGTTGCCGGAAGCATCCGAACCTTTGCCCGCATAGAGCGATGATCCCGCTTTAATTGCGAAAACACCTGGAAGTTCGGGAAGGGTGACGCACGCCGCATAGCTTCCTTCGATCATTTTCTGTGCCTTTCTTATCGCTTTGATCATGAGGGCGATCTTTTCGTCGTTTGTTTTCGGAGCTTTTTTTGCAGTGAGCGCCGAATAGAAATGTTCAACAAGGTGTACGACCATTTCGCCGTCGTTGTCGGAAAGGACATCGTGACCGTTTTCGGAAAGGAAAACTTTGAGTTTGTCGGTATTGCTGACGTTGCCGTTGTGCGCTCCGACCATGTGGATAAGGCAGTTTACCTCGTGAGGCTGAGCGTTTACGTCGGTAACTGCGCCGTAAGTCGCCCAGCGTACCTGACCTATGAATTTGAATCCGCCGTATTTGGCAAGTTCAAGCTGCTCGACGACTTTCGAAGGTGCGCCGACTTTTTTTCTGAGAGCGACCGAGCCGTCCTCTTTTATAAATGCCGCGCCGGTCGAATCATAACCGCGGTATTCAAGTTTTTTCAGCAGATTGGATGCTTCGGTTCCAAGACTGACGATGTCGCCAGCATAGACGATTGAAACTACTCCGCACATAAAAATTTCTCCTAAAATTATCGAAAATAAAAAAACAAATCAGAATTCCGTTCAAAACGAAACTGCAACCGCGGAATTTTGCGTATTTTTTTAATTTTTGCAATTTTTATCTTTTTCTTGATTTAGTTTTTTCCTCAACAATAATTCACCGATTTGTTTTTATTGGCAGGTTTTCGGCGTGGATTTTTTCATTTTTTCGTTATTCAGGCGTTTAGAGGCGTTTTTGATCTGCGAAACTTCAGGCAGAAAAGCTGAAAGCATTTTTCTGATCTTTGCCCTGATGATCCCCGGTCCGTTGAAGTTTGTTTTTATTTTCTCTCTTGCCGCGAAACTTCTTCCCGCCGTTGTTGCAGAGAAAAAAATGAGATTTTTTCTCTCTCTTCCGTTTTCAAGGACCGAGCTGTTTATTTATTCCTTTTTATTAGGTTTTTCACTCATTTTTGCGACAGATTCCGTCGGCTGGGCACTTTTAGACCGCGGCAGGTCGCCCGAATTTATGAAATATTTTATTTTTTATGCTTTTTATTTCGGCATAACGCTGATCTATGCACTGGAAATAGGTTCGACAATGTTTCTGCCGATGCTTCTTCTTCTTTTTGACCTCATTTCTCCTTTTGTTGCTTCGGAGTTTTTTGCAGTATATTCGCAATTCAGCCCGATTTATCAGCAGAATCAGCCGCTTGCGCTTGCCATGGCACTTGCGGTGCTTGCGATTTCCTACGTCATGTTCGTTTTCGGAAGGGGCGAAAAATGGTGATATCTCTCGAAAATACGACCAAAATTTTCGGAAAAACCAGAGTGATTGACAGTGTGACCGTGAAATTCCCGTCAGGTAATATTTCGCTGGTCGCAGGTGATCCCGGAGCAGGGAAGACAACTCTTTCCAGACTTCTTGCAGGTGAACTTAAACCAGATTACGGCAAAGTGAATGCGAAAAAAGGACGGTTAAAAGGATTTTTCAGCGAAACCAGTGATTTTCTGCCGAAATTGAAAACTTCAGATCTCTGTACCGTATGGATGCTTCTTTACAAAAATTTTGATATAAAACTGTTCCGTTCTTTATTGTCGGAAGTGAAAATTGCCGAAAACAGCAGCTTGTCGAATCTTTCCGACAGCCTGAGAAGCTGGTTTTTTATTTCCCTTCTTCTTGCAAGCAACGCCGACATTATGATTTTTGACGAACCTTTGAAGTATCTCGATTCCGGAATGAAACTCATATTTTTTGAGCTTCTTGATGAAATGGCGGCAAAAGAGAAGACTATCATCGTAACTTCTGAGGAAACAGCGGATTTTGAAAAGTCTGCAACATTTGTCGCAGCACTCTACAAAGGCGGTCTCGTACTTTCCGGAGAAAAGGAAAAGCTGCTTTCGTCACACAGACTCATGCCCGGAGCTTCCACGATCTCTCCCGATTTCAAAGTGATCGGTCCGGTTCTCAATGAAAGGCTTGTCGAAACGACTGATGAAGTCGGAAGAAGTGCGACTTTAAAGGAAATTGTTTCGGGATATATAAACGGAAGCAGTTTTTAGATCGTTTCGTCTGATTTTATTTCGCGGCTTTTTCAAAAGAGAGAAGTTCGACTTCGAAAATAAGTGTCGAGTTCGGACCGATCTGTTCTCCGGCACCGCCTTCACCGTAAGCGAGTTCCGACGGGATGAAGAATTTGTATTTTGCCCCTTTCTTCATAAGCTGAACGCCTTCAGTCCAGCCTTTGATGACTCTGTTGAGCGGGAATTTTACCGGCTCGCCGCGTTTGTACGAGCTGTCGAACTCTGTTCCGTCGAGAAGTGTTCCGCGATAGTGGACTTCAACGGTGTCTTCTGCAGCGGGGCTTTCGCCTTCGCCTTCTTTCTCAACGATGTACTGAAGACCCGACTCCGTTGTTTTGACTCCTTCCTTCGTTTTGTTTTCAGCAAGGAATTTGTCTCCTGCTTCTTTGTTTTCTGCAGCCTTTTTCGTTCTTTCCTCTACCATTTTTGCGATCATTTCGGTCTGGAATTCCTGAAGAGCCGCACCGATCTCTTCTTCAGTCATCTTCGATTCAGCGCCTGTGAAAGCGGTTCTGAAACCTGCAAGGAATGCATTGACATCAAAGTCGAAATTCTGTTTTTTCAAATTTCTGCCGACATCGCTGCCAAGCGCGTAGCCGAATTTAACCTGTTTGTCGGAATCGATTTTTTCTTTAGTGATGTTTCCTTCAGCACAGTTACCGCATGCGCAGAAAAACATCGAAACGGCCATAATCATGCAACAAATAACCTTTTTCATTGTTCCTCCTACAAAACAATTAAAAAAACAAAGCCGGAGATATTACCAGAATTTATTGTAAAAGCAATATATTATCAGAAGAAAACGACTGACAGGTTAAGTTACAGTCAGGTTGACATTCTTTCGGCAGCAATTAAACTTTCCTGCTTTTGTTTTTTGTCCATTATGGGGGATAATTATGGCTGATGATTTGTTTTTATTGAAAGTTTCTCTTCCTGAAGGAAAAGATGAGATTTCTGTTGCGGCCGGAACAACATTCGGAGAGATCGCTCTGAAGTATCAGAAATACTACACCTGCCGTATTGTTGGTGCGGTTTTCAACAATGAACTGTGCGATCTCGGAAAAGATGTCTCAAGCGACGGCATCGTGGAATTTTTTACGATGCAGAATAAAAACGGAGCACTTTTTTATTTCAGGAGCATCCTTTTTGTTCTTATAAAAGCCTCGAAAGAACTTTTTCCGCACGCTATTCTGCACATCGAATACAGCATAGGAAACGGTTACTACTGCTGGTTTGAAGGGCTTGAGTGGCTCGAAGCCGGCGATGTGGAGCGTATTTCGGCGAGAATGCGTGAAATGATTGATGCCGACATGCCTTTTGTCCGCCAGAACGTCACGACGGAGCAGGCGATAGAGGAGTTCAGAAAGCAGGATCTTCTGGACAAAGTCTCGCTTTTCAAAATCAGAACTCAGCCGCGAACGAATATCTACTGGCTGGGTACTACTGTCGGATATTTTTCAGGTTACCTGCTTCCTTCGACTTCATACTGCGACAAATTCCAGCTTATCCACTACAAAAACGGAATAGTTCTGGTTATCCCGACAGCAAATGATCCTGACAAGGTTCCTGCGTTTCAGGACAGTCCGAAGTATTTTGACATAATTAAGGAGCACAGCGAGTGGCTCGATGTTCTCGAACTTGACACCTGCGCAAAACTGAACGACTGGATAAGACGCGGTTTCAGCCAGAAAATCATTCTTCTCTGCGAGGCTCTGCAAGAGAAAAAACTTGCAAAAATCGCCGACGAAATTTACCGCCGCCGCAAAATGGTGAAGATAGTTTCTATCGCCGGTCCGAGTTCGAGCGGAAAGACGACAACGGCAAACAGGCTCTGCGTCCAGCTGCGTGTCAACGGAATAAGGCCTTTCCTGATTTCGCTTGACGACTACTTCATCGATCGCGACAAAACTCCGCTTGATGAGAAAGGCGAGCACGATTTCGAGTCGCTTTCGGCAATAAATATCGAACTTTTCAACAAAAATCTGAACGATCTCATGAGCGGACGCGAAGTTACGCTGCCGAGATACGATTTCAAAACCGGAAAAAGCTGCTCCGACGGCAAAACGATGATTCTTCCGGAAAACGGAGTTCTTGTCATTGAAGGGATCCACGGGCTTAACCCGAATCTCTATGCCGATGTTCCTTCCTATCACATATACAAAGTCTACGTCAGCGCGCTTACTGCCCTTAATATTGATCATCACAACCGAATTCCGACAACTGACGGAAGGATTCTGCGCAGAATGGTACGCGATTTCCAGTATCGCGGACATTCGCCGATAGAGACTTTAAAACGCTGGGATTCGGTCAGAAACGGCGAAGACAACAATATTTTTCCGTATCAGGAAAACGCTGATGCGATGTTCAATTCGACTTTTGTTTACGAGTTCAGCGTCATGAAAAAATATGCCGAACCTCTTTTGAAACAGGTCCCTGCCGACATTCCCGAATACCGTGAAGTTAAAAGGCTTCTCAAATTCCTTTCATTCTTCGAGGAGATAGACGATTCAACGATTCCGCCCAATTCGATTCTGCGTGAATTTATCGGAAACAGCATCTTCAGATAAAGCTGTCACGGCTTGCTGAATAATTAATCCGGATTGGCTTCCTTTTGTTTTTCCATCTTCTTTTCAATGTTTTTGACTCTGTCTCTGATCGTCGGGAAGAACCTGTTGTGGCGGTTTTCGCGCATTGACTGTTCGTAGAAGTTTTTCGCTCTCTCAAGCTGGTTCATTTTTTCGTAACAGACGCCGAGCAGAAGTTCGGAACGGTCTTTCGGGAGATCTTTTTTCGTGTTTATGAAAAGAAAACGTTCGAATGCGATAGCGGCTTTGTTGTAGTCTTTCATCCTGTAATATGAAAGGGCTGTGAGGTAGAAAAGGTTGGATATCTGCTCTCCGGTAGAGGAAATATCAAGGCTTTCCTTGAATCTGTCAATTGCCGCTTCATAGCTCTTGCGTTTGAAAAGTGTTTCGCCTTCCTCGTACTTTTTCAGAGCGGCCTTCTGTTTTATCATGCTTGTTTCGTTGTCGATAATCATTCTTTCAAGCCTCGAAAGGGCGGAAAGATTGAACTCTCCGTAAAGTTTGAAGGCGTTGTCAGGGTCGCCTTCCTTCAGCGCGAGATAGAGGTTGTAAGCCTTGATATCGTTGTTTTCCATTGAAAAAATCTTGTCTTTGAGTTCGGCGACCTCTTTTTCAAGGTATTTGTTGTGCTCCTCGCGGATCCTGCTCTGGTTCGCATAGTTTGCAGCCTGCGACCTGAAGTAGAAGAAAAATGAAAGAATGATGACGATGCCCAGAATCACGAAAGTGGCAAAATAACGCGTCGCCTGGTTCTGCTCTTTGGTGTTGACCTTGCGGTTGATTTCCTTGATTGCCGCGTCAAGACTGCTCTGATTGTTCATTATGTGCGTCATAAGACGGCGCATTTCCTTGATGTCATCCAGACCGTGCGGACGCTCGTTTTTCGGTTGTTCCTGAATTTTGTTTTCTTTATTTTCCTTGTTTTCGACCATTTCAGCCTCGCAAAAAACGCAGAAGTTTAGTTTGTTTCCGCGGAATTACAAAAAAAATAGGAAAAATATGGATTTTTGCTATTCTCCGTGCCGTATTTTTTGGACTTTGGGAGATTTTGTTATGAGTAATTCCTATTTTGATTTGAAACCGATAAGTTTCAGGGGCGAGGTTGCTGTCGTCGCACCTTCGTCACCGTTTGACAAAACAGTTTTCAATGCCGGTATCACAGAACTGAAGCTGAATAAAATCAAGCCTGTAATCGACAAAAACGCATTTGCTAAAGCAAGTTTTCTTGCGGGAAGCGACGAACTCAGGGCTGAATCGCTTCTCAACGCGTTCACGACCGAAACAATAGAGGCTGTCTGGACTGCGCGCGGCGGTTACGGTGCTTTGAGGCTGCTTGAAAAGTTGCAGGAAAATATCGATAAAATCAAGGCGAATCCGAAGCTTTTCATCGGTTTCAGCGATGTCACGGCGCTCCATGCATGGCTTGTTGACAAGTGCGGTTTTGTTACAGTCCACGGGCCGAACATCACGACTCTGAACTCGATCGACCGCTTCTCGAAGGCGCAGATTTTCGATCTTCTGCAGGGGAAAGAGAAGGCTTTCACAATTTTCAGCAAAAACATGCGGGCGCTCAATCCCGGCAAAGCGAAAGGCGTTGTCAAAGGCGGCAACCTTACGACTTTGGTTTCGATGATCGGAACTCCGTTTGAGCCCGATTTCAAGGATTCGATCCTTTTCATCGAAGAGGTAAACGAAGTTCCCTACCGCGTAGACAGGCTGCTGACACAAATGCGTCTTGCGGAAAAATTCAAAGGGATCAAAGGACTTATATTCGGCGATTTCACATACCGCGAATTCAGACCGCCGGCTGACAAGAGCGTAAATCCGTTCGCTATGCTTGAAACGATAGGCCTTGACAAGTCGGTTCCTGTCGTCTGCAACTTCCCGGCAGGACACAACCAGCAGAACATGGCTTTCATGCTCGGCGCCGTTGCGGAGCTCGACACAGAGGCTAAAACGCTTAAGTACTGATAATTAAAGGTGAATCATGGCTGAAAAGCGGACGAAGGAAGAGATGATCTCTCTCGCTTACGATTTGCAGAACGCGATTACTGCATTCTGCGGTCACAGGCCTCTCAGGATCACCACGAACAAAGATTTCAAACTGCTGAGAGTCGTCTGGATGCAGGGTTACGAGCGGAAAGAGTGGTATAACGGAGTGGGAATGAAGATCCTTATTTCCGCGTTTTCGGACAAACATCACATTCAGGTCCGCGAGATCACAGTGGAAGAGAGCAAAGAATCTGCAGTTTATCTTACAAAAGCTGAAAACGATCCCGCAAAACACGGAAACGGTCGATGATTTTTGTTTTTTTTCTTCTAATTCTATTGTTTTCCACTGAAATTTTTGCCGGTGAGTGCGATAATTCTTTCATCGTGCTTCCAAAAATTTATCAGAAAGAAGGGAATGAAAACAGATGCAGATTTAATCCTCTTCTCCATATCAGCACCGATGACAGAAGTGTATACGACTATTTTGAGATGCAGAATTCCGAACCGAAAGACTCTTTTTCGATTCTTCCGCGCGGTTTTTACGACACGAGAGACGATCTTAAATCGTTTTATCCGATTCTTCCGTTCGTCAACGGTGTAAAAAAAAAGGAAGACCGCTGGAAAAACTCGTGGCAAATTGTTTCGAAAGTAGGGGCGAACTACTATTTTTCAAATAAGGACGGCAACTTTATTCCAGGAGCGGGAGGAAGAAAGTTCGACAAAGGTTCGACAATGATTATGAATCAGAGCGGAAACGCGGTTTTTCTCGATTCGTGGGCGTTTTACTGGGAACTTGAAGAGAAAAACACGTTTGATTCAACGGCTTCGATCAGATCCACAGATGTCGGTTTCAGGCGTTTTTATGCCAAAATGAAAATGTGGAAACTCTCTATAATGGCGGGAAAAGACACCGTTCATCTCGGTCCCGGCGAATACGGAATGCTGATTTCATCCAACGCTGAACCTTTCTACATGGTCAAGGTTCAGAACGAGCAGACGATCCATCTGGGCGGTGACTGGAATTTTATTTTTTTCAACGGATGGCTTCGCGAAGACCGTGAAATGTCGTCGAATCCTCAGATTCTGGCAATGAGACTTACCTACAGACCGCCGAAAATGTTCAGTTTTTTCGAACTTGGAATGACTCGCAGCATGATGTACGGCGGCGAAGGCAGACCGGATTACGTTTTAACCGATTACCCTTATCTGATAACCGGCGCCTCCGACAATGTTCCTCGCAGCAAGTGGGATGCAGACAGCTATGCTGCGATAGATTTCACTTTCAACATTCCGATGTACAAACTCAATCCGGCGATAAAGGTTTTCAAATTCTACATTCAGGAATCGGGTACCGACATGGCGGCGATATGGCAGGTCGAGGACAAAGTCGAACTGCTTCTTCCTTATGTGTTTTTCCGTTTTCTGGAAAGAGCCTATCTTATCGGAATTTTTGCTGCGACAGAAAAGGATGTGATGCGTCTTGAATATACCAAGACTTCAAAATCCCATTATTATCATCATTTGTATATCCCTGAAGGATTTTCTTATCACGGACTTTCGCTCGGACATCCGTTCGGACGGAATCATCAGGCGATACGCTTCAATCACAGGCACTATTTCAGTCCCGCTTTTTCATTCAAATGGGAGATCGGTTACTACCAGACTGACTGCGCCACAAAAAAAGACGGCAACTCAAATATCACTGCGATTTACCCGCTCTTTTCGCTCCGTGACGGTATTCTCAGGCGCGGATACGGAAATATCTGGCTCGACTGGATTTTTTACGGTCATTTGATTCGTGCTTATGTGTCTGTTGATGCGGGTCCGAAAACAGACGAAAATCTCTCACCGATACTTTTTTCGGTAACAGACAAGGCTTCTGTAGATATTCTGACCGGACTTTCAGTTATATTGAAGTTCTGAAGATTATTAGTATTTCTGACCTGCAAGGTTTTCTGCGACGTTGTGGTTTTCCGCACTCATCGTATTGAGATTGTTGAGAATATCGATGAACTGAATCGATGCGCTGCCGTCGCATATTTTCTCTTTGATTCTGTTGAAATGCTGGACTTTCGCATCTTTTATGAGCTTTTTGATCCTGATCCTTATAACGAGAGCTTCATCGGCATAAACCGGAGCATCCTCTCCGTTTTTGAATATCGAGACCGACTTCTTGAAGTGGACGATGTTCTCTTCAAGGATCTGGTTGATGACGTTGATAGCTTCGGTCGAAAAAGTGGTGTTGTTCCTTTTGAGCTTGTCGATTATCTGCGCCATGTGCTCAACGCAGTCTGCTATCTTTTCAAAGTTGTGGGCAAGACCTATGCGGCTTGCGACGATCTTCGCGTCACCGGGGGATATCGCTCTGACAGAAAGGGCGATGAGGAACTGGGTGAGCTGATACTGGTATTTGTCGATCCTGTCTTCGTTCTTGGCGATCTCATCGGTAAGTTCGGCGACCTGTACCGGGTCCTTCAACGACATTTCACGCAGCATATCCAGATTTTTGACGACGTAATCCGACATCGTGAGAAGTTCTTTTTCGCACTCCATGATGGCGATCGAAGGCGTGCTGAACATGCTTGTCTGAAGCTTCGTGATGTTTTCAGGCATTTCGAACTTTCTACCGGCTTTATCAGGAAATATTTTCTCGACAAGTTTTGCAAGCTGGCTGACGAACGGGATGCAGATGATAAGAGTCGTTACGTTGAATACAGTGTGACCCATCGCGATGTGGACGGTGAGCATCTCCTCGGGAGTTCCGGGAATCATAAGATCAACGATATCTTTATACGGACGGAAAACCAGAAGCAGGAGGGTAACTCCGATACACCTGAAAATAACCTGAGACAAAGCGGTCCTCTTTGCGTTGACGGTACCGCCTACTGCAGCGAGAACGCCTGTCGAACTTGCGCCGATATTGCTTCCCAGAACGACTGCGAGCGCACCTTCGAAGTTGATGAGCCCCTGGCTGGCAAGTGCGATGACGATACCGACCATAGCACTGCTCGACTGGGTTATGCAGGTCGTAACGATACCGACTAAAACGCCGAGGAGGATCGAAGCATAGGTCGAACCGTCGATGCTCTGGAACATTTTGACGAAAGTTTCGCTCTCTTTAAGCGGTGCAAATCCCTGTTTCATGGTTTCCATACCGAGGAAGAGGATACCGAAACCGTAGATAAGTTCACCGACATATTGCCACGATTTGTTTTTCGAGAAAAGACGTATCATGACGCCGATACCGATGAGCGGCAGAGAGAAAGCCGAAACATTGAGCGTGACGATCCAGCCCGTTACCGTGGTTCCGATGCTGGCGCCGAGACCGACACCTATTGCCTGCTGAACAGTCATGAGCCCGGCGTTGACAAAACCGATCGTCATGACGGTCGTCGCACCGCTCGACTGGATTATCGCAGTGATGAGAAAACCGACGAAAGCCCCGACGAAACGGTTCGAAGTGAGGACTTTGAGAATTTTCCTGAGTTTGTCGCCGGCCGCTTTCTGGACACTTTCGCTCATGACTTTCATACCCATGAAGAAAAGTCCCAAGCCGCCCAGCGTGTGGAAAATAATGTAACTCCAATTCATAAAGAGTTTCTCCGAAAAATATCAAAAAACGGTGGATTTTAACTTGAGAAAAAAGGCAAGGTCAAGGTTTTTTTATGATCCGCAGCACAAGAAGCAGGGCGAAAAGAAGAAAATCCGCATAGATCGTTTTTATTCCGAAGATCTCTGCCGGGTAAATGCTCGTGCGTCCGGCGAATCTTATCCAGACAAACAGAAAATAAGCTGAAACCATAAGTCCGACAGTGAATCCGGCCGTCTCCAAAAGACGCGTGAAAAACGATCTTTTTAAAAGAGCGGCAAGGATTATCGCAAGGTAGGCGTTTCCGTAAATATAGCAGACAGGAGTCTCGCCGAAAGTCGGAACTCTGAAAGGATTGGAGTGAAACTGCGCAAGAAGGCAAAAGGAGATGGCGAGCCCTGATATCGCGAGAGCGAAAAAGAGTTTTTCCTTGAAACTCATAGCAATGAACTCCATTTTTCGATCATAAAATACCAGAAGGGAAGGGTTACAAGCGAAAAAATCGTCGAAAAGGTGACTATCCCGCTGACCGCTTCCTTGTCGGAATCGAGAAAATCGGCGAAAAAGGGCGAAGTCGCCGCGCTCGGCATCACAGATTCCATTAGGATCACTTTTTTCGTAGTGATATCAACATTTTTGAAGCAGAAAGATACGATCGAAAGGACTGCGATACCGACGATCATTCCGAAGACCGTACGGAAAAGTGTTCCCGAAACGACAGGGCGGACAGTCTCTCTTTTCAGAACGAACGAAAGCGAGAGCCCGACAGTGAAAAGTATGGCCGGGATAGTGATGTTCGCTATCGAACCGATGCTCTTGGCAAGCCATTCAGGAAGTTTTATTCCGTAAAAATTCATCGCCATTGCCAGAAACGCGGAAAGGACAGGGGGAATGGCGTTGGAAGTGAGCGCTCTGACTATCTTGTCTTTAGAAGCCCTGCCGGATGAGGTGCGTGAAAGGAACCATATCATCGCAAAGCCCGTGGAAAGGACTGCTGGCCAGAAGAACATCGAGAAGAAGACGCCGCGCGTAAATCCGCTTTCCCCGTAAAAATATGAAAGGACGCCCCAGCCGAGATAGCTGTAGTTGCCGACGAAACTTCCGACGCAGAAACTGTTCGAAACTTTTTTGTCGGAAGAAGAGAAACCTCGCAGAGAGAGGACCATGACCGCGGAAAAAACAAGTATCAGGCAGAGCGACATGATCATCGGGAGCATCTGGCTGAATTCGTGCGTGTCGGCGTTGTAGAGATTCCTGAAGATGAGGAAGGGAACGGTGACCTTTATCACGAATTTTCTGAGAACAGCCCCTTCGTTGTCGGGAAAAAGTTTCAGCTGTTTGAAGATCCAGCCTAAAAATATCGGAAAATTTATGGCTAAAACCAGTTCGAGCAGTTTCAATGCGGCCTCGCTCAAAAAAATCAGGGGATTTTAAGGAAAATCCGATGAAAAACAAATTTTGTCGACGCCGCCCAATTTGTTTCGATATATCGAGATTTCGACATTTCGAAATATCGAAACGGCGGCGAATCGAAATATCGACACGGCGTTACGTCGTCACGCCGTAACGAAAAAATTTGACTTATCTCTTTTAAAAGGTTGTAGTTAGCACGCTTTTTTTGGCTTATTTAACAACCGATATTTTTATGGAGTAAAAAATGGAAAACAGAGCTCACAACTTTTTCGCAGGTCCTGCGGCGCTTCCGCTTGAAGTCCTCAAGCAGGCACAGGCAGAACTTCTCAATTTCAGAGGCACGGGCGTTTCCGTTATGGAAATCAGCCACAGAGACAAAGCTTTCATAGCTGTAACTGAAGAAGCTGAGGCAGATCTTAAAAAACTTCTCGGCCTCGGTGACGACTATGCCGTTCTTTTCCTTGGCGGCGGTGCAACGCATCAGTTCATCATGCTCCCGATGAACGTTCTCAACGAAGGCGACTGCGCTGACTACGTTGATTCGGGCAACTGGGCACACAGAGCTTACGAAGAAGCATGCATCCAGGCTGACTGGGCGAAAGCAAAGGCTAACTGCGTAGCTTCGACACGCGAACTTGAGAAGAAATACTGCGTTCTTCCTGAAGTAAAACAGGAAAACATGAACCCGAACGCAAAATACCTTCACTTCTGCTCGAACAACACGATCTACGGAACTCAGTTCTTTGAGAAGAACTATCCGAAACCTCTCCCGGGCGTTCCGCTTGTAGCTGATATGTCCAGCGGTTTCATGTCACACAGCTTCGACGCTACGAAATTCGACATGATCTATGCAGGTGCACAGAAAAATGTCGGCCCCGCAGGCGTTACAGTCGTAGTTATCAAAAAGTCATGGGCTGAAACTTTCCAGAAGAAAGGCTTCCAGCTTCCGAAGACTCTTGACTACAAAGTTCAGATCGAAAAAGGCAGCATGTTCAACACACCGCCGTGCTTCAACATCTACATCACCGGTCTTGTTTTCAAATGGATGCTCGAGATGGGCGGCCTGAAGGCTATGGAAGAAAGAAACGACAAGAAACAGAAGATGATCTACGGCGCGATCGACAACTCCAACGGCTTCTACAGAGGCTATGTCCAGAATCCGGAACACCGTTCATGGATGAACGTAACCTTCAACCTTCCGAGTCCGGAACTTGAAGACGAATTCGTTAAGTCGGCTAAAGCTCAGGGCATGCTCGGACTTAAAGGCTACAGAACCCTCGGCGGAATCAGAGCCAGCATCTACAACTCGACGACTCCGGAAAGCGTTGAAACACTTGTCAACTTCATGGAATCGTTCAGAAAAGCTCACTAATACCTTTAACATCGTTCATTGCGGGCGGATCCCATCCGCCCACTTGCATCAATTTATCTTCTTTAAACCTATTAAATTTAAATTATCTTGACTTTAAGGTGCGAAGCTGTATGCTTCTGCGGCTTTTGCGGGCGTAACTCAGTTGGTAGAGTGTCGGCTTCCCAAGCCGGATGTCGCGGGTCCGAGTCCCGTCGCCCGCTCCATTTTTTTAGATGGTGCCGCGTGAAGATAAAGAATTTTCTCTCATCGCTTTTTTTCCTTTTCATAGGTTTTATTTTTTTAGTAAGATTTGCCTTTTATCCGGTTTCTTCCTCGATTCTTCAGAAACAGTTCGGCATTATTTATGATTTTGAGTCGCCTCATCTGGCTTTGGACGGCACTTTTACCGTGAAAAATCTCGTTTTTTCCTATCAGGATTCGCTGAGGATGAAAAGTGAAACTTTTTCTTTCAGTATAGGCAAAAAGTTTTCCGGGCTTTTCAAAAATCATGTCACGGTAAGATCTTTCGAAATGATTGATACAAAAATATTCATGGATACGAAACTCTTCGCTAACAATGAAAAAAACGCTGAAAATACTGAAGATTTTGAACTTCCTGACAGAGTTCCGTTTTTTCCGCTTGAAGAGATAAACATCAAAAATCTCGATTTTGAGATGAGAGATGGGGAAAAGGTTGTTTTCAGCACTAAAAAAGTCTCTCTCGCAGGAAACGAACTCTACAGACTCGATATGCCGGAAATTTTTATTGCGTCCACCCAGGTGATGAAAAAAGATCTTTCGCTAGGCATGACTTTCGATTTTACTGCCGAGGATAAAAATTACGCACTCAATCTGCTTACAATCAATTCGGAACTTTTTTCGATAAGCGCGGAACAGCCGCAGGACAACGAGGATCTTTTCGGCGGAACACTGGCTTTAAAGCTCAATGAACTCGGAGCTATGTTCGACATAAATCTGAGCGGAGAGCTTTTCCTTGATTTTACTATGGAAAATCTGGCGACTTACATTCCAAGGCTTATGAAAAGCAATACTTACAAAGGGGTGCCGCCTTCTCCGCAGAATGCCGGAAAACTCAATCTCGATGTTCTTAACGCGCTTCCGGAAACAGACATTCTGATTTCGATTTCAGACCTCAATATCGAAGGTTTCCAGCCATGGGATATTCACGGAAAAATCAAGATGACCCCGACAAAAACCTTTATCGAAAGGCTCAATTTCTTTCACAAAAACAAAGTCAATATCTCTGTCGACGGCGAGTTTCCGTATGCCGAAAGGAACGTTAAAGGTTTTGTGAGACTTTACGATTTCGATTTTGACAACTGCCTGCGCAGAATGACCCAGACCGGTCTTGTAAACATGATCGCTTCAGGAACGGTTTCATACCGCTTCGATGTTGACAAACTGCGTGCCGAAGACATGTTTGCGGACCTTGTAGTCACAGATTTCGATGTCATGAGCAGAAAACTCCTCGATCTGCCGCGCGATGTCTATGTCACGGGTCATCTGGCGATCGGAGCTGACGGCGTAGACCTCAAAGATGCTCAGGTGAAAACTGCCGACGATTCATCGCATCTCTATCTGAAAGGCTCTTACTACGGTTTCGCCGACACGATGAGATTCCACATTCCGATAGTCAAAGGGTCTTATATTGATTTAGGCCGTGATATCAAACAGATAGCAGGGTTCAATGTCAGAGGCAAAGGGCCGATCGAAGTTCTTGTAACGAATTTTTACGAAAATCCTCTGATTACGAGCAACTTCAAAGGGAAGGCCTGTCACATGGCAGGGTTCAACTCCGATTCCTGTGATATCGACATTAATTTGAAGGATTTTGTGTTTGATATTCTCATCAACGAAATCAGACAGAAGACAATTTCCTCGAAAGATTCGATAGTTTCAATCGACTTCAACGATGACGATTTTCCGGTTTATTTCAAAATCAATAAAGCGGAAGGTAAACTTTCCGATGCTTCCGCTCTTTTCGGTGTTGATACTGACGATTTTTCCGGTAAGGCGTTTCTTCAGGCTGAAGGTCTTTTCAAAAACGGCCTTTCCAAGCTGAGTGCTCAGGCAAAAGTTACTGATTTCAGGAAAAAAGGGGAAAACGGCGGAATGAAAATTGCCGATTCGATTGAACTTGATTTGTTTGAAAAGGATGCTGAAAATCTTGGAGGAAAAGGGGAAATCGTTTACGGCAGAAATTCGATAAAAGTCGATGCTGAATTTGCAAAGGCCGATCTGAACAGCAAAATCACAGCGTATTTTGATACTTTTTATCCTGAAGATTTCGATTTTTACGAGGATATAAAGTTTGAAAAACCCTCTCTCGATGTAAGACTGACAGGTCTTCTTTCTTCGCCGGATGTAAGCGGAAAGCTTGAAATTCCGAAGCTTGAAGTCTACGGCGTGAAAACCGGCGATTTCTTTGTTGAAGCGAAATATGCAGCGGAAGAGCAAATGTTAGCCGTGAACGGCGGTTTCGGAAAAAATGTCGAATTTACGGTGGAAATGCCCGATTTTGATAAAGAAAAACTCAAAGCCGATGCATCTGTCAAAAATTTTGTCTACAAGAAAGATGATCTTATTGTCAAACTTTCGCTTGATGCAGCAGTTCGCGGAGACAAGGTCGATATTGATTTTAAAGATCTTAAGGCGAAAAAAGCAGATATCTTTGCCCAAAATGTAAAACCATTTGAAATTAAAGGCGATTTTGCCAAACTTTCGTTGGCTGACAAGGCATATTTTAAGGGAGAAGTGCTTGATTTTTATATCGAAGGCGGACTTGATCTTGAAAAATTTGATCCGTATCTCCATGCAGACGGAACACTTTTCGTAAAAAAGCTCGCTGCGAAGGAGACTTACCGTGCTAACAACCTCGACGGAAAGATACTTTTCGATGTTTCCTATAAGAATTCCAATTTCGGCGGCAAACTGAACCTTGTAGATTTTGCATATATCTTGCAGGATCCGAGAATTGTCCTGAAAAATTTCAACGGCACTCTGTTTGTTGAAAACAATAACTGGACTCTTGAAAGCCTTTCGGGAAATGCCGGTGACGGAAAACTCACCATTACCGGGCAGGGAAAAGGAATAAGCCCGATAGAAAACGCTTCGCTGAACATTTCTGCGGTCAATCTTACCGGAAAATACGCCCTTGCCGGGGATTTCGCTGTATCTGCAAATCTCGATCTTATCGCATTTTCGGAAGATCAGTTCTCGCTGAGCGGAGATGTCGAACTTAAGAACATCATTTACAACCAGCCGCTTTCCCTCGACAGTGATTTTATCAAAATGATTTCAAAACTCGGTAAAAAGAAGGCAAGTTCGCAGCTTGACAAGAGCAATCCGATCGATCTCAATTTGAAAATTACAGGTAAAAATAATATAAGAATAAGGACCAATCTGATTCAGTCCGACCTTTTTCTCGACCTTGTTCTCAGCGGAACGACGCAGAAACCTGACCTTGACGGTACAATCATCGTCAAAAACGGAAAAATTGAGTATAAACAGAACGATTTCACCGTAACGAGAGGCAACATCGTCTTTGACGGAGGCGGCATAAACCCGTATCTTGATTTTGAATCGACGCGTAACGTCACGACAAAAATTCAGGATACGAACAAGGACTTCAGGATCACAATGACGGCTACCGGCTACCCGATAGACGGGGAACTGGACGTAACTTTCGACAGTACGCCGCAGCTTGACCAGGAACAGCTCCGCTCGCTTCTGCTCTGGGGAAACATCGGTGATGAGTTTTCCGGAGATCTGGCTATTGCGGCTGCGACAGACATTATGGGAATAACGACAGAAGTACGCAAAAACTTTAAACTTTCAAAGTTCGAACTTGTACCGAAATATTCGGAATATGATGAAAAAACCGTGCTTAAACTCATTGCTGAAAAAGAACTTTACAGAAACCTCTTTCTCATGCTTGAATCAAATCCTTCCGATACGACAGACCAGATAATTGAGCTGAAATACAGAGCGAAACTCTTTGAAGGGATTCTTGGCTGGAAAAACAAAGATATGCTTGAATCGAATTACGGCGGCATCGGTTTTGACTTGAAACTTGAATACATTTTTGAATAGGTGAGATATGACTTTGCTTACTGAAATGTCCGAAGAAACACTTGACAGTCTTATTGAAAAAGCTGATGATTTATTTAAAAAAGGAAAATGCTGCCCGATAAAGTGCGGCGGCAGAAATCCGCGCTTCTGCGGAGCTGTTGAAGAAGGGATCAAGGTTGCAAGTTATGCAGTCCATGACGGAGAAGAACCTCCGGTCAGTGGCTGGAACGGTGCCGGAAACATCTTTTTTTCGGGTTGCAGCGCAAAGTGTGTCTTCTGTCAGAACTGGCCTATCAGCCAGGAAAATAACGGAAAAATTTATTCGATAGATGAGTTTGCCGCTCATGTAATCAAATTATTGGCCAAAAAAGTGCATAATATCAATCTCGTGACGAGCGACCACTATCTCGGAAAAGTGCTCCGCGCATTCAAAAAAATCAGAAGCGAAATCAAAGTTCCGATAGTTTACAACTGCAACGGAGCACAGACAGAAGAGCTTTTCAAAATAATTCTTCAGATAAGTGACATCTTTCTTTTTGATGTGAAATACGTTACAAATGAAGCACCACGCGAATTGTGTGCGATAAAAAATTACGCCGATGTTGTAAGGAGATGTCTGGATATGCTTCTTGAAAAAAATATTCCGTGGGTCGAAAATGATCTCGGAATTCTGCAGAAAGGGCTTATAATAAGGCATCTGGTTCTTCCTAACTATATTGACAACTCGCTGAAAACAATGGAAGTTTTAAATGAATATAAGAAACGCGGCCTTAATTTCAGAATAGCCCTCATGAGCCAGTATTTTCCGGCTTACAAGGCGCTTGAAAACCCGAAACTCAACCGGCAGCTGCACAAAGAGGAATACGCCCAAGTAGCTGAACTTGCTGACGAATTCGGCTTTGACGGCTGGATACAGGATCTTGAAGAGGAAGTGAACGATGAAACACAGGATTAGTGTCCCGTGCACTGATGAACAGTATGAAAAAATAGTAAAAAAAGCCGAAGAGCTGGATATGTCGCCAAAAGAGTTCGCTCTTTTCACGATGCTCAACAGCCAGATAAAAGTCGTGATCGGGCAGGACCCGCTTTTAGCCAGGATAGAACGCGCCGTAAACCTTATGGATTGCGGTATGATAGATAGGAAAGAGTTTGATATTATTAAGGAAAGGCTTTTTTCGGAAATAAAGGATGAGAAAAATTAAACTTCTGCTTTTTGCGGTTCTGACACTCGTTTTTTCATCGGTTTCAGCATTTGAAAAAGATGTGTTCTGCGAGCCTTCACTTATTTTTCCCGAAATTTTTCCGATCGAATCATACGCGACTTTCTCATATACTGTCGCAGATTCGCTCTACGAAAACGCCGACGCGCTTTTTGAATATCTCAATTCCGTAACTTTTTCGCAGGAACAGTTTCCTGTGCGCTATCTTTACTACTTGCGTACACGCCAGTTTATGCCTGCGCTGGCTCTGATGATGACAATGGTGAATCTGAACGCCTATCCGTCATCTTTTCCGAATCCTTACGACGAATTCTTCAATCTGCTTCAAATGGCTGCGAACGACATAAACGAACATGCTTCAGGAAGCGACACTTTTTCTTTTGATGACCCTGATATTTCAGGCGAGAACGAGAGATATGTGAGATCGCTTCTTGCAAACGATGAGAATGAGCAGCTGACTATTGAAGATCTTTCTGGAAAACTTACGGCGGAGCTTGTTCTCAACTTCGCGGCAGTAAATATGCGCAACAAAAGGCTGGGACGTGAAAACAGGATAACCACCAAAACGGTGTTTTTTATTCTTGCGTCGTCCCTTAAAACCATTCTCTCGGGAATTGAAAAAGGAGTCAACCTCGGCAAAGACCCGTTTTTTAAGGAACTTTTTAACCGCTTTGTCTCAATGAATAAGGATGAAAAGCAGATTCTGAGTTCTTTTGTCTACAATTTTGTCGAAAAGATCTACGGCTCGAAAAAAGATGTCGGTCTCTACCGCTATGTTCTTTTGCGTCAGTTCGGAATGATAGAAAACGCATCCGGAAACTGGCTTGATTTCAAAGACGTAAAAGCAGCCGCTGAGTGGATTGATTTTGTGAAAAATATTAAAAATATTGAACCTTTTTCTTCTTATTTTGTCAAAAACGAAGATGCTTGCAAATATGTTGCCGAAAAAACCGGATGGGTTTTCGGAATGAAGCACCTTAGTAACGAAAGTAAAAAAGAGATCGCCCATTCTTTAAAACTTGCTGGAATGATAGAGCAGTGCGGTGATCTTGACTACATCGGTCTTGAAAAAAAAGAAGAGAATTCCTCTGAACCTTATCCTGAGTGGGCGCGCTATGCCGCTTATGCCTTGAAAACGGTGGCTGAAGGAAATCTGAGCGAAGATGAAGCGGTGAAAATTCTCAAAAAAGGTCTCGTTGCAGCGATTTTTTCGATAAAACCTGAAACCGAGCCTGACAAGGAGATGTTAGAAATAATGCTTTTCATCTACCGCCACAAAAAGTGCGACGAAATTTTAAAGGCGATGTTCCTCAAGCAGATAAATCACGGAGATATTGACAAAAACGCAGATTCTTATCAAAAAGCCATCGAAATTCTTGATGATTTTCTTTTTTATTAGGTAAAAAATGAATAAAAGCGATTCCAGGCTTCTGAAGAAATATATGAACCACATCAAACTCGAAAAAAGGCTTGCCTTGAACAGTGTCGAAGCCTACGAGCGCGATCTTACCGATTTTCTTGAATATCTGGATTCACGCGGGCTTTGCCTCACTCAGGCCGATTCGGTAAATATCAGCGAATACATAATTCATCTTTCAAAAGACAAGGATTTCAGTGACCGTTCTCTGGCTCGTTCGATCTCCAGTCTTCGCGGATTTCTCAAGTTTCTGCTTGAAGATGACTACATTATCCCTGAAATGCTTGAGATTTTAGAGCCTGTCAAACTCAAGAAATCGCTCCCCGTGTTCCTCACTTACGATGAATTGCAGCGCCTTTTTTCGGTTGTGGACACAACGACAGCGTCAGGATTCCGCGACAGAACGATACTTGAAATGTTCTATTCTTCAGGGCTGCGGGTTTCTGAACTTGTGGATCTGAAACTCAGCAACATCTACCGCCAGAGACAGCTTCTGCGTGTTTTCGGAAAGGGGAGCAAGGAGAGAATTGTTCCATACAGCGACGATGCGGCGGTCTATCTTCATGAATACATCGACAGAATGCGATATCAGCTGATGAAAAAAGGGGATTTTAACGAATATGTATTTCTGAATAACCGCGGCGGAAAGCTGACACGCCAGGGAATCTGGAAAAAGCTCAAGGAATTCGCAGCGTTGGCTGGAATAACGAAAGATATTTCGCCTCACAAACTGCGCCACACATTTGCGACTCATCTGCTTGAAGGCGGTGCCGACCTTAGAAGCGTTCAGGTGCTTTTGGGACATTCGAGCATCAACACGACCGAAATTTACACCCATGTCGAGCAGGAAGCGATACATAGGGAATTTGATAAAAAACATCCGCGCGAAAACATAGATTTTGAGGATAAAAACGATGAGTAGAAAAGTTTACGCTGTGATTCTGGCTTCGGGAAAAGGGGAGCGGATGAACTGCGGCTTTCCGAAACAATTCATTGAAATTGCCGGGAAAACCATAGTCGGGCGCAGCATCGAAGCGTTTGAAAAAAACAGCGGAATCGATGAGATAATCGTGGTCTCGGAGCCCGCCTGCATAGAAAAAATCACTGAAATCGTCAAAAACTCAGGCTTTAAAAAAGTGACAAAAATCGTTCCAGGAGGAGTGATCAGGGCTGAAAGTTCATCGATCGGAGTAGGGGAAATCGCGGAAGACGATGCCAAAGTTCTTATTCATGATGCTGCGAGACCTTTTGTAAGCCAGCGAATTATCAATGATTGTATTTCAGCTCTTGATTCATGCGATGCCGTCCATACCGCAATAAAAGCGACCGATACAATAATCGAAGCGGAAAACGGCAAAATGGCAGCTACCACCGAAAGAAGCCGCATGATGCAGGTGCAGACTCCGCAGGGATTCAGAGCAAAAACCATAAAAACAGCGCACGCTTTTGCGAAAAAAGAAGGCTTCGCAGGAGCGACCGACGACTGCGGGATCGTTTTTAAATACGGTCTTGCCGGCATCAGCATCGTCGAAGGAGAGCGGACAAACATCAAAATAACTTACCCCGAAGATATAGCTCTCGCCGGAATAATCGCGGGGAAGGAATAACCAAGAGGTCAGATCATGGAATTCGCTAAAATAGGGACTGAACAGATAATTCTTCTTACATCGCAAACGGTTCTTATGGTACTTTTACCGCTTGTGATCGCGACTGTCTGGACAATAAGAAAAAAGGAGAAATTCTCGACAGTTATTATCGGTGCGGCGACTTTTTTTCTCTTCGCGCTTGTTCTGGAAAAACCGATCCAGAATCTGCTGCTTTTTCCCGACGCGATGGGACTCACGCAGCATACCGCAAGCCGCTTTATAAACGCGCATCCGGTCATCATGGCTTTTATGGCAGGACTTTTCCCCGGACTTTTTGAAGAGACCGGGCGGCTTATTGCATTCAGGACACTTCTCAAAAACAAAAAGAATAAGGAAACTGCCGTTTCTTACGGAATAGGTCACGGCTGTTTTGAAGTCATGCTTATTGTCGGAGCGACCTCCGTCACATATCTTGTCTATGCCTTTATGATCAATAGCGGAACATTCGGAACAGTGGTAAATCAGGTCGTGTCCAAGGCACCGGAAAAGGTTGATGCGCTCTATAAACTGGCGGATCAGCTTGCGG
>Ga0310690_10001573_pt1 | contig 40038 bp, 90 predicted proteins | sample AusTroGonzalo_MG_2_FD_207661 | JGI IMG/M metagenome (GOLD analysis project Ga0310690, IMG submission 207661) | Bovine rumen microbial communities from tropical cattle in Woodstock, Queensland, Australia - Gonzalo_04 (v2) (version 2) | ecosystem: Host-associated > Mammals > Digestive system >... | reverse complement strand
ACATTTACCAAATTGATCTCGGTCAACAAACCATGATGTATTTACTGTTTTAATACCATGCTGATCGTGAATTTGCCATAAATGATCTTTACAACAATCTACTGTTGAACCATCGGAAAATGTAATACGATACATTGTAACTTTGTAATGATTATATACCGCAGTAACTTTCGTGGGTTTACCGTCTTTACCAAATACAAGATCACCTATTTGAATATCTTTCATCAATTTATATCCAGTAGGGGTATAAATTTTAGTATTAAGGGCAAGTGCTTTTCCTAAACCTTGTTCATCTGCCAGTATAAAACCGCTACGCAACCCTCTATGTTGACGGTCTATTGCATACTTCATAAAGTCCAACTGATGCTGGAATAAATGCTCACCGTCCTGCACATACAACGGAATACCGGACAAATCCACATCTGGTATCTTATCCGTAGTATCTAAGGTTTCGTTCTCGTTTATATGCTCAGCCGAATATACCTTTAACTGAGTTTCATACGGAGTACCGCTAAGTTGCGACATGAAGAACCCCAGCCTACCTAACGGTATAGTCCAGTATTTATGATCGGGATCATAGTGTCTGCCCGGAACATTTTTAATCAGTTGAACCAGTTCGGCATCATACTGAAACCGAATAATATATACTTCTTGATTTTGTACTGCGGTAATCATAACACCTTATTTAGTTAGAATTATCGGAGATTTCTTTCGGATAATCTCTTGCAGTTTACTCTCGAATTTGCGTAATCTATCTACTTCCCATTGTTCTAATTCCAGATAAACATCTTCATCAGATTCAGGAATACATAAGCAAGGAATTTCGAGGTCTTGGCAACAACTGATAATCTCATTAAGTAAATCAGATGTAGCCTCCGGATCTTTCTTAGGATCATATCTAACAAACAGAAGTTCATCTGTCTTGCACTTAACCAACTGAACCAGATCTTCATTCTTTTCTACTTTAATTACTTCCATGTTATACCTCGTCTAACTCAGCAGAGATTTTCTTTTCTTCTCCGGTGGTCTTATTGATAATCTGCAAATAAGTATTAGTTGCTTTTTGAACCAGCCACTCCCTCGAATCTAAGCCACTTTGTTCAAAAATCTTCCACTCAGTTCTTGTTGGTTTCCTGCCTTGCATAACAACTCCTTGTTAATAGTATTTATATATAAATAAAAGGTAAAAGTCCTTATAACCTATCTTTCGATAGATCACAAGGACTTGTATTTTCATGCTGACAAATACGGGATCACTTCTTCTTAGCGGCTAATTTCCAATCACTCGGAACCGTGTAAACGGCATATCTCGTAGGGTTACCGTACCTATTAACATCATCTACCATATCAGTTTCTATCGGATAGCCTTGTGCTCGCAATTCATAGATACAAGCAGATAAACGGGTGATGCCATAGATCTCAAAGGCTTTCTGAGATGTAATCTTCTTATACCTCGAAAGATGTTTGAGTACCATCATGTTAAGCGAGTTCGTCATTAGGTTTGTACCCCCTTGTTATTATAGTTAGTATGGCTGGGGTGGCTGGATTCGGACCAGCGAATCACGGTGTCAAAGACCGTTGCCTTTACCGCTTGGCTACACCCCATTGATACCAAATATAATAACGATTATAAAAGTAATTTAACTACACTCACTACACCACTTGCATTTACATTTTACATCTTTAACGAAATAATTGTTATAGTGTTTATACCTCTGGTATCGCTTTGAGTTACCCATTTTGTATGAGATACAGTTGAAGTATAAAACATTGTGCTGGATCTGGTTAGTATGAACCTGACGATATGCCAACAGTATTGCTAACTGAGCCTTCTTATCCTTGTAATCTCCGTGGATCTCTGTTTTCTTTTGACCTCGTAACGCAAACTGCCCCGGTTCAAACATTACTTTCTTTACGGTGTTGGGGAACTGCTTACAGTATTTCCGGTTCCAGACTACCGCCGCTACCATAATCTTATCCTGCATCTTAGGACCAGCCTCACGATTAACCAACTTAACAAATGTCTTGAAAGTCTTTTTATTCATGTGTAATAACTTGGCTTTCTTGGAAAGTGATAAGGCATTTAACTCACTCTCCGTCATATTGTAAATGGTTTTCTTTACAATAGGCTGATCTTCATCATCTGCTCCTTCGGTGTTATCGGATTCAGCCACATGTTCTTTCTGATTTTCTTCCAGTTTTCGGTTAGTAACATCATGCTTTGTGTCATCTTCATTACAAACTACGATATAAGGCATAATGCTACGGTCTAATCTTTCCGGTGGTTGTGGTGCCTTCATAAGATTTGCCAACATAGGAAATACCACCAATAATTCTAAAATAGTATTCATAAATAGACTTCTCCCCCTTATATGAATAAGTGTCTTAAATTGTGGGTGGGTAACAAAAAGCAAAATAAAATGGTCGTTTATTCGACTAAGGGATAGAGAGGTATAAACGACCAAAGACTCTATCCGAGAGTTCGCTTTGAGGTTTCGGAGCAATACACATGAAGTGTGCAGAGCAAACTCACAAGAACTGCTATATGCCATCAGCAACGAACTGTTTCAGTTCTCCCTCTGAGGAATTGAACCTCAGAAATGCCATTAGGGAGATGTTGCCTATGAACTCGTTTCCCTCGGATCGTGAGGTTCACTACCGTCATAGGCGGTTAAAATATAAAAATACCTTAGGTTATCGACTTGGCTTGCAGTTTACCTTTATAGCCTAATTCTATGTAGGAGCAACCCAACATCTGTTAGATTTATCTGTGGACTTTACTCACCCACAACAGTTTTCGTCTGCGTAACCTCTCTTGGCTTATTTTTACTATCGACTGCCAAGTTGGTCTTGGTATTTCTAACTTATTTATAATTGCCTTTTGCAATAACAAGGTGCGGTTTGGTTGATCTTTCGCATAATCCTAATTGTTCCTTGCAGTATGCACCTTTAACTTGCTTTAACCGGCAACCCCATATATATAAATATGATAGATATGATAAATATAGATCGGGGTTTCGGTGGGCAATTTTATTTATTTTGTGTTTTCAAGGTTCAGATAGTTATAATAACGATTACTAATTTGATTTATGCTTAAAAAAGAAATCCGCAATACTTTTATCATCTAATTCCATGTTGTTGATTTCTTCCCAAGCCAGTTCATCTATTATATCATCCGGCAACTCCCAGCCCTTAGATTCAGGTATGGGATCTCCCGTTAAATTAAATATATTAGCCAGCCAGACTTCATACGAACACCAAGGGTTAGGTATTTCATAATCAAAGTATCGGGTGAGAGATACACATACTCTGGGTTCTCCGTCAACTTCCTCTTGCTCTACTAAAACATCTATATCATATCCTTCTTCAAAGTCCTTAGCCTCTGTAACTATTGCACCATGTAGTTGATCCGCAAAGTCCACCGGTGGAGCAATTCTGTAATCAGCCAAGGTATCTACGGCATATTCACATATCTTCTTAAAATCATATCGTAAAAAAGTATCGACCTCTCTACGCAGTTTACGGGCATCTTCTTCCTGATTATCATAAGCGGTAACTGCCAGCACCGGGAATTTCTTATCCCAGCCATACAACTCACCAGCCGCCATCATACGGTGTAAACCCTCTTGGGAATTATCAGCATAGTTAATAACACATAAACAGAATTTGGTGCCAGACTGCATCATCTTCTTAAACTTTTCGATCTTAGATCTGTTAAGCCCTCGCTGATCCTTTAAGTTGGCTACTGTGGTTTCATGCCCAAAACCATGCTTAGCACATGCCTCATAATATTCTTCGGGTGTCATCATGACGATTTCACCGGTACGGTTCTTCTCCTTTTGCATATAGGATAAGTCTTTATGATTAAGAAAATCATCATAATAAGACATACCCGTATAACATTGAAACGGAGTACCCTTGAATAATGAAGTATCTATATCAACCTTTTCGGTTTTAGATGCCTGAACATATCTAATATATCGTTTCATATATATAGAAAAGGTTTTACCATATTTATATCAATTTATTGGGGTAATACTGCGTTAATTTTATCTGCTGATACTTTCAGATTATCCAGCAACGGTTCTACTCCAATATAAGTAAAATTACTACCTCGTTCTTTGTTCTCATACATAGTTGCCAAACCTACACTACCTTGATAATTAAAGGGATCCATAACAACCCCGTCCGGTGGAGTAACCATACGAACCAGATATTGAAGTAATTCACATGGCGGCATAGGGAGAGTATCACTGGTATTAGCCTGATCCTTATCCCCAAATTTAGCACAGAAAAAATATCGGCTGGCACTTCCACTATCTGAGGGTGCTACATAATAACTCTGGGTTTTACGGTCTGCATTTCTAACTTGACCAAAACTTAACTTATCAATACCGATAGCCTCTTTGGACTTGGCACCAACATCTCGTAAATCAGGCATGGTAGGTGTGCCACCGCTACTCTCGGTGTATGGCATACCCCCACATACTTCGTCATAGTCATCTGCGGAATAAGTCAGAATTACATTTGCAGGAAAACGACCATTGACGGTAACTTCCTCGTTATCTTCCGTATTGTAATTGCCATAACAGTTGCCGTTAGTACCCTTGCCACTTAAATATGACCTTTCTTCGTTTCCGACACGGCATTCGTCTATGTTGATACCCCCCACCCCATATTTGAGTACATTGTCAACGCAAGCACCCTCACACGGTTTACGAGCCATGATAATTGATGCGTAGGCTGGTTTAATCGGTATAAGTACCGGAAAAACACTACTACCAAATAACCATAGTATTGAATCTCTTATCTCAAAACCAGCATCTTCGATAGTACAAGCCAGCCTGCGATATTTATTAAAATACCCAAACACCATAAGATGACCACCCGGTTTTAATGCCGCATAACATTTCTCCCAAACTTCTTGCTGAAATACTAAATCGGTATGGGGATCAGTAACCACACTATCAATACTGTTAGGTTCAATAGTATCTAACAGATTGAGCATGTCGCCTTTATATAACTTATATTGAGTTCCCTTAGAATATAATTCCATATACCCACCTTAGAATAACTTAAATGTTTTAGGTTTGTTGGCTACAAACTTTATTCGGGCATCTGAAATAGGTAAGTATTCATGTGTCAATTCGATACCGATATACTTATACTTACTATCCCTATCGTGATTTTCATACATTACTGCTTTACCGGTACTACCAGATCCGTTAAAGGGATCCAGTACCGTACCGCCCTTAGGAGTTACTAACCGGACTAAATACTGCATTAAATCACAAGGCTTAACAGTCGGGTGTATGTTCTTAGGAGTATCTGTATCTTCCAGACCTTCATCTCGGTCCCTATTGCTGGCTTTGGCACAATAGAAGTAACGAGCCGCAGATCCGCTATCACCCAGACCGCCTAAATGAGATATAGGTTTATCGTGATTATATTGACCATATATATTTCCACTAAACCCCTGAGATGCTTCACCGCTACCCCCGGTAGAAACAGTATAAGGCATACCCCCGATAACTTCTTCCTGATCGGTATCATCATAAGTTAAAATCACATTTGACGGATAACGACCAACATGTGAGATAGGTTCTTTGGTTGTGTCCTTGGGCATATAAGCCCCCGTACCAAAGTTATTGCTATGGGCTTGGGTTAAATCAGTAGGATAATAGGATATAGTTTCATCTCCCACTCTACACTCGTCAATATTGATGCCGCCAACCCCATATTTTATGACATTATCGACACATGTACCCTCGCAAGGCTTACGAGCAATAATTATAGGTTCGTATGCCGGTTTAAGAGCAGTACCCCAGCCAGACCATTTCTGACCTTCCTCAGTATGATATATAACATCTGTCTTAGTTAATTCATACTCTTTATCCCTATATCCAGTTTCTTTACCAGTTCGGTTAAAGCCACACGATACTGTATAGGTTTCCCCGTCCAACTTTTTAATGTCTTTGACATTTCCACTACCTATGGTTAATTTACCCTCTACGGACTTACCTATGTTCATAGACTTAGGGAAACCGCTACCATAGAGATACATAATAGTATCTCGGATCTCGAACCCGGCATCTTCAATAGCACATGCAATTCTATGAAATGTTCTTGTACCACCAAAAGCAAGAAGATAACCACCGGGTTTTAAGACCGTGAAACACTTCTCCCATGTACTTTTCTGAAATGCTATGCCTGAACTATCCCAAGACTTTGCCATGAAGTTCAATTCATAGGGTGGATCGGTGATGACACTATCTATACTATTTGGGGTAATATACTCCAACATATCAAGCATATTACCCTCATAAAGTTTATAATTCTTATGTTCTGAATATAACTGCATAATTATTCGTAGTCCTCGTCATCTTCATCATCATAGTCTGAATTGAGTTCTTTTTCATATAGAGCCTCGTCCATACGAGCCTCCCACGCACAGTAATCCGAGTATTCCTGATCGTCAATGGCTCCACATTTCCAGTCTGAATAGGCTGACATAATCAGTTACCCCCGTTATTATCTAATTCGGCTCTTTTGATTTCATAACATCTCGGACATGTGCATTGTCCGTTAAGCCAGATCATATTACCCCAAAGCACATCTCTGCCGCACATAGGGCATTTTGATAAAATATCATCTTCTTCCATACGAAAACTCCTTATTATATAAATTACATATATAATAACGATTAGTCCTCTAATTCATCATCAGAATCTCTAAGCCGAGATCCAAATATATCCGGGGTGTTGATGATTTTACATATATTTAATGGGTAATCAAATATCGTTACTTTTCGATAAAAAATACACCCGGCACAATTACCTTCATGCTCTCGGCAATAGTCATACAGTTCTTTACGACACTTTTCGAGATATTCTTCCTTAGGACTTAATGCCATAAAACATTTCTGCTCCACAATGCTTGCATACCTTATCCCAGAAATCTCCGGCATTACCGCAGACCGAACAATAATGATAATGAGTAGTTCCGCTGACTTTAATTAGCCACTCGCCTTGCTTTGTAGTATTATTATCTTCCTGATCCATAAACTACTCCTTAATCTCCACTACTGGAAGTGTATCTAACTTAGGTATTTTCATATAGTATATCTCAGCAGAATTATTTATAGTAACTACCATAGGTAAATATATGTTACCCTCGGAATCTTGGCAGGGTTTATGTTGTATATCACTATCTTTCAACATAATGCCGTTAATGATAACCTCTTTGCCGTTAATCTTCATTAGAACTCTCCTTAGAAAATATTGCCGTTATAACATCTTCAATACCAACCTCAGGGTTAGGGTTATTATTAAGAATACAGATCTGATAGCCATACTTCTTCATAACGGTTTCAAGTTCCTGCCAGATTAAGTCGTAATTCTCAAACCCCATAAGTATATACCTCACCTTTTGCACCACAGAACGGACAATACTGCGGCTTAGCATCATCCCAAAAACTGATCCTCTCGCCACACCCCATACATGAATATATATCTATGTCATTTAAGTTCTTGCCACAGTAGCGGAATTTAACCAGAGGTCTTTCAGTATTCTTCTTGCAGTTATCGCAAGTATGATCTTGTGCTTGTAAGGCTTCAATGCCCATCTCTATTGCCTGAATAATAGTTCCAGAACGCACCCCGTATCGTTGGAATTTATATAAAACATCAATAGCCTCTTTATTATCCATAATTATCCCCACTTTTAGTTACATCACAGTTCATACGGCTTAATGCGTTACTCTGATGATATGCCTCTACGGAGTTAGGGTAGATCGTGGCATAACTGGTTGTAGTTTCTGTTACATCATCAATAACCCACTCGCCTATGTGCCGGTCATAATGACTATTAGCCTTGCAGATAAAATCATACATGCCGATACTTTTATTCAGGGGACACTCAAAACAATGAACATGTCCGGTATCGTCATAAGCAGAATACTTATTACAGATTTTCTGTTCTCTGGGGTTAGTTATCACTTTAACGGCTCCTTTGCCTGCTTACCTAATAATTTCATGGTTTTCCTATACATCATCCCATGCTTACAGTCGGCACACGGAGCAGTCCTATCTTTACCAAGACACATATTTTCACAATAGTATCTATGTTCCTCCAATAAGACCGTATCAATAGTATCAAAACCGATTTTACGGATCATCTCAGCACCGCATTTCGGGCATATCGGAAAATAACTATTCGGAGATTCTTGATTAGTATATTCGCCGCAAACTGAACACTTATAGCATACGCAGTCCATAGGATCTACCCACTCCCCCTGCTTGCGTGTTTGCTTTAATGATTCAATAGCCACTCGCAAAGCATCTTTTGTAGGGTGTATAGATTTACACTCGTTTTCCCAGCGATCTAATTCCACAGTAAGATACTTGATAGCATCTTGATTATCCATAGTTCGTACCTCGCAATTTAGTTCTTCATTTTTATTTACCCACATAGGGCAATATAACGACACTCGACATAGCCGCTTGCCGTTCTCGCACATTTCCATAGTGCCAGTACCCCACATGCAATTCCAGCAACCTTGATAGTCCATTGATTTGTAAAATTCATCTTGTGTCATTCTGGGTTCTCCGTCATCAAGGCTCCGCAGTTCGGACAGAAGTTAGTCGGCACCGGGGATCCCTTATACATACAACAAGTACAGATATTATGACCGAACATAGATTCCCACCTACCTTTACGGCAAGAAGTGTCGGCTTTACCAGCGGCATATCCGTGGTTATAGGCATATTCCAACTGTTCAAGAGCCAAATCTGCCATTTCCCTTGCCTGCTTGTATTTACCGGTGGTGTCCTTTTCTTCCAGAGATTTCCAAACTTCTTCAAATGTCATTGTTATCCTCCACATATCGCCAGCCTTGCAGAATATCGGGAACTACTCTGCCACTACGGATCAACTGGGTATTAAATAAAATTTCACTATCCCGTCTGAATTTGAGTTCCTTTAACCACTCGTAAAGTTGCTGATGTTCTTGTTTGCACTCAGCACAAGACCACTCCTTAGTTTCGTCTGAAAGACTTTCCTCTAAATGTAAAATAGCATTTTCAAGTGTCATCATAATCTCTCCTGCCACCAAAATCTTTCAGGTTTAGATGATAAAAACCTCGATACAAAATCTTTGTGATGCTTATCATAACTATCCGCACAGTCATAGCAAAGCACAAAACTATTATGATCCGGGGTATCTCTACGAACTACACAACAGTCGGTTTTACCACATCTTGCACAAGTCATTTATATCTTCTCCATATCGAAACAACACTACATACGAATACCAGTAGAACTACAATAATGAATATAATGCAGAACGCATTTTCCAGTTCTCCCGGTGTCATGTATGTTTCCTCATGTCGGCACCGCATATCGGACAGTACACAAATAGCGGCTTTCCCATACATGTAGGCTGGTTGGAATACCCACTCTCACAGTTGGAACATAAAAAATGCCCTAACTCATTTTTATACCAAGTGGCATGAGTTCTACTATTTAAGGCATCAATAGCCAAACCGATAGCCTCTTTCCTACGAAGATCAAATTCTTCATCTCCACCGGAAATATACTTAGATTCAATAGCAAGTAACCAGTCAACCGCCTCTGTATTTGTCATGTTTCTTCTTCTCCCTATCTCGTCTGGCTTTATCTTGTTTGTGTTTCGCCTGCACTAAATCAATAATACAAAAACCGGTGATAAACAGTATCAGGCTTATACTAAATATCACACTCACAATATCTTTAATCTTCGATAATATATTCATTTACATCACCTGATTAAAGTCGATATATCCGGTCATCAAACCAATTCTTAATTAAGGCAATAAGTATAATTACAATGACCAAGGCAACCGGAAACCAGAACGGGGCTAATACCCAGATCCAACTCCAATGGATCAGACCGCATAGTTTCAAGATAACAAGCACTACCCCGATAACGGTTAAGATCCCTACACCGCCACCCTTTTCATTGTTACTCATGCTATCTCCTTATAATTGCACCGCAGTTCTTGCAATTAGATACAAACTCAGTTTCGTCATCATAAGCAGTGCCGCAGTAATCACAATGACAAATACTGCGTATCTTTGGACTACTGATCGGATAGGTAGTAGTTGTAGTCGTATAGTAATCATAGTTAGGTGAATACCCCAACGCACTACCCGTGTTCCCTATTGTAATTATGAAATTACTGGTATCTTCAAAAGAAGATCCGAAACTCGAAATAACATTAGAAAACTGTTCTAACCCGGCACAATAATCAGCAGTTAAAATTCCCGTCTGTCCCATATAGCACCTCAGTTAAACCACTTCAACATGGTATCTCCTTTATAGCCCTTTTCCCAAACATACCAAGCATAAGCCTGAATTGCATTTGCCACCTCAGTACCGTTTTTAATACATGAAATACGGCTGGAAGATACCCATACTCTGCGAGGTGGATTATCCTCAAACAACTTTCGCCTACCTTTACCCTCTAAAAATTGAACTTTTAAGAACATACAAACCTTGTTTCCTTCCGGTATTAAAGATAATGAGTGTTCTATAAATTCCTGAGCATATTTATAAGGTGGATTTGTAATAATGTCCCCCTCGAATTTATCAGTACACGCAAAGAAATCAACCCCACCTTGACCAAAGCCACGGTCTATCAAATCGGTACATTTAACTTCGTAGCCTGCTTTAATAAGTGGTTTAGCCAAATGACCTTGACCGCAGGCTGGCTCCCAGATGTTGTGGTCAAGTGTTTCTAACTTCATAAGCCAATCTACGGCAATAGGATCCGTAGCATAGAAATCATTAGTTTCTCTTTCCGCATCAGTATGATTACTGGCACCTAAGCAACCAACAACAGAACGAGAATTGCCGGTCCAATCCCTATTTATACTGGAAGAACCTCTATTATCGGAATCAGGGTTCGTTATATGAAATAACTCTGTGGACTTCATTTTGCATACTCTCTCTTTCTTTTAACTTTATACGAAGTCGCACACTTCGTAACTCTTTGATCTGGTCATTAAGTCGAACCCACTCAGGACTATATCGAGGTAACTGGTCCCTAAGATATACATAATAAGGAATAGCCGCCTCTAAGTTCTCTAATGGGGTTGGTGGTAAATTAACCTGAGTTAATTTTATATCTTCATTATTTCTAACGGCAACTGTTACCGCTGACATAATAACCCCTATGATAACACCCATAGCCGCACCTACGAAAAATGCAGTTAAAACATCATTCACCATAAGCCCACTCCCCCATATAAGCACCGCAACAAGAACAGAATTTAGTTCTTTCCGGTGGAATTACACCACATCTGGAACATGTTATAGTACCGGCAGGATCTTCAACCCATGTACCGAGGGTGCGTTCTCGCATAGCCTCAATAATAATATCTACGGCTTTCTGTAACTGCCTACGATCTGTTGATTTAGGTCGGTCAGGTCGATTCTGAATTAAAATCTGTATTGCATCTTCGGGTGTCATTTAGTCATCTCCTAACTTATGGATCAGCCAGCATGTACCTATAACAAGTAAACTTGGTAACAGTATTACATTATGAATACCGATAATCTTCTTTGGTTTTATGTAATAGCCTATATCCCCGGTAGGAATTGTAGATAGATAGGTGTCTTGTGCATTAACCAGAGCAACATCTGCAATACCTACTATAAGAGAAACGACACAATACAATATAACTATCATTAGCATATTAGTTCCCCTGAATTTATCTTCTGTAAGAGATCATAATATGCCTCAGCCATACCCTCAAATACAGTAGCGGCATGTTCAAACCCTTTTACTTTCTCCCACTTTGCTTTGTATTCATCACATTCCTTTAAGGAAAGTTCGCAGTATTCTTTAATAGTCATGCTACTGCTCCTTACCATACTTCTTGATTAACTTATCGAGAATTTTGTCTATCGCAACACAGTCATCAACATCTGGACCAAAGATAGGTTCGTGCATCCATTGATATTCTTCTTCGTGTAATACATTACCGTTAAGGTCGGAGATAGTAATCATGGTAGGACTTCTCCAATCTACTACTTCCCATTTGATCCCGTTTTCAGTCCCAGTCATAACCAGTCCACCTCAAATATCGCATTATAACCTCTACTACACATCTCAGCAGAAATAGAAAACATATCCATATACAAATCGTCAGAATTAGTATATCCACCTTCAAGTGATTTAGTTATATACTCGCAAGCCTTGCCCCGGTCATCATTAGAATAAATACGATAACGGCGAGGTAAAACGGTTTCTACATCTTCAAAGTGATCTGTAATTATAAATACAACATTTTTATCTTCCATGATTCTTCTCCTGATCCAGTATGGTGTCCCAAAACTTGTATGTATCGGTAGCATACTGCTTATCATAATCGCACCCGTTAGGACAATATAACTTCAAATAAGTCATATTCTCTTTCGGATCTTCCCAAGTCCTATATGCCAGCGGCTTATTGCAGACCGGACATAACTTAAATTCATTAGTAGCCGGAACCATTAAAAATCTTCATCTCCCAGATCTCCGTCATCTATGAAGATCTGACTATCATTAGCATCTTCCATAAGTCTGTTAAATTCTTCCGAGGAACCCGTAAGAGCCTCAAAGTTATCGAGGCACATATCCTTGAAATCTCCGTCAGCCATACCTAAAAGTTCCTCAGCAAACAAGGTCTGGGCTACCTTAGTAGAGAACTCTGAAAATTCCTCAGGTGTCATTCTCTTTTTAAGTTCGGCTTCATAAGCCATACAAATCTTGTTCAACATTTCCTCTCTACTCATACCCTGCACCTCTCCTGATTTTTCTTAATGAGTTCAAGGGCTTTCAGATCCTTTTTGGCATTATCTAACATACGAGCCAGAGATTCGATCTCCAACTTCTTCTGTTGTATCTTCTGATCTATATCTGTCATGGATATACCCTCGCTAACATTATTATATTTATAATAACGATTAGAGTTCGTATTTACATTTTGTAGGAAACTTGGTATCAAATATGTTCAAAAGTACCGATTTAGTTTGCTCGTAATCAGATATATTACCGGACACATCATTTAAGCAAAGCAATTTAATTCCACCCGGAGTTAATACGGTCTGCTGAATATGCCATAGATCATCTTTAAGTTCTAAATACTGATATGGGCAAATGTCATCTATGTATTCCCCTATGTAATATTGATAGAAATGATAAAGATACTGATTTATATTCTGGGGTTCTCTAACCGCAGATATGCTGGCTTTGATAGAGTCGCTACAACTATCCCAGACTTTATTCAAAGTATCTTTCAATATAGGCATAGCCGTATGTTCCGGTGTCAATAACTCACCCTGAGGGTAATTATCAATATTTAGCATGTGAGTTACCATATCAAGGCTGGATCTACATTGTTCAGAGAATATCTGTTTATACCGATAAGTCAGATGTTCTGTAAACTGCAAGTGCGGCTGGTTCTCCGTGAAGAAATCAGATGCACTCATAGCACTAATCGGAAATATATCATCATTGAAATAAATAAATCGGTCTGAAAGTTTAGTAATACTAAACAAATAAGCCTCTATCGTACAACTATTAAATGTCGGCAGATATTCCTGAGGTATAAACTCGTTATGCTTGACTATTCTGACGGTATCTTGATTAAGCCAGTCGGGGATCTGGCTATCCCCAGAAACAAGCAATATTACATCTCGAATAAAGGGCATATACTCAGCAACACCCCGTAAAAGATACTTCAAAGTACCCCAAGATCGAAAACGAGCCGTTTGACCGGAGTTACCCCCGGTGGCTTGGGTATATTCAGATAACCACTCAGGATCACTATCGTCAACATACGGAATTACTATATCTATGTCCTTAGTATCTTGTACCGGGGTTTCAAACTTTTTATGTGTTACCACATGAACCTTAGCCAGAGTAGCATTAACCAAATAGAAATAGTCATAATGGTTCTCCGACAACCAAGTGGACGGAAGTACAAAATCTTTATAAGATAATTCCTTTATATTAGTAGTGAAATCAAATGCAACTTCTGGAAACTGGGTAAAGCATTGAGCAACAAACACATCTCCCTCGAACCCCTGCCCCTGCTCTACATCTACATCAGCCATAGGAATCTGATTATATACAGATTTAGATATTGCCAGCAGTTGTAATGGGTGATTATTATGTCGGATAACACCAACCCCGTCAGGGTGGTTGTCTATTTCATGTAAATATGCCGCTGGGTTATCGCACCGGAGTACGGCATCATCATCTAACATAATCATATAGTCATAATCAGATTCGAGGAACTTCTGCCGTAAGGTCTTTCGTGCCGTTAAGATACCCAATTTAGAAGAATAGTCAAAAACGGTAATATTAAACGGGGGTTTGTAGTCCTGCCAGTTTTGAGCGATAACCATTACATCTATATCAGGAAACATCTTATTTAACTGCAATAAGAGTTCCGTACACCGGTTAGACCTCTGTTTTCTAACAAAAGCATGATACTCAGTATCTCGATCCGGGAAATATGAAATTATGCCAAAAACTTTTTTAATCATTTCTGGGTACTATTTCCAGCCCTTCTACCATAGCCCAAAGTTTAGCGGCAGATTCTTCCGTTAAATGAATTGTTATCTCTGAAATCTCGGAAAACTGCTTGAATGTCTTACCATTATCAGTAGAATAAAATAAATTTCCAGTATCATTATTATCATTAAGATTCATAGATATTACCTCGTACATAGCATAATGATTAGACTTCATCTGGGTTTTTTAACTCCCCAGCCTGCCACTTCCACATAATACTACCCTCTCGCTTAGACCGGTACACATAAAGCGGTTTACATAACCTACATTGTGTATGGGGTACGGCTCGTAACTTTTCCTGAAATGGTACATCTGTATGATGTACCCGTGTTTCATCAAAGAATGGTACTATCTCTCTGCGGTATATGGCTTTCCATATCGCCCTTGCCGTAGGGTGGATAATAACTCTATTCTCGTCAAAATCTACCCAGTCAAACAAGATTTCATCTGCCAGATCCAGATCAATAGCCGCCAACAGTTCATCAACATAGTTAAGCATAATCATGTCATCACTATCTATAAAACCTATGAATTGACCGGTGGCTCGTCTTATACCCTCGTTCCATGCGGCACATGCCCCTCTATGGTCGTTAAAGTGTATTATGTGAAAAGTCGAAGTGCAGAAATCATCAAATCGTTCTTCATTACAACCGTCATCAATAAGAATAACTTCAACCTCGTCTGTTATTTGAAGTTGAAGTTCTTTTAACAACTTTACTGTGTATTCATAGGTGTCGTAGTATGGAATTATTAGTGAGAGTTTAATCATGTTTCATCTGCACCCCACAGTTGGGACAAAAGTTGTAGTCATGTGGATATTCTTCTCCACATACAGAACACTTAAAATCATCAAGGTTATATTCGGTATCGTGAATGTTTATCCACTCGCCTTTTGGTCTTTCGTGTTCGGCAACATATTTTGCAAACTGATTTAACACTTCGGGAGAGATATACTGTTCAACTGTCGGGGCATCATTGATAATCCGAGTAAAAGCCAATGTTGGAACAGTTATCCCATTATTTGCATTTATCCGTTCACATAATTTTACAATTTCTTCTTTCAACACACTGCGGCTAATTGAATCGCCTTGCGGTCTTTCTTCATTTATTGCTTTTGTATAGCCCTCAATATGTCCGTCATAATGTCCTTCTTGATAAATGTCTTGAAGTGATACTGCCGGAGCATTGTCGATTTCGTTTATCGTATTGAGATAGCCTTCTTGTAAACCATCGGTATAGTCCGAATTATAGGTAACACTTACAAGCCTATCCGTTATTGCCTTTTTCAAAGCCCCACGGCTGATTAAATCTCCTTGTGGGCTTTCTGCATAAGGCATACCTTTACGGACTGCTCTATCAATTACTGCTCTATCATCTGAACTCGTATCAACACCATTATCGAATAACCGAGTAAATACATTATCATCAATATCAATTATCAGTTTCATTTACATCATCTCCCATGAACGCACCGCAGTAAGCACAGAAATTCTCCGGTACTTGATCTAAGTCCTGACCGCAACATGAACAATGGTAAAACATACCTTCTAATATCCACTTACCATGCGGTCTTTTCTTTTCAAATTCGATTTTCTTACCTTTTGGAGTTACTACCCAAAAACTATCAGAGTGTTCAAACTCTTGATCGGTAATTAGATTAAAAGCCTCAATAACATCATCTTTTAACTTTGGCTCTACTGCCGGAGCACTGTTAATAAGGTCTTTTACGGCTTCACAATCAAAAACCGCAAATTCATTGTATTCATCTAATTCTTTTAACAAAGCCTCTCGGCTGATTAGATCTGGGTTGTTCATACCGGATCACCTCGTAGGTCTGCACCGCACTTAACGCAAAAATTCAAATCACCACCCGTAATCTGCTTACCACAAAAAGGACATTCAACATATCCTTCTTTTGCCATTAAATCTACCCACTTACCCTTTGATCTTTCCTCGGCATAGTGGTTACAACTAAAATTAGGAAGATAATTTAAGCACTCTGCAACTGAATAACATACTTCATAATGAATACATTTTTTGCAATCTAATGCAGGACACAAAGTATTAGCGTCTATTGTCCTCATACTGCACCGCCTTAAATCAAAAACAATTCAAGATATGTGTCGCTCATATTCCACTTATTCTTTTTAAGAATTGAGCGAAGTTCTGAAAATGATTTATCACTTTTTCTATGCAAAAAATTGATAAACTTATTTTTTGACATATTGATTTCAAACATTATTCTGCACCACCTTTACCCATCTTCGCACCGCAGTTAGAGCAATAATTGTCAATTCTTTTTCTTTGCTTGCAGATTGAACATTGACCATAAACTTTATAATCGTTGGTTATTTCTTTGAATAGCCACTCACCTTGCGGTCTTTCCGACAACACCTTGCGTACTCCGTCTTGATAACCCATAGAATAATTATCAACGGTAACTGTCGGAGCATTGTTGATAAGGTCAATAATCGAAACTTCGCCTATTGATGTTTCGTTGATAGCATTAAAATATGCCTTTTTCAACGCACTCCGGCTGATTAGATCCCCACTTACTTCCCACTTAACATCTTCTGGGTTGATGTGAAATGTTGTACCTACGGGTAACATATCGTTGTTCATTCTGCACCGCCTTTCATTTTTGCTCCACAATGGCAGTAAGGATATTCATTAACTCTTGAACTCCAAGTTACAATACTTCGGTTACAAATAGAGCAACGATATAAGTCCATACCTTCGATATTTACTCCGTTGTGAATCCACTCACCTTGCTTTTCTTTATAAGGCTTGCCATATAAAACTTCATCTTGACATTTATAACTATCGTTAGGTTCGGGGTGTCTGTCTTTTATTCTCTTGTAAACTTCTTCATCAATATCAATTATCAGTTTCATTCTGCACCGCCTTATAAATGATCTTCTTCTGCACCAATTTTCTGTAAAACAGATTTGAGTGCATTTATGACTTCTTCGGTATAGCCGTTTTCTTCAAGCAGTTCTGCACCCAGAAGATAATTGATAGAATCGGCAATTACTTTTTGCTCTAAATCGGTGAACTCACCCTGCGTTCTTTTGTAATACTCAAACAATGAATGGTCTGAATGACAATTTGAACAGTAATCTTCATTACCACAATGCTTACAGTATTTACATTGTTTGATAGATTCAACTGCCGGAATATTGTCGATTAGTTTCAGAGCATACCTTAAACCTAATGCCCATTTTTTATCAATAGGCATTTCGTTGTCAACTACTCCTTGGATCTTCTTTTTCAGCACACTCCGGCTGATTAGATCACCTTGCGTTTCCTCATAAGGCTTACCGTTGCGTATTGCGTTAATTACATTACTTTGTATTGTTTTAGTGCTACCTCTAAAACCACCAATAAACTCCAAGTCTTTTATAAACTCCAAGTCTTTTTCAGGAATATCAACTATCAGTTTCATCCCATATCACCTCTTGACCTCTTTTTAATGGCATTTAACAGATCATCCAGTTTTTCTTTGGATATTCTTTTATCTACCCATAAGCCAGCAGTATATCCGGTCTTTTCAGCCGCTTCATCATAAAGGATAAAATCAAGAGAATACTTCCCATCTTCCTTATAGATTTTAATGTTTGCTATTTCATCCATTTGTATCACCACTTGGATATTTAGTTATATCTCGCTCAAATTTGTTATCGTAAGAGTGCTTGCACTTGTTACAAGGTTCTTCATAATCACTTCTCCAATTATGCTTGCAATAAAAACACGCATCCGTTTCATCTAAAAGACCACCGCACTCTACTGCTACGGGAAGAATAAACTGCTTTGCTCTATTCCTCATTTCCTTGCCTTCAGGATTAGCGGAGCCATCAGGATACACTTCTCTGCACTCATCAACATCTTTGTTATACATAATAGATGCTATGAAAGCATATAGATCCTCGCCTTCTTCAAACTGAAATACCCGGTCTAAATAGGCTTGAAGTTTGTCAAACCTATCTTCCAAAGTAGTTAGTAGTTCCTTGTTATAGTTTGTCATTTCACATCACCTTGCATATCAGAAAAATCTTCGCACTCCCCAACAACTTCATACTCTCCGAGAGAATTTAAGAAGTGTCCTTCGCTACATTCGTTATCGCACATATCAAAATGTATGCACTTATGACACAGATGTTCTACTATCTTCACTCTGGATCACCTCTCATCTTCACAATGCTATCCCAGATCTCCTTATCAATATCTTTCCTACTTTGACATAATTCATAACCCGAAAAGGTAATGCCACAATGAGGACAACCATCAATGAGTGGTCTGCTGAACATTGTTTCCGGTACATAATCAATGCGTTGATTGCAAGATTCACAGAACCAGCGACATGTACCTTTTGAAACTTCTTTAAGGATTATCTTGCTCATTCAATATCACCTCGCATATCTTCCTTTAATGCGGTCAAAAACTCTTTCAGATCCGCAATAGTAAAACCCTCTTTATTACAAGTATTAGTTCTTCCCAGATGTTTATACCAGTTGATTATGGTTCCGCTTTTAAGATGAATAATGTAGTATTCTTCAAAAGCATCATAGTACAAAAGGAACTCATTAAATTCCTTATGTAACCGGCAGGCATCTTCCAAATCAAAGATTTCATCTTCGGAGAGCACTTGCATAAAGGTAGCCGTAAATTCATCTCGATCAAAATGATACTGTTTAAGTTCTTGTAAAAAATTCGATTTCATTTCACATACCCCAAGTATCTGCGTTAATTACTGCTGGCATACTGTCAATAATGCTATATGCGGTCTTGTATTCATCTTCAATAGGTGCAGGCAGTTTGATTTTAAGTTCATCTCGGTCAATTAAATCTCCATGCCCGTCAGGAATAACCACAATAGGATGACCACGATATTCAAGCATTAACTTTGTCATGGCTAACTGATAGTTATCTTCCGGGAGATCAATTACTATCTTCACACATATCACCCCTATCTGCTTTAATTATTGCCGGTGCATTACTAATATCCTCTAAGGCACTTCTAATTCCGCAATTATAGTTTTCTGCATTATCCAGATCCACATAATGTAAATTATCGGTATTCATTAAATATGCTTCAACATCTCGGACTAATGTATCTCGGTAGATTAGATCTCCGTGTCCTTCTGGAAGAACTTGACCATTTCTAATAATCTCCCTCAAATTAAAATCGCTATAAGAATGACAGTTATCCTTATCAACAACATAATGAAGGCAATCCGTATAATCTTCTTCCGATATATCAATTACTATCTTCATCTTTATTCTCCGTATCTGCTGGAATTATTACCGGTGCGGCATATACACGAAATCTGCTCGTAACCCCAAAATCACAATTCTGGCAAGTAAAATCATACTCCGGGGGACAGTCTTTAACATTATTAGGACACCTAAAAAATGCTAATTTACTACGATCAATTAGATCCCCGTGTCCTTTTGGGAGAACAGTACCGTACTGAACTGCACCAAATAGCATATCAGCAAGACTATATGCTTTAATACTATCTCTGATTGCATTGTAGTCATCTTCGGGTATATCAATTACTATTTTCATCTGATTCTCCTTTTACTACTATCGGTGCTTTTTCTATGGTTCTCCAAATTTCAAGAGCCTGCTCATTTAACTTAATATGAGGACAATCTGAAACCCAAAACAATTCACCTTTAAGTGTATTAAGGTCAATTAGATCCCCATGTCCTTCGGATAAAATAGTTCCACTCTGAAATGCCTTAGTAACACTTTCATCAAGCCTATCGTGTCCGATAGCATACAAGCCGCCATATCTTATGGAGTTAAAATCATCAGCAGGAATATCAATTACTATCTGCATGTCGTATCACCTCGCACCCTGCTCAAACCACTTTGAAAGACTTTTCCGGCACTCATTACATAGATCCAGTTTTACATCACCGTAAGGGTGCATATCCTTCCAAAGAACAAACCGCCACCAGTCCTCTTTATACTCAGATTCATCAAGGAAAGTAATTTCATATAACTTTCCACATCTATCACATTGTTTGGCATTACTCATTCCGCACCGCCTTTTGGTAAAATTACCTTGGTTTGACAATGAGGGCAGTCTTTATTTAATAGATAACCGCACTCAGGACATTTATAAAAGTCAACACTATAATCTTCCCACTCGCCTTCTGGTCTTGTGGTTGTTGGAACATCTTTTAGGCTCTGCACAACCTCGGAAATTCTTATCCAATCTTCTCCGTCAATTCGCCTTACAAGTCCGGATTTCGCATAAGCGATAGCAAGGTTTCTGCTGATTAGATCTCCATTTTCTTCCGACAATGAAAAACTATCTGTCGAATACTCGTATAAGTCGTTTCCGTCTTTGTAATACCGGAGAATTAACTTCATTTCTCGTAATGCCGATAAATCAACACTATCGGGAATTGTTAAAATAACTTGTTTACTCATTTTCCGCACCGCCTTTAACGGATAAATCACCGCTGATACTTGCTATACACTCCATCAAATTACCCAGTTGTCTATCGGACAGTTTTTGTACTCTGGAAACATCAAGACATTTGCACATCAATATAACGGATCGTTCTAAAAGTTCAATTCTTTCAGGATCAGTCATTCTGCACCGCCCTTCATAACATCTTCTTTAACCCGTATGCCATAGGCTTCATGAGTTCCTGCCCCTTTAATGCGAACATGATAAATAGGTTCGTTATCTGTCGTTTCAACATATATTGTTTCAACAATACCTTTGATTAAAACAGTATCTCCAACATTAAACTTTGTTGTCATTCCGCACCGCCTTTTATATCTGCTTGATTTTCTTTATATGGCTTACCTTAAAAGAAATATCTCCAACATAAAAATAATTTGGTTTTCTATAACCATGCTTGGCTGAAAAATCATCAGCAAACCCCAAAATGCCTTTTATTGTTTCGTCATCTCTAAAAACAACCTCAACCGATTTACCAACAAATGTGTGTAGTTCTTTATTAGTCATTCCGCACCTTCTTTCCATAATACTCGTTTACAATAGCCATTATCATAATACGGACATTCTTTTCCGTAGCACTCTGCAAAGCCTTCTTCATCACGAGCCGCCTGCATACTTCCTTTTTGAATATGATAAGTTATCTTCCTATATGGGCATTTCATTCCGCACCTCTCATATTGGCTCACCATTGAGGTAATCAATAAATGTTTTAGGGTAATTTTCATCAATAAATTTCAAAGCCTTGATAGCAAGTTCAAGAGCCTCAATATGTTCAGTAGTAACATTCCTGCCATCTTCTTCTATTTCTCGAATTAGTTTAATAGCCTCTTCATTAGTCATAGCATTACCTCATTTTCGATAAGAGTAAATCAAAATCTGATTTAGTCATCCAGATCACCCCGTCAATTAGTACCGGGGATCCCTTAGGCATGTAGTCAATATCAAAAGTCCCGTATCGTTTAAGCCACTTCTTGTTGGTTCTCCATTTCCGGTGCTTTCGCCGCTGGATAGATTTAGTGGCTATGTATATCGGATAACCAGTTAGCGGCTTATACATTATAAGTAGTCCTCGAATCGCTTATCTGCCTTTAATGTCTTAACCAAGCCAAGCATAGTCATCAGGACTGCATTATGCTGGCACCGGTTAATATCTCGCTGATTAGGATCAGTTTCCTTTTCAATGTTTTCAGAATAAGACCACTGCTCCCAACCCTCGATCCACCGTTCAATATCGGAAATTTGTACGGACTTATCTTCATCAGGAACACAACCGCTATTCTGCATAGCGGCTTTACAAAACGGACATGTTTCGGCTCGGTAATAATACAGACCTCGACAACTGGAACATCTGTACTGCTCTGGGATATGCAGGGACTTATCAAAACCCCTCGTTACTATCCATACGGCTTTGCCCATAGTACGATACCTCGTTTCATAGTTATACTTATGATAACGATTCAGAAATAAATATAGTCGTAGGGGTAGTTTCTTTTAGTTTATCTGCCAAGGTATTACTACACTTGGTTATCATGCAATTAGCAAGGATCAGAAATATAAGAATTATAACTAAGATCAGAATTATCGAACCGGGATCTACCTTAGCCATATTACTTCTGCCACCAGTGCTTTTTCTTATTCTGTTGCTCTCTTAATCTTAATAACTCGTCCTGCTCTCGGAAATACCCGGAATAATAGTCAAAGTTCTTTATAATGTCATCTAATTCAGTAGAGGTCAGACCTACTCGCTGACGGATCTGAACATAATCATTGACACCCTCGCTAATCAATTTACAGACTGCTTGAAACTGAAACTTTGTAACCATACCCAGCCACCCGGTTATTCAGGACTAAACAAGTCGTTATATTCTTGGGATAAATTGCTATTAGGATCAGTAGGTGCCAGTTCCCATGCACATGCAGAACAAAAGTCCGGGAGTTCATCATACTCCTTATTACAACGGGTGCATTTATAAGTATGGTTCTTGGTGTACTTAAACCTGATCTTCATCACATCTTACCTCATTATAATAAAAGGTGCCAAGCGGAACGACTAATCCACGAATACAAACTCCACAGAGTAAGTATTACACCGTTACCCAACAGACCTTGGCTATCCTATCACGGTAGCGATACCCGATAGGACTTGGTTCGGTTTTTATCGGCACATAATCGCAATTATGCCGAAGGCTCTGGACGGGATAATAGGAGTTGCACCTATCTACTAAATACCTAACTGCTCGGCACATACCCCGATAAAGTGGTCATTTATTCGACATGGGATAAGGGATAAATGACCAGAAAGACCTTATCCGAAGGTTCGCTTAGTGTTTGCCGAAAGGAGTGGCTACGGACAATGGGAAAGCGACAAAACCGTAGCCGTAGTCGAGCAAGCCTACAAGAACGACTGACTTAATATGTCTTACAGAACGCACACGATCTGTAATCTTCTGTAAATGGCGAGGCACAACCCTCGCCTGCAAGGGTATATCCCTTGGAGTTCCCGTTGTTTAATTTATATACCGCACATATACGGTGGGTGGATATTTGCAACTATCCAATGCGGTCAGGACATGAAGCCCCGGACAAACGGCAGGCTGACTAAACCTTTTGACACTGGAGGATCGTGAACTCTCCTTTTAGCCGCTTTCTTTTAAGATGCCGGTGTCATACATCTAATCTGCTTATCGAGATCAACCGCCAGATTTTCAGAAGTCGCTCCAAGGTATCTGGAATATACCTTATTGGTGGGCAAGGTTGGTGTCGATCCAACTACCTCTTGCGAGAACAGATTTACAGTCTGTCGTGTTTGCCGATTCACTACTTACCCATAAAATCTCTTGGTTAGGATTTGCACCTAACATAACAATATCCACCTCGACTTTACCCTCTCAGGCAGTAATTGTCTTACTTGATAAGCGGCTACCTTTTTCGCCACAAGAGATGTTATGATGTTTGCCTTTATGAACTCATTCATGTTTGCTAACTGCCAACATCTTGACGGAGGTGGTTTTCATCCCTCGTAGTGTCAACGCACTACCCTCTATTCTGGTGCTCATGACTGGATTCGAACCAGCACTTGACGGATTTTAAGTCCGTTGCCTCTGCCGTTGGACTACATGAGCCTATTCAGTTATCAAGTTACATCAGATAGTCCATAAAAATAGCCTGAAAGTCTGATAACAGTTCCTCTAACTTTATCTTATCCAACTCCGGATCATTTAATGCCTTATCTAAATTATTGATACACTCTTTATAACGATTTCTAAAAGAATTTAAGATATGGTCGGCATTATCCTCACTCTCACTAACAAGATTATCAAAGAGGTCTGAGGCATCTCTACCAAGTTTTTCATGGATAATCTTGCTAAATTCTCTACGATCATCTGAATCGGTTTCTGTAAAGAACTTATCCCCGTCTTTGGTTTCAAGATAGAACATAGTATCATCTCCTTAGATTTTATCTTGTAACTTATATATCTTAATAAAGGTAGAATAACTTACATATCCATATAGTAATTTTACATCAAAAGTCTTGGTGTCAAGTAGGGTTTCAAGACATTTCATAAAAATGTCAAATGGTACTTCGGTATAGATTACTGATAAAACCCCTCGAACTTCCGGGGTAAGTCTTTCAGTAGAAAAATTATCATTACCCAAGTGCTTGCGTAGAAGATTTCTAATATATCCACACCGATTTCCAAGTTCAATAGTATTCAGTTTATCAATGAGATCTTTATCAGTTTTACGGTTGAAATTCAAACATACAAGATAACTATTGTTATAATAATACTTATTGAAGTATGCCTTTTCTCGCTCCTTATCATGTTTATGCCATTCGGAACTATGCCGTTCTTCCCAAATCTGATGATCTTTAACAAATGCCGCCTTAGCAGTAGCCTTATCCACACCAAAGTAATTACAAAACTGCATAATCACAGATTCTCTGGGTATATGTTCACCGGAGAAGTATGTTTGTAAAGAACCTTCTGTAACATCAAATTCTTTGGCAAGAGCCGCAACAGTAACACCCTTGGCTAATCTCTGCTGAGTCCAAAAGGTATAATTTTTAATAGTAAAGGGTTTGCGTGCTCTTTTCTTTTCCATATTTATTATAACGATTAAGAAATTTAAGCATAAGAAAAGCCCCTGACACGGAACAAGGGCTTTTCTCAGCACAGAATATCGACAGATCACGATGGTATTCTTGTTAGGTATTTGGTATCAACCGGAGCATTTAACGAATAATATCCGTCAGATGACTTCCCTAATAATGCTCGATTACCGGACAAACTCGATATGATCCAGCATTTCGACTTTATCAGCGGCGAAATCTGCCTACCAGTATAATAAACGGCAGTAGGTGCCAGCGATACTGTATCTCCAACTTTGAACTCTGTATTATCCATAATTAAATCTTCTTAACATAATTGAGGTTGATCCACTTGTTATTACCAATTTTACCCCAACTGCCCGATTTAGCAAGGATAGTAACCTTAGCCTTAGCACCCAAAGCACCAACCTTATTGTATGACATACCCGGACCTTTTCTGATGTTCAAACCAGACTTTGCCGTAACCTGAGCCTTATATGACTTGAAACCAGAACTTGCAGGCTTTGTTGTAGGGGTTGCAGGCTTAGCCGGCTCAACAACGGGATCGACTACGGGTTCAGGTGTAGGTTCAGATACTACGGGTTCAGTTACAACGGGTGCCGGTGTAGGCTCAGTAACTACGGGATCAGGTGTAGGCTCCGGTGTAGGCTCTGTTGCCGGCTTAGTAGTTGTAGTTGTCTTAGGTGAGAGATAATAAGGAAGTCCCCAGCCCACAAGATACTTCGCATAGGTCTTATAGTTAAAGGTCCTTGCACCAACCGCATTGGATTTATTGCCCTCATAGACCGTTACCTTGTTACCTGACACGGCAACTACAAGTCCAGTATGAGTCGGGTTTCCCTTGCCCTTAAAATCGTAGAATACTTGCCAACCGACAGAGGGCTTTGTACTCTTGGACTTCCACCTTTTCTTCTTCTTATACCAGTTCATAGCCTGCTTGCATCCGGCAGTAACATAGTATTTCTTTAAGCCTGCCTGATATAAGCACGAAACTACGGCGATCTGGCACCATGGAGTTGTCTTGCAGTCAAGGTGTCTGCCGCTGATCTTATTATAAGGATTGATTATTTTCTTCTGTGTCTGGGCATGTTTTGTGGTTTCGTTCAGCCCTTTCCACGACTTAAACAGACTGGTGGCAGTCTTTACGGTTCCGTCTGCCATATCACTCAACCTCCTCCTCGTTTTCTACTTCTTCATCTTCATCATCTTCGGTGGTTTCCTCAAAAAATTCTTCATCTTCGAGTTCACCGTCATCAATTTCGACTTCATCAGAAACCGGAAGATCAAGTTCGTTTTCATCAGTTACCGCAGTAACTTCGGTTTCTTCAATTTCGGTCTTTGTCTTAGTTGCCATAAAAAGTTCCTCCTGATTTATAGTATTAAGTCAATACTTAATCTTAATTGCCATATTCTTCGAGCCAAGCATCTTTACCGCCACACTCTTTGATATATTCTTCGACATTGTAGCCCATGTAAAGGCACTCTAATTCACCACGGAGAATAGCCGTAATATCTTCTTCGATACCTTGCATGTAAAAATGTTCAACATCTGTAACAACTTCATTATCATTATCCAGCATTAAAACCATGTCATCAGAGGTATAGTATCTATTGTCCGGGGTTGCTAAATCTAAATCATAGATATAGATCATGCCACATTCATAAATAGGGAGTTTTACAAGCAACCCGTCTTTATACTCTTTGAGATTATTTATGTCTGTAAATACAGACCAGTCATTACTAAAAGATGTATAAGTATCACTACCCATAAGGTAGCCGCTTAATACCTGATCGAAAATATCTTCCGTAGATAAATAACCTCTCCATACTTCGATAGATCCGTCATACGGCTCACCGTCTAATTCTAATTCAATATCGTCATACTCAACTTCATAGTTTCCGTCAGTATCTAATATGGTAAGTCCGTCAATATAAAATACACCCTCTTTGAATGGTTTACCGGCTTGTAAAGTAAACGATAATTCTAATTCAGCCATACCAAATCTCCTTAATTCTTCTTATGCGGTCTGTTATCCCAGAGGATATTAGTAATGACACGCACCCTCGCTTTACGAGGTTCATCAGAAATAGTCTTGTATTCATATACAAGGTTATTCTTCTTTAATGTCCCCTCGTATGAGGCTATAACTGCGGATCTGATTTCAATATCTTCCACATAAAGCAAATATTCCCGGACACGATCAAGTCTGTGGTCCGGGAAATCTTTCGGGTTTGGTATCTCATTACGAGCCGCATAGTCCAAAGCCACAGACTCCGTAATACGATTAGGTAAAGAATTACATATTGATCGGGTTTCCTTAGCCATTTGCAATACTGCAAGATAAGGATTTATCCGTTTACTGAGTTCATTATAATATGGACTATAATTCAGCGGCATAATTAGTTATTCCAGAAATAGGTATTGCCAAACTTATCTATTAACTTATTTAAGTAATACTTTAAGTCATCATCCCAAAAGTAGGTATTACCATGTTCTTCGGTCATCTCTTGTAACCAGTCATAGGCATCCGCCCTACTATATATCTGCCTATCGCCAACATCTACAAAATCATTATCTTTCGAGATATTAAACTCAGCCGCAAACGCACGATACTCAGGAGCAGTTAATGTGTCCTTAATGGCATCGATCCATTGTTCGTAGTTATCCCACTCCATATCAGATTCAAAGGCTTCAATTTCTTGGTCCGGTGTACCGTCATATACCCACTGATTTGCTATATAGTATATCCAGTCCTTTTTACCAAATGAACTAAAATCAATATCCATATCCAGATCAGAACCAAATACTTTAATGTACTTCTTCATAGTAATATCACCCGTCAAGTAAATAAAGAACTTCGTCAAAGATTTCAGAATAATCTCTATCATTAAAGGTTATTCCTGAGGTTTCTTCGCAGACTGCCATAGCAATACGAATACCCCTCTTAATCTCGTCTAAACCTTCATAGTTTTTATAAGCCTCTGCGACTATCTCCGCTATAATCTGGTTCATAGATATACCTCATTACTGCCTTCCAAGACCTAATACCCTACCAAGATATTTGCCGAGTTCTTCACTCTGCTTTCTGCGTTCTTCCTCAGCAGAGGGTAAACACTGAGGGTTATTGATCCTAACCTCTATATTTCTGCAAGGATCTGGAAACTCGTCATGCTGATATACATATTTCTTATAGTCATCATACATGCGTTCCTCACTAATAATCATTTTTACATAAGTAGCAAAAGTTGTATCAGTGATTAAATCTCCTGCCTTAAAGGTTTCATCAGTCCAACCCTTTAATGCGTATTGCATAGGACCGGGATAGGCAGATACTACTTCATCAAAATTAACGGGATATTCCTGAGTATAAACGGGAGTAGCATTATCAGTAGTCATAAACTCCATACCGTCATCATATATTTCCTGAATAACTGTAAAATCACTTCCCGTGTTGGTAGAACTTCTGATATACCTTTTCATACCTTAAATCTCCTGACCTTTAATGAAATAGTTTACTTGCTTGTTCCAGAACCTTAACCACTCGTCCATGATGCTCTGAACATCACTACTCTGGTTAATGTAAGCATAATCTATAAAGTTAATATAACTATTTATATAGCCTTTTAATATATCTAAACCCTCTTGAAACTCATACGGACGGATCTCAACCGCAGAGTAAGTGAAATTAGGATCAATTACAGTGCCGCACTTCTCGACCATAAGTTCTCCGAGAGTATCTATCTCCTTAATCAATTCCTCATAAAGTTCTTCGGTGAGCAGATGTAACTTCATCATGTCGTTACCCTTAGCCAACCAGTGAAGAACATAGAGGTTACGATAAAACATAATGCCTTGTGTCATTAAGTAACCTAAACTATCACAAGGATCAATTTCACAGTCATCACATTGAGCAATATCGTAACCGTCATCATCAACATCAATTTCAAATGACCGAGGTTCCTCAGTCAAATTATCCATAAACTCGTCTTGGATAAGAATATCTTCCAAATCGTCAAGAGTATCTGCCGGAGAATAATTAGATCCGAGTGCCAGCACATCTACATTAGTGGAACCCGTAATCTTCTTTAACTTAACCGAAATCTGCTTAGACTGATTTGTAGGTGTCTGTGTACCCGTCTGGTCAGCACCAGTCTGAGCATTTGCACCCTGATCCGCAGTTTGTCCGTTTTCACCTTGCTGATTATCCGCAGAATTATCCATAAGATCCTCCAAAGTTACTTCTTCACCCTCTTGGGTTTGACCGGCAACCTTTTTATATGCCGCCATATAATACTCGGCAAGGGCATCTTGAACCCTAACCAAGATAGGGGTTACTAAGATATTAGCATCAACCTGAACTTCGTTTGCAACTGTAATAACATTAGTCTTAACTAAGTATTCAGAAATAAGGTCGCTACATCTTATAAGGTCAACATTTTCAATAGCACCGTAATTTTCATCCGGGATCATACACTCTAACGAGTATTTCATTGAGTTATATGCAAGATCAGACCAGTTCCAGTTTTGACCTAAATAATTAAAATCTTTGTTATAAGATTCTTTCTTAGTCAAATCTATACCTAAGAAACCTAAGCCGTTATTCTGGTGAAACTCGTTATCTTCTCTATCCTCACCAAGCAAGAAGTCTAACAAACCAATATTTTGCTCAAAAGCCTCAGGACTATTCAACTGAACTATATCAGAAACTATGGGAGAAATTACATCTTTGCCGTTGATAGCCTTTAATAAAACAGATAACTCTATCTTATTACCGCCTATGTCAGCAATATCTTCTCCGGTGCGTTCATCTTTTAAGTTAGATGATTCAAAAGAGAAGTATGATGAAAATATATCACCGTCCTCTTTGACCTTGGCATCAGTCAGATCAAAACCAGATACCGGAGAGGGCATAGATTTAAGAAATGAACTAAGCCAGTTAAGAACGGAACTTAATGAAAAACCAGATTTACTCATAATGTAGTTACCTTATAAATAAGTAAATAAGCCCTACAAGGACAGATATATTCCTTGTAGGGCTATTGTGTACTCTTATGCGATAGATAAAGAATTATCTACGAGTTCTGCGAGTAGCGGAAACTCTACGAGCCGCTGAAACCCTTCTTGTTGCGGAAGGTCTGCGAGCCGCTGAAACCCTACGAGCAGAGGGTGCTCTGCGAGCCGCAGATACCCTACGGGTAGCCATAGCCCTGCGTGATGCAGAAACTTTACGAGCCATAGGTCTGCGAGCAGAAATTTTTCTGTCAGCCTTTACGGAACGAGCAGATCTTCTAACTCTCTTAGATTCCTCAACGATTTCTTCATCTCCCTCAGGTGTAACTGTGAAAGTGTCATCACCTACTGTAAAGGTAACTTCATCTTCATCAACCGTTACATCAACGGGCATACCAGATACTTCGGAAACGAGTTCTGCAACATCCTCAGCCTCGAAAAGAAGTTCAGATGCGGCTTCATCAACGGAAACCTCACCCTCAGCCGGAATATCCTCAACGGGTGCTTCAATATCAGCAATTTCCTCGTCAGCCTTGATAGCCCTTCTGCGGAGTGCGGCACGAGAGGCACGAACCGGGCGTCTTGTAGGTCTAACATTCCTACTTGCCCTAATAGACTTTGTGTACTTCATGTTGTTTCTCCTTAATTAAGAATTACTAATTTTGGTTTTTTGGTTTCTAACTCAGCCCGGATAGCCTCTAACTCAGTATTAGCCTCCTGAATAAGTATTTCACCGTCATTTGACACATTAGAACCCTCTACTTTGTACTTACTCCGTGAACGACCTAAGGCTTTTTTCATATTAGCCTCGGACATACGGATCAAGTAGTCTATCCATGTGTCGCTTTGAATTTCACTCACATCTTGATAATCAGGAGTGTAAGTGATAGTCAGTTGCGTAGGCATTGGATCTCTATGAGTACAATAAATAACTTGGTTATCTATATCGTATCTCCATTGGAAGTCTGTGGATAAGGTATTCCTGACCTGAGCCATAGCCATTTCTGTCATGATCGGATCTATGTTAATAGATGAAGTCTGACCTATGGCAGAATAGGTATTAACTGCGGCGGCTACCTGAAACACATTTCCACTATCAATAGAACTCATAGTTAAACCAATTCTCGGATATGCGGCTTGCACATTTATAACCTTTTTGGTGTGGATCCCTAACTTAACAAGGTCTAACCTATGTTGAAAAGGAACCGTTTTATCCACCGGTGTTTTCATGTACCGTTTTAACTCACGAAATGCAATTTGTACGGCTTGTTCTACTTGAAGATCCTCAACATTACTGTTAGAGGGTATGCCAAGCATAAAACTCACTTGTTGTACGACTTCTTGCATTGTCATAGTTAAAAATGCCTACCCCAAAATTAGCCCTCAGCAGAACTGGAAGAATCGGGACCGAAAGTAAAGCCCTGATCCTTTAACGCACCAGCAAGTTCCTCAACATAAAGGAGATTGTCATCTGTTGTTTCCCAGATGTACTGTCCGTCCTTAGCACGAACTGCGGCTCTGAGTGCCGCAACAAGACCGGGGTGTGCTACCTGAGATGCGAGGAAAGCATCAAGAGATGTTGCATAAGGGAACTCGCCATTGTCCCAAACATTTGTCTGATAGTATGTGCCGTTGAAAGCCTCGTTGTCGGATGCGGTTGTAGCCGGGTTCCAAACACCGAAGATCTGCTGGGTATCACTATCCTTAGCAAAGACTTGGGCAGGTGTGTAAGTAATGGTAATCTGTGCCATAACTTTGTTGCCTCCTAAATAGAATTTGTTTTTCTCTGATGACCAGTCAGAAAATTACAAATTTCACTTCATATCTATATATAAGGTTAAAATAAAAACCCAGTAAATGCAATTACTGAGTTTTTTATTTTAATCGTTGAAATAGTCCATAAAATAATCTCGTAACTCGTCCATGGCGGCTATTGCATGATCGGTAACATAAGTTTCCTTGGCTACTGCTCTTGTACGATAGTGATTTACCACTCCTTCCGGGGTTACACTAACAAGGTGCCAGTAAAAGTTATGGCTATCGGGATCTCCCTCTACTACAAACCATTCGTTGCCTGCCGTATCAGTACCAACGGAATCACCAAATTTCCAGTCATACATGTCCCTATACCATGGATCAATAAGATCATAGTTATCAGGATATTTGTTCATCACCACATCTCCTATATAACTTATCAGATTTCAGTAAACTTAATACCAGCCTTAACAAGTTTATCAATGCCGGACTGAGAAACATCAAAAATAGCATAACCTGAATCTAAATACATATCTGCATTGTCATCATAATCTTGATGATCGTCCATGTAGTCATAATCTTCATTATATTCAAGATAGTTGTCGATCCAGTATTCAAGATCCTCGTCTTTTTCAAGATCAGCAATATCTGCACGACTAATTTTTATCTTCTTATCAATTTCGTAGTAGTCCTCACCCTTGCCAGTCCATAAAGCCTCGGCATCTCTATAACCAAGCCACTCGGCATAGGTATCATCTTCAAACCACAAAAAATCGTTAAGTGCAGTACCGTCAATACCGTCAGGGTATTCATCAGAAAGAATATTGATAATAGTGTCAATTTGGTCATCAGTAAGATCTGCTACTCTATCCCTTGCACCGGACCAAACAAAGTTTCTAACACCTTGGGCATCTAACCATTCCTCGGTAACAACTTTAATGTCAGCCATATTTATATCTCCTTAAAATTTATATTCAAAGTCATACAGACTTATAATAAACTCGAATATATTTACATAGTTCATACACAAAGAATACGAACCGTCCTCGTCCTTAAACTTTAACTTCTCCGGTAGATCCGTTAATGACTGCGGAGATACCCTAAGAATTTCCTGCTCCCCAGAATACTCAGTATAAGTTTCTACCTTAATGACCGGCATATTGCTATGTATAGGAAGAAAATCTATCTGCCAGTTATCTTCGATATAGTTAATATGAATATCGTAGAGATCCTGAATTTCAGAATTAAGTTCATATAAGGCATCAATTATATTATCTGATACCTTATTAAACTCTTTGGTATTTAGGGTTGTGGTCGTAGTGTGCATTAACTTCATAAACAGTATTTAGTTAGTCTAAATCTTCGTCCTCGTCATCTTCTTCATCATAGTCATCACTATCATCTTCCTCGACCTCAAAACTCGATTCTGTAATAGAACCGTAGGTGTAACCATTATCGTTATTGAGCATAACTGGCATGTCCTCGTTAAAGAAACTCAGATGCCTAATCAACTCACCAACGGTCATGGTATAGTCGATCTGGTCAATAGCATAACCCTCTCGCCTACCGTCAATAGTCAATACTTTTCTACCCATATAGTCATACCTCCCAATATAACTAAAATATGAAACCCTATTATTAAAATAACTGTATTTCTTCTAAGAACTTATGATTACCACTAATAACTACTTTAACCGGATAGTAACAAGACCAGAGCATTTCGTCCTCAGTCCAGTAATGAATATCAATTCCGGGGTATTTTCTCTCAACATAGGTTTCAATTAACTCGTCTAACCTATCCTTTGTGTCCTGATCCGTATAGTGGGTACATGTCTGTTTAAGGCTTGCCGCACATTGTTTCATCTCCTTGATGATGTTTTTAAGCGGCTTTAAGGCAAATCTCTTTTTGTTAATACACTCAACAAAGTCAGCCTTATCCATATTAGTAGCCAGATACATAGGCTCTATGATATTCACATAGTCATCATAACTAACCTCGTAACCGGCTAACTGTTCAAATTCTTGTTGCATCATAAGTTAATTCCTCATATCTTAGAATAGATCTCCTACTTCAATTACATCATTAGGTCTGATGTAATCTACTGCATCATAAGCAACCCAGTCTGAGGAATCTGAACCTATAACTCGTGAGCCATACTGGTCCAGTGTGTAATTAACGGCTTTCTCAATGGCATCATCTTCATTAGTAGCCAAAACCAACAATGTGTACTCCGTATTAGTGGCTAAAACAAATACTTTTTGATCCATAATTATTCTCCTTTATCACTCTTGAAATCGTTACCGATTATATTTATCGCAGAATCAAGGGTATCAGCCAGAGTATGTAAAAGGTTGATAGCCTCATCAAGCATACCCTCTCTACCTAATCTCTCGATACCGGACATTACATAACCGAAATCATCTTCAACTCGTTCTTGAAGTTCTTCGATCTGGTCCATGCGAGGATCTTCAATATCATCAGCGGCACGAATAGACCTTGTGTGAGATGTAGCCTTAACCTTTTTACTGGCATCAACTGTAAATCTTCTTTTCATATAAATACCTCTATATTATGCGTTGTCCTGAATTGCCTGAAAGTAATCTATTCTGTCAAACAGATCGTCAGGAAGTAACGGCATGTCTAAATCAAATGCGAACTTGAAACGGTCTGCCTTATTCTCATTATCACGGACATAGTATTCATACACATCTCCATTATGAACCATGAGGACGGTAAGATTATCTACTTCATGAATTTCAGACTGCATATAATACCTCAATAGCAATAACTACGAGCAATATCCCAAACCAGATCACCGTCAACATCATATCTATCTCCGTCAACAGTTATAGTGTAACCGGGAGCAATTACATTAGGTCGGAGTAATATGATATAGTCAGAATTACACATATCCCAAGAAACCATATCGCAGATCTCGTCATAAGAATATTCAGAATCTTGGCACTCACTCTCCAAGTCTGTATCGTTAAGCAGAGCCTTATATAAAGCCTGCTGGAACTCCGGGGTTTCGGTAATAGGATCAATATAATGGAACTGATCTTCACCCTCTTGTACTAATGAGTTACCATAATCCCACCACTCGTCATCTTCAAAATCAGGATAATCGCCATAGCCTTCCTCGATCTTGAACATGTCGTAGAAATCTACCATACCCCTATGGTCGTTATAGAACTGAGCATTAGCATATTTCTTAGGTGCCGGGATAAAATGCTCCATATCGTAGTCCCAGTTATAACCATAGCAAGTTTCATCAGTAAATGTGTCATACCACTCACCGCTGGCTCTTTTACGCATTTCATCATAAGTAAGCCACTTCTTGCGACCTGAGTCAGCCTCACCAATATCCATGTAGAGATAATCTCTCGGATCGCCGGACAAATAACCAGAATTATTATTTCTTGCGTAACTCATAATATAATCTCCTATATAAATAATATTACATTGATATAAAAGGTTATCGTCAATGCAACGGTAGTTAAATCGTTATATACATATATAAACGATTTCGATTTTAATAAAGGTTATTTTGTAATAGATTAAAAGAACTTAAACGGCTGGGTTTTCTTATGGGTTTCAGAAATCTTCTGGGTAGGAATATATGAAATATCAACCTCGCTAATACGGGATAATCGTTTACTCGCAACATCAAAATACTTATCATCTAATTCAGCACCGATAAAAGAGCGACCAGTCATCAAACTGGCTATGCCCGTACTACCGATACCCATGAACGGATCAAGTACCACTTCTCCCGGTTGTGAGGAATTTTCCACTAATATCTGCATTAACTCTACTGGCTTTTCAGTATCATGCAGATTTGCTCCGTCAATATCTTTATGCTTAACATTAGGAATTTCTAAAACATCACTGGTTCCGCAGTTATTGATCTGAACACCCGTACCTTTATGGAAGAATAAGATGTACTCAAACTGCGACATATAAAATCTACCCATGATTTTATTGTCTTTCTTCCAGATCAGCGACTTAGTGAAATGAAACCCAACATCAGTAAAACTATTCAGCATGTTTATAAGGTTCACATGGTTAGTCATTATGTAACAATGCCCACCGTCTTTAAGTAAACGATAAAACTCAGCGGCATAGTCCTGAGGTTCAATATCGTTATGCTCGAATATCTTACCCTGCATAGTTTGTTTCTTGGCTATCATGCCACCGGCATTACCGGAACAACCATACGAAGTAACTTTATAGGGTGGATCGGTTACGATTAGATCCACACTCTCGTTATTCAGGGTTTTAAGAAAATCTAAACAATTCCCTTTATATAAATTCAGCATTGTTGGGTTTCCCTATCTTTATTAGTCATACATATTATAACGATTCCTAATAAATAATAAAAAGCACCCTCGGTGTTACCCAAGGGTGCTGATATATCGAAGTGAAATTTAGCGATTTATTTAGAGTTGCCAACGGTGGTCGGGTGTTGGCAACTGTTAGTTCTAATTTAGAATTAGAAAGTGCCGAGGATCTTACCGGAAACGATAGTAGCCGGGTTGACGATCTTTGTGCCGTACATTGTAGCAACACCCTGCTGAACACTTGCGTTAGCAAGTCCGATAGCATCTGTGTTGACCATCGGCATGTACTCACCATAAAGTGCGGAGCATCTTCTAATGTCCGTGGACTTCGCAAGCATTACCCATGTGTTCGTGTCATAGTTAGGATCAACATAGACTGTGAACTCACCAAGAGTACCAAACTTGTAAGGACCAACTGTGTCATCAATGGAGTCTGCAACGAAACCGTCAATCATGCCGATATACTCAGCGGCAGTTGTACCAACAACAAGGCGGTTAGGTCTTGCAAGCCTTGTAGCCTGATAGATAGATGCGGCGGCTTGACCTAACTTTAACTTGAACATGTTGAGGTAATCGGAAGGAACGACTGCACCAGAGAGAACCGGAGCCGCATCCCAGTTGAACTGAGGCTTGTAAGTAGCGGCATCATAGAGTTTCTGGAAACAGTTGCTATTGATCTCAGCAGTGAGTTCGGAGAAAGCCGCCTCTTTTGCCATATCACCGATATTTGAACCCCACTCGGTCTGAGCCGCAAATGCGGAATAGATAGACCAGTAGCAAGCGAGTTCGTGAGCCTCAGCGATCATGTTGATCTCATCAAGTTGGAGATAACCCTTGCCCATCTTGGCACCGTAGTTACCGTTGTCATCAGGTCCTACTGTTTCGTTATCATACTCATAAGTAAAGATAGCATTAGCAGTAAAGATGTTACCCTCAACGGCACCAGTAGCATAGTTGATTTCACCCTCAACCGGATCACCGTTTGCATCAACAAAACCACCGTTGCTATCATCAACGAACTTGTTATCTCCGATAGTTACTGTAACAGAACCGGGGAGAATAGGTGTGTAAGCGATAGTACCAGCCTTAGTGTCGATAGCAACTACCTCGTTCTTAACAACCCTACCAGTAAAGTTAGGATCTAAGCCCTGACGGTTGACGAAAGGTGAATTGAGGATGTCGCCAGCCTTTGTTTCGCCCTTAGTATTCTCAGCGATAAACTTGAAATAAGGGATCATCTGCTGACGGGACTTCATAGCGACAGAACCGAATACATCAAGGACGAGCAACTTCTGAACAAAGAGAGGAAGGAGTTCGATAAACTCAGGACGAGCCATGATGTTGTTCGTGTTTGTAGCACCCATAACATTTACTCTACGAGTATTGCTAATGAGTTGGTTAGCGAAAATCTTCTGCTCAGGTGTAAGTCTGATAGTAGACGCAGAGATACCCTGAGGCTTGCGAGCCGATCTTGCCCTTGCGGAAGAAGTAATGCTTGTTCCAGCATTGATGCTACGGGGAGCAGAATAACCTACCCTACGAGCCGGGGAAGGTCTGCGAGCAGGCATACGGCTGGCAGTAATACGAGCAGAGGGCATAACTCTGCGAGTAGTTTTCTTAATAGCCATAGTTTTTGTTCTCCTATGTTAAGTATAGTTTTATAATGTTGCCAAATTGTTGTCATCTAAATCGTCAACAACATCTATCGGAGTACCTACAAGGTTCTCGTCATCTTCCTCGTCATAGCCGTATGTCGGCATAGCCGAGATGTTAGATGTGTTAGTGGCTCCCTGAATTAAGTTTTCCAGTTCTCCCACCGAAGTAGATGCCGTTACCAGCAACCCAGATACAGAAGTTCCAAGAGCAGTTGCGTAGAAATCGGCATAAGCCTGCTGATATTCATGCAACATCTCATCACTTGCAACCACCCTTGATTCAAGATCTCGAATAGTGGCATTTAATGATGATAATTGAGAACGGAGATTTCTTACTTCTTCATCACGGTTTGATGCTCTCTCTTTTGCGTTAGTGCTTGCAACAACGGTTTTGTTCAACTTCTCACGCAGTTCGGAGATCGTAACATCTCTATTTTCAATTTCTGCCGAAGAACTTTCAATCTTCTGTCTATATATAAGGTTATTATTTTTTACCGTTTCTAATTCCTTAATTATTTCGGAATTTTTCTCTTGTAAAGCCGCTTTACTTGCCTCGATCTTCTCAAATTTGTGATCTGTGGCATGTAACTCGTCCTTTAACTGAGAGTTATTCTTAATTGCTACATTATAAGATGCAGTTACCTTATCAAGTCTGGTCTGCATAAGTTTATTCTGGCTGGCAGTAATTCTTTTAAGACTGCGGATCTTGCGTTCACAGTCAGCCTTAACTGCCCTGAGTTCAACTCTGGTAGATGCCAAAGCCTTTTCAAGCCTCTGGTTCTTTGCACACTCAGCCATATACATTTCGGTCATGCAACGAAGTTTCTTAGCCGTAATTTCTTCCATGTCCTTATCGGAACACTCCGGGCAAACTTCATCTTCAACACCGATATTCTGCTTTCTTGCTTCAAGTTTCTTGTACTCAGCAGAGTGAGGGTTGAGGTTAGCCTGAATTTCTTCAATAGCGGTAGATGATTTGATGTACTTGATGTTCTTATCAATAGCCGCCTTAATCTTCTTATACTTAGGATCAGAATTAGCGGCAATTTCAAGGAACTCCGGTACGGCATCACCATAAGCAGGGAACGCAACGAGGTCAAAACCACGGAAAATAAATGTATCAGGATCAACATTACCCTCAGCATCTACATCACCGGCACCACGGATAGAGATACCGAACTCTACACCGGCATCAATAAAGGACTTAACAACCCTACCAACCGGGGTGTCGATAAGATCAAATGTGCCGTAGATCTCGTCATTATCCTTGATCTCCATGTCAGTCATAACAATACAACCGTCTTTGAAATCTTGGCAGTTAGGATCTTCGGGGTGTCCGAGGAAACCGATATAATACCTATGAGCCATAGCATCTTTGTACTCGTCAGAATCAATTAACTTCTCGAACAACTCTCTATCGAGTTTCATGTCATTGTTATTGAAAACTGCGGCATCACAACATTTACCAGTAAAAGTACCCAGTATTGCAGTACCATTATCAACTTTGGTTGTGTTGGACTTTATCGCTCTTTTTGCCATGCTATCATCTCCTTAGAATTAACTGATAATAAATTGCCTATAATAATATATAAGGTAAATATATTTTATTTAAGATATTTTGGTAGGCTCCACGCAGTAAAGTAGTCCTCTAACGAATAACTGTCCGGGGAATTAGCCTGAGCCAGATAGTCATTATATGTTTCCAAGAACTCCTTAAAGTCCTTTTTATCCGCTGAATAGGTATCGTAATAAAAACCTAATCGGAAAGTAAACCCATACGGGGTAATGTTTATCCTTGGGGTATCGTAGGCATCCCAAAATGACTGATTATATTTAAGACATATACGAATACTCTTAGATAGGTCTTTCGGGTTTTTACATAATACCAACAGATAATTAGTTCGACCTAAGTTTGTAGTACCTATGGGAATAGTTGCCCCCGTATATCCACAAAATGTTTCAACATGGACCACATATTCTTTTAGGTCTGGATCTATACCGGCATACGCATTTAACAGAGCCTTAGATTTAGGGGAATCTTTTAAGGCAGAATTTACTTGTTGAGTTGCTTCATAAT
>Ga0310690_10001571_pt1 | contig 40070 bp, 89 predicted proteins | sample AusTroGonzalo_MG_2_FD_207661 | JGI IMG/M metagenome (GOLD analysis project Ga0310690, IMG submission 207661) | Bovine rumen microbial communities from tropical cattle in Woodstock, Queensland, Australia - Gonzalo_04 (v2) (version 2) | ecosystem: Host-associated > Mammals > Digestive system >... | reverse complement strand
TTATGATTATTAAATGTTGCTTGGCATGGTGAATTTATATACTTTAGCTCCGTACTTTGTACGAGCATTGTTTGTATTGCTAGCTAAAATTGTTTTCCAAGTTTTATTGCCTTCGTTAGAATCGTCAAACTTTACGAGGTAATCTATGTTGAACTTTGGCTTGTCATGCCCGCCAGCTCTTGGCTTGTTCATTGCTTTACGATATACTATCATGTAGCAGTCGTATCCGTACTTCATGAACATTACTCTGTGAAAAGCATTGTCATTTAAGAGAACGCAACCACCAATAGCACTAACAATGAGGTGTTCACTTTCCTGACCGAGCCAGTAGGATGTTTCCTCTTTTACGATGTTACCAGGATTGTTAGTGAAGTGGTCGTAAGAACGCATCACGTGAGTTGCTCTTCTCCATATTTCGCTGCTATAAACCTTTTGCATAAGATCTACCTCCTGAGCTTGATTTGTTGTTTTTTACTGTAATTATATTATAAGATGATCTAGAGTAAAAATTCGAGTTTTGAAGGATAAAAAATACCGTTACCTTAATTAGTCCTCAACGACGAACCAAGCCTTGTTGAATTTGTTGAGCTCTTTCTTCTTATAATTGAGTCTTTCTATTGCACAGTCTAATTTCCAAGCTCTGAATTCATTCCATTCGAGATTGTTTGGATTTTCATATTCACCCTTGAGTGGGCCCGGAAAGAACTGTCTTTCTTCATCCTTGATGTTAGCCCAGTAAAATTCTTCATACTGCTCGTATGTCATTGTTCCCCATTCAGCTACCTTCTCTTCACACTCTTTAAGGCTCTTGAGAAGCTTCTTGAAGTTCTTTCTGCTGAGGTCTGTGAGGTTGCTGTTCTTGCTGAGCTTTTCGAAGCAGTCGATACCATAATTATATGTAACACCGTTTGAGAAAGATACAGACCAGATGTTCTTGATACCCTGTCCGCATCTATCGCATGTGCATGATACTGTTGGAGCTGTGCTGAATGATACGTTTACAAGTGATACTTTCTGCATAATGACTACCTCCGTTGAGTTGTATAGGTTGTTTTTACTGTAATTATATTATATGATGATCTCTACTAAAAATTCGAGGATTCAGACATAAAAATAACAGCTACTCTAAGTAATTTAGAATAGCTGTTATTGTGAGTTATAATAAGGTAGAAATTATCCAACTACAGGAACATCCCTCTGAATGTATCCGTCTGTGACATTATCAAGAATGTCTTGCTTTAGCTGATCAATAGGATCTGTAAAACCATAATCTCCGTATTCTTCTAGTAACGCTTCCGCTGTTTCGTTAAGCACTTCTTCTGTGTCGTAGCCGACAGCTACTATAGGATTATAAGCTTCTATATAACCTACAGTTACAGTACCATTAGCAGCTAGAGGCTCTAGGGAAGTACCTTCGTAGATTTCAAGGTCATCTATTCCTATTTCTATTAAATCCTCTACGAACTGAGCTGTCTGCTTAGGCGTCATTTTATAAGCTTTCTTGTAATAAGATAAAGCCCATGTTTTAATAGCTGACAGGCTTGTACCTACGCATACGACTCTGTTATTAGTAGCAGAAGCATTGTTATCAAAAACTACATAACAATTTGTCATAATAAGTACTCCTTAAATATAGTTTCTAACTTCGTCTTCTACTGTAGAGTCTAAGATAGCTTCTACTAATTCTGATACATATATGCGTAATGTATTTTCTGTAGCTGTATCATCTAAATCAAATGAACCCAGCTCATCGAATAACTCAGCTTCGGTAGCGAATAGTAACTTAGGAGATACTGGCTTGAATTTATCAGCTCTTTCACTGTATTTAGTAAGTACATAGTCAAACTTATTAGCATTTTTATCCCAAGTAACTTTAATTCTGTATTCAGCATCACGAGCTGCATTATTAAGCCAGTCGTACTCACCAGCAACTTCCTGGCTCATAAGATCATTCCAAGCAGTATAAGCAGCATAACCAGACTTATGCATATTTTTAATAGAATCTTCAAATGTATCTCCTGATACTAAAGCATCAATTAATTCTCGTACTCCGTGTCTATACATAGTAAACACCTCCAATATTAAAGATGATAGAGTTCGTCAAAATTCTGACGATCAAGCATTTCTACAAAGTTCCAAGCCTGAACATGCTTAGTCCATAATTCATGAAACTCGTCGTACGATAAGTTAGACAAGCCGGATGTAGTGAACTTATGTGATCTAGTAGCTTCATCCCAATGGAGGTCAGGTAATCTCGGATCAGATGAACTGAAATTAAAATATTTAATTTCACCTTTCTTATTCACATAGATAGTATCTGACATGTGATCATAGCCGTATTTAGTAGCTTGACGTTTGATCCATTGATATAGTTCGTTATCCTGACACTTAGCTACGAATTCCTCGTAAGCTGCGTCATCATCAATTGCAGCGCAATTCATTTTAATCATAATAAAATACCTCCGTTCGTAAAATACCGAAATTTATATATTTTATTATATACTGTGATATTAACGATTAAGAGAGATGATGAGCTGTGCGAGAGCTTCTATTGTAGGTACTCTAGTTTCCATAGTGCCTTTCTCCCAAATGCTAAGCTGGTCTGTGATGACATAGGTATTGTCGTTAGAAGCATAAATAGCATAGGTTTTACCTGTGTTCTTAAGAGTGATGCGAGCTCCGTTACCCTGGTTGTTGAATTCTTCGTTGATTCTTGCTACAGTTCTGTCGATAAGTGTCATAAGATCTACCTCCGAGTTGTATATTAATTAGTTGTGGTTTACTGTAATTATATTATAAGATGAGCTCATTTAAAAATTCGAGGATTGAACAAAAAAAATACACTAAGCCTTGTGAAAGACTTAGTGTATGATAGAGAATTATGAACTCGTGCGAGTTTTTGAAGGCCTGATTTTAGTAACTCAGACCTAATAGTGTAGATGAATTATTCGTGACAGTTATATTATACACTACGATATAAATCAAATTTTAGTTAGCTGTACAGCTGACAGCTTCTGTTTTCTTATTAGTTGTCGGCTTGCTAGTGCAGGTTCTAATAGCTGTAACGTGTTGTGATATATAAGCCATACCCTTTTCTGTAACCATTATTCTACCAACGCTAGTACCTATTCTACAGATAACAAGCCAGCCCTCATCTCCTAAGATTTTAGGCATCTTTCCTGTAGTGCCTGTATACTCAAAATAACCAATATCCATGAAGTACCATATTAGCTGACCTCTCTTAAAGTCGTATATGTCGTTTACTTCACCTATGCTTTTAAGCTTATCTTTTTCTACAATTTCATCATTTATAATGATCTTAGAATCTGTCTGGTACTGATTATGTAATGTAGCTCCAAGAGCTGTTTGAGCGGCTGTTAGCTTATAAGATGTAGTATATGATTTCTTAGGTGTGGTTACTGCCTTAGCTGTCGGCTTGTTAGGTTTAGCTGTATCATTTGTTGATGTTTTAGCTACAAATGACATGTACGCACTAATGCTGTTAGCTTTTTCTAGTGAGCTTTTACTGTGGCATACTTGTAAAATGAGGTTATCCTTTTCTGACGGCTTGTAGCTGTTAGCTAATACAGTTAATACAGCCGGTAATAATTTATCCTTAATATAGTTTATGTAATTTGTAGTATCGTTAGCATTGAGCATTTGGCTTATTGTACATAAACTTATTAATCCATACATATTAATAAAAGACGATGTGATTTCTCGTCCGCTCTGTGTATATGTAATGTTCTTAATGTTAGTAGTATCAAACCTAGTTGATACTACATAGCTTAATATATTATTCTTTGTGATGTCTGATAATAAAAACCAAGGCATGTTATCAATAATTGTGTACCTTGTAATACAGTTGTCGACCTCATATACTTTCAATGTCATTCCCATTTTCTTAATCCTCCGAAATAATCTACTATTGTAAGTCCTCAGCGAATTCTGTCTTAAATTCCGTTACCGTGTATCCTCTCGCATATAATCTCTGCCATTGTGTGTGGTTTAGAGTTTTTCCTGCTTTTAGTGTTTGTAAGCAATCATCTAATATACATTCTCTATGCATCCGTACTTTTATGTCACCTAAGTCGAATGAATGTATAATTGGCTTTCCACAAATCTTACACAGACTAGCACCCTGTCGCTGTTTACGACGCTGGGTTCTGTTCTTTTCTCTGTTAGCTTCAAGATTTGCATGATACTTAGCTGATGATTGTTGACTGTTGTATTTTCGTCTGCATTCTATAGAACATGTTTTCTGTGTGTTACGCTTGCCAGAATATGGCACGAACGATTTACCACAGATCACACACTCACGTGTCGTGTCTTTCTCCAATATAATCCCTCGCTTTTCCTTGTTATGAGTCTACACCTCTGACTCATTTATCGAACAACACCAATTTGCGTGTACATTGTATTCCATTATTCTTAAAACGGAAATACTGGTGGTTTAGGTAGTGGCATCCAAAATTCCACACAGTCAAACGGCACGCATTCGTATTGGCTTAATCTGAAGCCATCTAGCTTATAGCTTACAGTCGCATATCTAGTTATAATTGTTACTGTATCGTCTATCTGCTTATAGCATATTAGTACTTCTGTTTCGTTTTCTGGCTTCTGTTCTGTTGTTAGAATCCAGGATTCGTTTTTAGCAGCTTGATAACCGTCATTGTATCCCTGTTCGTATTTACTGAGTTTTTGTTGTGTAGCTGGTGGCTCTATTTTACGTGCCGGCATAGCGTCACCCTTTCTTATAGTTCTGAATATTGTAGCTTAGCTCACTTAATGAGTCGTCTGTGTTCTTATGGTGTGCTTTGATGTAAGCATTTAGTATAGAGTAGACATAAGCTATTAGCTCTGGAGATTCTTCTTTCCAATATTGTTTAGTATTATAGATTAACGTCATAAACGATTTGAAACGCCTATCCGGTGTACGTTCTTTATATATAGAATCGTCTTTTGGATCAAGTATGTCGTCTATTAGCGTTAAGAATACATCAACTGTTAAGAGATCATTAATAGTTACAGGCTTATTCATATACTCACCTCATAAGCTTTTCACATTTTTCAAGATTAAGTAGAACATTGATTCCCTTGAGCTGTTTACCTATCCCGTAATCACCACCTAAGACTTGATTTAAGGTTAACACAACACCGTCTACAAAAGCATCAAGCTCTAGAGCTAGTGTTAGGTATTCCTCTAATCCTTTAGCTTTTTTATAGGAAGTTTCTATGTGCTTTACAGCAGCGTCATAGGTTGGTTTTACAGACTCTGGTATTTTCATCTCCATGGTATTTTCACCTCTATTCTATACTGTAAATTGTATTTGGAGTATAGTTATAGTATAACAGAATGTGAACTAAAAATTCGAGTTTCTGTTCATTTTAGTATTTATACTCGCTAATCGGCTCTACTTCTATTGTAGATATATTGTCAGTAGGTAAGACATGAGTTTTATGTTTATTAACGATTTGTAAAATACGATTTGCGTCTGAATGTACTAGCTTTCTGCCAGTACGTGTGATGTATTTACCATTATTCTTATATTGTAAGCATACATCTACAGGATCGTTAGCTGTAGTTGATAGATTGAACATTACAATATGTGACACAACTTCATTTACAGAATGATAGCTGTATGCTATCTTACATTGTGATGGGTAGAACATAAAGTAATCGAGATCTTCTACTACATGAACTGGGTGATTTGCTACGATATCTCTGTCTATTTCTGTGCTGTATTCTAGTTTCATAATTATGCTCCTTGTTCTGCGATGTTATCAATTAATGTGTAGTTATTTGTCACGATACATTCTACAATTGTAATCACAGCTTGTTTTATAGCTCGTTTGGTAGACTCTCTAAAGTATTCCCAGCCTTTTTCTAGGAATTCAGCTGGCATGCCGACAATAGCATCAGCTGAGATTGTAATACCTACAAGCTTTTTGAAATTACTTACAATGCTATCTTTCATTTCAATGTATATTACAATATTCGGTACACTGCTGTAGCATTGTGTCACTTTAATACTATATGATACATTGAATGTATTTATCTTATATGGAATAATACTGTTAGCTACATCGTTTACTATGTTCTTAGCTTTTTGTACTAAACCATACATCTGTCCATAATTAAATTCTTGTGTGTTTTCACTTTTCATAATTCCTATCTCCGATATTTATTCGCTTTCTGCTGTACGGCCTACTATCTGAAGTACACTATTAAATTCAGCCAGGGTATTATGATGTGCTGGTTTGTTTACTATGTACATGCTTATACAATTATCTACAGCCTGTTGCACCTTAGGATGGTGTACATTAAGCCATTCACAAGTTTCTACATAATACTTTTGAAAATCCAGTAATCGTTCCGATTGTGGCTTGTCAGCTTTACAGATAGCATCAACTGTGTCAAGCCATTGTATTACGGTAAGTTCTTCCATTAGGCATCCTTACCCTTCTGTTCTGCTTTAGCAAGCTCATCTAGATATATAATCCAGTTATTGTGAATGGTGTTGTTAGATATAGGATTATCGCCTATATATCTACGAACTCTACCGCAAAGGTTAGCTGGAGTTGTGATACGATCCTCTATAGTGCTAAACGCTCCAGACAATTCTATCTGTTTCTTAAGATTGCTACCCCTACAGAATTTAAAACGGATAGCTGCTAGAGTGATAGTAGATACCGGTTCATATAGGTCTTTCTCGTTCTTTTTGTTACGAGCAAGCCTAAACAAGTAACCAGAGTCAGGTAAGTTAAAGACTACTGGATTTTTATAGTAGTTGGTAATCGATGTGAGCTTCTTGTACTGATCTACAGCCTTAAACGCTTTAGCTGATAGCCATATGATTACTGGCTTATCGTTACGTCTGATTGAAATTGTATGATCCTTCTCGTCTATATCAATAAATTTAATCTGACTCATTTCGTTATATGTAAGCCCATACCAAGCAAGCGTTAATAAGCAGATAGCACTGTAATAGTGTTCTGCTACATGTGTTGTTTCCTCAACCGTTAGATTCCTTTCTTTACTGACCTCATCTGTAAGCTCTTTTGCCCAGCTGTATACATCAATTAAGAACTCGTCTTCTGTAAGATATAAGTCACAACGAATAGGTATCATGTCAGAGTAGATGCGTTCATATTGTGTATTAGTCTTGTCCTCGCATAACGCTAAGAACTTATTAAGAATAGAACAATAAGCAATAGCGGTAGAGTAAGAGAGGTCTCTACCGAGTAGTTTACCGAATTCCTTAGCTTCAGCTCTGTTCATGGTGCTAATATCATAACCCATGTCCTCAAATTCCTGTATACTCTTTTCAATACGAGGTACACGCTTTAAAGTAGTGTAAGGTAATGTATCCTTGTATACAACCCAAAGGTTGGTAAAAATATTATTTTTCATATCCCAATGTTATCCTTTCTCATTTTGATTCAATAGCTTTGTATGGAGTACCATTACGCATAGCAGACTGGTAACGCATCATCTTAAGCAGTTCTTCTTCTGAGATTTCTGTACCTTCTCCGGATTCTCCAAATAACTGGTGTTTCACAACAAATGCTGAGAAGAAGTCAGCCATATCTTTCTTATACAACTCTTTGTAAAAAGCATATAAGTATTCAATTTCTATGGCTTGCGCTTCTGTGCATTTAAATACGACACGCTTGAGAGTACGACCGTTACGTTTACGGGTGTATGTATCTGGGTTATCTAGAACCTTGTAACCCACTTGTGAAATGAGTCTACGCTCCCACTCCTCTTTATACGGAAAGTCATGAAAACTTTCAAGAGCAAGTGACTCGTCGGTTATATTGTACTTTTTAAGCACTTCCGCAAGCTTCTGTTCTGCGAGCTCCTTTTCTCCAGGATCTCCTCTGTTTGCAAGCTCTTTCAGCTTAGCTACTAAAGTGGTTATTTTGGTATTATCCATTCAATGTATCCTCCTATTCTAGAAATAATAATTTACACTAGACTGTAATACTATTATAACATACTTTATGGAGAATGTAAAGATAATTATAAAATATTATTTCTAAAACTTACAGAAAAAGCACTAACAGGTGCACGCTGTTAGTGCTTATATCCGTTTTATGAGAATTCTCTGTTACTCAGCCATCAGCGAGGGTACACACGGATCCTGTCCACATTATGGGCAAACAGATTCATCGGCTGCTGGAAGTGCTGCCCGAGTAGCTGTAGCAATTACTATAAAGCCTTCTGGGATTTCTTCATCTTCATCTTCCTTAATAAAGAGTGAGATTTCGTTTGTATTAGGATCTTGGATAATCTTAATATCACTGAGTGATACTTCGTTACCTGACTCTGTGATAATCTGCACATCGTCTGCTTCATCTTCTGAACAGTTCAGTTCACTGTTCATATCCTTCTTATCAGAATCACAACCACTATCGAAATCAAGGTCCTCACCGACACGGTCGAGAACCTGCTCTAGGTCAGTCACGACAGTATGGAAACCGTTACCAACCAGCATACCAACAGTACCGTCCTCAAGAATGGAAAGAAGTTCAATGCCGTTCTTAAACAGTTCCTCTTCATATTCAGGTTTTGCGATCAGATGACCGACAGTCTTTCCATATCCGAGGTTTTCTATTTCAGCATCAAGCTCTGTAACATCTTCCACTGTACAGCCGAGCATGTCAGCTATCTTCTGCGGGTCGTCGTCTCTGGTATAGAGCTTGTCATACACATCGGAAGTGATGTTACCGGTAATGCTGCAATTCAAATTTCTAGAGCAGTTCCGTCTAGCCTTGAATGGATTCTTAGAACTGTTTAACGCAGTATTGCAGGGACGTCTTACCGGTGCCTTCTTACACAGCACGATATTTTTGTTCACATTTACCATGATAAATTACTCCTTTCGGTAATTGAAATTACATAGTATTCAGCTAAGTTATAACTAACTATAATAGTATTATAATATGTTCAATCAGTTTTTTCTTAAACTCATCTACAGCCATTTGTTTGACTTCAATAGTAGCTTTCTCGAACTCAGTCATCTAAATCAGAGTCCTCGTCCGCATTAAGTGCATCAAGCTGAGCCTGTAACTCCTCGACAGACATGTTGTTTAATGCTTCGTTCTGCTTCTGGCTCATAATATCAAGAATCTTCTGTGTCTGTGCCTTACGGATAGCAGACTTCTTAGCTCTGTCAGCAGCAGCCTGCTTGTCGTTAAAAATTTCTGTTACAATAGCAATCTTAATTTCAAGCTGAGTATCTTGTGCTGTCTTGTCCTCTATTAAAGACTCTCCAGCGTCTGTCTTCTGCTGCTTCTTAAGAGCTTTGTAGATAGCGTTAAGCTCTTCTGTGTTAAGATTAAATAAGTCCTCAACAGACGCTTGACCCTTATAAGGGAAACGAAGTGCGTGCTTAGCTGCATACTTAAAAATGTTCTTTATCATTGTAATCTACTCCTTTATTAAAATTTTATCTTAAATGTTCTTTCAGTAGCACCTGTTACTTTGACAACAAGCTCTGCTCTCTTGTCAAGTGCAAATCCGAGACCAGACAGCTGATCGTCTGTAGTTTCACATCTCATCTGTCCACCAAGTGCTTCCATTACACGTCTGTGGTTATACAGCTCCTGTACTAAATATTCATTGAAAATGCCGGATGGGTTTTCATCATTAATACAGTTCTTAAGCATGAAGAGTAGGTGCTTGTGTCCTGTAGGTTCTGTTACAGTGCTCCAGTGGTTTGGTGAGTAGCATACAACAGATACAGGAACAAAGTTGTTAGTCTGTATATTCCAGATTGTCTTAGTGCTGTGAGATTCAGGTAATAGGCAGTTAATAGAGAACTCACCGTTAGATAAAGTCACCTCAGCTACAACTACTGATTCTTTTGCATGCATACCATTTGGATAATCGAAGCTATAAATATTACCGTCAAACTCTATCTCAGCCCTGAAGCCATGTCGTACACTGCCAGAGTATTGATGTACAAAGAACTTATATACACCGTCCTGCATACGCTTACGGTCAGGCCATGTAATGTTTTCTACAGCAACATCACCGTGAGGGTCAATAACGTCAGTATCAAGCTGACCGCCGAGTCTAGATACTGCTGGCTTACGGCAGTTACTAAACATGATTTCATTGCCAGTAGGTTCTATACAGTGAGCATCAAGATCGTAGTTATCAGTACCATCTTCATTCCACTGAATAGAGAAACGAAGATCACCGTCAATCTTACCGCCAGCAGCTTTAACACGTTCCTTCATAGAATCTGTAAGGTTGCCAGCATAAGTCCAAGAGAAATTATTACCCCACTTAAACATTGACTTAGCATCATTATTAACAGGTGCTATAAGAGATACAAGATTATTAGCAAGCTTGTTCTCAACATAGACTTCAAGGCTCTGTGCTTCTGGCAATACTTCGTTTACAAAAGTATCAGCAGTAATTTCTTCTACTCTAGAGAACTGTTTTGGACTACCGGAATTCTTAGTCATCTTACTAAGTGTATCAAATATGTCATCTGTCTTCTGTACACGCTTTGCGTCGTCTTTGTTTACGAACAGAATGTCGTTAATAGTAATATCATCGAGGTTAGCATGACGACGTGGTAATGCTTCTTTGTATCCGAGGTTCTCTATTGTCTTTTTAGCGTCTTCCAGCATTTTCTGTGTGAATATCGGCTTAGAACGCTTGTAGTTAGCAGGAGCGGTTATAGATTCATATGCACGTACTGCCTGATCTAAGTCTTCACCCTCTGAGATATTAACTAACAGCATGCCGATAGCATGATTTCTGATACGAGATGTTACATTGCCGACAGCTACAGATTTTTCCCAAGCAAAGAGGTCTTGTGCTTTTTCGTCTGTAAGCTTTACGAAGTCCTTCTGTAAAGTTTTAAATTCTTTGACCATGTATTCATATTCCGGTCCCTTGTACAATGTATTAGTACGACAGAGTTCAAGTACTGTGTCTACAGCATCTACAGTTATTTCACGTAAGCTGCGAAGTAATACATCTTTAGCTGAGCGGTACATGTTAAGAGTTTCACCCTTGCGTAAAGGGTTATTAATGTAGAACTTTTCAGGCAGCTCAAGATAGAAGTGATCCCACCTGTGAGCACCAACCTGTTCCATCTGCTCAAAATTGTGATGACAACCTATCTTCTTATCTATAGAAAGGTATACATCAGCAACATCTTGTTTCTTTACGAACTCTGACATAGTCTTTAATACTGGATCGTATACATTGTCATTACATGTGAAGTCCCATATAGTGCTAACTACACCGTCTTTAATAGCAACTACATTGCCAATGTTTTTAACAAATCCACGACAGCAAGAGCAGTCGTGTTCTGTACGTTCACGATAGATTGGGTTAGAGCCTTCAGGGAAGCTGTTAAGGTAGGTATTCCACAGTTCGTCGTTGTCACACTGTACTGTAAATAAATGAGTACAGTCTTCCGTCATCTTATTGAAATGTTCAATAAGTAAGTCACGCATTTCTACAAAATTCATCTTACACTATTCTCCTTTTATTAATATAGTTTTTTGTAATCAGTACATGAGTTGATGTCACGACAATATGTACCGAGTTTTTCGCATAGCATCTCAGGTCCTTCTTCTTCAATAAGCTCATCTACATACATGTGCTCACAAGAATCACAGCGCTTGATTCGATCTATTATTGATACATGCAGTTCATAACAATCTTTAGTAGCTGCCAGTCCTTTAGTAGCACATTCGTCACAAGTTGAATCATATATGTATCCATTATTACATGTAGCAGCGCTCGGTTGTTTGTTAGTCTGCATAATCTACACCCGCAGTATTTTTAAACTGCTTTCCTTCCTCAGACTCAAAGAATAAGTTACGTAAGGTTATAATATCTTCAGCTGGTAGCTCACCTGATTCTTCTTTACAACGCTTTAAGTAAGCATAGAAGTAATTCATAATAGGCGTTCTAAGCTGTCCTGTGTCACGCATATAGCCCTGTCTAGCAACTAGACTAGCTACGAAACGAAGGGACTTCCAGAATGTATAGAAGTTTAGCTTCATCTTTGTCATAAAGCCGTTACTATCTTCAAGTACATATCCCTCAATCGGCTCTCCGTTTACTGTGTACTCGTTTGTATGAGTATCTCTGTAGAAGTCCATAAACTCATGCCAGTCGTTTAAGACATACGATTTTGTTTTACAAGGTACTCCTATTTTAGAAGCCATTTCCTGTAATTCTTTGAATGACAGTTTCTTAAATTCTACAGTATTGTATACTACATCAAGCAGATACATAGTTTTATTTGGATATTCTATGATGTGTGGATCGTTTACTGGATCTACAACTTCAAATACGAAGGTAACTTCGTTATCTTTAGCATAATCCTTAATGAACGCACGCTGTTCTTCTGTAGTACATGTATTAAGTATTTCACGAGCCCATTTAGCATGATCTCCAGTGATACTTGACTTAGAAGCTACAAACAAATCATCGTTTTCAGCATCATAAGATACTAAACCAAGATAGCCGTTCTCTTTCTTATAAGCAGTAACTGGAAATACAAAACGCTGTTTAAGCCAATCAAGCTTAGTGTCCTCACGTTCGTTTATGTTAAAGAACTTATCGTAAGCACGAGCTACGATTTTCTGCTCACCTACATTTACAAACAAGCCACGTGCTTTAACTGTAGCATCGTTCCACGTTTTGTTTAAGAAAGCGTCTTTTGTAAAGTTGAATGATGATACATTACCCATCTTAGATTCACGAATTAATCTCGAGTTTCTAAGAGTCATTATCATATTACCCACAGAGCCATTAACAGCAGTAGGTTTACATTCCTCGTTGTCTGTAGCAACGATTTCACGGAATACTGAATTCTGCTGTTCGTGTGTTTCACTAGTACCGTCTTTGTAGATAGTAAGTGTTCTAAGGAATCCACCAAATTCTACTTTACCTTCTAGGTTATAGCACTTGTCATTAACCTTACATGGTACAGAGTCTACATTTCGGTGTCCATGAATCTGTATACAGTTATCAGGGGAGTTAGCTGCAAAAGCATTATCTACATCGACACTGTCTTTATAGCTACCAATACCCTTTATCATTGCCTTAGTTGAGATGAATGTAAGGTTTTCAGGCATACAGCTGATACCACCGTGAGTTATAAGATATTCGTTAGGTCCGAATGTAAAGTGAGCCATCTGCCAAAGCTTACGATAGAACTGACGTGCTTCAGATTTTGATACTTCAGCATTTTCAAGTTCTGTTCTAGTATAAAATTCAAATTCTTTAGAAACAGAAGTAACATCATGAGCCCAGGTGTTTACATGTTTTTCGTGGTTACCTTCCAAGAACACTACATTTTTACGCTTTGATAGCTCGAAGAGGTAATTTAATGTCTGTGCATTTTCTATACCTCTATCTGTGTAGTCACCTAAGAATATGAATAACTCGTTTTCTGGAAACTCGTTATGGTGTACATTTTCAAAATAATTAGTTAAAGCTGTATAACAACCGTGAACATCACCGATTACATGAATCTTTTCATAGTTATTAAAATCAGCTGGCTTACCATATATGCTGTCAAGCTCTTCTGGCTTTACTACAGTAATACGAGCTGGTATTTTCTGCGTCTTAAAACGAGCATATATATTGTCGATAGCATATTCAGGTACATACTTGTAGCTGACACGCTGTCTGTTACGCTCTTTAACTGTTTCTATAGGAACGTCTGTCATATCAACACAGTAACAACGGTATCTGTATTTTTCACACAGTTCTTTATATCTGTTCATCTCAGCTGTCTTAGAGTTAACAGCATCGATTACTGTGAATTCACCGTTTTCCATACGTTCTTCAAGTATGTCAAAAAGAAGACCCCAAGCTTTCTTATTTAAGGACTGGTCGATTTCTGGCTGTCCTTCTTTATTAATAGTAACACCACCATACAGGATACGCATCTGGTCTGCCGATAAGGTGTATGGTTCAAGTCCATGCTCCCTAATATAGGTTGATTTTCCACAACCAGGAGCTCCTCTGAATAACAATAATACTCTCAAATTTTCACGCTTCTTTCTTATTAAAACTTATTTATCTGGCTTCCAACCATTAGTGTATTTATAGTATAACACCTATACAAGTAGAAATTCGAAAATAGTTCAACTATTTCTGTGTAAGGTATGCCATCCGCATATCATGTTCAGATTGAGTTCTCTGTTTCTGTTGGTTACATTCCTGTTTTAGTTTTGGATATGCTTCTGCTATTTTATCTAAAACTGCAAACTTATATGTAAGGTATTCGTTGTGACATCCAACTTTACCTGACATGCGATATAGCACATCATCATAAGATGTGAGATTATGCCGTACATAATTAACCATCCAGCGTTTAATAGTTGGCTCATCAGCTGATGCTGCGTCACAACAGTTTTCCCAATCCATATCATACCAAGCTTGTCTATCGGCAATCGCTTCATTACGTAGCTGATTCATTGGCAGAACTTCAACTTTAATTTTCTGAATCTTAGCTTCAATTTCGGCATGCAGTTTCGCACGTTTCGTTTCTACAGCTTTAGCAGCTCCTTGTCTGCGACTTTCACGTTTCTTTACTGCCTCTTTAAATTCATCTGTCTGCATTACTGCGTCAACCTCAGTGATAAGCCATAGCTTCATTGGAGCAGCATAGCGATAGTGCGGATTGTTTTGTAGAATTGGTTCAGATAGCATAGTTTCAATCATTTTAACAGTAAAACCAAATTTTTTCAAAGTACTCTGAGTATAATATTCGGGTTTCCACTCTGATGTATTATCCATAAAAAATCATCTCCAATCTATCTATTTGCATTGTGGTGTATTAATAGTGTAACACATATACAACTGAAAATTCGAAAATAATTAGAGCAATTTACTAAGATCCCACTCAAATGGCTTTAGATCTATATCGTTCGGTGCATAGTGGCAGTGTTTTAATGTATGTTCATAATAAGGACAACACTCGCAATTTACTTGATGTAAACAGGTTTGCTGTATAAGTTTAAATAATTCATATTGAGTCATGATTCGCACATTCTCCTTAGGTTATCTTCCCATTGCTGTGATGCTTTTAACCAAGTTTCACATTCGAATCCTTTCTTAGTTAAAGCATAACCGTTTATCGGAGGTGCTGCATCACAGATTAATTCATGATATTCACCTATGCTTTCTATAGCAGGACAGCCTTCTGACGTATATTCTATAAGACCTTCAGCTGTGAGTTCCTTGAGTACCTTGCGCATACCGTATTTTGTAGCTGTCGGCTCAAACAGCATAAGATTAGAGATTGTTATAACACCTCTGCTCGGAGCATACACAGATTCATATGTCGCAAGTTCAGCATGTACAATGTGACTAAGCACTCTTTGTTTTAGCTCTGTGTAATCTTTCATGAGTTACGCATTCTCCATTCATACGGCTTAGTTTCTATGGATTCTTTGTACAGTTCATTATCTTTAGTAACCCATAACCTAAATCTACAGGTGCGTTCGCCTCTATTTCCGGTAGTATTAAGCGGACAGTAATCACAGCTACGACCTTCGCATGTATCTTGAATTTCATGTATAAGCTTTCGAAACTGATTTTCTAGTAAATCTGGATCTGTCATTTTTAGTCCTCCACTACTTTATTTCGTGACTAAACCTATATAGAACTTATTCTTAGGTATCTTATAGCCGTTGATCTTAGGTTCAGCTATCCTAGCTAAATCTTTAACCTCCGCAAACTCGTTAAAACCTACATCTGTAAATAAATCACAGTCATTGTACTGATCTGGTATGCTGTTTACAATGTCTTTCAGCTCTTGTACTGTCATATTGCATCACCCTTTACATTTCCACTCTATGCATAGCATATCGTCTTTTTTGATAGTAGCTAAGTCTTTCCAATCTTCTGTAAACTGCCTGCAATCAAAGCCATGTTTTAAGATGATAGCATATCCGTTTGGAGTACGATGTGGAGTAGCTTCTAAGGTAGGATCAATAGCTTCTAGCTCTTGTAGACAGTTACAAAGTGTATCTTCATTTAATGTATCAAAATCAATCATCCACTTCTTCTCAGCTGCACATTCTTTAGTAGCAGCTATACCTGCAAGCTTGCTCTGTAAAGCACACAAGTTGAATGTATCGTCATCTATTAAGAAGTGCAGAAGCTGTTTACGGATAGTAGGCATATGACGAGCATTAACTGAGATATACATTCTGCAGAATTCATTCGCACGTCCTGCATTTACAAACTGCTTAAACTGTTCTTTATAGTGATCTATCATGTCAGCAGTACAGATAAAAGATTTACGACGTTCTGTAAAGTCGGTAAACATCTTATTATCCTTAGCTCTAGAAACGAACAGTACTACATAACACAATTTATCGTCGCTGTTTACGACTCCCCATTTTTTGTTATCCATTATGTATCCTCGCTTTCTTCTATCATTTTGGCGCCACAGGTCGGACAGTATTTAGGTAGACGAGCTCCGTCGTCACTTACGGCGGATAGCTGGTTTTCATAGTAGTTGTAACCGCATTCAGCACATTTAGTAATATCAAGCTCATCATAGCCTACAGGTCCTAAGATATGTATCCATCGTTCTGTATAAGGCATTAAGACTCCTCGCTTTCTACTGTCATCTTACATCCGCATTCTTCACAATATTTATCGCCTTTACCATCAGCTCTGTTGAATGGCTTATGTCCTATAGTGAAGCCACAGTTTGAACATTCGTATTTGTAAATAGCTAAAGAACCTAGCCAATCTGTTCTGTCTATCCAATGAGCTGTTTTACGAGATTCATTATTCATAATTTAATCCTCCACTATAGGTATTTCAGGTAGAATCCAGTCAATTGGCTGAGTTAATGGCTCAAAAGCACACACATAATCATCTACGCTGAATCGCCAATACGGACATGCATTATCACAGCCATCTACAGTATAACAGCTAAGACATGTGTCTTTTAGTTCATGTAGTTCAGCTAACGTGGTATTAGTCGGTAGGTACATTAGCAAGCACCTCTATCTCTGCAAGCGTATTTCTTAGCTTCACGTTTTCTATCAATAAACTGCTTCGGTGCAGGCATCGTCGGCTTGCGGGAACCGCATTTGACGTCTGCCAGCAACTTATTTATTCTTTTCTTATTTGCTCTCATTTTCAATCACCTCAATCGTCGGTAAATTTTCAACAGCATCAAACAAATCAAGATAGGCATGGTAATTAGAAAAACCATTAGCTGAGTTTGTTATGTTGATTAAATCTAGTACTTCGGATAATGATACATATACTTCTGGCATTTTAATTACCTCACTTTTGGAAAATCAATATAGTGGCCTGGACGAACTTCTATTCTAACGGTTTCTGTAGGTCCGTGAGATTCGGGTTGTTTTTTCTGCGTGAATATATGAAGTCCGCATAATTCACATAAGATTAATAATAACCCAATAAGCATAATAGTGTACAGCAAAATAGCTAACCCATCGTGTTTCTTTTTCATTGTTGTGCACCTCAGCACTATAATATCTATCTTAATTTATCGAATTCAATGTAATGATCTATAACCCAAATACGCACCGTTTCTTTAGGTTTTGTATTTTTAGCTGCTTTCTTAGCTTCCATAGTATCACAAGCTTTGAATATGATACCTACAATACACACGAAAACAAAAACACATATGGATTTAGCTAAGTCGTTGTTATTGTTCATCTGTGATACCTTCCGTTATATAGCTTTCAAAGAAGCTTCCAGGCGGTGCATAATACTCTTTAGCTTCTTGTATAGTATTGAAGCCTTTATCTAGTATGTAAAAATTGCCCGAATACGGCTCTTCAAACCAAGTGTAACTATTTTTCGACAATAGTTTACATAATTGTACAGCACCTTTAGCTTCTACGTCCGTTAAAGGTACGATTGAGATCTTAAGCCCTTCTCCTCGTTCTTTAACAATATAATATTTCTTATCGGTTTGTGCTGACATATAGTATCACTTCCTTAGCACGGTAGCTCTCGTTCCTCTATAATTTCAAACTGATTTGGCTTGGTTTTACAGAGCTGTCTTAATTCCTGTAGGTCGAATCTAGTTCTACAGAGTTCGACTCTCTTCTGTCTGCTCCACGGACAGTTTTTCGCATACCAGTATGTAACAACGACTGGCTTTTCAAGTAATTCGTCCATAATGCTTACCTCCCTGTAGTTTCATCATATGTGATATAGCTCTTAGGATCAACAGAGCCGTATCCGATCTGTACCCAACTGTTAGTTTTAGTATTCCACAGCTGAAGTGTAGTAGCAACACGGTTATAGCCATTAGCTCTGCTGGCAGCTGCTACCTGTTCTGCTTCTTCTATCGTCTTGTATAGTTCGTTGCGAAGTCTAAAACGACGTGCGGTTGCTTCACTTATTGATGTTAACATAAAAATTCCTCCTCGAATGATTAGTTGTTTGTTGTTTTTACTGTAATTATAGTATAACAGATCACAAACTAAAAATTCGAGGATATTTGAGATTTTTTTAAAATATCTTTTCAGCTTTCCAGCTCCAGCTTGTAATGTCTAGATTTTCACTTACAATTCTAGGCATGTTGTGTTCAATAAATGCAGCTTGTGCTGTGATTATAGCAAGCTGTTCACTAAAAGCTCTAATTTTCATACAGTAATTAGGTGTAAGCCAAGCTTCTCCTGAAGTAGCTGGTATGCTGTAAGATACCTTATAATCAGCTAGATGATGTTCTATCGGCATCATTGTATTGATTCCGGGTAAGCTATTGAAGAAATCAGGTAGTCTGTCTACTAAGCAAGCTGAAATATCGTATTGTAATGCTACGAATCTAGCTCCAGTATCATCGGTATTATATCCTGTATTTACGGTAAGTTTGACAGTGATTAAAGACGGTCCATTTGTTTTAGACATGAGAATGGCGTAAGTGTATAACTTACCAACAATCTCTATAGTATACACATCCCAAGCAGGATTCTGTACTTCAATATTTTCATATTTCTCTGAGATCTCTAGCTGTTCTTCTAGCCTACTGAGCACTAGGTTTGATAAGAATTTAGAAGTATCCATATATTAGTCCTCCACATCGTCATGATTCTGTTCAACTAAATGATTCACTATAGCTTTAATCGCTTCACGGTTCTCATAATGTGTGTCTTCAGAAATCAGCTTACTGATATGGTATTCTCTTGTACACAGAAAAGTCTGACCTTTCTTGTCACGCTTTTTCCAGTCCCTTGGACGGACAATCAATGTGTTATGTGTGTAAACATCGCTGTTATTGTAACCGATAAGGTACTCATACTGCTTGCCGGTGACGGTGAACCAAAAATTATCAGTCATTGTAATCTGATCCTGATGTTCATAGTACAGCTTTGATGCGGATCGTACATTCGTTAGTAATAACTTCAAAAGTAATTCTTTAATTGTTAGCATCCGATATACACTCCTTTGGAATATCATGTTTAAATAATTCATATAAGCCAGGAATTATATTTTCTAAAGTATGTATTCTAAAAGCTAAATCTAATTTTTGTTCACTACGCTCAATTGTTTCAACGAAATCAACAAATAGAGGTGCAGGATAACATAAAAAGCGTATATCGTGTATATAACTGTTTAAATCTACACCCTTTAATTTAGATTCATCTATAGGTTTAAGATGATCTAGTGTTATATAATAAGGCTTACCTACATTAGTATAGTCTTGTAAATGATAGCAACCACTGTCATACCAAACAGGAGAAGGCTCTGGGTAAAATGAGGTGAAAAACACCATTAAATCGTCGTGCTGAGTTAAATAATCTAATACCCGAGCTTCTTCTGTTGGTTGAATTTTAATACAAGGAATTTTAGACCAGTGTTCATAGTGTTTCATTCTGTTATTTGTCCTCTTTCGGTATCAGATTAGCGTGATTCGGTAATGTCTTTAAAACCTTAATTAAATAGGCAAGACTAATTGGGTGCTTTAGTCTGTAAGTAACGCTATCCAGACATTCTATAGTATTTATTCCCCCGACAGTAGCTACCAGCTTGATTGTAAGCAGCGGATCGATAGTTGTCGGAAAATTAATGACAAGGTTATACAGCTTACCTTTAATTGTAAGCGTCACCGGATTCCGTTCTGCATCCATGATGTAGAACACATTCTTATATTTGTCTAAGACCTTTGCATAATGCTCTGATGTGTCAGCACTAAGAATAAGTGTTGCAAGTAATTCTGGATTTTTCATATACAAGTCCTCCTGTAGTTATACAATAGCAGGGTTCTTAGGCTTCTTTATAGGCCATGTTGTGGTAGCTTTGATTTTAAGTTCATTTATGTTATTGTTGTAATCGTTTATAGTACGTATATGACCTAGGTCCAGCTGATGTAACATGTAGCCAACATCGTCTGGAGTAGCTATTGTTTTTAGAAAGCGAAAGTGCCAATCAGTAGAAGCTTTGATTTCGTCAGTAACAGCATTAGCTAACTTTTTATTGAAGTAATATTCAACCCATGTTTTATCATCAGTATGTATCTGTATTCGATATATTCTAGGCCAGCTCATATTATAATTCTCCTTCAAATGCGTTAGTATCAGCACCGTACAATGCAAGTCTAGATGCAAGCTTATCAAGTGTAGTGTTGAATCTACGGCATAACTTGCCGTATTCGTCCACGTCAAAGCTGAATTTACAGCCCATTAAGAAACCGATTAACTTGTTATAGTGGTTAAGATAATGAGTATTGATTATGAGATAATCTGTCTTATGCTCGATACCTAGCACTACATCACGCTCCATAGCTGATAGGGTGGTGTCAAAATATTGTAAGAGTTCTTCTTTAGCTGTCATAATATAATCCTCCTTAGATTGTGGTTGTTACTGTTTACTGTAATTATAGTATAACAGAATATATACTAAAAATTCGAAGATTGATGTGGTAATTATACTAATTAGCCTTGAAGCGGAATTCTGTTGACTGTGACACCCTTAGCTGTAGCAGCGTCAGTATCAAGAATATCTAATACGTCGAACATTGGAGCATTAAGACGTCTAGCAATTACGTCTAAATTGTCCATTACAAATGATACATAAGCATTGTCATTTGCGAAAGCGTGTACTGTTGAATCATTTACCTTAACTCCGGATAATACGATGATTGTGTTCATAATATGTACCTCCTGAATATTGTGTATAGTTACTTTTTACTGTAATTATAGTATAAGATGAGCTCTACTAAAAATTCGAGGATTGAACAAAAAAAATAAAAGCCCTCTACTCAAAAGAGAATAGAGGGCTTTAGGTGTTAAATATAACTTAATTATAAATTCATAGTGAATTAATCAAGTTCACCGTTCTGGTATCTTCTCCACTCGTCGAAATCTTCCATTCTAAAGATGAATGCAAGACAGTCTGCAAGCTTTTCGTTACCAAGGCAGCTTACGATCATGTCATCTAGACTTTCCTTGCCGAAGTACTCACAAGCGAAGTCATATGCTTTAACAGCATCATCTGTTGGTACAGTCCAGCCATAAGATTCACCGCAGTTAAGACGACGTCTGCTTGAGTTTGTTTTAGTAACTCTACGAGCACTGTTGAATCTACGCTTATTGCAAGCACTGTCGAGATCCTCATCATCCTGCCAGTTTGATGGGCTGATAAGACGTACCATTGCTTCCTGTTCTGCTGGTGTAGCTCTAACGAACAGCTCGTCTACATTCATGTCCTCAGGATTTTCACCAGGCTTAGCATACTTAGAGAGTTTATCGTAGAGCTCATCATAATTTACTCGCTGATGATCATAGTTTTCAGGATCATCATGATAGCGAACGAATGTGTCTACTAAGCTTGAGTTGAGTCTACGAGGTTTTCTATTAACGTTTCTCATTTGAATCTGTCCTTTCTATTATAAAATTAAAGGTCTTCTGTGTATATAAAAGCTATAAGCTAACGCAAGCCACAATTCCTCATTTGTAAATTGCTTGAAGAAATGAGTATTGAGTGATTGCTGTGAATCTTCACTTATATTTTCTACCCATTCTTTTAACTGCCGTACAGGCCAATCAAATACTCCAGCAAAAATACCTAGCAGCTTTTCGTAATTAGCTTTATCTTGCATCGAACCTTTTTGAGCATTACTCTGTAGCTTACATACTATGTCGGAACACTTGACTTCAGCATCTACTTTATCGAATGTGAGATCTACCCATTCCTTAGTATATTTAGCTATAAGGTCAGAAATGCTAGGTTCTGTATCATTATATACATTAGTAGCTGGTAGTTTGATGCCTAGTTTAGATGTTACAATAAGACAATCATTTGCACTTTCAAGCTGTAGTCCTGGAATCTTATATGTAGTCTTCATATAATCTTCGAAGTCAGCTGAAAATACTCCAGGAAACATATCAATAATTTCTAATACAAAATCTGGAATATTATAAACTACATATTTTTGAATGTTATTGTAAACCTTACCGGAATTGATTTTAATCCTTAGCATAGCTTCACCACCTACTATACTTTATTATAAAACCAGAATTTAATTAATGTTTACAATGATCTTCCTAAGGTATTCGGCTATGTATGCTATTGTATCTATATTCGTACAAGAATCCTTAATAGATTCGTCCATAAGTATCTTATCTCTAAAAGTCGGCTGACAATCATTCTCAAGCCATTGTGTGAACTGATCTGTTAAAATTTGTATTGCTTCCTCTTTCATTCTATTTCCTTTACTATTTTACTTTGTGTTTAGCCACGCTTAATTTCTTCTCTCCAGTGTCATAATCCACATTAATAAACGATTCATGAACCCAGCGTCTTACTAATGTCCTGTTCTCAGAACCTTTCTTCCCTCTCCAGTATCCATGCCAATGAGCTCTACGCATATGAGGTCTTTTAGCAGAGCCTGTTCCTGTACTCTTATGCTGTTTACCTACATTTTCATATGTAAACTTTCTGAAAGCAGCTCCAAAATATTCACCTACCATATACTCATGTTCTGGCATGTCATGTTTAATACGTTTGTCCTTTGGCTTATTAGCTTTAGCTGCTTTATACCTTTGTTTTGACATAGGAGTTTCTCTAACATCCGGCTCAAAAGAGCAGAGGTAGATGAGAGATTGTAATAGCGTTAATATTATATCCTGACCTCGTTTTTCTGAGTCAACATTATTATATGTTATTTTACTAGTATTAATTATTTCAGCTACTGAGGTCGGCTCATTACTGTTCGGCATAATTAATTCATGCATAAACATACTCTTACCGCGGTAATATGCCGTACAGAATAACATCCAATACACATCATCGCCTACTTCTATATCTAGAATAGTTACTAAAGTACCATCTAGTTGTAGCTGTTCACATATTTCCGTATTAGCGGAGTAATCTAGATACATAACTTTATGAGGTGCTGTTTTTAACAGATCTCCAGTGATTGTTACATTAGGGTCTGTATCTAACAGTTCAGTTAAGAAATCCTTATCAAATGTATATACTTGTTTAGTACGTCTAAAGCGCTCAACCTGTGCTGCGTATTGAAATGTACATATAGATCCAGTTAAACCGCTTTCGAAAGAAATTTCATCCTGTCTGGCTACCTTGAATGCAAAGTTGAGTGCGTCTACAGCACTAGAGGTATCTGACGTGGTAGCTAATAGTTTAATGAACTCTGTGAGATTTAGATCAAAATGGTTAGCTAAATAATAAGCACAAACAGCTGGCTCTAAAGCAGATACTGGATACTTTTGCAATAAGCGTTCGTGTGTATCTCTGTATTCATTACTCATAAAATCGTCAATTACAGGATTCATTCGCTATCCTCCTTAGCTTTAGCAAATAGCTGTTCCATTATTTGATTTACTATACTATCAATTTCTGGAGTGATATCAATTTCTTTATTACGATCACACCACCTATCGTCATAGGATTTGATATTGTTAGCTACATCCAGGTAATTTATAGAACTTGTATCAATATCTACACAAGCTTTTAGCTGATGTGATACGAATTCATATAAGTCATTTCTCACTCTTTGTTTAGTGGTATCCATACTAACAGATTCCGCATCAGTTATTCTGCTATTCCAATTGCTGATAGCTTCTATTTTATTATTGTAATGTCCGCTTTCAGCACCACAACCGCCATCTCTGTAATCACAGATAACAGCATATTTAGAAAAGAATCCTATATCCTCAGCTGCGTACTGCCTTATATGTGGTTTCTCAAATCCACAATGAGGACACGGTTTAAGGTATTCATCTGTCACTAAATCTTTATAATCGCTCATAGATTACAGCTCCTCTTTGTCACAAATACAAATATGTAAACAAGGTTCTTCATATGTCTCCGCAGTACCTTCACACTTTACATAGTTCTTACATACATTAATATAGCGTACAAAGTATTTACCATACTTATATAGGATACCTTTCATGTCGATAACGCTATTGCTGTAAGCATGTCGTTCAAAGATAACCTCAGATACTTCCGGCTTAGTAACAAGCTCTATCTTAACAGCGCAAGACATAGACATTTTAGCCACGAGTTCATCAAGTTTCATCTAAATATCACTCCGTTTTTGTAGGCATTGTTGCTGCTACTTCTTTGAGTATTTTGAGCATTTCCGGAATGCTCTTGTTTTTGATCTTCTTGCTAAGTTCGAGCTTTTCCTCTGTGGATAGCGAGCTCTCGAGTTTCTGTGTAGTGTCAGCAAGGTCATTCATTCTTTCTTTGTAATAAGCTTTCATAATGTAGTATTCTCCTCGTAGTTATTTCTTGATTTTACGATACAGCCTTTAGCTCTTACATGCGTCATTTCTTCATCACATTTTGGACAGTACTCAGGTGCATCTAAAATGAGATCGTCCTTCTCATTAACAATGTGTTCATACTCGCAGTGTGAGCAGTGAAGCTTCTTCTTATCGTCAAGATTCCATCTCCAATAAGCCATATATCCTCGTTCCTTTCTACTATTACTTAATTTCTATAGTATTATTATAACAGAATTTACACTGAAAATTCGAGAATAACAAGAAAAAGTACCCCACCTTAAAATGAGGTACCTTTCTCGGAGTATTCAGCATCAACTAAAAGGTTTGATAATTTCAAAATTAAGCGTCCTGTACTTCGAGTTCTTCAAGCCAGATTGACTGATGATCTCCCTTCAGTACAGCCTGTACTGTGTATTCCATATCCTCCGGTGACATATCGCCATCTACGTCAGCAATGAGCTCTGGAAGGAAGTTAATAGCATTCTGCTTGTTCTTGTATAAGAAGCGTTCGCTCCAGTTAGGTTCTTCAACACAAATTAAATACATACCCCAAAATTCACTCACTTTCTATAAGTATTATTAAAAATTTTATTAATTATTGATTGCTAACATATTTCTTGATTTAGGAATAGTTAAGAAACCAACAGAATGACGTATAAATTTTAACTTCTTGTAGGTTTTTGTTATTCTCTTTCCTGTTATACAGTGTTGTAATTGAAAAGATCCTGAAGTTCTTCTGGACTGAACAATATAGTATTCATTTTCATACATTACAATATCATTCAATCTAAATCCAAAAACTTCATTAGGACATTGATTTCTTTTCTTAACACCGTTTTTCAAAATTTTATCTTTACATACTTTTCTATTATGACATCTTAATTTAGTAGAAAAATACACAATCTCACTTGGTGTAGCTAATGGATTATTACTAATACATCTTGCATCAACATAATGAGTTTTTTCTAAATTGTTACGTATTCTAATATTTTTAGTAATATAACCATAAGTTAATTCTACATTAGAATACTTATTTTTTAAAATGTTATATAATTTCCATCTCATGATACCCATAAATGTTTCAGCTTTAAAACTCATACCTCTTTTAATAGAAGCTGGAAGTTTAATTAATCCATCATGATAATTATTATGACATGTTTCACATAAAGTAATTAAATCATTAGGTGCATTACCTCCTGTTTTTCTTGACTCTATATGATGAACATTTAATCTTTTATCTCCGGATTTACCTTTACAACATTGACATTTATGGTTATCTCTCCAAAGCACATATTCTCTTACATTCCAAAATCCCAATTGTTCTCCCTGTTGATACTCAACACCGGAAATCTCAGGATTTTTGATTTTCTGAATATCAAAAGAACCTACTTCAACTCTAACTAAGAAAACAGGTAAAATTTCATGAATTTTTTCAATAGCACTTACATGTGATTCAATTTTCTGACGCACCGACGGTGCGATCCACCCTTCTTCAATTCCTCTGTTATTAAATTTTGGAGGTCTATATCTTAAATCATTTCTTCTACCTCTTCTTGCTTCTCTACGAGAAGCTATTAATTCAACTACATCAGTTCTTAATGTAACTTCTTCAGCATATAATTCTTTAGTTTCTGTAGTAGCTGATAAACCTACATACTTATATCCAGAATCTACTCCTAAAGTTACAGGTTGAATAAATTCTGTAGTTTCATATAATAACTGAATAGTAAAAGGAACTTTCTTAACAACAATAGCTTTATGTTCTTTAAGAAGTCTTCTAACTTTTCCATGTCTTTCTGTAGGCATTAAAGGTTTTCCATCTTTATCAATAACATAAACCATAATTAAGAATACTCCTTTCATAAATTTAATGATATGTTTAAAACTATAAGTCAGTACATATCAAACTGTAAGCCTCCCATGACAATGTTATATTAGGTTTATATGTGTACAACACTATTCCTGCAATTCAGAATTGTTTAATCATACACCTTAGAGCTGAAAACTGGAAGAACATTAACAGGTAACTATATATTCTAATATAACGTAGTACTTATAAATATAAGTACTGAGTCTGATTATCTATAGCTTTTTAAGCTAAACATTAATTTTATTAAAAAGTTTATTATTACTTTTTAGTTATTAATGTTATTGCGGATAATATTAATACCTCCAATACCTTAAGCATTTTCGACAACAATGATATTACCGCTTGTCTTTTTAGCCTGAGGCCAAATAGATTTAATAGCATCCATGTACCAGTCAGTCTTTTGATGGTTTTGCCATGATGTTGTAATCTGTTCTTCACCGTTTTCGTCGATGTATTTAGATTCTTGAGTTACACGACTATTACCATCTCCATCACCTTCATGGATTAAGAAATAGATAGAGCCTCCTGCTTTTACAAGACGATTAATATTATTAAGTACTGTAAGACGTACAGGCTCTTCTTCTATAACATTAAGTACATTATTACAAGTAACAATGTCAGCTCCACCAGCTTTATGTACAAGAGCCATTGTTTCTCTATTATATTCAGAGCTACGATTGAACGGATCATATACAGCACAGATTACATCTCTGTCTGTACAATATTCGATAGCATAATCGAATGCACCTCCACCGTAATCAACTACGACATCACCTGGCTTGAACCAGCCCTTATTGAATCCGTATGAGAATGTTCTAGCTACTTGCTTCTTAGATGTCTTACGGCTGTCGAACTTTTGTTCCTGTACGAACTGCCAGAGATCTTCGAGAGTATCGTTAGGATCATAAGCAGCATTTAGCTTTCTGCCAGAATTCACCTTATCCCATTCATCCATCTTTAATACATTACGCATTCTCTTCTGTAATGGTGTTTCGCGAATAGGTTCGAAACCTCTAGCTTGTTTGTAAGTAACTTCGAATGCTTCTGAAACGTCAGCAGCTTCTTGCTTAATAGCTTTCCAAATATAAGTATCTCCAGCTTTCTTAGCATAGAAGTCATAGCCTTCACGATTGAACTTATATACATAGCCATCTCCGATTCCTACATTAGAATCGTATGAACTATTTAGTCTAACTTTTATCATGTTCCTCTCTCCTTCACTTTAAAATTATATATTGCTAACAGTATACTGAATGTCAGCTACAGCATCATAGAAGTAAGCTTTTAGCTTGTCGCTTATCTTGTCATAACTAAACATTTCACCTACACGTTTTGTGTCATATTCATCAAAGTCCATGCTAGGTAATTTAAAGATGGTTATTTCAAGATCTGTTACTTCCATATCTTGATTGTGTACATCAATAGTGAAATCAATTACAGCATAAGCATGACGGCTGTTCGGAGCTATATCTACACCAAGAGTATTAAGATTTGGTACACTTTCATTATAGCACTTAGTAAGGTCAAAATTATCCGATTCTATAGTGCCATTAATCTTATAACGAACGTCAGCTCCGAAAGCTGTTCCAGTATTGTAGAAACCAGCCTTAAATGAATCAGCATCGACTTCTACATGACGGAAACCATATTCCTCACCTAATGACTGATAAAGTACTTCATCAGCTACACGAGCAAGCTCTTCTACTGTAGATTCATCTATTTCCGTACCGTTGCTGTCATATCCATAATTAGAATTGAGTTTAACTTTTATCATATAAATACCTCCTGAATTAGAATCGAAAGCTGTTATCGCCTACAATATTGATTGCATATACAGCATCAGCTGTTTCTACAGTAGCATATGCATTATCTACATATAGCACATTTTCACTACCAGCGTTATCTGCATATAAGAGATCATATTTTTGACAATAAGCATCCCAGTCTACATCGTTTATATCAAGAATGAGCTGTTCAATATCCGGCTGTAATCTCCAGAGCTTATACTTATCAGTTGAGCAGAAAGCGACATTAAGGCCTGACATAGATGAACGAAATAGAATGCCATATATAGGATTATAAGTATCTTGTAAATGATCTGCATTTATTTTTATCATTATAACACCTCCGACATAGTCATATACTATATTATATGAACACTAATCACTTGCAACATAAGCATCTTGGAAATTCTTATAATCTTGTAATGAGTATTTCATGAGCTCTATAGCCCATTTATAAGCAGACGGATCGGTAGCTTGAATTTCAGAAATCCGCTGAAGATCCTTCATGATTTGTTCAGTATCCATTTCCCTCATAACCCCTTCGTTTTTAAGCACTATAGCTTGTTATGCTGTTGAGCATAAGCAAGACAGCTACTAATGCCTTCTAGCTGTTTAATAGACATGCCGTTTACATTCCAATATGCTGGTACTCCAGGTAAAGCACAGAAGAAGATGCATGTATTTGTATGAAAATTACATTCATTACATCTTGTATGTCTACAGTGTTCTGAAATCACCATAGCTCTTTGTTTTGTCTGGTTTACCGGATCTGTGTACTGTTCAAAAGCATAATCTGTTATCATTGTAAATTACCTCTTATTAATTATAATACGACACGAACGCAAGGTTCATAATCGTTGAATGAATCGAATTCAGCTGGTAGCTCTATAGCTTGTCCTTTAGCTATACGAAAGCTACGATTAATTGGTACAATACGATAGGTGACGTTAGAGGCACCACTAATATGAACTTGATCTATGAATTCATTTATCGCTTTATTGCTGTATGCTGTTTCACATACTAGATAATCTTCTAAGTAATCTACCAGCTTATTGAATGCTGTAGATACTGCCATGACACATTTATGTTCTTTATCAATTAATGCAAACGCACCAAATCGATTATACATTTAGACATCAACTCCTTATGTATTATTATAAAGAGTTGGATAAATCATTGTCCCTGCTTATTCATAGTAATGTACCGAAATCCATGATCAAATGTACCAGATGAGAACACCATATAACCATTTACTTTGAGTACATAGCTTAGCTCTCCCGTATCTAGAGGAGCTTTCTTGTTGCGCTTTAGCTGGAAGATCTCATTGTCAGCTGTAAGTCCTGTTATTTCTGTGTCAGATACTCTATTTATCTTAACTCCGTATGGTTCAAGTGTATTAATAAATACTGGCAGTATTGTACGAGATCTGTTAGCATTTTCCATAGCAGCACTTTCATATTCCACACGTAGGTCTTCAAACACCCATTCTTCTTCAAACATAGTAGACATTAGCTTTCCTCCCAAAAATAGTGTAATTTAGTGTAATTATAGTATAACAGATTTAGCACTAAAAATTCGAATATCTCACAAAAATATAAGCACAGCCGATTCAGACTGTGCTTATAATTATTAAGCTTTAGGCTTACGGGACATATCCGGAAAGGTCTCACGAGCTTTCTTTTTAGCTAGCTCATAATTGTCTTTGACAGACGCTTCATTATCTATAATAATTTCAAATACAGAGCTAACAGAACAACTATTAGGATAACGATCAAATTTATAAATGCTATATCCTGTTCTAGTACTTGTTATAAATATAGTACACCTACCATTATCAGCTAAATGATAGATCTCTGTATAATTATCTTTGTATTTTAGCTTATTAGGTTTTACTCTCATCTACATCACCTTTTAGTATCAGGTCTCATCTCCGGCCAAATCTCTTTAGCTTTCTTCAACCCAAGCTCCCAGTTCTCTTCTATTGTACCATCATGTGGGTAGAAATCTCTAACAAGATCAGCATCTTCAATAACATAACCATCATTATAAGCTTCAAGCCAGAACGGCCAGCTGCTAATGTCATTCATTAGAAACCTACCCTTTTTAGGCTTATCTTGTTTACTTGCATTAATCTTAATCATTGTAATCACGCTCCTGTAGAACCTATACCGCCAGATCTCTTTGTAGTGACGTCATCGTCACGTGTTATACCATAAGGTAAAAAGATACCTTGTGCAAACTTATCACCCATCTTTAACTGTAGCTGCTTTACTGTAGGACGGATTTTAATCATAATGTGTCCTTCGTTATCAGCAAAATAGTAATCGGAATCAATAATACCTACAGTGTTGATAAGCTCCATACCATAATTGAATCCGAGGCTAGAACGTGGGTAGAGCTGTAATACATAATTAGACTGGAGTCTGCATCTAATACCGGTTGGGATTATCATAGACTTGTATACACCTAAAGTAAGATTTATAGGTGTTTTGAAGTCATACCCTGCACTGCCTGATGTAGCTCTTGTAGGTAACTCTATCATGTCGTAGATCTCTTTAACACATGTATCCTTAGGTGTACCGTTCGTTTCATAGTTCTCAAGTAATGTATTAAACGCTTGTTTAAACTGTTCGAACGATACTTTCTCAAATGTAGCAACACGAGGTGCATAATAATCAAGCTCATACTTAGGTCTAGTTTCACTGTGTTCTGTAGTGTTTATCATCTAATGAATACCTCCTTATTCTTTTGTACGAAGTAAATGAAATATGTACTTGTAATCTGCAAGCTCTTCTTTTAACTCTTCTACTTCGCACAATAAATTATTATAATCGTCGCTATCAACAGTAACTGTGTCAGCTGTAGTATTAAGCACTTGTGAAAACTTATCACAGGTTTCACGCCACTGAGCACATTCGAAGTTAACCTTCTCGAAATTGTGTTCAACAACTTCGTAAGCTCTTTCTTTGTCTGCAAGCTGTTTCTTAAGCACTTCACATTCATTAGTCAACTGATTGTTCTTTTGACTGAGATTATACAACTGTTCGTTAGCTGATTCTAAAGTATTACCCAGACTAATATAGTCCTTATCTATTCTTTCAAACTTAGCTTTCCAGGAATCAGCTTCTGCTTTATAATTATACAAGGACTTTGTATTTGCTTCCGCAAGCTCATTCTCTAGAGACTCTTTCTCAAGCTGTAAGTCGAAATACTTCGTCTGCCAAGCCTTACTAGACTGTAAGATTGCATCATAGTCTTGGATTAAGATCTGCAGCTCGTGATATTTATTAACAAGCTCGTCCCAATCCTCTCCCCACTCTTTAATAACTCCTAAAGTTGTTTTGTAAGTAGATTTGAGGTACTGGATTTCATTTTTGAGCTCGTTAATGTCTTTAGCATTTACTTTAGTTTTATGTAGCTTTCTAACCTCAGCTGATTTACCGTCTAGCTGTTCGAGAATAGCTTCAGTAGCATTCTCAGTAGCACGTATATTTTCCATACGTGTGTTAATCTTAGCTACATTTTCGTCTAGGATCTTCTTAGCACTTGGTTTTTTACTCACTTGTGAATTACCTACCTTTCTAAAATAGTGTTTAGCTTCTCAATTTTACCAATAGCTTTGTCTATAGGACACGATTCATCGTATCTTAATGTAGTGTATAGAGGACAGTTCTTACAGCTGTCGTAGACTGAATTACAATACTCTCTTAAGATTTTCTGTATGTCAAATATATCATAAGTCATAGCTTACCTCAAATCAATAAGATACTGTAAATCACCTATTGCTGTATATAACGCACGCTGACCCTCGTATGTTGTAGCATCAAGCTTGTAAACTTCGTCTAAATAATTGTTTAGCTCTTGTTTAGTAGGCTTAATAAAACACAGAGGGTTCATTTTGTTATAAAGTTGTACAGATCTTTTATATTGATCTGGAGTACGGTAAATAGGTAATAGTAATAGTTGGCTTATGTTGTGTAGCATAAGCTTTATAAATTCTTCTGTAGCGTCATATTTCATAATCAATTGTCCTTCTCATCTATCTCATTTAGTGGTATTACTTCTGTGCGTGGTTTAATAGCCGACAAAGGCACTGTAGCACTTATTATGCTAGAAGCGGGGATATACTTGACTTTCACAGTAACGTCTGACTCATTTATACAGCCAGATTCTATTCTACCGATATAAGTCTTATTGTCGACAGTTACGGTTACATAGTCTCCTCTACGAAACATCTTAGCTCTCATATCCTTTCTGAAATAATAACTAATATCTTAACTAATATCCTAGATTTTAAGGCATAATAGTTAAGATATTAACTCTTAATGCTTTTTACTGTAATATGTACGTTCTTCTATTCCCCTATCAGTCCGAACTTTGTATGTCGTATTAAGTGTGTTGGTACGCCAGATTCGTTCAAACTGTTTTGCTGTAATAGTGTAGTCTGTATTGTTTTGTATTAAAAAATACTTAATCCTAGTCGGGTAAATTTCTGTTAATACAGAATACGGCTCCTCTATTATCTTAGCAATGGCATCCCATCTCATTAATAATCACCTATTCTTCTTTTATCGGAATGGATATTGTACCTTTAGCGGCTGGCACTATATCTATTCGATCATCATACACGTCAATCAACCAAACATCTTTATTAAGACAGCTTGAATCTTCTTCAGCTGCATAGGTTAAGATCTTGTTTATTAATTCTACTACTGTCATCTTAGTCTAACCATCCGTCTATAATCTGCAGGCTGTTAGTTGAAATGCCGTCTTTGTCATCTTTAACACTAAGTATAATATCTCGTTCTAACAGCTGGCGCATTTTAACGATGGCCGCTAAAGAGTTAAGCTCTATTTTATATTCAATAACAGACGTTCCCCAGTGATTGGTATACTTAGTAGATGTAACTTTATTACCCGCCATCTGTAGCTTATAGACATGATCTATCATTTTAGCATCGTCTTCAGAAACATGCGTTAATAAAAATGTCATGCCTCATCCTCCTCAGTATTAAAATATCCACCAGCAGCATTGAAATAATTCAGCAGAGCTTCTTTACAAGATTCAGCTCTTTTAGATATATTGACTCGGATATCTGTGTCTAAGTCAGGATTCATTGGCACCAATATAGTTTTGAAATCACCATCCTCAGGATCATAATATGTCATTGTAACCTTAAACCATGTATGCCCTGTATTATTGCAATGCATATTAAGGTACTTATCAACTTTCTTGAGCTTTTCATACTCGTCATATACTTCAGCTATTAGCTTAGCCCTAGCTTCTACTTCCGGTAATTTATATGGCATAATTATTCTTTCACCTCTATTAATTCATGCTTATCACAGGTTTGACACCAGAGATTAGCGTAGAAGATATAATGATCATCTACACTACAAAAACTGCTACAGTTCTTATTGTAACGATGTTTACAGCTAATACAAGCAATGTCGTCGTTGTCTTCTTCTAAAAACTCAACATTCATTTCTGTAACTTCTCTCCTATCCAGTATGACTTGAACCAACCATTAGAGAATCTAACCACAATACTATGAGCTCGAATACACTCAATAGTGCCATACAGTCCATCAGGTGTTAAGATTCTAGATCCTAGTTTTAACATTATGTAATCATTCATCGTTCTTATCCTTTGCTGACACATTGTTATTTTTAGCTGACTGTATCTCAACTAGCGGATGTCCAAATATAGCATCTAGCAACAGCCAGGTACCTAAGAAGTGCCAAACATCTTTGAAAATAAATTCTAATATTTGCATTACCATTGTTTTTCTCACTTCTTTAATATATCCCTTATTCTTCACAATGTAGTTTTACAGATTCTTCATAAGATTTATTCTCAATACAAGCAAGTAAACGTGCTTGTAATTTAGACTGATTATAATTACCAGGTTCCTTAGACTCTGTATCCATAGTGTCAAGTATATTAGTAACTACCTCCGCTGACAGCTCAAATGATTTACCGAATAGCTCTGCTTCCTTACGCGCAAGAGCTTTTACTTCGACTTTAAGATCAAAACGCCCTTCACGCAGTAAAGCGTCATCTAACCGTTCTATGTGGTTTGTAGTTGCTATGAATATTACGTTCGTAGGTGATGAATTAGAATCTAAGAACTGTAACAACTTATTGATTACAGCTCTTTCTGACGAACGTAAATCTGCATCTGTACGATTTAAGAACAATGTATCAATGTCCTCAAATAAGACTATGTAATTCTTTTGATCATCGACGATAATAGACTGTGATAGTGATGTTAGATCTATAGCTTGAAGATTTGCAATGTCTATATTAATGATACTACGTCCGTATTTTGTGGCTAATGCTTTTACAAAAGAGGATTTACCTGTTCCTGGATCTCCATATAATAAGATACCTGTTTTGTATAAAATCTGTCTACTTTCATAAAAATCTCTATGGTTGTTGAATCTATTAATGTGCTCAACAACCATTTCTTTTTCATTGTTAGAAAAATACAGAGTATCTAAATTACGAGGTGACATTTGTGTGAATGTGATATATAAGCTTTCTTTACACGAATCTTCATTCTTATAGCGTGAGGATTCACCACTACAGGTTACTTGATATATACCTAGTGCTTCTCTATTATCAACAGCTTCTAGCATGTCTACTAGCTCTGTTTCGAACTTTTGAGCATTATATCCACCAATGTATAAATATACGTCGATGTCACTTAGACTACTATATTTGAAATAACGGTCTTCGGATTTACCTAAAGCATTACCTGCAGCTACATATAAAAAGGTAACAGCATCAAGCATTATGGTAAATTGTTTATTTGTAATACGTCTACCTTTCTCGTGCTGACAGATTACAGTATGTTTTTGAAAATTCTTATCATATTTCTCGATAAAATCATTTACAGTTTTAATAGTAGTACTACCATCTCTGTGTAATGTGAATATATGCTCCACGCCTACTGCATTTTTAAGCGCGAACATACCGTAAGCTAAAGCTTGTTTTTCTAAGTTTTCTATAGTATCTTCTATTAAATTAATGCCTCGATTTTTGATTCTAGTACTTAGCTTTTCTTTACAATAATTACCTGCATTTCTTAAATTCATTGACTTATTACCTTTTTCTTCTTGTAATTTATCGTTTACATATTTGTTAGCAAAATATACTTGTTCAGCCGATCTACCTATTAGACAACCATCTTCTTCACAGGTTCCATGATTTGCTAGCCAATCAACACCTTGAGGTTCTATTAAAGTAGCACTAACTGTGTGTTGCCAAAAACTCTGTCCTTCTATTGTGTTAGGTGTATATGAATAAGTTCTGTCAGACAACGATTTACAATAGTTAGCGCGCATATAAGGAATATCGTCAAACAGCATTCTATCTAGAATTCTAGGTTTGTAATAACAATTTTGTAAGTTCATTTTCCATAGTCGTGACATATGTATTACCTTTCAATGTTACTAAACAATTTCATCAATCAGCATTGCTAAAATAATAGCAACTGTGAGTAGCGAAAGAATTAATAGTAATTCAGTCATCCATGTAGGAAAGAATACAATGCTGAAAGGTTCTAAACATAAGTCAAAAATTACGATACATAAAGCTACTACTAACAATTTCATAACTTTATCTTTGGATACATATTCTAATATTCTGTTGTAGTAATTCTCATCTCCAACAGCTTTACCTTTCAGATTATATCTAGCTCTATGTGCACACACTGGACATGTCACCTTATAATAAGGAGATGGGTGATTAAGTTCTGTAGTTGAATGTTTTTCTACATAAGTAACATCAAACTCAGAAGCTTTGAAAATAGTATGACAGTGTCTACACTCGGTAATATACCATCTTTTAGCTTTCATTCCGGGACCGTATTTTAGAACTTTCACTGTATACTACACCCCTTATCTCTAAGCTCTATCATTCTAAGCCAATAAGAATCCGGATCTTCGTGGTCTTGTTCATTGACAGTTGAATCTATCGGCTTACCTATAGCTTCTAGCTTATCTAGATTGTCAAATACACCTTGTTTCCTATTACACTCAGGACAAGTACATGTAGTCCAGTCATAGCTAATGTACCAACCATAATACCACCCATATTGTTCAGGAAAATCAAGTGGCTCTATTTCAATAAAACGTCCACAAGAATCGCATGTGGCAGTTATAACTGATACTTCAACCATTAGAATCACCTCATCTAATATTCAAGGTAAAATCAACATTAGTTTCTCGACGCATGACAGCCTTTCCGCTAAGAACTAATTCATCTTCACAACTAAGATTCACGATATCAAATAATCTATTGTCTTTATATTGCATACTACTTACCAGCATGTCACGACTTTCACTATATACTTTGATGAATCCGTATGTTGCACATTTTCTGATATCAGCTATGACTTCACCTACTGTGTGAGCATCGTCCACTAATAAATTATAGAGAGCTGGACCGCCTGGCTTGTCTACATGACAGCGGTATTGCATAATGAATGAATGTTCCATATACGCTACACCTCACTGAATATGCAAAACATAATCCATATTAATCAAGCCACCAATACACTGTCCGCTTACTACAAGCTCATCGTTATATATTGGATTTACTTGACTCATAATAACCTGCTGCTGATAGAGTATAGTATCAACTACAAGATCTCGACGATTATTATACACCTTAATAATACCCTGAAAGCCTGTATTTAGAATTTCAGCTATAACATCACCTACTGTCGGATCGCCTATAATATCCATCTTATACATATATACATCATTGCTGTCACTAGCACAAGTCTGATATAGATTAAATGTCTTGAACATAATTATTCTCCGCTATAAGGCTTAGGTAATTCCATCCAAGCAATGTAGTTTTCTACTGGAATATGTGATGTTCTAAAACACTGAGCTTCTACTTTAAGAGTATCTACGACAACTGATTTATCCCCGGTAATTGCATCTTTCATCGTAAATAAATACTCACCAGAAAAATTAGGCATACTGTCAACAAATTCCTGATAATCCTTGCTACTCCATTTGATCTGATTCCATGCATTATTCATAAGCTAGTCCTCCACGATATTAAAATAATTTATTTATTAACTATATGCTTTAATACCTGTGAACTACAGTCTGGACATTTTGTAATATAGGTATCTATGCTATTAGCTATATCTTGTGATCTCGAATACTCTTTGTAATTAGCTTCGAAGATACATTTACATACTGGACAATGAAATTGTAAGGTTGCATGCAGCTTATTAAGAATATGAGGATTTCCGTGTTTTAAAATGCGCATATTATCACCTTCTCATCATAGTAAGATATACATAACCAGGTGCATTCTTATATAAAGTAGAATCAAGTATGTAGCTTAGTTCTGATACTAAGCTGTAGTATTCATTGTCTGAATCGTCTGTGAATATTTCATGCTCGTCGTATTCTGCAGGAATGTTGTTAATAACTTTCTTAAGTTCTGCTACGGTCATAATACTTACCTCCATTAATATTGAACTAGGTTGTTACTTTTACTGTAATTATAGTATAACAGATTTAGAACTGAAAATTCGAGAATAACTAAAAAATATCACCTTGTGGATACCTAATAATGATAGGCTTACTAGGATCCTTTATTTCAGTTCTGCCATTATCTCCAAAATTAATAGCTGATACATAAGCACCTTTTTCTATTATACGTGTCATAAGCTTCATTTTGCATTCTTCGCATATCACTCCAGTAAAGGATGCAACAGTTTTGTTTGGAATATTCACCTCACACCAACCACTAGGTAATGTATCTTCATCTTCTATAGAAGCAGTACACTTACAAGCAGTACATTCTATTAATTTCATTATACAATTCCTCCTTTGAATAAATGTAAAATGACGATATAGCTAGTCATCTATATCGTCGTATTTTTTCTTTAATTCTTGATATAACTTCTCAGCATTACGAGCTGTTACTACTGAAATGACAGCAGCAATAAGAGAGATTATTAGTAAGATTATTAACAAAAATATTTTCAATTACATCACTTTCTAGATTTAGTACGCCATTTAACCCAATCATTAGGTTTTCCAGCTTCAGCCCAAGCACAGTACTCATCACAGCCTATACAAGTTGACTGAGCATAGCTACTACAATTATGTTCTTTGCAAAAATCATATGTTTTATTTCTCGGCTTAGATTGTTTCGGCTTTTTCGGATCAGTACCTAAAGTTTCAGTGCCACATTCGGGACAAGCTATAACATAGTCAACAGCGCTGATCAACTCTGCAAGGCGTTCTTCGTATTCTGTATTATCAGCTTTGAATTCACAGCCACATTTGTCGCAAACAAAGTATTTAGTTCCTTTTAGCTTTTCAGGATCTCCGTGTTTTATGATTTCCATTAGCCTATTACCTCCTTACCGCATTCAGGACAAGTAGTGCTATAGATTGATACATCAAATCCCATGAGTGTAGTGTGTTCTGATTCATATTCAGTTTCATTAGCTGTGAATTCACAATGACAATAATCACAAGTAAAATACTTTATTCGTTTCTTGTTACTTATCAGTTCAGGATCTCCATGTTTTAATATATTCATAACATCACCTCTAGAATCTAATAACGCTGATTACTGTACAAACAACAGCAGCTATTATCAAGAGCACATATATTAACCATGCTATAATTATACGTCCTGGTACTTGTCCTCCGAATTTAGCATATATCTTTTCTTCTGTTGATAAGCTGTTCCCTAGTACATGAATAATTCTATTTGTTAGTGCAACAGCAATCCACATAATAATTGTAACCTTAATCATTGACTTCTTATTCTCCTATCACTTTAACGCTACTAAAATCGAGCTCTATAAGTTCTGCATCTTTCCAAATCTTATCTGTGAACCAATTTGTATACAAACTGTTTGCCATAGCTTTACCTCTACTTACCTTGTAATTATAGTCTATAGCAGCTTGAACAGCTTGATCGTGAATAGCTTGGTGTTCATCATTCACAGCAGCTACAATGTATGGACGTTTCTCAAGTAGCTCTACATTATCTTCATTATGTAGCCCACATGCTGTAGCTATCTCATAACCAATAAGTACTAATATCATGACAATGAAAGCTGTAAATGCTTCAATTTTTTCAGTAAAGCCGTAAAGCAGGGCTCCTATGCAGAAAAGTGCTATGATGCCTACAATTGTAAATATCATCGAGGTACCTCATAATCTACTTTGCCATTTTTCATATCAGCTAAACAGCCTGGACAGGTTTTAAACTTGATATTAGAAATGAAACCGCAGTCACGACATACATAACAGCCTTCATCTCGTTCGGATAGTATCCATTCTACTTCCATTACATTGTTAGCATCATTACAGGTTTTGACTAAATCACATCCTGTGTCATGAACACGACAATATTCATCTTCGTCTTGATGACAACAGTTCTTACATGTTTCTGGATATGGATTCATTATCATTATTCATTCACCTCTGTTTTTTCTATAATAACATAGCTATCTGTATCAACATCTATAAATTCCGCATCAGCCCACTGCTTACACACAAACAGATTAATCCATTTATTGTCAAGACTTGCTTTACCTGCTTTGACTTTTCTATTATATATAACAGCATCGTCTATACCCATATTGTGCATAGCAGGATCTGTT
>Ga0310690_10001570_pt1 | contig 40073 bp, 76 predicted proteins | sample AusTroGonzalo_MG_2_FD_207661 | JGI IMG/M metagenome (GOLD analysis project Ga0310690, IMG submission 207661) | Bovine rumen microbial communities from tropical cattle in Woodstock, Queensland, Australia - Gonzalo_04 (v2) (version 2) | ecosystem: Host-associated > Mammals > Digestive system >... | reverse complement strand
CATTCTCTGTCTAATCTACCTATTCAATTTCTAAACTTACACGAGGATATTTAAACCGAGCAATAGCCATTTTTAGAAGCTCTTGCCAGTCTCTTTCGACTATAGCTAACTCTTCTTCTAATGTCCATTCATCGGCAGTTATTCGCGCTAAAAACGCATCATAAACCTTTAAGAAGGGTGTTGCCATATCTCATCACTTCTCTTCTGCTTCATGTTTTACTGCAATAGCATTAATAACATCGATTCCGCAGTATTTCTTAATCAAGGCAGTAATACCAGGATTAGTAATTTTATGTTCAACGGCTAATGTCACTGCACTTTCCTTTTCAGCTTCAGTTGCCTTTGGAATAAATTTAGCAAAAGCAGTTACATCGCCCTTTATTAGCATATTTTCAATATCAGATGCCTCTACTACATTAGAAACAACTTCAACTTGTTGATTTTCCTCAACACCAAGAATCTTCAAATAATGCCCTTTTACTAAAGCATTAAATCCAGCGTCAAAAGTTAATTCATCATAATCTTCCGGTGATACCGCAATAACACGTCCCGGTTGTAAATCTCTGTTTAAATTAATCTGTGGTACATATAAAGATACCATAGATGTACTTACATTTTTAATTTTAATAGCCATAATATTCCTCCTTTAACTCCAAATAGGGAAGGGATTATCTCCCTTCCCTAATATATTTATTAATGTCCACGATTATCAGTATAACCATCATCTAGACTTGGAACTAAAGCCTGGTTATAAGCTTCCCAACCGCTACCATCATCTAGAGCACTATTGTAATAGATTCCCCAATAATTTGGTAGAGTAAATAAGCCAACACCAACCTTTACATAGCCCTGTAAGGTGAATTGGTTATCGCCTTCATGGTCATCCCACTCACGGAAGTAAGGAGAACCTTCGAAAGCCATCTTGATAATCTTTTCTTTACCAGCTGGTAGTACGTATGCGAAAGAAGGATTAAAGACTAGCTTTGTATTCTTCTCATCGGTCCAAGACTGTGGCATTACTACAACTGGTACGCCCTGGAACTTACCGACATAGCCGCGATCGCGGACTTCCTGCATATCAACATCAGAAATCTTGGTGGTGTTATTATAAATAATAGCATTTACCATTTCTGCTGCGAATTCAGGAGTGCAGTAAATAATTGGGCTGCCATAAGGAGCAACAGTGTTGCATAGTTTCTTCATGGCGATAGGATTGAAAGCATTAGCAGCAACCTTGTTACGTACTGGACGACCAGCAGCGTTCCAAGATTCTAGTAAGCAACCCTGTACCATTTCAAATAGACGATCTACGATACCTTCTTGGATAATCTGATAGATCTCAGTCATATTCTCTAAACCATCGAGATAACGCTCGAAGTCTACATATCCAGCACCGCCGATTGCTTGGATATATAAATCAAAGCGATCGCGATCGAGACGGAAGGTCTCATAGTTACCGGATTCGGTGGCACGGGTAACAAACTGCTTACCACGTTGATGTCCACGAACTACACGGAACTCTGGGCGTTGACCCTGAGCATAATATTTTACTTCGACGAACATATCTAGAGCAGCCTTTACATTCTGTGGTAGAACTTCCTCTAGATTCTCTTCTAATAGTTCAAAAATTTCATGTTTATTCTGCTCGAATACATGACGATTGAACTCCATAGCGCCGGTCTTACGATTTGGTTTGCACATTAACTTAGAAAGTTCATCGCGAAGAGCGGCTTCATAATCATAATTTTCTGCTGCAAATTCAGCAGGAACGGCACGACCAAATACGCCGTTCATTAAAGTATGTAGCTTATTCATAAGTCGCACCTCCATTATACTCTCATAATCTGATACTTAACGCCGAGACCGCCGTTAGGAATCGTATAGAATTTTACAATCTTACCATAAATGCCAGATCCTGGAGCACTCTTAACAATCTGTGGAACAGCCTGTTCAGTAGTAGGAGTAGCATTCTGTCCTGCTGCTTTAATAGCAACATAAAGAGGTACTGTATCAATGTTCTTTAGAGCATCTAATAGTACTTCTTCGGAAGTTTTCTGATCATCACCAGTAGTAACTGCTGGGAAGACAGTATCATCATACTGTAAGCAGTTTGTAGTTACAGTATCACCTAAACCGAAGATACCAACACGAGGATAATCCCCGGCGATCTTGCGGCCAAAGCGTTGTAGACCATAATGCTCACGGTCATATTCTTTTTCAGTTGTATAAACAATACCAATTGGAGAATCAGTTGCAGCAGCTGGCGGATTAATAGCGCCGGCACCTTTATCAGCAACAACCCACATTCCGTTTTCGCAAGGATTAGCCTTAGTGAAAGCGGTTCCGAGAGGGGTCTGAGAAACAACCATACCAGTCTTTGGGAATGCTACTTGGTTTAATTCGAGGCTGGCATATAGCTTTTCATCGGGATCGCGATGCTGAGCAACTAAATCATCAACTACATTGGTGATTGGGAATCTTTGCATTGCCATAATTTATTCCTCCTTAGTTTTTGCGATATTTTTGCATAAATGTCGCGAATTCATCAACAACGGGTTCTGGTAGTGGAGCTATATCCTGTACACTGCCAGCCATATGTTTATTAGCATACATAATTGCTAATTTGCCCTCTAAATCAGCTAAAGCATAATCACTTAGATGTTCACGAATCTCTGCGACAGATTCATCATCTAGTTCATTTGCATAACGATCTACTAGAGCAGTTTTTTGTTCTACTTCTACACGAGCACGCTCTGCTGCATAAGTAGCAATCTCATTACGTAGTGCGGTTTCAGTCTCAGACGCGGATGTAATCTGGGCCTCTAATTCAGCAATACGATTTTGTGCATTTTCATAGTTAGTAGTTAATTCATTTAATTGAGATTGGAGTTCAGCAATCTTAGCTTCAAATTCTGCGTTTGCGGCCGCATTATCTTCAGGCTCTTCAGGCTTAGCTTCCTCCTCAGGCTCCTGACCTTCGGGTTTTCCTTCAGGTTCTTGGGCAGGTTCAGCAGCAGGCTCTGCTGCTGGTTCTGCCGCTGGTTCTCCTTGGAACTCAGCTGGAGCTTCTTGCTCCTGTACAGCAGGTTCTTCCTGCGCAGGAGTGGTTTCAGTGTTTACTTCGGGATTGAGTTCATTTTCCATCTGATGTTCCCCTCCTTCTAGATTCTTTTCTGCCTCTTCAACTCGTGCTTTCACATCAGCTAGAAGTGAAGAGAACTTTTCATATTGTGTTTTATATTCTTCATCCTTCTTAGAGAAGAAAGAAGATACTGAGAAACATGGTTCATGATTACCGATTATACATAAACCAAGTATATCAGCTTGAGTATACACAAAATACTCAATACCATTTATATCAGCCCAATCGCCTTCGATTGAGTTAATATCTAATTCCATACTTTGATTCTAACCAACTACAAAGTTAGCTTCATCAAAGTATCTTGTAAATAATACGACAGAGAATACTGCATAATCACGAGTAACTCCATCTTTATCTTCAAAAGGTTCCCAGCCTTCAAAACTTTGTACATAACCATAACCATTTGCGAGTGTAGGTCCTGTATGGCTAGCCCAACCTTTAGATTCTGGATCAAAGAAGCCCACGACTGGAGTATCACCCTAAGTAGCACTCTTAATTAAACGATCTGCGATTTCGTCAGTAATATAAGAGCCATTGCGATTTCCATACTTAGTAAATACACCAACTCGTAGACGATTTAAACCCTAGCTTTTATCAATAGACTCTGCAGGAGACATAATAACGACATTATCAAAATAAACCGGAATCTATTTCTTACTCATAATTATACCTCCTTATCCCATAGCATCAATATTTGCTTGAGTTTTTTCTGTTCTTTGTTCTGCAGGGAGAGAAGGACGCCCTCCCTTATTAGTTATGTTTTTAGCATTAGACCCACTACTACTTTTTTCTTTTGAAGAATTATTTTTTTCTCCATTTCCATCACCAGTATATGAAGACATTAATGGAATCATTTTTTCGTGCATCTTTAAGAAATCATTTTCAAATGCTACCAAACTTAACTAACTTGTCTATTTAATTCCTAATGCTACACCGGCACGCATTTTAGAGTATCCAAATTGTGCCCCTTGTAAGCATTGTGCCCAGTAATCTTTCTAATTAAATACGGTAATAGGAAGAATCTCAAAATCAAAAGTTAATCCAGTGCGAGAAAATCTTTTATTAATTAAAAACTTAATCCAAGTATCATATGCACTTAAATAACCTTTAATAATACTTTCATCCTTTCTAACTGACATTGTTAAAGATGAACTATTATCTGAATTAAATAATAATGAACTGCGGCCTAAAGCATCCCATACCTATTTATCATATTTTTCAATACGATTTGCAGATTGAGTTGCCGCGGAAGAATCCTATAGATTTTCTAACTTTGCTTCACCAAGGGTAGTTAATACATCAACCGTATCAAGCTATCTAAGCATCTCAGCAACACCGGCATGAATCTATTCAATTTCATCTAATTCAAATACTAATTCACCATTACTATCAATAGGCATTTGTTGAATTAATAACTTATATAATTCATTCTCATCACGTTGTTCCTCACGAGCAATTGCATCCTTTAATTTTCTTAATTGAGGAATTGCCGCGATAAGTAATGGAGTCTGATCTTCTGAGAAACAGAAAGTTACTCCACCTGCACTAGCAGGTATCATAATCCAAGGATCTGTTAGTTTCTTATTCTTATAATCACGCCATGCTTTCTAGACTATTTCTGGAAATGTCTATACGGCAAAATCACGTTCAGCATCATCAGAATACTTATAATTAAAATAAGTAATATCAAACTCAAGAATATTTAAATTATTTAAATCTTTATATCTAGTACGACAATGTGAAAGCGGGAGGTCAATTACTGTTACCTTTCCACCTTTTTCTTGTAGCATACCAAAATATACACCGGTTTTTAGCCATTCTTTAGTGATTCTAAAGAGAGTATTTTTAATATCTAATTTTTCTACAAAATCACAAGCATTATAGAAAGCTTTAGTAATCTATGTCTATGAACCTTTTCCACTTTCAAAAATAGGGGTTACCATTGTATAATATAGGGGTAAGCCCGCAAGAATATCAATGTTCTATCTATATAGACTATTAGTTCTATAGTAATAACGAGACAATTCCCTTATTTCTTCTAAACTTCCAGAACATATAATATCTTCAATCTCTTCAACAGTAAAATCTCTATTTCTTACACTGTTTGAGCGATAATTGCCCCAGCGATTCATTTGTTGATGAGAATCTATTGGGACTCGTGTAATCTAATAGCGTTTAGCTACAGACTAAAAATTTTGAAATCTGTTTTTATTTTCCACAATCTTCACCCCCTATTTTTAGGAGAGAAGAAGACATACTAATTAATCTTTTTTCTTCTTTTCCTGAAAATTTCTTTATCTTCATAGTATTTGATACGATAGAGCGCATATTCAAGCGCACTAAATCTATCCTTTTCAATAGACTTGGATATACGTTCGACTTTATATTTATTCTCAATGCCTGTAGGCTTTAGCCGCAAATTATTTAATTCATCCATAAGTCTTGAAGTCATTTCATATGGTAATAAAAACTTACGTCTATCATAAGACGTCATTTTCTATCCTTTCTTAGTCTACATTAACTTATCTTTTACTACACGCTCGTGTGCCAAGAATGAAGTAGAACCATTATTTACAGCAGTTAAGAATGCAGCATTAATTTCGTCTTCATTACTGGCACCAGCCTTAATATCATAAACAATAGCATTAAAATCTGGTTTTGGTTCTTCAGCCTCCTCACGCATTTCTGGAGGTAAATGATTCTCATCATTAAAGGTAAAATATGCAGGAAATGATTCGCCTGTTTTTCCATCTACAGATGGAATAGCCATAGCATCCATTAAGCCAATACCCGGACCGTTACCATCAATAACGATTTCCCGCGGATTAAAGAGCTAAATTAATTTTTTAAGACGTGGTGCCTACTCTGTAATATAGTTAGCACCATTTATAACTTCTGTATAAATTACTTTTTTCTTGAAACGCTAGTCCCCAGGTAATACCTTTATTACCATAATAGCAGTATTAGCACTATAACGACCAACGTCACATCCAATTAAATAAAAGCCACCAGGAGGTAAAATCATCGCTTGCCGTTCACATTTTAATAAACAACGATGTTTATTAAGTTTGCGGCTATCGAGCCACGCATCTTCACTATTACCAGACCAAATTGATAATGATTCGCGCGCGAATGAATCCTCACTTACAGTATTAGAATAACGTTGGTCTAATAAGGTTGCTTTATCTAATAACCCATAATGTAGGGGTACCTCATATGAGAGTCCCCAGCTAAAGTATTCTTTTGGACGCAATACCGCATTTACAGTAACCTCAATCAATTTCTGATACATAAATACAGTACGTTCTGCGGCGGTTGTGATAAAAATTTGAGCAGCAGATGGTTCATTTGGATTGATGGTACCATCAACTTCTCTTCTCGCAATATTCATTTGCGGCCAAAGTACTTCGTTAAATGGGATTTCTTCAATTAATGCGGCTTCTTCGAGGATAGCGGCGGTAGCACGTAAACCACGAGATGTATCTTTAGATACTACAGTAATAGTACTTTTATTTTTTAATACAATCTCATAGTAGTTGCCGCTAGATTTAATACCAGTTTTACCATCTTCTACACGAGTCGCTAACTCTTTACGAAGTAAAGGCCAATGTCTAAATATCTCTTCAAACTTTGCTTCAGCAATTTTAATAACTGTACCTTTAACGTCAGATGCAATCATTATAGTGGATCGCGGCAAAAGCATAGCTCTCATAAAGGCACTAAGATATGCAGTAAAAGATTTGGATGTAGCACGTGTAGCGGTCCAAAAATGATACCTATAACGCATACTCGCCCGCAGGCTAATACGTTGGAATGGCATTAAATGAAAGTGCTTTGCATCTTCCTAATCTTGTATCATATCTAATAAAAGGTCAGGATATCTAATCCAAAGATCTAGATATTGTGTAAATAATTCTTGATTATTATCAAGGTATTCACGCGTTAGTACTACACCTTTCTCTATAGGTATTCCATCACGCATCAGTACCTCTTTGAATTCACTCATCTATACCCCCTCCAGTTAATTCGGCGGCGAGCATATCATCTCCCTCGTATTCAATATCTGCAGTTTCATCGAAATCTACTTTTTCATTCTCAATTTCTTCAAGACGTTCAGTCATATTATAGCGTGCTTTCTTATCTTCAACCTATTCAGCAAAATTACCTTCATTTATAACTAAACGTTTGAGATAGTTCTAAATATTCTCCATCATGAAGTCGATGGAGTCTTTTGGTTCTGTATGCCAGTTAGGATGCCATCCTTTTTTGCCATAATATACCATTAACTCACCAACGGATTCAAAGTCTGCATTTGACTTTGCATTTGAGGCGGTAAATCCATATGTCTTAACAATGTCATCCTTCTGTTTCATCATTTTAGAAACATCTATGCCCGCGCGCAATCCTTCCTTTATATGCAACTATAACTCACAAAAGTCTCGCGCAGTTTCCTACAGAATAGGAGTGGATACATTCTGAGTAGCAACAATGTTATTATATAGATTATCTAACCACAATAACTGTTCGGGTTTATAGGACCCAGACCAAACTTTTCGTAATTTTTTAAGTTTAGCATCTCCTAATGCCTTTATCTCATCATCAATAGTACCTTCTTTTTGCGCTTGGCGCCATCGTTCGTTTTCGTCTGCCCATTTTAAAGGCTCATAATGATCGTCATATAATAGATTAAAGTAAGCAGTTAATGTATGGTCTTTATGTTGGGCATATAACTATGTCCATTTATTCAAATCGAATGGTAGGTCTAACCAACGCATTAACCGATCAACCTCACCCAAATTATCTTGCTTCACCATAGTTTCTAGGCACGGTGTACAAATATACGATTTTCCGCCTGGAAAGAACTTGGATGGAGTATCTTGAAATTGCTCTAGCGGCCGCTCCTACTTACATTTTATACACTTTTTCACGTTTGTCATGTACTGCAACAACTCCTTTTTCAATTCTTACCGCACGCTCACATTCTTTGCAAAAGCGTGCGAACTAAGATTTCCTTGCTCTATTGTAGCTAAAGAATAAAGGATCACGTGGATATTTTTTTCCGCAACGTAAACAAGTTATTTTTTCTTCATCTGGCGTATTAACTTCCATTTCAAGTTTTGCCGCAACTTTAGCAATCTTTCTTGGAATCTCAATTGCAAATACAGTAGAGAGGTGATTAAGATGAAAAGTAAATCCAAACTTCCATTCAACTGCCTACATGATTTCTTCATACGGCATTCTCTATATCTTTAAATCAATCATATACTACTTAAGTTCAGAGAATTCACAAAGCTTGCAGTACCTTTCAAAATCCCAGAAAAGGGTGCGGGCATAGGTATCTAGTTTGTCCCATACTTGCAGCCGCAAATCTGGATATATATTCATAAAGGCTTGTATATGCTACGGGTTCTTCCAATCAAATGTATGGCGGTAGACCACCCATTTTACTTCTTCTTCTCCAAACTCATTTAGGCGCACTTCATAGTCTTTTATATTTTTAGAGATGAGTCGGGTGTAGGCATGATCAACCTTGTATTGCCACTATTCGCGCGATACCCAGTAAAATGAGTCAGAGTCAAGATGATAGTATTGTGTTTTAGGGTGGTCTAGCGCCTAAAAATGTAAGCACGGTTTATAGGCATCTAGTAAGTCATATTGAGTTCTTCTTAAGTCAACTAGCATATGTTTTAGACGATATAGGCGATAGGAATCGACATTTAGGTCTGTGTCTTCATCGGGCGGCAATTTGCCTTCTAGCTACATAATCCACTTATCGAGTTTGTCAATGGAGTCCCATAGGTCTACCATTCCAGGTATGTCACTATCTCCGGGATCGATTAATTCGCCGGTTTTCTTGTCATACTTGGGGCGGTGGATTGTGCGTGTTGGCTTTTTGTAGGGGTCGCGCTTATGCGGTGACTTCATTTGCTCGTGGTCAAATAGTGGGTTTTCGAGAAGTTCGTCTAGGGAAATTACCTTTTCGGAGGCGCGGGCGAACGTGGAATAGCGGCGCTAGCCATCATCCGTAGTTTCGTGCCTATGGATACTATTCTATCCATTCTCATCCTTTCCATACAAAATATAATTTGCCATCTACTCCAAATCCGTATTATTGGGATTTTTTTCCAATTTGTCTAAAATGTCGTAAATTGCGGCGACTCTATCAGTATCGCGTTCTATCGTATAATCTAAGTCGTATTGTTTTTTCATACTTATCACCTCTTTTTTTATTTTATCATATTAGATTATATATTGTCAAATGTTTGATTTTAAAAAAAGTTGGTGGAAGATGGGGAGGTCGGGGTATGAGATTCCGCAAGATAGACCAGACTCCCGAAATATATCCCCTCTTGTAATTCTGGACAACAAAAAACAGGTTGTACAACCTGTACAACCTGTTTTCCTGCTTTGCTTTATGCTCTAAAGTTCCGTAATGTTGAACTTGTCCACCTTGTACAATTAAGCAAAGTATAATCCTGTCTTGCGGTAACCCTAAAATGGAATTGTCTTGTTAATTCTTCCACTTTTTCGGGAGTGATTTTCTTACGGATTTTGAATGAATGAAGGTTTTCATCACGATCAAAGCAAGTGTTTTCAATCCATAAGTCGATAGAATCATCATAACCGTCATGATTAACGAAGATGTAAACCGTAATGCAGAACAAAGGAAGCAACATATTTTTCAATCCCCTTTCATTATTTGTTCACGGTCAAACCGTGAAACATTCCATATACTTTAGCACCAAACATTGTATCAAAAACCTTTTCGATTGTATAAATCCCCTTTTCCCTGTCTACATAATAAAGACAGAATTTATCAAGAAACCCGAACTTGTAAATATACAGATGATTCTTTCTCATTGCTATTATCTCCTTTCTTTCACTGGACAAGGGGAAACCGTTTCCCCTTGTCCAGTCTTTCCTTTAGTCCTCTGCTTCTTCTTCCTGCTTTGCTGTCTTTCCGTAGTTCTGCAGAAATTCAATCTTTTTCTTGCTATTCTTGATTGTCTGCAATTCCCAAACATACACACCAGCGACGCCGGAACGAGTCGATTCCTTGAAAAAAGTTCCGATTCCTTTAGGATAAGTTGCTAAATAATCGAAAAATGCTTTGTACGTGGTTTCAATATGAATACTGATATCATATTCTTTAGCAGGTTTTTTTCCTTCCTTCCGTTTCGCTTCTTCCTCCCCTTTCTTGACGGTTTTCGCTCCGTTCATTCCTTCCTTGTTGGCTTTGTATTCATAGTCCCACCGCAACAAGGTTTTTTTCCTCTTGTATTCTGCTATGACTTCCTCAAAAGTTGCGGAACGTTCCGAACGAAGCCAATCACCGCAACCCGTTTTCTTCTCATAACTAATTTTATTCTCCCTGTCGTAAAAGTCGCTCTTTCCTTCTCCGTGTTTCAAAAATTCCCTGATTTCAACATGTCCAGCAATCATAGAATACAGTTCTGTCCTGTCCTTGATTTCCTCCATAATTCCGTTATATCCCAATGACTCCCGATTATAGAAAACGGAGGCAACCTTGATAAAATCGGGAACAAGTTCAGCAGGAACATTGTCCGATAAATGGAAATGGCGGAAGAAAAGACAGCGAATTAATTTCTGCTTTTCTTCTGCTGTCCGTTTCGTTTTGCTCTGCACCAGTTCCGTTTTGATATCGGACAGGAACATTTGCAGATCAACCTTTTCCAACATTTTACCCATTGTGAAAACCCCTTTCTGTATTGGTAACCCCGCAAGCATGAAAAAATTTACTTGCTATGCAAGTAATTCAATATGAATTATTGCTTTTCCTGCCAAAAATAACGATTTAAGAAAAACTTAATATTTTTAATACTTTTGTAACAATTTCCGGGACAGAAACTGTCCCGCGGGACAGAAACGATCCCGCCCTTTTCGGGTACTTTCACACGCTAAAGCGATAATACTTTCATGCGCTAAAGTGATCGTGCTTTAGCGTATGAAAGTATTACGGTACCGAACAAAAACCCGAACATTCTGTATCGAATAAATGAAAATGTTCGGATTTCACCAGATTTGACAAATTTAACATTTTTGTAATATACCTTTGATCCAATATAAAAACCCTGGAAGCCTTGATTTATAAGGCTTTCAGCCGTTTTTAGGTGATGAACACTTAATAATTCAGTAGACAAAAAATGTACTTTTATGGTAGTATATTACGGTAATATGACGGATTTCGGGAGGTGGAGCGCAAATGTTACGAAAGTGTTACAAATGTTACAAAAGTGTTAAGTGCCGATCCTCAGCCCTGGAGATACCTCACCTGATGAGGTATATGCCCCGTACCGGGTATATACGCGCGGGACGAGCTGGGAAAGCTGGCAGCTGGGCCGCTTATATACGCGTACGCGAGCTGCGAGCTGGGCCAGCTGGGTATATGCGCGCGAGGGCGAGCTGGATAGTCTTAGGTGGGTACCACCTAAGATAAAGAAGGATTTTCCTCTCTCTCTGTCGAATACTACGGTATCAAGATTTTAAGGAGGATTTACCTATGTTCACTATCATTCTACTGACCGCTAAAAATGGTTACTTCTACCGCGCCGGCGAGCGCATCGCAATCCCGGTCTATCCGGAAGCGACTGCCGCGGATGTTCTCCGCATCGCACGCACGGATGCCGCGAACCGCCAATATCATGCAGTTGGTATCCGCGTAGGTAACCGAACCAATAGTCCGGTCATGTGGTTAAAGTAACCCATATGGTTACATAATAATAAATTATGTAACCAAATATTTTTCTTAGGTGGTCAACACCTAACATGAAAAAAGGGATTTTTATATCCTATGTCGAAATACATAGTATCAATTTTTTAAGGAGGTTCCCCTATGAACACTATCGCCAACAACATCCGCATTTGTGAACTGCCCGATTACTGCAAGTGTTCCTCTCATCGTCACCCCTTGCCCGAATTGAATTGTCATTGGGCAAGCGACGCTCGCCGGTCCTATCCCTTCATTCTCGCCATTACTGGCAACATTACTACGGCCGAAACCTTCCCCTACAATCGGCAGGAATACCGCAGGACAGGCCGTTGCTATCGTTTCCTTCGTCGGGCGAATTATCGTGGCGGTGAATTCCGGGGTTGGGGACAACTGTCCTTTACCTTCGAGATTCTCGAACACATTCCCACGGGCGAACAGTTCGCCATTATTCGGGACGTGATTCGGGGAGGGGAGTGTTACTAAAAAATCGGGCGGTTTACCGCCCTTTTCTTTTGTCAAGTTTTTCTTAGGTGGTCAGCACCTAATATTAAAAAAGGGATTTCGGTACTGCGTGTCGAAATACATAGTATCAATTTTTTGAAGGAGGAACCCCTTATGAAGTCTATCCACGAAAACCGCACCGCCCGCGCCGCCCGTGCCATTGCCGCCCGTCTTGAGTCTGAACCGGAAGTCCGTCTTTATGCGCGCACGGAGCACGCCGATTGGGTTCTCTTCCGGATCCATCAGTATCTGAATCACTATTGCGGCAGCTATTGCTTCTCTACCGTGCAGGGCGATCCCACGGTGATCGTCACCAAGAATAGGGGGTAACCCCTATTTTTTTTGTGCTATCAAACCTTAGGTGGTGAGCACCTAATAGTTGCGTTGACAGAAAAAACTTGTTATAATATAATTAGAATGTCCCAAGGGACTACTATAGTTTGAGGAGGTCAAAACTATGTTTATTAAAGTTACCCCTTTTGAAGCCGCTCGTGCTCTCGCTCGTGGTAAGATGGTTTGGGATGATTGTGATAATTTGGCGTGGGCGGTAAAGCTGGAAGCTGGACAGCTGCGGCGAGCTGGCAAGATGCGTGAGCTGCGGAAAAATGCTCGCTTTTGCAAGCGTTATGGCTATCTGTATCTCTACAAGAAGGGCTAAGGCCCTTTTTATATTCTTAGGTGGTTAACACCTAAGAATAAATTGACAAAATAGTGCAGATATGTTAATCTTGTATCATCAAAGAAGGAGGTAACCGCCATGTTTCAGGTAGTAGATCAGTGGGATTGCGTAGTGGCCGAATTTGAAAACCGTGAGGATGCCGAATCTTACATCTTCCAGAGGATGCAAGCATACAAGGGCCGTAGGTGCATTGCCCCGAAATGGACTATTCGGGAAGCGTAATCCAGAAGGTGACCGTATGGTCACCTTCTATAGATATTAGGTGGTGAACACCTAAGAAAAAATTGACGCAAATACTATACCATGTTAATATAAGATATCCCCTCAGGGGAAATAAAATGAACGAGGTGCCCACCATGTATACGATCGAGCTGAAGTACTACAACCCCATTACTGGTAAGACTTTCCACAACTTCTTCCCTGCCGCTGAAGTCAAGCTGGCCCGTGACTATCTGGATGACGCCATGGCCTGTAACAACATTATCCTCATCTGGCGTTTGGTGCCCACAGAGCGGATTGTCGTGAAGTAAGAAAAAGAGCGGGGCTTTCCCGCTCTTTCTATTTCTTAGGTGGTGACCACCTAAGAATATCTTGACATAATCAGGCCAAAATGTTAAAATGGGGCGTGCCCCAAAGGGCACCGCCGAAAGGTGTATCAAAAAAACAGGAGGAACCAAAAATGATCAGCATCGAAAAAACCACCGTCCGCCTCATCACCGATACCACCGCTTGCACTGCTAAAATTCAGCGGTTATATGACTATGGCAGCTGGTTCAAGCTCGAAGAAGAAGAATTAACAGAAGCTGAAAAAATTATTGAATTTCTCGATCAGTTATTTGAAAAAGGCGGAAAAATGACAAAATGTTGGGAATTTATCAGTGATGACGATATGAAACAGCATCTGATGACTGTCCACGAATACATCAGCACTCACTAAGGCCTTCGGGCCTTTTCTTTTTATTCAATATTTCTTAGGTGTTTACCACCTAAATAATACTTGACAGAATCACTATGTAATGATAAAGTAGTAGCATCAAAGAAGGAGGTTAATCACTATGAAGTACGATAATTGGGATGACATGATTGATACTCAGGCGACCGCTTTTGCTATGCTTTGTTCTCAGAATGCTCGTATGAACGAGCTCGCTAACAAAGCTGATGACGGTTACAATCATATGTCTAAAGCTGAACAAGCTGAATTCATCAAGCTGTCAGATGAAATCTTCGAAAATCCTTTCTTCTCTAACCGTTGTGAGAAAGAATGGGAAGATATGGAAGAACAGGAAAATCCCGATATTCTGGAAGAAAGACCAAATAGTTGGGATCCATTGGAAGAAGAATCTTATGTGGACTTATTCGGACCATGGTGGGAGTAATCCCACCGGGCGGATTTTGTCCCGCCTTACACAATCTTAGGTGTTAACCACCTAATATCAATTTGACAAAACTATCAAAAATGGTTATAGTGGTATCGTAAGGAGGGATAGACATGAAGAATATTGCAGGTGGGTTATGGTTATGGGCATTAATAGCAAAAGCATTATTAGGCTTTATACCCGCACTTATATTATTTATAATCGGAGCTATATTAGCTGCATACGAACTTGCACGCGAGCTGCAAGCTGAAAGACAAGCTGCCAGCTGGAGAAAAAATTATCCATCTTATAAATACTAAGATGGATATATATTATTAGGTGGTAAACACCTAAAATGCATATTGACAGATTTTCTATATAGATATAATATAGTATCATCAAAAGGGAAGGAAAACCCACCAAACCGGAAAGGATTTCTCATTATGAAGACTGTGGATGTTGTGAAGATGGCTCGTGGTTGGTATGTTACTCGCCGCTACTCCGGCATGAACAAGGGAGCTGAGTTCTTCCCCTTCGATACCGGTAAGAGCAAGAAGAATGAAAAGAAGAAGGACAAGTATATTAAGGACTGGACGGGCGAATAATTAGGTGGGCGAGTAATCGCCCACTTAATTTCATTTTTATTTTCTTAGGTGGTAACCACCTAATACTATAATAGACAATATCCCGAAACTGTAGTATTATATAATTGTCCGTAAGGATAATAAAAATAAAGTGAGGAATAAAATCATGACAACCGCCAGCGAAATCCGCAAGATTCTCCACAAAGCGATGGACGCCCGTATTGACTCCGGAAAACAGAAAGCATTTGAAGCACTGGAAAAAATTGACCAATTGGTCAACTATGCCGCTAAAGAGTGTATGACAAGCACAGAGATTTATATCCTTCGCATTGTTACCCTTGATACCTTAGAGGAAAAACAGTCTTATATTATGACTATTAAAGAAGAGTTAAACAATAATGGTTATCACATTGCATTTTCTCCCGGCACAGGTATTTTAAAAGTTACATGGGGATATTAATCCCCTTTTTTATTATCTATATGTTAGGTGGTTGCCACCTAATAAAAACTTGCATATTATTATAATATATAGTAATATATAACTGTCCTCAAGAGGGGCGGGCAGAGCCGTCAGAGCCTTCGCGGTGGGCGGTGTTGACCCACGAGCGTCAGTAAGTCCCGCGACGCCTCCGGACCATACCCATCCGTACGCGGATGGGACCTTTAAAGATTAGGTGGTTGCCACCTAAAAATAAATTGACAGAATCACTATGTAATGTTATAGTTGTATCATCAAAGAAGGAGGTTGACCACCATGATGAGTTTCAAAGAGTTCTCCCATGCCGTGAAAGCCGACGCCCGCCTGACCGACCTGATTGATCGCTATAGCGATCAGACGGACAGCCTGACCGATGACGAGCTGACCGAAATGGTCGATCGGTCGGCTGCCATTTTCGATGAAGCGGACGGGATCGATCCCTATGCGGACTGGGACGAAGAGGATATCTTCGACCCGTCCGAAGAATCCTATGTGGATCTCTTCGGGCCGCAGTGGGAATGACTGCGGGCGGGATTCGTCCCGCCTTGCAAATCTTAGGTGGTAAACACCTAAACTCTATTTGACAAAAATACTAAAAAAGGTTATAGTGGTATTATCAAAGAAGGGAGGATTTTCAAATGATCAACGTGAGAACTATCCGCAAGCTCCAGAACAACGACGGTCTGACACTCAAAGCCGGTAAAATTGTCACCTACAAGACCGGCTGGCAGGTTGCCGACTATGGCAAAGAAGCTGTAACAGCTGAAGCTGCAATCAAGCTGGTCCGTGAAATGGGCGGCAATTGCGGCATTTGGTACGCTAACGGAGTTTACTACATTGACCATAGTTTCCGTGTTAACACGAAAACGGAAGCAATCGCAATCGGCCGGACTTTCAAACAGATTTCTGTTTGGGGATGGAAAACCAAAAAGTTGGCCTACTGCTAATGCCCTTCGGGGCATTAGAAAATATTAGGTGGTAGCCACCTAAGATTCCGGTTGACAGTATAGGGCAAGTATGAGATAATATACTTACCCGAAGGGGACATAAAGAAAGTGAGGAGAACCCAAATGAAAAAGACACTGTACATGACCGCTGCTGTTACCAACTACGGAAATGGAGAAAAGTTTTGCCGTTTCTCTGAATCCATCGGCGATGGAGAGATCAAGACGCGCCGCGTGACAGAGCTGGAAGCTCTCCGCATGATGTGGGAGCTGAAGCTGGCCGGTGGCACCAGAGAAGTCACCATCAACCAGTTCGACCGCGATATTTTCACGGTTTGTACGTACATCTTTCTGGTAGTCTAATACAGCCGCCTTCGGGCGGTTTCTTTATTCTTAGGTGGTTACCACCTAATGTTAGTATGGACTAACTTGGCATAATATGAGATAATATACTTAGCCGAAGGGCAATAAAGAAAGTGAGGAAACCGATCATGAAGAATCCGAAAACCTACAATGTCTATGTCAGCATCACCCTGTACACCGGCAAGCTTGGCAAGTCCGCCCGTATCTACACCAGCGTGGAGAGCTGCAAGCTCGACCAGCATCTGGAAGTCGAGTATCGGAACGGCCAGCGGGAGATGGCCAAGCTGATGCTCCGCTGCATGAAGATGCCGGAAATTCGCCACTACGAAAACGGCTGCACCGTCTACTCTCTGAATGAGTTCCTCGAGTGAGGAACTCATTTTTATATATAAAATATTAGGTGGTAAACACCTAATATTCTTGTTGACAGATATATATATTAGTAGTAATATATAATTGTCCTCAGGGACAGAATAAAATGAAAAGAGGTACAAACAATGGGTTACACGATTAAGGACAACAACGGTCACAAGTACGCAAGCACGCACGTAGTTATCTTTGACGATAACACCGTGGAGCTGGTAAGCTACACAACTACCGTGATCGTTATCACGCCGGACGGCTGGCTCCACGTCAATGGGCTGTACTCCATGACCACTATCAAACACATCGGCTGGTTCATGCGTGAACGGGGGTTCACCTACCAGTTGGCAAAACAGCTGTATCAGGACGGCAAAGAGTTCAATGTGTACACCGGCGAATGCCGGGATAGGGGCTAAGCCCCTATTTTTTTATTCAATAGAGTTTAGGTGGTAGCCACCTAACTTTTTGTTTGACATATATACTAATATCTGTTAATATATACTTGTCCAAAGGGACAATAAATAAAGTGAGGTGCTTACAATGAAAGGTTATTGGATGTTCTATGCTGATGTTTTCGGTGATATCCCTATGGGCTCCGATGGACAGATTAAAGTCCCGTACAATGTTGTACGGAACGATCGCAAGCTGGGCCAGCTGGCCCGTTCCTTCAAGGCTGGCCGTAGGGGTAAGATTTACCTCATGGCAAGCTGGACACAGAAAATGTGTGAGCTGGGGCCTCGTGCCTTTAGTGAATATGTCGCACGCAATGGGGCGGTGATTGAGATATGAGTTCCGGCAATAATAGTGACAGTCCACCCGGATAAAAAACCCCGTGATAACACGGGGATACCCAATTTTAGGTGGTCACCACCTAATTTTTGCTTGCAATTATTCTATAATATGATATAATGTATATGTCGAAAGGAGGAAGGGAAAGTGATTCCACCGGACTAAAATGCCGTATGCAGTAGGAACGGCTACTGACAGGCTGACTAATTTGAGGTGCCGTTTCGCCCCTCACCAGTGCCCATCTATACGGACATCTTACCGTATGGGCTGCCCAAGCTGGTGTTGATATACGGGCAGCTGCGGACTGATCACCCGCAGTTTTCTTTACTCTAATTATTAGGTGGTAGCCACCTAAGATTCTACTTGCATCGAATCTCCATATATGATATGATATAGGTGTCCCGAAGAGGACAGAAAGGAAGGTTGCCCCATGAAATATATTTACATGAGTCTCGCTATCACTTTCTACTCTACCTCTCGCATTCAGCCCGACTGTCGTTTCTATGAACGGGTAGATGGCGGTGAGATGACCGTCCGCAAGCTGTCTATCAATGAAGCACGTAAGCTTCAGTGGGAACTGGTGAAAGCTGGTGCTACACGCACTGTCTGCCCCAATATGTTCAACGACGCTATCTCCAATGTTGATGTGAGCTACTATATGTATCACTAAGAAGAGCGAAAGCTCTTCGCCCGTCCTGCCGGTATGGACGGGCATTTTTTATAAATAATAAATTAGGTGGTGACCACCTAAACTATTATTTGACTTCAATCCCCTATTATGATATTATAATAGTGCGGAAGGGAAATGACCGACTCCTTCCGAAGGACTCAAGTAAGGGGTGCAGAGGGACAGAACCTAATGTAGCCAGTGCGCAGGGCTTCCGGGCTTGAGGACGAAATTTGAAAAATATGGAGGATATTACCATGACAGTTACTCGTGAAGTTAAGCTGAAGGACTTTGAGTTTTGGAGTGGAGCAAAACAGTTTGCCGACCTGCTGACCGCCGCGGAGCTGACGATTATCGAAAGCTGCCTTGACGACGGCACACCCATGTCTGAAACAGAAATTAATGACTTCATTTGGTTCTCGCCGGAAGTCTGGACAGAGTGGATTGGTGAGACGGAAGAATCCATTCTGGCAAGGGGTCAGTGACCCCTATTTTTTGTACTATAAAATATTAGGTGGTAACCACCTAAATATATTACTTGACTATCTATATAAATATGATATAATGATATTGTTCCAAGAGAGAACAGAAAGGCGGTAGCAAGATGGTTAAAATTACAAAAGCACTCGCACGCAAGATGTACAATGAAGGCTCTGAAGTAATGATTATTCCCAGTAAGGTACGACCCACCGGTATCCTTGCAAGCTGGACAACGAAACCTGCCGACGACCCCGATGCAGACTTTGACAAGCTGTGTAACGCTATCTTCTATTACAACTGCTCTCCCGAAACCGGCATGAATCTTGCCTACTATGCGAAAGAGGTGTAAAATATGAAAAAGCGTATCGGTTAAACATAAGGCGGAATATTTCCGCCTATATATTTTTTAGGTGGTAACCACCTAATCATCCTCTTGTAACTGGTCTTGATTTGTAGTATTATAATTACAGGAGGTGTATAACCATGAATGAAGAAATGACTTATCATGTAAGGGTTCAACGACAGGACAGAGTAAAACACATAATAGAAGAAATAGGAATGGGGCAAATCGTCAAAGAAAAGTATACAAGATTTTCACTTGAACAAGCTGGTCGCTGGGTTTGTTTAACTGATACGGGTATAACCATTATCAAATCAGAAGATAAACAAAAAATTATAACCATGTATGTTACAACTCAAAAAGAGCTGGTAGCTGTATTTGGTGGTACTAAAAAAGTTCCTATTTTTCTTAAAAAGAAAGTTGCTCATAATGAAAGTAAATATACGGAGAGGGGTAAAACGATATGGAAATGATTATTGTAAGCTGCGGAATTTTTATAAGTATGATTTTAACTTTTATAAGCTGGATCAAATATGCGTGGCGGTAACGCCACTTTTAAATTTAGGTGGTAAACACCTAATTTATTATTTGACTTATATATAATTTATGTTATAATAATAATGTAAGGAGGGATAGCCAATGAAGAGAAAAACACGAATCAAATCCTATATCGAAATTTCCCGTTCAGTTCGCCGTGAGTTTCCACAGGGATGTTGCGTAACTCGTGTTATTCCTGATAAGCGGCATAAGAAACCTAAATATAAGGAAAGGAGCTGGGAATAATGTGTGAATGTTGGTCTATGCTCTATGGTTGTTGTAATAAAGATGCAAGAGAAGCTGGCTACGATTGCGATGAATGTCCTTATTATAAGGAGGATAGTAAAGAATGAAACGTATTTACGTGGTTATTGGTGAGCTAGAAGATACCAATCAGATTGACAGCTTTGACAGCGCCCACCTGAGCATGAGCCGGGCGGATGAACGCTGTGGCGAGCTGGAAGCTGAGGATGATAGTCATATCTGGTATTGGCGTGAAGTTATATTAGAGGAAGAAGGGGATTAAAATGACAGTAAAAGAACTTATTGAAGAACTTCAACAATTTCCTCAAAATTATGATGTTGTTCGTGGAGATATGGAATATGGGCCATTTTATATTGACACAGTTAAAATTTGTCAAGATAAACATTATCCACAAACTATTTTAATTGGGACTCCTGATGACTGACCCTTCGGGGTCATCTATATATTAGGTGGTAACCACCTAATCTTCTGTTTGACATTATATCTAAGTAGTAGTATCATATAATTGTTCCAAGAGGAACACGAAAGGAGAAAGGTAAAATGAAGGTACTGTATGTTGCTAAAAGTTTCGGTCGTTATCATTTCTTCTCTAACGATGAGAAGCGGACTCAGTGGATTGAAACCCTGCCCGAATATGAGCAGAAGCACGTTGAGAGCTGGGAAGTATCAGTAAGGAGTGTGAAATAAGATGACTACTCGTACTTATTACCTGCCGAAGAATCGTATTTCGATTCATATCCTTAACTATATGGTTGCCCGTGTGGGCTGTAGTATCGGTGATATCAAACCGCTGAAGAATACCGATACGCTGAAAGTTCCTGTAACCTGCAATGACAATGACGTTCAGAAGATTGAACGGATTTTGAATGTCTATGGACTGATGGAGGAGTAAAAATGAGAAACGAAGAAAGTCATGTAAGAATAAATATCGGTGGTTTATTTACCACTCTCCTTGCGATAGTATTCATTACACTTAAATTGTGTCATGTAATTGATTGGTCGTGGTGGTGGGTACTTGCTCCCTTGTGGATACCATTGGCACTGGTTGTATTCATTGCACTCATCATTGCGATTGTATCCTCAAAAGATTAACGGGGCTTTGCCCCTATTTAAAAGATTAGGTGGTTGCCACCTAAGTTATTATTTGACTTTTCCAGAAATCCGAGTATAATAATAATTGTTCCGAGGGGAAAGTGATAAGGGGAAGTTAGTAGGCGAAGGTCGAACACAAACTGGAAACTTCGTCCTCTCCGAACAAAAAAATAACAGATTTAATACTTGACTTTCAAGTAGAAATCTGATATAATAAATATGTCGAAAGACAAAGAATAATTTGTGCAGTAGCGGTCTGCCGTACACTGAAAACCGTGCGTAAAAGGAGTATGTATGAATACGAACGAAATCCTCAACAAGATTCTCGAAATCCCCGGAGCACAGATGGCTCGCTCCAACAAGACCAATTTCGTGGTTATCCCCACTGATGAGGGATACGCCAAAGTAGCAGTAGGAGCTGCTCTTGCGAAGGACACCAAGTCCCATAAGGCGTTCAATGCCGAAGCGGCGATTGCCGAATACAAGGCCCACGAAGCCGAAAAAGCACTTAAGGCCGCTGAGAAGGCGAACAAGCCTGTCAAAGTCAAGGGGCCGAACCCCGAAGCACAGGCACGCAGGGATGAACTTGATGCCGTGATTGGTGCTATGCCTTCCTTCACGGATTGCACTGCAACTGATATTATGAACGCCATTGAAGGCAAGGTTGCCTTCACTCTCACTCCTATGAATGTAGGACAGAGTGCAAAGCGTTTGGTTGCCAGTGGCGTCCTCACAGTTGGCACCAAGGAAAATGACGCCAAGTCTTATTACACTAAGGCTTAATAAGTCGGTGTAATACAACCCCACCACATTAGTGGTGGGGTATTTTATTTGACAAAAAGTTAGGTGGTGACCACCTAATTTATTCTTTGACTTTTCTATAATTTCATGTTATCATATGTATGGTGAATGAAAGGAGAGGATTTTAATGAAAAAGACGATTTGGTTTGATATGGATGGGACGATTGCAGATTTGTATGGTGTTGATCACTGGTTGCCCAAACTACGGTCATCTGACCCCTCTCCATATGCTGAAGCTAAACCGCTGTGTAACTTTAGCTTACTCGCTCGGTATCTGAATAAGCTACAAACTCAAGGCTATACTATCGGTATTATCAGCTGGACTTCTAAAGGTGGGAGTCATGACTATAATTGTGCGGTTAGCGAAGCTAAACGGAATTGGCTGACCGAACATCTTCATTCAGTCAGCTGGGACTATATTCGTATCACAGCATACGGAGTACCAAAAGAAACTTGGATGAAAGCAACCGATGATATTCTGTTTGATGATAACGAAGAAATTCGGAATGAATGGTATGGTGAAGCATATACTCCCGATGAAATCTTCTCAGTTCTGAAAGAACTCATCGACAAGGGATAATTCCTTTGTCCGTACAACTTTAGGTGGTTGCCACCTAACTTAATATTTGACTTAAATGAAAATTATGTTATAATTATATTGTCAAAGGGGATGAGAAGATTTCCATCAAGCACTATAGGATTTCGTAAGTTCCTTTGAATAGGTAGTTTGAGGACGTCCTTCTGCTGAAATAATAAAAAATGGATTGTTTGACGATTCCCCTATCCTTCCGGGCGTGTTCTAAATAGTGGAGAACCAAATATGCAGGGCGGTAAGACGAGGGTGCTTGCTCAGCCGCAACGGTAAAGAATTGGCTTTACCGTAACTCTTTTCTTTATTAGGTGGTTGCCACCTAATAAAAGTTTGACGATATTACTAACATTTGATATACTATTATTGTTCCGGGGGGACGGAACAAAATAAGATAAAGAGAAAGGTAAGAAAGAAAATGAAAGTAAGCGACAACATGACCATTACCAAACGCAGTTCTGATGGTGCGTTCTACGGTGAAAAAGATGGAGTGCAGTATCTCATTGACCGCACTCACGTAGATTATAATATCTACGATGGTTTCTACAATGTTATGCGGTCAACCGCATACGGGGACAGACCTGCTTTGGTGCGTGAAATCATCATCACCAATCGGTATCCTGCCATTTTCGGCACTGCAACGGTAGAAACTACGACTAATGCTCCTGTCCGTTCTTCTACGGACATTCTGACGGATGGTATCCGGAAAATGATGGACTTCTTCAGTGAGTTCTCATTCACTCCTTCCTTCCGTTTCACCAACACCTTCGCCTTTATGGCTTGCAAGAGTAAGCAGGATGCAACAGATTATGTCCGCAACTACTTTGCTCTGATGGATTCTTCCTATGTAAAGGAAGTCGAGCAGAAAATCAAGAGTGCAGAGTTCACTCAGATTGTGAAAGATATTGCCCAGTATGGTAATCCTTCCACTCACATCAATACCCGTTTCAAGATTTACTACGGGAGTGCAGGAACAGGCAAAACCACTCTCGCACAGGAAGAAGCCGAAAATCGGTGTATCGTGTGCAACTCCTCTATGTTGCCTTCTGACTTAATGGAAGATTTCATCTTCAAAGATGGCAACCCCGACTTTAACCCGTCCCTCTTGTGGGACTGCATGGAACAGGGCAAAACCATTGTTCTTGATGAAATCAACCTTCTCCCCTTCGATTCTCTGCGGTTTTTGCAGGGTATTGTGGACGGAAAGAGTGAGTTCTATTACAAGAACCGTCCCGTCCATATTAAGGATGGTTTCCAAATTATTGGAACAATGAACCTTTCTCTTGGCGGTATGACCTATGGACTTCCCGAGCCGTTGGTTGATCGTTGCTCTGATGCCAAAGAATTTGTGCTGACCGCAGAACAGTTGGCAAAATCCGTCATCGGGATGGATGGGGTTTAACCCCATCCAATTTCTCATTGGTTGCTTAGGTGGATACCACCTAATTATCCCTTTGACCGCACACCATACCTATGTTATACTTATAGTGTTCCAAGAGGAACAGAAAGAGAGGAAATTATATGGAACTGTCCTTTGCGAAGTGTGAAACCATTCTGAATACCCTGCCTATCGGTTTTTATACTGGTAGAAGAATCAATACTACTCTTGATGAAAAAGCAGATACTTCTTTCTATTCTCCTGCTGAAGATAAGATTGTTGTATCTTATCCTATCATCGCTCAGCGTTGCAAGCAGATTTCTGAAGGTATTGATGAAGAAGGTGCGGTTCGTGGTATGCTCTATCATGAAGTAAGCCATGCAATTCTTACTCCTTCAACACTTCGTGCGTCTGCTCCCGTCAATATCTTTGAGGATGAACGCATTGAATCCAAACTTCGCAACTACTATCATGGTGTTGATTTCCGTCAGCAGTTATATGACCTTTGTGGCGGTCATGCACCAAAAGCCGAAAATGCAGAACAAGCATTTTTCAATGCAGTTCGTTTCGGTTTGGGAAATGGCAAAGTTCAAAAAGAAATCTCCAAAGTGATGAAAAGATTTGATAATCTGAATCGTGCTACTCCACGCTATGATTGGGTAAAAAATCAGGGTGCTTCTGATTATGAAGATGCAGTTCAACGTCTGTACGACATGATTGAAGATGAGTTTGAGAAAGACCCCGATTCTTTCAATCCTCAAGGAAAATCCGGTGAGCAACAACAAATGGATAAGTTGCAGAATAGTAAGGGTGAGGGGAAATCTTCCGGCGATAAACAGGAAGAAAAGCGGTCTAACGGTAAGGGTGAAACCCAAGAAGAACAGGAAGTTTCCACCCGTAATATTGCCGAGCCGAGAGAATCTAATGAAATGTCTATGGATGAGGTGAAGCGTATGGTTGGTGCTTCACTGGGCAAGGCACCGGAACTGAATGAAGAAGAACAAACCAAACTCGATAACTTTCAGAAAACCGTTGAAATGATTATCGGGAACTTCAATAAGAAAAACCGTGGTGGTAGCGGTATTAATGCCTATTCCGGTGTATTTAATCCACGGGCGGTAGTTCGGCAGGATTATCGTTTCTTTGAGCGGTCAATGAGTACACAGGGCAATAATAAGTTTGGTACTTGCCATCTGAATCTTATTATAGACTGTTCGGGCAGTTATGAACGGAATGTTCCTTTGACTAATGGTATTCTTGCGGTGCTGTCTGAAGTTGAACGCAAGAATCGCAATTTCTCGATGGATGTTATCTTCATTAATCATGAACTTCATCGGTGTAATACAGTTCGTGATAGGCATATGAAGGCATGGGGTGGCAACTCTATTCCGGAGAATATGAAAGATATCATGAGAGAGTTGCAGAAACCGCAAACTTGCAACTACAATATCGTTCTCTTTGATGGCGATGCTATTTGCAATAACTATGATTTGCGGACAACAGAACAGTGTAGAAAACGGTTCGGTGCTTTCGATATGAAACAGACTACACTGATTTCTGATCCCGATAACGAAGATTATATGAAGAACTTCACTTCAACTAAAATCGTTATCACTCGCAACTACACCGAAGAACTGATTAAGCATATTACAAATGCTTTGACCATAGCTTTCGCATAAGGGGTTTATCCCCTTATTTTTTTATTCAAATGATATTAGGTGGTCACCACCTAAACTTTCTGTTTGACAGATAACCACAATAGTGCTATACTTATAATGAAATAGGGGAAGGACAACCCAACACAAACCAAAGGAGTTTTTTAATGAGTAATGCGATTGTACTGGACACCGAAACGACAAGTATTGACAAACCCTTCTGTTATGACATTTCATGGGTTATCATTGATAAAGATGAGCAATCTATCATTGATATTCGTGTAAATGTTGTTGAACAAGTATGGCACAACCTACCACTGTTTGAGAGTGCTTATTATAAGGATAAGCGGTTGAAGTACATTGATATGATGCGGAAGCACGATGCAGTTATGGACAAATGGGGTTACATTATGCGTAAACTGAAGCAGGATATCATTAAGTATGGTGTAACTGAAATTTATGCATACAACTCCGACTTTGATGATAAAGTAATTGCCTATAATTGTGATTGGTTCAAGTGCAATAATCCGATTGAAAATGTTCCTGTATATGATATATGGGGATATGCAAGCGAGTTTATTACCAATCAAACAGACTATAAAAAGTTCTGTGAAGAACACGAACGATTTACTGATACGGGCAATTATAAAGGTAGTGCCGAAGTAGTTTATCAGTATATCACAGATAATCCCGATTTTATCGAGGAACATATGGGTATCTTCGATAGTGAGATTGAAGCAGAAATTTTGTTCTCCTGCATTAATCGTGGGGCGAAATGGGCAGAAGGTTACAAACCTGTTAAGATTTTGCCCCGAATCGTAATGAAACCGTTTGAAATTCGTCTTGATGGTGCAACAGTTTTTAATGGTAAATACATTAAGAAATATGTCCGTAATGATGTGTACAACTTCAAGACTAAATAAGAAGGTGGGACAGAAATGTCCCACTAATCCCTCTATGAAAAATTAGGTGGTTGCCACCTAATACCATTCTTGACCATGATTCTATCATATGATATACTAACTATGCAATCAAGAGAGGATTGCAGAAAGAGAGGATTAAAAAAATGGAGTATCGTAAGGAAAATCATTTCATCGTTGCCTATAAGGACGGGCAGTGCCGTGGAAAATGGGATATTCTGACCAATCAGTATATCGGTATCAAAGGTGGAGTTCTTAAAAGTAAACCTGCATCTTTTTCTTCCCAGTTGATTGAAGGAGATATGAATCTTAGCTTGCGGTCAGCTTTTTACTTTATCGGCTACGCTGACCGTTGGAATCCTTTTACCTTAGAACATGGAAAACGCATTGAAGAAGTTCTCAGTGTTGGATTAAAACTCGGTTGTGATTGGCAGTTATGGAGAGAGTTTATCTCCAATCAGCCGAAACTGACAAAGGACTTTGTAGCCTATATAAATACAAACTATGATGGTGTTTATAGTTGTAGAAGTATTCATGACTATAATATCTATAAAAACTATAGAGATACCATTGATAAATGTGGCGATAATAAACAGTGGGCAACTGAAGCAATCGCCCGTGTAGACAGTGAAGTTCCTGTTGAGTTTGTCAAGGGTATGATTCTTCGGGCAGTTCATGAAAAAGTTTTCATGACTGAATATTCCAGCGATTTCGGTAATATTATCAATAGATGGTATAACTACATTACCTTTATTGGTGATAAGTTGGAAGTAAAGCATAATATTCTCACCAACTATGCTATCCTTAAATGGATATATGAAGAATATAAAAATGCTCATTGTGAAGAAAATTTGAAAAAGTATAACGATAAGAATTGGTTATACTTTGAAGATGATAATTATATTGTAACTCCCTTACTGAATCGTGCTGATTTCCATAAGGAAGCAGAAGCACAAGGTAACTGTGTAGAACGTTTATACATGGAAAAAGTCGCCTTAGGTGAAACCCATGTTGTAGTAGTTCGTAAAAAGAATAATCCCAATGCTTCCTATATTACTTGTGAAGTAAATAATCGTGGACAGATTGTCCAGTATCTTCTCAAGTATAATCGTTATCCTACCAATGAACTTGATATTGATTTCAAAGTTGCATATGCAACTCACCTTAAATCCTCTCTCAAAGAATAAGCCGAAAGGCTTATTCTTTTTTAAGATAGTATTAGGTGGTGTCCACCTAAACAAATCTTTGACTTTTATCGAAATTCGAGTATAATTATAACTGTAAGAAAGAGGAAGGAAAACCTCACAAACCAGAAAGGCTAAACGCTATGAAGAAGAGCGTGTACGAATCCATCCTGTCCCTCATTTCCACCATCGACACTCCCGAAGCCGAAGAAGTCCGCACTGAAATCAATGCGGAACTGAACAAGGGTAAGGCGAAAGCCGATGCTAATCGTGCCGTGTATGCCGAAATGCACGACAAGGTTATTGAAGCCCTGTCCCATGCGGTTGCTCCGGTCACCGCTCAGGAGATTGCCGATGAAACCGGATTTTCCCGTGGAAAGATCGTCTACGGTCTGAAGAACTACTGGAGTTCTGAAGTCGTGGTTGATTCCACGGGTAAGGCGAACACCTACCGTCTCGCCTAATCACCTCCTTCCTACCGCCCCGAAGGGCGGTATTTTTTATTGGGAAAACTTAGGTGGTCACCACCTAAATTGTATACAGTATTCATAGTTGACAAAAGTCAAAATTTGATGTATAATTTTATCAGAACAGAAGGAAAACTGTAAACCAGTAAGGAGTCTGTGTATGGCGAGTAAAGCAAGTTTAGAAAATGGTCTGCGTAAGAAGTTTCTTGAACTGATTACCAATACACTGAATACTCAGTGGGATATGGAATCTCTCCCTGTTAGTGCGAGTGAATTGGCAATTCCTTGCCTTGATGAAGAAGGAAATGAAAAGTTTGTACTCATCAAGGTAAGTATTCCTCGTGGTACTCGTAATGGTGAAGGTGGGTATGATGCCTACGATGGTTATGCCGCTTCCGAAGATTACAAAGCCGAACAGGAAAGCAAAGCACAAGAACGTGCGGTAAAGAAGGCTATGAAGGAAGCCGAAAAAGGTAAAAAGAAAAATGATAGTGAAGAGTAGAGCGTGGTATCATCCTAAACAAGCAAAAGATTGTCCAGTTATCTCTTGTTATGCATTAAAATTACATGATAAGGATAGAGGAGTCTGTGATGGATATTACTATTGCGGTAAGTTCTACATTGGGCAAGAAGATAGAACCGACTACATTCTATCGTGGATGATTCCGAAAGAAGGAGAGAGTGTTAAAGCCAACTAACACTCTCCACAATATATTAGGTGGTTACCACCTAATCCACCCTTTGACAACTGACGATTTTCGAGTATAATAATATATGTAAGATGAAGTGAAGGAAAACACTTAAAAACCGGAAAGGAAATTTTATTATGAAGCAGATGGTTTATGTAGTACTGGACAATGGCGAAGTTCTGGGCGTGTACGACGAGTATGCCGAGGCCGAAGCGGTTGCAACCGAAACCGCTACTATCACTCCCGTGATTGTCGGACAGACCGATGATTGCCGTGTCGGTTGTGAAACTCCCTCTGAAGTTATCACTGCTATGGAGCATGAGCTTCAGAACCTCAGCGTCCTCGAAGATGAGGATGATTGGGAAGAGGAAGATGAGGATGAAGATGAGGAATGGGAAGAGGAAGAGGATGATGAAGAAGAATCCGATCCCGTAGAAGAACTGGTATACGAGATGGACGGTCAGCGTGTTATCAGTAAGGCAGATGCCGCCGAAATTCTGCGGATGATGTATAACGTGGTTGCCCATGATCGGCGGATTCCCGATGAAGCGAAAGCCGATGTCGTGGGGCAGATGATGCTCGACTTCGCCAAGGCACATGGCATTTGGGGAGTGGATATGAGGGAGTAATCCCTCATTTTCCCCTTAACCGATATTAGGTGGTTACCACCTAATCTTTTATTTGACTTTTATCTATAAAGTAGTATAATATACTTGAGCCAAGAGAGAAAGGATGATGAGTAATGGCTAAGGTTTCTAAGACTGTGGTGGATAAGGATTTGAGAGATACTATCTTCCGTGTTCTTATGGATGATTGCGATCATGGTGAGTTTGAGTTTAAGAAAATCAATGATCGTCAGTATGGTATTATTATGACCGATCTTAATGGTGAACAGCGGTATATCCGCATCGGTGCAATTGTTGCCGAACAGCGTGAGGACATGACCGCTGAAGAACTGATGAACGCTGAAATTGATGCCTATAACACCAAGCAGGAAGAAAAGGCAGAAAAGGCTAAAAAGAAAGCCGAAAAGGCGGCTAAAGATAAAGCCGAACGTGAAGCGAAAAAGGCCGCCGAAGGGGAGTAATCCCCTTTATTATATTTAGGTGGTTACCACCTAAGTAATACTTTGACTTTTTTCTAATTTCTGCTATAATTATAAATGTCGGAGGGAGAAAGAAACAGAAACGACTTCACTGAGACAGATACTTTACTCTCGACCGAAGGGCTTTGTGAAGAAAGTAATTCGGGAACCTCTTGACAACCGGTTTAATTTATGATATACTAATTACGAAATAAAGAGAAGGAAAACTCTTAAAACCAGAAAGGAAGTATCGCTATGAAGAAAGCGACTCTTGAAACCATCCGCACTGCACTGACCGACCTCGGCTATGAGAATAAGGAAGTTCTCGATGAACTGGACTCCGAAATCAATCGGGGTGCCGCCGAAAAAGCCGCTCGTGCGGTTGCCTATGAGGGTATTCACTCCCTCGTCGTGGACAATCTGTCCGGTACTCCTATCACCTGTGCCGACCTTTTCGCCGAGATTGAAGAGGAAGTCACCGCTAAGGGTATGACTCGCCACAATGTGCAGTACGCACTGAACAATCTGTGGCAGGACGAGATCGTAAAGATCGCCGGCAAGCCGAATACTTATCGGCACGCCTAAGTTTCCAAGGGGTTTTCTCAAAGCCCCTTTCCAGTTTCATTGTATTCCAAGAGCGACCGGAAAATTACCGGTAAGGGTGAAGAGGCTAACCCTAATAAGACCGTCTGGCCAACGTGTGAACGAAGTGAGGATACAATGACGTAGGAGTGATGTGGCCAACGTTACTGACTTTGATCAAACCCCGAGCCGTAGGGCAATTCGGCAAGTTATTATCCCGACCGCTGATTACATGGCGGTCATTTTTATTTTAAAAATATTTAGGTGGTTCCCACCTAATATCTATTTGCTTTTTCTTTTATATATGATATAATATATTTGAAAGGAGAGATATGATATGACTCAGTTACAGGCTATTCGTAAGTTTGCAGATTATGCCGCAGGTGAACACGTCATTATTCTACGTGGAGATTGGGCAATGGGAATGTCTGATTCAAAACCTCGTTTATATGTACCATATAATATAATGCAAAATGATGATAATGATAAGTTATTTCGGTTTGATTTTATTGCTCGTTGTCCTCTTGCTCGTGGATTTGCTAATGTCACGATTTCTATCCTACATGAAATCGGCCATCATTTTAATCGTGAGTCATATATCACTACAGATGCAGAACAATATGATGCATCAGAAGGATATTGGCACTTCATGCTCCCGTGTGAAATGGATGCAACAGATTGGGCAATCGAATGGTTGCAAGATTCCGAACATCGAAAAATAGCAAAACAATTTGAAAAAGATTTCTTCGGCTATTGATAGCCGATTTTTATTTAGGTGTTAAACACCTAATACATAAAGGGTTCACTTGAAAAAGTGAACCCAATTTTTTGTAAACTTTTTCCATGCCTTATCATACCAACATTCTTCATAACGATAAAAAGTATCAACTACAATACGATAGGTTGGATATTTTACATTAGGATTGTTGGAGTCGGATTTTAATAGCCATAGTTCATTCTCCCATTTATCTCCCGGTCCAACCCAGTTTGTAGCGTGCCATTCCGTCTTACCTATTTCATGAATTGAATCAAGAATATTTTCATCACTAAGATTCCCATCATATTCTTGTCCGCCATAATATACTTCATCAGTATTAAGATGCCTATAAATCAAACGTTTAATTGCAATCTTCTTCATTATTCTTCTCCCCCACTTCCGGCAAATATTGCAAGGGTATTTTCTTCTTCATCATATTCAACCCATACATTCTTACTCGCCCACCCAGTACCATCATCGCTCATGATAGTAGCATTTTTAGGAACTTGTTTCAATTCTTTCAGTAGCTCTCTGACCGTCATACTCACATCTCCTTTGAATAAAAGCACCAATGTCCATCAAACTTATATTCCATCTTGAATCCTTCTGATTCAAGTATATGCCGAACCGCATAGTTATCTTCCCACGGAGTTACACCAACTTTACAGTTATGAATATACCGAAGTATCTCATGCATAGCAAAACGAGCAATTCCCTTATGCTCATTCTTTTTATTGAGAATACACATTCGTTTGATGGCAAGATAGTCATAGTCATAGTCATATACAAGTGAGAAGGTAGCAAGTACCTTATCTCCCTCATATACACAATACAACCGACCCCATGTAAAGTCATCCTTTATATGATTACAAGTACAAAAGGGCAGTTGTTTCCTACATACTGCGTTCATAATCCAACGATAGTCGGATTGGGTAGCAACTCTAATCCTCATCGGGATTCTCCTTTCCATATGCAATTGCGTGATCTTCAATCCATATCCACGCATCATATAAAATCTTATCAGCGCTTTTCTGCCCGTCCTTTAGTTTATTACCACGATTCCAATAATATAAGAGTTTAGCGGTAATACCATAAAGTTCAGTTGCAGGAACATACCAGTTCGCAGGAATTTCATTAAACTTTGTCTGAGCGAATGTTTCTTCAATAGTCTTACGAGTAACTTCCATATCTCTCACCTCGCATATAGTATATCATATCTTATCTCTATTGTCTAACTATTATTAGGTGGTGCCCACCTAACTTCTTACTTGACAAATTCACGTAAATATGCTTATCCCCTTGTATACAGTATACAGTATACAATTTCAGCAAATCGTGCCCGCGGGCGTAAGGGTTTCGAACCTGTCAAGTATTTGACACATCGCACGCGTTCTCACTGTAAGCTGGAATCATATAAGCTGGGTAAGCTGGGCGTGAGCTGGGCTTGCGTGTATAAGCTGGAACTTGCTGTCAAACATTTGACATAAGCTGGAAATTATGCTATAATAAGCTGGGATAATATATAATATATAATTATCATAAAATAAGCTGGAAGTCAAGTTTGTATACAGTATACAAGCTGCATAAGCTGGACTTTCGTCGGTGCCTCAAATTCGAGGCGAATCAGTATTTAAAAAATTTTTTGAGTATAAGTGTCCCGAAAGGTGTAAAAAAAAATTACAACGACGAAAAATCCTATTGCGGACTATCGCGAGAACCGGCTTAACATCGGGAATACAGAGACCTTCCGCAATAGGATTCTACGTCGCCGTGAAAATGAAGACACAAGTCAGGAGAAGCTGGATCACGCCCTCGCGCAGAGGCGTAATCAAATGTTTGACTTTTAATTGTCAAATACTTGACAAAGCTGCTACTCGTATGTTATAATAATAAAAAATAAATTTTAAAAAAAATTTAATAATTTGACAAATAATTTAATAATAAAAAAAATAAAAAAATATTTGACAAAAGTCAAAATTCGGCGCACGCATACCCAAAAATAGCCTATTTTTACCCGCACCCCTAATCACACCCTTAAAAATACCAATACACACCTTCGCATCACACGCCCATTAGCTACACTTTTCTCATCCTTACTTTTTTACTAACTTAAATGTACGCCTTTTGTTGACCTTTGTCTTATTTTTATTTGTAGGAGAATAATTTTATGACAGCATTCATTGTTGATACGTATAATAAGTATGATGTTTTTGATAGGGAGCATTCCCGCTATACATTTGAGATAAATGGAGTGGAGTATGCTATTAAAGAGGTTTAGTTGAAGTGGGGACGCCCACGTCTTCCACTCCGTATAGGAGAAGATAAGGCCGCAGAACCCTACACTATCTACGACACATACGAAGACGCCCTACGCTTCGTTCATACTATTAAATCTATCAATTGACAAATTTTATAATTTATATTATACTATGAGTAGATAGGAGAATATCTACTCTATTTTAGGTTATATTGGAGGTAGCACATGGACACATACGCAGTTTTTACATGGAAATTAGCTAATAAGTTATTTGAGTTGGGGTTTAAGCCAGTAGGTAAGCGGCTAAACTATAAAGACCCTACTCAAGAAGTAATATTATTTGAAGATACCCCATCACTTCGAGAAGCAATACGCAAACTTACCAATAAACAGTAAGTTGACCGCAAGAGCACAAGGAAGTGATGTAAGATGGCAAATTATGCCAACCAAAAGAAAATAAAGCTGGGACATCTCCCAGATATAACACATAAGAATGGCAGCGATGGCGCGTGGTTGCAGCCGCTAGAATGGGATCCAACTAAGTATGCAATGCGCACCCTCAACGGCAATGCCTTCAAGTTATGGATGTACCTATTGTCATGGGAAGGTAAAGGAATATATGATTTCTCGCCTGCAAACCTAGCTAAAGAGTTAAAGATGAGTGATGAGGGCGCCCGCAACGCCCGCAAAGAACTACTTGACAAAGGTTTCCTACAAGAAATTAGCGAGAACGTAATGGAATTTTTTCCAGCACCACCCTCTCCGTGAAGGTCAAATTTTTTGGCTTTGCCCATATTTTTATTTATATATATTTATATATATTATTATATATTTATATTACTTTCCAAATTTTTTGACACCTTCGCCAAAAAATTTGGCGATGACTGTCAAATTTTTTGACACCTTGTGTCAAATTTTTTAGGCAATCAGATGTGTCAAATAATTTGACCTTCAAAGTAGGCATCTTATACAAAAAATTTGACAGTTTGCCTACCGCGAAAGCCAAAAAATTTAGTTAATCAACTGTCAAATTTTTTGACACTTTCCGCCGCGAATCTAATACTTGACTTTATATATAATTTATACTATAATTATGATAGTAAGAAAGGAGAATATTATGGATCCAGATATTCAAGCTTTTATAAATCATATTCCCTATGATAAAAAATATGTACATACACTATTAAAAATAGATTCATATAATGAAATTATAAAAAATCTTGGACACTTTATTTTAAATCGCTCCACAACTTTATGGAGTAAAAATACACCAGAAATGCAGGAACTGCTTGACTTCATTGATGGTAATGGATTTGAAGTATATCGTCCAAAAAAAATAATAATATGGGATAATTATCCAATAAAAATCATACCAATATATTCGGAGGAAAAAAATGAAAAAGAAGTACAACCCACTTTCACTGAATACGTATCCTTTGAGGAAACGAGTGTATCTTACACATCCTCTGCGGCTAGTGAAGACTATGTACCACAACATCAGAAACTTTATTTACCGCGGCCGCTACGGATACTGTCCCCTCGATGCATGGAACTTCTGCGAATGGTTCCCACGCGTCGGGGCCGAAGCACTTCATTACCTCGCCCTCCATAACGAAGGATATCCCGCGATTGAGCCGTGGAATACGCCTAGAGATTGGGATGATTATCTTCTTTATATGAGTCAGCGGCTGAAGCGTTGCGCCGACTCCCAAGACATTGAGTTTGGAGAAGACCGCAACGAATATGCATCTCAACTTGATACTATTATGAGAAATCATAGGGTTCATACTGAAGATGGAACTAAGATAACGGAACTTACTCCTGAAGAAGAAGAGATTCGTACTAAATACTTTGCGCGCGAAAAAGAAATTCTTGATGCAGATATTGCATATGATATTGAAACATTCAAATGGTTGGCTGAAGATATAAGGAGGATGTGGGATTGATTGCTAATTTGATTTTAAAATCACAAAATTATTATTGTAGTAATTGTATGGTACGACAATCCCAATTACTACCCCGATGTTCCTTTTGCGGCTATTTATTTAGCAATTATGAGAATATTGTTATTGAAAATAGTAGAACTCAAGACCGTCGTAGTGAAATAGAGGAGATGATAAGTAATGAAAGTTACATTCGTAGAGGAACTTAAACATAAATGTGCATGGCGCGAATGCATGTTCTGCAAACGTTGCGACTCATTTCATTTTAGAGTTCATCATCAAATAGAACCAACTGAAGAATGGTGGATAGAATGTTTTAATTGCGAGCGTGAAACTGAACCAGCACCAGATTATAAAACTGCTAAAGAAAGGTGGAAAAATATATTATGATGACTCTAATGTATATTATTACCGGTACTCATATTGCTTGTACTTTAATAGCATTAGTTGCTCTTATTATGTATTGGCGCGAAAGGAGACAGTAGAATGAAGAATGATACACTTGGCATTATCTATATCCTAAAAGGATGGGGTAGAACTAAATTAAATACTGAAGAAGAAATTGCAGAATTTTTGCGCCAGTATCGCAATACTGACTATCGCTATACTCATGAAGATTTATTGAAAGAATTGAAAAAAGCGGCAGTAGACTATGTTTCTACTTGTGATAATGCTTTTCACGAGTTCAATCGTTATATGCTTTTAAGTGATAGTGTTGTATTTCCAGATTCGGAATGGCATAGGCTGCGTGTATTTCTTGGGCAATGTGTCTGCCGAAATAAAGATACATATATTAATGGTTTTCGAGATAATCCATGTCTTGATTTACCTATATTTAGAGGTATTGAGAATGATACAGAAAGTAACGAATTGTAAAAATTGTGATGCAGCGCTGGACCCATTCAAACCGCACTGTGAATTTTGTGGTACAAAAAACGTTAATCTAACCGCGCTAGACCTTGCTAGCGGCGAACCCGCAAACTTCATATTCAAAATGCCTTCTAATATTAAGATAGTAGATAAGAATGGCGCGGATATATACATGACAATTCTCGCCATTCCGTCTCTCGAAATGATGACAATGGTACAAGATAGTGTAGATGTATATGGTGGGTATATAAACGAACCACTCGCGCGCTATAATACCGGCGCTTCGCTTGAAGTAGGACTAAAATTAACTACCGTCTATCAACCACAAAAAGAAAAACAAACACTTTGTGAATTACGAGTAGGTGAGTAGTAATGCTAACGTTATTTACTGCTCTCGAAGCTCGCGCCATTTCCTACCTAACTAACCCTATAGATTGGTCTTTATATACTCATATTGAAGTACGTATTCTTGATAGTGTGCAACACGGTGGTACACATCTACTATATGCAGGTGAAATCAATAATCATGTAGTAGATGCTCTTCGCGCGCTAGGATATGATGTAACCTATCTCGAATACGAGGGTCAAAAGAAAATGATTCGTATAGATTGGACTAATATCAGATGTCCCGATAGTTTAGTATGTCCAAAGGAGATTAGAAAAAATGATGACAGCTAAAGAAGCAAGAGAAATCGCAATTGACGCCGTATCCACTAGGATTGATAATGATATTAAAAGAGCAGAAGAAGCTATTACTAGGGCCGCAAAAGCAGGTGAATTTCAAGTAGATATGTATGAACTATTACCAGTAGTGCAAGAAAAATTAACACGATTAGGCTATAAAGTTAAAAATCATATTGATGATGAATATGAAAAGTATACAAGAATAAATTGGGGATAATAAACTGACGCGAAAGCGTCTTTTTTTATTTGGATAAATAAATTATAATGCTTTGATTAGAAGTTTGATACTCTATAATAGAGATTTTTGGAGGTGAATTTGATGGCATATACTCTTAATTTGACATACACTGGTAGTGGAACTAAACCTCTTTTATGGGATTATCAAAGTGGAATAAATTTTTTAGGAGGAAATTTAGATTAGTCTATAATACTTAAATTATCTCCATGGTGCACTAAATTTCAAATTAGTACTGCTGGAATATATAATGCTCAAAATGCTACAGCTGGAACAGCTTATATTATATATAGACCATCTTCTTCATCAGAAACTACTTTAGCATCAATTAATTATCCTTCTACACCTGGTACATTTGGTGCAATTACTTTAGTTCCAACATTAACTATTACAAATACAACTTATTTAACAAATATAGATAAAATTTATATTAGAAGAACAAGTAATATAGGGAATTATTGGACTTCTAATTCTCCTCCTATATATACATTTACTTATTCTATTCCAGAAACAGAAATTTAGGGACAATATATAAAAACAGAAACACCTGGACAACAAAATAGTACTACTGCTGGATAGCTTATTGCAGCATTAGATAATTCATGTCGTCCTAGTAAAAATGCTATACTTCAACCAATACAACATGCAAAATTTACAACTAGTAAAAGTACAGGTTTCGAAAATCTAGGCTCATCCAATGTATTATGTACTGCAACGGCTTTAATAACTTGTATGAATAATATTAGCAGTCATAAATTAATAGATCAAATGTTTTAATATTATATTAAACAATTATAAATAAAATATATAAAGGCAGGTGAATTCCCAATATGCAACCCCCAAACCCATCACTCCCTAAAATTTATCCATGGGACGAATATAATGTCACTCTTGTAATGCAATGGCTTTTCGCGCAAGCATCAAAAACCGGATTCACCGGCACCTTTGATGATTTCAAGCTACGTTATGGCGCATATGTAGAAGCGGCCGACTCGCAGTAACATCTGCTGACGATGGAAAAATTTTAAAGGTTGTAAATGGCGTATGGACCGCCGTTACACCTGATTAAGGAGGTATATTAATATGAAAAGAGAAATTTACGAAGTCTACGCTAAAGTCGTAGATGCAAATGGTGCATATAATACATTAAGTGGATATCCAAAAGTATTTGATTCTCATCAATACAACGATAACCTAGATAAAGCACGCAAACGTGCCTATGGTGAATATTATGAAGTATTGGGTCAAATGTGTAAGCGTGATGATAGACAGCAACAAATTGCAATGATTCTTCGCGGCAGCGATGGAGTGCAAATTGAAAGTATGTATCTTGGTACAATCAATGATTTACCAGACCCAGAACCCGAACCTGAAGGTGAATAATAAATGGCGGCAGAAATGCCGCCATCTTTTTTTATTTGACTTTAACTAAAATTATGATATAATTATTATAGATAGAAAGGAAAGATTAAAATGAATGTAAAAGTTTTTAATGTTGATGAAATAGCGGCATATCGTAATGAAGATGGTACATATCAAGTTATTGTGAGTATGTCAGGAACAGATGATAATGGAGCACAGCATCAAAGTACGATAAAAATACCTAAGTCTCATCTTGATTTTAATATGACAGTCACGCCTTTTGTCGATACAGAATATGAAATTATATTGAGAGGTTAATATGAATAGGGATAGTTTAGGCGATAGGATGAAAGAATATGAAAATGTAGAGCGGCGGTATCTGCCACGGCGAGCACCATTGATTGTACGTATTGATGGTGTACATTTTCATAGTTATACAAAAGGATTTGAGCGGCCAATGTATGAACCATTTCGTCGAGCTATGGAATATACTATGCTTGATCTGTGTGAAAACATTATGGGCTGTAAGTTAGGATATACTCAGTCTGATGAAATTACACTTTTACTTACAGACGATGATGATTTGGAAACTCAGGCTTGGTTTGGGAAAAATCTGCAAAAAATTGTAAGCATATGTGCTAGTATGGCAACATATTACTTTAATAAGAATGTAAAAGAAATTCTCGAACTTGGTCCTGGCTCTGAAAAACTAGACTTGCGGCCGCTTGCTGATGCATATGAACACAAGCAAGCTTGCTTTGATGCTCGTGCATTTGTATTGCCGCGAGAAGAAGTATTAAATATTTTTGAGTGGCGGCAGCAGGACTGCTATCGCAATGCTATTGAAAGTACTGGACGAGCATATTTTTCTCACAAAGAGCTTGAAGGTGTACCTTGTAAGCGTATTAAAGAAATGCTTATGGACCTTTATAATGTAAACTTTGATGAGTTTTATCCTACTTGGTTTCGCCGCGGAGTGTGTGCTTATAAAAAGCTAACTCCTGTTGAAACACCAGAAGGCGAGTATATTTCTCGTCCTAAATGGACATTGGACTATAATATTCCAATCTTCCATCAAGAACCAGAATACATTGAAAGAGTGGTGTATCATCGTGGAAACGTTTAATAGTTTAATGCAGGCTGTTGAAACAGAATGTCCTCCTGGATTAAGTTTTGAATGGCCTAATTTAATTGCTGTAAAGCATAAACCAATAGAACTTGAAGCACAATATGTAATGCATAACGATATTGTTGAAGAAGATCCTCAAAATGCAGACATAGTTGTTAGAGAATCATTGGCTAGACA
>Ga0310690_10001569_pt1 | contig 40087 bp, 63 predicted proteins | sample AusTroGonzalo_MG_2_FD_207661 | JGI IMG/M metagenome (GOLD analysis project Ga0310690, IMG submission 207661) | Bovine rumen microbial communities from tropical cattle in Woodstock, Queensland, Australia - Gonzalo_04 (v2) (version 2) | ecosystem: Host-associated > Mammals > Digestive system >... | reverse complement strand
AAAATGTTTTTTTTATCAACTTTTTTTGTCAATCTTGTCAAGTTGTCAATCGTAGCTGTTTGTCTTTCTTTTTCTTTCTCTTATCTCCATGTATCGCTTGCATTCTTCTTGGCTTATTCTTCTAGCTTCGTAGTAATTCTTTATCTCTTTGTTGTATTTTAAACCGACCATTTTGCATCCGTTTCCTTTTGTCTTTAAAACCTCAATCGCACAGTCGCATTCTTCTATATTGTAGTTGTTATTTAATAGCCCAGCTTCCACTTCTTTGTAATCTGATTCGTTTAACAGATCCGTTCTCATGATTGTGCAGATGTTAGCCGACTTGTTTGCGATGTTCTGTGTTCCTGCGATATCAAATATCGTCAGTCTTGATTTCATGAACTGTGTCTTTCTCGGATGTGCTACGAGGCATACTATTACGTTATTATTCATAGCGAACCTTTTAAACAATTCCACGATTCTCGTCTGTTCTTCCAATTTCTCGCTATTATCCAATTGCATAAAGTTATCTATGAAGAACAACCTTACCCCCTGGTTGAATGCTTTTTTCATGACCTTTATCATTTTGTTTACATCGTTTTGAATGATGTTATTATTATAAACCACGAAATCGTTCGCATATATCTTGTCAAAGTATTTTATAATCTCATCCTTTGGCTTTGTATCATAAATTCTGGCATTGTGCTGATCTCTTACGAATTCCAACTGTTCCTTCTTACACATTCCGACATATAAATAATTTTTGAATTCTTCTGCTGTTTGTTCGCCACTGAAGTAGAACACTTTCTTATGTTGCCTTATAAAATTCTTGGCAAATTGTATCATCAATGTCGTTTTTCCGTGGTTAGTAATTCCACTGAACAAGTTCAGCTTTCCATATTCAATTCCCTTTAGTAAATAATCCAGCTCGTCTATGTCTGTGTATTCCCTTTGCACCTTTATCTCGTTTTCAATATCAGCTGGCTTTAGTAATTCCTCATCATCAAAGTCATCATTTGTAAGCTCGAACATCTTCTTTGTAAATTCCTGATATGTTATGATCTTGTTTTTAAATTCTGACGTAATCAGTTCGATGTTATTGTTTCTCCAAGTTTCTTTCAATTGTTTGTAATATCCGAAGATATTCGTCCACACGACCTCATAATCTATTAGCTCTATAATCAGCTTGACAGCTTTCTCATTCTTTCCGTCTTGGGCAAGTATATTGCTATCTAGCCCCTGGTACTTATAATACATATCCGTCATGTATTTCAATACCCCTGCATACTTGAAATACTTTTCTTCGAACTCGAACTCATCTATTATCTGTGGTCTTAATAATATGCACGCAAATATTTGAAACTCCAAATCCTTCGTATCTTTCATATTAACTGATTCCTTTCATTTTCGCTTCTTCGAAATATTCATCGAACTTTTCTCCTAGTATAGTGCTGGGGCGATAATAAGTCGACATATCTTTTTTATTTTTGTCATTATTCTCTATCCACTGGTCGTACTTTAAATAAACCACATCGAATATATCTTCCTTCGTATATCCCTTGTCCAATACTCCCTGGATCAGCTCTCTATTACTTTCGCTGTTTTTAAAATGGAACTCTACTTTATTTTTCGTGAACGAGTCCTCTTTTATCCCTACTTTGTTAAAGCAAGAGATGATTTCGGAAAAGATTGAAGGTGTGTCGTCGAGTTTGCTCGACAATATATATTCTTTTATTTCTTTGTTATTATATCTTTCTTTAGTAGTGGTCGTTTTTTCTTTTTTTCGCTGGTCGTTTTGCTGGTCGTTTACTTGGTCGTTTTTAAATATACTAACCTGATATTTTGCCCAATTTACAACGGTTATAAGCGAATATCGGCTGGTCGTTTTGATGGTCAGATTGTTGGTCGATTTTAGGTGGTTTAAGCTGGTCCTTATTTCTCGCTCTGTTAATCCCAGAGCTTTTGCAAGCTTCTTCCTACTAGTAACTAACTGTCCCCTCTTTATTGTTATTCCATTCCACTCTTTTTCCTCAAAATTAGCTGTTAATAATAAATGAATGAATAATGCTTTTGTGTTAGCGTCATGATACCATTCCCATTTTGTAAATTTTCTAAAAAATTTAATGTATCCATCATTCATATACTATTATTCTCCCTTCTTGATTGGTTTTAATACAATTTTATCTTCGTAAATTTCCATATAGAATTCTCTGCCGTGTTCCTCGATGAATTGCTTTGGGATGATCACTCTGTTCATTAAAGTGTCAGCATTTTTTTGATAGATTAGTTTTGGTTGTTCCACGTTTATCACCTACCTTTCTACACCAAAAGCATACCATTTTTAAGGATGCCGCGTCAACAAAAAAAAGCAACTTTTTTCAGTTGCTTTACACTAATAATAAGTACATTAATATTGGCAGGTTTATTGATAATGAAACCACTCGATGAAGCTTTTCTTCTTCCGTGTCTGAGGCAATCATTAAAATTATATCGTATGCACAGCATATTATTACAAATATTAATGAATACCATTTTAAAAATACCATGTTTTCTCCTATATTTCGAATGGAACTTCGCCTGCATCTGTTTCTACAATGCTTGCTCCGAATATTTCCTCAGCTGATGCTGATGATTTACGTTCATTGTAATCATCAATGCTCATGTATGTTCCGTCTATTAACTTGACAGTGTCGCTTACTTCGATTTCCCCTATTTTGTCTAGGCTTCTGAATTTGCTTAGTCTAACCTTTACTCCTTTTGTTCCATCTTGTTTTTCGTATTCTTCGTACTGGAATACACCACATACGTTCTTTCCTTTTAACTTTTCCTCGTTCCAATCCCATTTATATCCTGGGTTTGAATTCTCAACACAAGTTATAAATCCTTTGAAGTATGCAATGTTATTGCCTTCGTATGCTAGATATTTTGTTGCATTATTGTCCCATGTTTTTTCTGATCTTGTATCATTGTCATATCTCTTTTGGAAGTATCCTTGATATTCTCCGTTGGCAATATCCACTTGTACTCTGAAGCTTTCTTTTTCAGTCGTTGGATTTTTGTAAATATCTGCCTTTCTTATTATACATTTATATGCTCCGATTGGAAGGGGTTTGAAATCTTCCGTTCCCTTTGCTTCTATTTTTTCCCAGTTTTCAATTACTTTCATTATTTTTCCTCGCTTTCTTGTTTATCTAATTCATAATATTCTCTAACAATTTTATCAAACGCTTTTAAATCGTTTTCCATTGATTCTTCTTCAAACATTCCAAATGGTGTTTTAACACAATCTTGTCCGTTTGTTTTTAATCTGAATATGTATTGTCCATTTTCAAACATTGAACGAATGCAGATCGTAAACATTCCTTGGATATTTACTTTGTCGTCCAATAATTTTCCAATTGTCTTTGGTTTGACATCTCCAAACTCATTTATATCTTCATGCATTATAAGATATACTGTTTTTCCACCTTCAATGTTTTTAATACAGTTTATTAAATTAAAGAAGTTGTTTGCTATTTCGTTGTATTTGTCATATCCTTTTACACTTGATTTGTTCATGAATTCGTTAGTTAATAAATAACCAGCATCATCTATCACGATCGTCTTTTTATTTGTACTTGCAATTGCCTTCAAAATCGTTGCATAATCATCGCATTTTCCTGCCTTGATATCTGACTTAAATGGCAACGGTTTTCCTAGCACATTTACTACTGCCACCTCGTCCCCTTTAAAATTTCGTAAACTTGTCGATTTCCCACTTCCTGATTGTCCAATTAGTAATACTGGAACACTATTCATATTTTTCACTCTCCTATTTTCTAATATTTTTATAACCTCGTTTTTTAGATAAGGTATTTCTATGATTTCGTAGTTCTCTATGTTTTCACTCATGTACACAATGAACATTTCCTCAATTTGTAATTCTGTGTATTTTTCTACCAGATATTTATAAATTGATAATTGTATATAGTAATGATTCAAAGTGTAATCTTTTAAATGTTGCAATGGTGGTTTCATTTCCTTGGCGTATTTCTCGTTTTTATGAATATCGCTGTTTGTTTTGTAGTCTACTAATACCAAGCCACCTGTTAGTTTGTTTATAAATAAATGGTCGATTGCACTCGCTATGTCATATTCTTCGGATCCTATAATGTACTCATCTGCTAGATGTTCTAATCTGTCTTTATAATCTTTTTTGAAGTTATCAGCTTGTTTTTTTATTTTTTCTACTGCTTCAAAGTATTCATAACTTCCATCGAATCTGATTAGTTCCCAATATCTTGCAACCCATTTTGCTTGGGCATATTCATGGCAAGTAGAACCTTTGGCACAACTGAATTTATTTTTATATTCCCATTCATCTAATACTTCTTGAATTGTTTTTCCTTCTTTAAGTGCTACCTTTTCGGCTACTGATTCTGCATCAAATTCATTGCAATATTCTTCAATTAACCGTGTCACAGAATTGCCGATTTTTTGCATTTTATATTCATAGTGATGGTCTTCTTCAAAAAACTTGAAATCTCCGAATGCCTTATCTAGCTCATGTAGATACTGTTCTTTTGTCATCATTTGCTCCTTTCTAATAATATCATTCTAATGTAAGCAGTTAATGACAACCCTTTTTCTTTGGCTTCTTCCTGCAATTCCTCTTTTAGATCTTTGTCAATGTTTAGGAACATTGTTTACCTCCTTTCACTATAAAAATTATAATATAGTTTTTATATATTTGCAATACATTTTTGATATATTTTTGCACAAAAAAACTAGGTTTACACCTAGCTTTTAGATTTCGTATAGGAATGTGCTGAATACCCAGATGTCATGTCCGTTTAATGTTAGCTTTGCTGAGTTGGTTGGTATGTCGATTTCCTTTACTTCGTATATGTTGTCATTCTTTACATAGCTGTATCCACCCACTACGATATCATCCTGTCCGTTGGTATTTCCTCCGATGTCTACTTCTTTCCAGTCGTCTAATGGTATCCAATGGCAGTCTTTTGCTTTTTCGTTATAATATGTGCTGTATGATACACCTGTTAGTTTTGTATTTCCGAACCAGTTCGTGCCTCGTTTAATAATGTCAACTTTGAATATTCCATCGAATTTTACTTTAGATCCAACTTCTAAGATCTGATCTGCTTCTGGTTTAACTGGAACCTGTGATAAATATTTCCAGTTGCCACCCATTCCGTAGATGATATTTGTTCCGTCTACAAAATAGCAATCATCCGTATCTGTTTCGTCTGAAAAACACCAGATTCCATATTTGTTTTGTTGCCAGTTTGTTAAGTTGTATTTATGCTGTGCGATCTCGATATGGCAATGTACTCCTGTTGCCTGCGTTGAACCATTGTGCTGGTCTCCCATGTTTCCCAATTGTTCTCCTTGCTTTACAATTTGTCCTGGCATTGCATCGAATGTATTATCATGGGCAGTTACAAATGTTGCATAATTAATATTTCCATTAGCAAATCTTACTTTTTCAAGAGATTGCCACATTCCTTGTCCGTTAGATCTGTCGCACCATATTAATTTACAATCGCATGGAGCATAATAAGGATACTTGACTCCTGGATAAGCACCTCGAACATCATTTGCCATTGTTCCTCTATGTGTTCCCATATTAGAACCTTGGGTTATGTACATATCCGTGAATGGGCAGAGAAAATCTTGAATCTTATTACGCCTACTCGTCTGACCTTTATACATATTAAGCCTCCTCTTTTACTTCTTCAGTAGCTTCTTCTACTACTGTTTCTTCAGAAACAACTTCTTCTTTTGCTTCTTCTACTACTTTTTCTTCTTCCATCTTAACACCTCCTTCCGTATCTAATAGCTTTATGATAAAATTCATCAATGCGCTAATACCACCTGCTGTAGCACCTAAAAGAGCCGATTTTAGCACTTTTTCATCAAAGTTAGATAAATTGCCCAACGAAAGCATTAAACTTGCTAAGAAGCCTTGTATGAATGTTTTAAAGGCTCTTACCATAATATCACTTTTTATTACTTTCATATTTCCTCCTTTTTTAATATCCTGTTGTCCATCCAGCTGATTGCAAATCTGCCCATTCACTAGATAGTATTGCTTGATCACAATTTGCTTGTGAAAATCCCATCGTAGATAATTTTTTATTTCCAGAAGATTGGTTTGTCAAAGTTTTAAAATATTTTAAAAATTCGTCAACAGCATCATTTGTTAATGTACAATTGCTTAAAAGTGAATATGTTCTGGAAGTATGATTATCATAATTTGTTATTTTTTTTATGTCTAAATTTTCGCATGATATAAATAAAGTTCTTGTGCCTGACCTTATGCTTAAATTATTAATTAAAAGATTTTTGTTGTTACTAAATGAGGAAGAAGAATAAGAGCCAGTAGAAACAAAATTATTTATTTGTAAATCATTAATGGAATCAAACATACTAACAGTAGTTACATAATTGTTCAATTCTACATTATTCAAATATTTTAATGCAGAATAGTAAAACATATAAGAAGCATTACTTAAATTAGAAAAATCAAAATTATCTCCTACTTGAATTAATGGTGTATATTGAAACATATAAGAAGCATCTGTAACGTGGGACATATCAACATCAGGAAAAAAAATCATTTTTCTATCATTTTGAAATTCTTTTTTTCTATCTGTTATTGTATTATCCCAATTATCATAAATGTTTTTTGCATAATTAAAAGATTCTTGAATTGCATCAGGTTCTTCACTGTAACCTATTTGACTCCAATTATAACTACTACCACTTGGCAAATTAGCTATTTCTGTATCAAAATTACTTGCTTGTATTGGTGTATTATCTCCTTTTTTTGTTTTAATTGCACTTGCTACATCAGTTAAAAAATTAATTAATGTGTTTGTTCTTGCCATTAATAACTACCTCCCAATGCCGTTCCTATACTATCATCTACATATTTCTTATTTACTAATTGATTGTCTGTTGTTGGTACTACACTACTCTCTGGTAATGTATCGAATGTCTTTTTTGCTGTTATTGTTTGTGCGTTATTTGTTGTTAATACTTTCAATGTGTAATTAGAACCACTACCACCAAAGTCCAAATAAGTAGAATATAATTTTATATTTGATATTTGTTGACTAATTGTATTGTTTGTTTCATCTATATATACATAGCTTGCATATCCTATTGTTTCTCCAGAATATGTTACATCACTAACTTTTTTAATAATATTTATACATAATGTTTTATTTGTTGCAGTTAGGTTGCTAAATGTATAATATTTTGAGGCAGTGTAATTATTTGCTTTTAAATACAAATTATTTCCATTTTGGTCTACCATTAAATAATAATTTCCAACATCTAAATTTGTCAAGTTGATAGCATTTGCTTGTGAAGTATGGTCACTAAATCTACCAAGATTTTTACTATCTACGTAAGTTTTATTTGCGAAATCATAAGTAGCTGGAATATATCCTATTTCTTCTGTGAAAAATTGAACATCTGTTACTGTTTCACCAGTAATTGCAACATAAATTTGATATTGATAATAAATTAAATAACTTGTGCCTGGTACTACACCATTTTTTGTTGTGCTATAAGTACTTGCATAAGCTGTTATTCCAACATCTTTTGAGGTATCTTCTAAATTAGCAAATTGAACAAGTCCTAAAGCACTAACATCTCCATCTGCTAGTTCTGTGAATATGATGATTGGTTCTTTATTTGCTTTATATTCATCATACCATTGTTGCATTACTGCTTTTTTCTGATTGTATGTTAAGCTATCAGAAAAATAGAATATTTTACTTCCACCACCTGCATTATCTATTGCTGTTTTAATTCCATCTGATGTTACTGGGTTATTGCTATTTGCTGTTGGTACTGTATCAAAAGTCAATGCACCTTGTTTTGCGTTCCATGTTTCTTTTTCTGTACTTGTTACGAATAAATTAGTTTTGTCTGTATCATCTACTAAATCGCTATCTAATTTATTTGTACTAGAGATTGTATCTTGTTTTCCACTTATATCTGGAATATCTGTCGTGTTAGCTTTGGTTTCTAACAATGCGTTGGTTTCTTCTTTTGTATAATAATTTGTCATATCTCCACCTTTACGATACATTTCTTCTTGTACTTGTATTTCTTGTTCCAATACTTCTTCTTCCATTACTCACTCACCTCATTTCCAACGAATGTGACTTCTTCTTTTATAATGAAATCTCCTAGCTCTATTGTCTTTGTGTAATCATCTTCTTTGACTTCTATGTCATACTTATAAGTTCCATAATATAAATTGTTTGTATCTTCTGGACTAAGTGTTATTCTATAATAATAATCTGATGTGTCAAACTCAATTCCGTCATCTAATTTCTTTTGTAGAATATAATCACTTTTATTAGTTGTTTCTTTTACTGTGAAATAAAGTTCTTTTGCTTTATCTGTGATAACACCCTCATCATTTTTTCTTTGAAATTTTAAAATCTTTGTATCTCCTCTTACTATATCTATCATTTCATCATCTCCTATCTATAATAATAATGTGTTATTGTATTACTTAATACACTAGAACCATTTTGATATGCTGTATTTAATGAGGCACTTGTTTGTGAAGCATTTATTCTAGCACCACCACAATTAGAATTTGTATAATAATATCCACCATGAAAACCTCTTGCACTTGTGCCTAATGCTGAATATGGGATAATAATAAGTATTTGATAATCTGTACTGCTATTTAATCTTGGATCACAACAAATTTCATTAAATGTAGTTGGTAAATTAATTGAAGCATTACCAGTTTTATTTCCTAAATATTTCCAACCAGCACTAACTCGTGATGAATTTTGACCATCTTCGTCTGCTATATATAATGTACCATTTACTTTTAAATCATGCTCTCCATAATCAAATGTAGGAATACCTTTTGTTACATATCCGTTATTATTATCTTGTGCTGTTGTCAATTTATCTTCTATATAAATAGTGAACCTACCTTCACTTGTATATACCAAAGCATTAGATAATGTATAATTTGTTATCGTTAATTTATGAGTAGTGTTATTTATTGAATAATTAGAACTTGGTATTGTATTCCAAGCACCATTTCCTAATTTCCATTTTACAACTGGTACATTTGCTGTACTTCCAAACGTCTGTTGATAATATGTTGCTTCTAAATTTAAAACAATGTTTGAACTAGTTGGCGAGTTTCTTTCAAAACTATAATTTAATATTGCAACTGGCTGATAATTTAAAACAGTTTTTGAAGTTTCCGTTTTTGTTCCTGTATTATTACGACTATCTGTTATTGTGAATACAAATTTACCACTGTTTGCTGAACCACTTACTCTTATTTGTGAAAATGTATCAGGTGAAGTTGGGTTTTGATGTGAATAACTTTGTAATACATTTGAGCTTGTTCCTTCTTTAAGATTTAATACTTTTCCTGTTGCATATTTATATGTTGTGAATGGTATTGAAATACTTAATATAGAAGCATTTTTTACTAATGTGTTTGCACTTGAACCTAATAAAGAAACAATTTTACTGTTTGTTTCTGTAAATGTTACTGTTCCAATTGTAGGGTTAGCATTTACTATTCTCATTTTCTTTTGTGAATTTGAAAAATAATATGTTGTACCTGACGTTGTTTTTAATTTAAACAGAACATCCATTTGATTTCCAGTACAAGCTTGTCTTAATGCGTTTCTTTCAGTGCTTGTTAAATTAAAAGTATAACTTCCATTAGAAACATTTACATTTCTATAGTCTGCATAAAACACACTACTATCTGGAGAAGATATTGCTATTTGTACTGTTGCACCACTTATCCCTAAAGTTTTGGTATACGCTACTGTTGGGTTTTCTTCATCTGTAAAATCTGGTGCTGATGTAATCATTGGATATCTGTCTATTTTAGGAAAAACTATATCAACACTTGTACTACCACTTCCTCCAAAAGAAGCAGTCCAACTGGTTGCTACATTTTTAGTTGGTGACGTTCCATCTGAACCATGATTAGCAGTTCTTGATAATTCTTGAATAGTTGTTTCTCCCTTATTCATGGTTGTATAACCATAGTTTTTAGTAGTTCCATCTAATTCTGCTGTAGCACTGCTAAAAGATACATAGTTTTGGCTAGGAATATAATAAGTTGTTTTTAATTGATAAGTTGTAGTGCTATTTTCTTTGCTTTGACTTAAATATTTTGCATAAGTTCTTATTTCTCCATAATCTAATGAAATAGTAGAAATTTGTTGATAGCTTGTCGTTATTAATATTGCCATACTAACCTCCTATATAGAATACGCCTGTTCTTCCTGACGTATATTTTTCTGTTCTATGATACCCAGCTACAAAATATTTCGTTACTGTTAAGTTATTCATTTCTGCTTTTGAAGTATTATCATTTTCATCATATCCAAAAAATGCAAGAGTTGTTCCTCCACTTTTGATTTCAAAGCTATTGTTACTCATAGTTGTTGATATTTTAGAAGTATCTGTCGAAACATTCAAACCATTATCATCTATTGTAACGGAAGTTGTTTTTACTAGGCTAACACCATTATCTAAAGTGTTTTGAATACTTGTTATATTTGCAGTTATATTATTTACTGTCTGTGTAATTGAAGTTCCTAACGCATCTATATCGTTTCCTTGAACATCCACTGTATTTTGCAATGTATTAAGTGTTTGAACTACACTATTTATCTGTTGATTTTGTTTATCAACTATAATATATGCTTGTCTTATTTTGTTATCTGTTTTATCTGATTTTGTATAATCTGTTTCTGTTTCTTCTGGCATATCCGTGTGGACTTGTTCTTCTAGTCCTTGTGTTATATCTACTTCATCATTAAACATAATACATTTATAATAATTGCCATCAACTTTTATGACATAACTATCTAACAAATCATAATAGGTGATTCCTGTACTAGAAAAATCATTCAAATAATATGTGATCCCCTCTAATTTATTATAAATTTCTGGCAAAAATTCATCACGATTATTTGCATTTAAAATTTGATTATCTTTAATTTTGATTTCACAAAGACCATTTTCTAATATACTTTCTTCATTTCTTTCATAAATGTTGTCACTTTCTGCACTTCTACTCAATACCACTGCATTTACTGGTCCATATTTTTCACTAAAATTTACATTTACATCTTTTAGATATTCTTCGTCAATTAAGTCACCATAAGGCACATAGGTTATGTCATCATCTCCAAAATGTAAGATAGGCTTATATAGTATTATTTTACCTGTTTGTGCTGTACTTGAATTGTTACTCATAAATCTTATCAATACTTGTGTTATTCCACTTGTATCATTAGGTATTGTATATGTATTTATTATTCCTGTACTACTTATCATTGTTGGATATGTTGTTGTGCCACCATCTGTTATCGATAATGTTATAGTAGGTGCATTGCTTTCAGTAAAATCAAAATCATCAATACTTAATCTTATTTTTTTACCTGCATTATTTGTAAATACAGCAGTTATATCTATGCTTGCGTATCTATATGTTCCACTTTCGTTTTCTACTGTTAAAATATCATTTTCCCATTTATGTGTTACGTTTGAATGAGAGTCTGTAATGTTATCAAAATTAGCTAAATTTATTTTTTTTGTTGGATCTATTTCTTCTGTTGCATTAATATATCTAATTTCTAGTTTATCTTGATCATTAATACAAATTGTACTTGCTGTTACACAAGCCAATTCATCCAATACATCTCTATAAGTATAATCTAAACTATTTCCTTCGCTATCTAAATACAATTCACTTGTTATTTGTTTATCATAATTGACAAATACATCTGATGAATTTTTAAATGTCAAACCAAGTTTTGTACATATTGCATTAATATAATTTCTTATTGTTATTGGATAACTTACTCCTAGACTTTCATAAGGTTTCATTGCATATAACATTTTATCATAACAAGTTATTTTCCAACTTTTTGTATCTTCTTGCTTTTCTACTTTATACACAACATAGTTTCCATAGTCGACATATTCATAAGAACCACCAACATTTAAACCGAATTGATAATTTACTACTGTTCCTAATGGTATTTCTACATTACTATCAATGTCTAGTTGTTTCATTACTGATTTCAATAAAGAACTTTCATAATGAGGTGTGACAGAGTTAAGTTCTTCTTTACCTAACACTGTCAAACCATAAGTTATCTTGCTATCAATATCACGTCCGAACTCTTTTATCCCTGTTTTATAATTATTTGTTATCGTCTTCATATTAAGACCTCTTTCTGATAGCTATAAACGAACAAGAGAATCCATCATTTTTATGTTTATTATCTATTATGCTTTTATTTGATATTTCATAGTCGCCAGTATATGTTGTCATTGTTACGCTTGTTTTCTTTAATGGATCATAATATGTAACATTTTGCGTCGAGCTGTCCAAAATAGGAACGATTATTTCTAATTCTGTCTTAGTTAATTTTCTAAATTGTAATATAATTTTTGGGAATATTCCTACAAGCGTTCCACTCATAACTCCTGCCAAATTTCTACCTGAGTCTGACGCCCATAATTTGTTATATCCATACTTTGCTTCTGTAATATATTGTCCCATGCTTATTCCGTTTATTATTATTGAATTCTTATTTATAAACATCTAACCACCCCTATCCGTTGTATGCAAAACTGTTTTCGTTTTGCACTTTTTTCAATTCTCTGCTTATTACTCTGCCGTTCATTGTATTTGTTAAATTAACGGTAATCGGCATCATGTTTGCCAATCTTTGTAATGTATCATCTGTAAGAGGTAACACGGCTTCTGCACCTTTCTCTCCTGCTATATATGATCCCATCATAACACCTGCACCTGGATTGTTTACAATTCCTCCACGTGCCAATTTTGGCAAACTAACTGGACTTAATTGTTTAATATTCACACCAGGTATTTTATTTATATAATTAATTGCAGAATTAATATTTCCAATAAACGTATTTATTTTCCATTCTAAAAACATAATAATTCCATTTACTACATTTTTAATTGCTCCACCAATAACATCACCTATTACTGTTCCTATAACACCAAAATTTCTTGTTAGCCAATCTTTTAATTCTTGTATTTTTTCTTTTACTTTATCTCTGATGTTTGTCCAAGCTCCTATAAATTTATCTTTAAATTCGTTTATTTTTTCTTCTCCTTTTTCAATAGCATCAAATAAATCTCCCCAAATAGTATGAATTATACCTTTTATTATACCTTCGATAAAATCTTTAACACCTTTTATTGTCAAAATTGTAAATTTTATCCAATCCCATATATCTGTAAAAAGATTGTTGACTCCATCTTCTATTTCGTCTGTATCTCCTGTTATTATTCCTTTTATTATTTGTGATACGTGTTGAACAAAATTTGAAAGAGTAGTTATAAGTCCCCAAAGTCCATAAACAGTTTCCGCTACTCCAAAAACTGCTAAGTCCCATTCTCCAAATGCTTCTGTCCATTTACTAAATGGCATTTCTTCTATGCTTATTCGCATTTGTTCACCAAAATCAAACCATGATTTTTTAAATTTTTCAAATTTTTCAATCATTTCATCTGTGTTAGATAAATCAAAGCTTGGCATTACGCCTACACTTCCACCATTGTAGTTTCCATTTAATACATTCATTTCATCAAAGCCTGCTAATGTTTTAGACAATGCTTTTGCTTGTTTATTAGCACCTGCTAAGTTTTTATTTGCATTTTCAAAAATATTTTTTCCAGTCCATATTTTTATTATTGCACCAACAAAATATAATAAATTTTTCATTAATCCAACAATTATTCTTACAATAGGTTCCATAGAATAAGCTAATGCATTTCTCATATATTGAATATCTGAAGCTAATTGTTCATCTTGTTGTGCAATTATTGACATTGAACTTTTTATAAAATTAAAAGCTCCACTTATACCAAAAACAGCTAATGCCCAACGTCCTATTTTTTTTCCAATTTTTTGTAATGATGTTCCAATTCCGTCTATTTTTTTTTGAACATTTGATAAATCTATTTTTTTTGCAGTTTCTTCTACTTGTTCTAATAAATCTTCAGTATCATTTAATCCGTTAATAACAATTTTTTGTCCACCAAGTTCTTCAATTCTTTCATTTGCCTTATTTATAAATTCTATATATTTTTGAATTTGTGTCAAATCTTCTTCCGATATTATTTCTAAATCAGCGTATTTATTGATTTCTTTTACACCTTTAAATATTTCTTTTTCTAATGTTTTTATATCAACTTCTGGTTCTATTTCTATATTAGGAACATTTATTTTATCAAATTCTTTTATTTTTTTATAAAATTCTTTAGTATCAACTGTTGTTCCAATTATTACTTTTCCATCTATTTGCATAAAATCATCTCCTTTCTACAAGCCAAGTATTTCATTTAGTGCGTTCATACTTTTTTCTTGTTCTTTTGTCAAATGGTCTTCCTTTTTACGTTTTTTCAAAGCTACTTGTTCTTTGGCTTTTATTATTTCTTGTTTTACCTTTGCATCTTTTATTTGTGAAACATCGTAGTTTCTTAAATTTCGGATTCTATTTAATACGCAACAGTTTCCGATTTCACTATTTGACAATCCATTCATTAAATTCATGAATTTGTGCCAATCCATTTCTGTGGTATCTAGATCTATTTGATAATCACTCATAAAACTTGCCCATATATAATCCATGTCTTGTACAAAATCCATATCTGGTTTTTCGTGATTATCAACTATTTCTTTGCCACACGAAAGATATTTTAATGCCCATTTAAGCAGTTTTTTATAATGATTAGTGTTATCTATCGCACTTGCCCCAAACATCGTACAAATGATGCCTAGAACTCGTTCAAAATCGCCTATTGTGTCGTCCATAGCTATTTCGTTGCATCGGATAGCAGTCCTAAAGTCAACTTTCGCTTCGTAGATAGTATTTTCTATTTGTATCTTTTTAATACAAGCCATTATTCAACCACTTCTATTTGTTCTTCGTTTTTTTCTTCTACTTGCTTATATTTTTCTTTTATTTTATCAGTTATGGTCTTCATGCTTATATCTAAATATGGAGAGATTTGTTTATTAATTATTTCATCTATTTCGCTTAACGTTGTCCACGTAAACTTTCTTCCGTTTAATAATTTTTCAACGCCTCTGGCTCCCAAAAACATATTATATACTTCTATTTCTTTTATAAAGAATTCATTTAACGCTTTGATTTTATCTTCTTCGTTTTTACTTAATAATTTTTTACCCTTGACATCTTCCCTTCTGTCTATTATTAGCATTTGGTTTCTCAAGTGTTCTTTGTTCTTTTTGTCTTTCTCTAATAATTCCTGGTATCTCAAAGGTAGTTCTATATCATCCAATTGAAACTCTAAATATTCCCCTGTATTCTTTCCATCACTTGTTTGTATTGCCAATCTCAATACACTATTATCATTTAACTTTATAACATTGTCTGTCATGTTATAATCTCCTTCCTTTCATTAAAAAAACAAGGCAGGTGATTTCTTTCACCCACCTTTTATAGGTTGTATTATAGACTTGTTGTTGGTGCAAATGTTGGTGTATCACCTGCAAACGTTACCGTTCCTTCTGTTGGATCTCCATCGAAATATAAATCATATGATATTTCTTCTCCAGAATATTCATTTACAACAATTAATCCATCAGTCATTTTAGCAGGATAAGTTGAACCTGTTCCATTCCAACTATCCACTTCCAATATATGTGTAACATAATTCAACTGATCTCTACCAGCATTAATAAATTCGAATACAGGTTCTCCCTTGTATGTCTTTTTAGTAATGCTTGATTGTTTATCATTAGAGGTATGATCACTTCTTGCTGAGTCTTCTACAATATATTTAATTCTGTCAACGTTTGCATTATAAGATATAGAAGCTTCTTCAACTCCCCAACCTTCTAATTTCCATGTTGCAGTGCTTGTTGGTGTCGTATCTAAAAATAACTTGAATTGACTTCTTTTAATTCTTTCTAGATTCTCAAACATTATGGTTTTCCTCCTTCTTTAATTCTTGAAGTTCTCTTTTTATAAGAACTAAATCTTTATATTGGAGAGGTTCTATAAAACCTTGCTCGTTTAATTTTACAATTTGTTCATAAGTCAAACCTTTTAATTCGTCGCCTTTTATAAATTCACCTAAATTACTTGTAAAATCTTTACTCGCAATTATTTTCATAAACTTGGCACCTCTCTTTCATTATTATTTCTATATGTTATTTGTATTTGAATATCGAATTCGGCTTGTTTCCCATCTGCACTGCTCATCGTAGCACAATTCAAGCATTCGATACTTTCTATATTATCTATTTCAGGCAATACGCCTTTGTCATTATTAGTTTTTATAGCATTTTCAAATTGTTCAAAAAATCCAACATTTTTTAAATTTACAATAGTGTCCTGTGAATATGATTTTCGACTTCTAAATGAATAAACATCTCGGTGAATTTCTACACCTATAATCCAGTTAGAAATTTCTACGCTGGTAGGTATTTTATCTAATGAATAATCATCTATATTATTGCTCAACATATTAGCATTGATTTGATAATTTCTGTTTGTAGTAAGAGTATTAATAATTTCAAACAGATAATTTCTCAACTTTGATATTCTTAAATCTTCTACAGCCATTATTTGCCTCCATGGTTTATATAATCTTGTACTTCCCTTACTACATCATGCATTTCTGCACTTACCATTCGCTTGTCCCAATAAGTACCAGTTCCTGGAGTTGTATAATTTTTTACTTGATGTGTTCCATCTTCTCTAACACCATAATATTGATATTTGGCATACGGAACCTCATAAGTTATACTGTCAGGTTGGATATCTACAATAGTTCTTAAATCCCCAGTATCCATTGGAACATATTTATCCATGTGTTTGTAGCAAGTGTTTGTAAAAAATCTTTGTACTCGTCCATTAGGCTCTATTCCTAATCGTGCTTTTATAACACTCGTTGGTTTCATTTTGACAGACATTTATCTGCCTCCTATATGGATATGTTGACTATTACCAAAGTTGTTGTTATTAATGCTTGTTATGTTGTAGATAAGAGATTCTTTTAAATCTTCCTGTGTTTCTATATCGGTTGTTAAAGTGCCTTGAACAAGGATATCTCCAACTGCGAAATCATTTATATTCAAATTATTATTTTCATTATAAGGTATACGCACCTGTACGTCATTTGCGTTGTCATATCCTTTGTTTATTCCAGCACCTTTTCCTCCAAAGAACCACACTTTTTCATAATTATGTCTAGTCCATATTTCCAATTTGGTAATCGGATCGAAGCCTTTGTGATAAACAGTCAAAGCCGAATTAGTAATCATTATTTAACCCCACAATACATAATGTGTTCTCCATTAACTACGACATACAATAAGTAATCTCTTATAATGTCATCGAGTTCTGCTCCCTTTGACTTTATAACTTCACTTACTCTATCAGCTGTTATATAACTAATGGAATAACCATCTGTGCTTTCGCTTGCAACACTGCCATTGTTTGCAACATTGCTCATTGAGATCGCATAACTTTCCAAACTGTTTATTAATTTATATTCACATAATTTTACTTCTTGAGGTATTTCCTCACAATTTTTTAATCTGTTGAATGTTCTTACATCAATTTTTTTTCTAGCTTCAAATTCTAATAGATAAAAAGGCGTTTGACTTAAAGTACCACCTAATTCTCTATATTCATTATAAGTTAGGTATTGACCTTCAAATGTCATATAACGCCTCCTTTATTTTATAGACTTACAGATCCTTCTGGTACTAATGAAGCAAATGGGAAACGAGATGATGTTTCGTTTTCAGCATTTACTGGATTAGGAATTTCCCAACCTAATCTCATAACAACACGTAATGCAACCATGTCGTCTTGAGCTAAGTTATAAAGAATTGAACCGTCTGATGGATCTTGAATAACTGCTTCAGTTAATACTTTATAAGTAATATCCTGACGGATTGAATAAACAGCTTGAGAGAAATCTCCAACTACTAACGTAGCTTTTGTCTTGTCCCAAACACCGTTATCCATGAATTCTCTACGAATGCTTCCGATTTCAGTTGTATTTAATGGTTGACCAGTAGTATCTAGCATCATACGGAATTTTCCTTTTAGTCCTGTTCCTCCTAAAATACCAGATACGTTGTATCCACTTTCTTCAACTTTAACCATTGCATCGTTAATATCAGAATATAATCCATGGCTTGTTTCTTCAACTTCTGCTCCTACTGTTGAAATAGATGGAACAAGTCCAGCTCTCCAGTCAGTTGGTTTGTCTACTCCGAAGAACATAGCATTGTCGATTTTCTTTGCGAATGCTTCTTCGATACGTGGTTTTACTGTAGCCCAAACATCAATTGAGCTGTCGTTTAATAAGTTTTCTTTGATTGGAACGATTACTGCTAATTCAGCAATATTGATATATTTCTTGTCCCAAGCTAACTTTGTAATATTTTTTCTACCGTTGTTTGAAGTTTCATCTACGAAATAAGCAACTGGTAATGAGTCTAATACTCTTAATTTTGTTTTATCAGATGTAGCATTTGGCAAACGCTTGAACATTGATAAAGCTTTAGATTGTCTAATTGTTCCCTCAAAAATTTCGTTAGCTACTTGAGTTTCAATTAGAGCATCTACATCATTTCTTACGATTCCTGTTGATGGCATATTTTTAATCTCCTTTTCTTTTAACTATTATTTACTGCACTACGAAGAATGTCGTTCATTACGTCATTCGTTGTAGTTTCTTTTGCTCCCCCTTTTAATGTAGGTGAGCTTTGCACTTTCTTCACTACAGTTTCCCCAAAATATTGAGGATTCTCTTTTTTGTAATGTTCAAGTGCTGTGGCGAAGTCTGTTTCATCATCTACTTGTGAATTGACTTCGTTTGTAACAAACTTCATAAATTCTTTTTTGACATTACTGTCACTCATTTGCAACTGAGCTTTCAATCCTTTATTTTCGTCTGTTAAAGCTTGTAAATTTTCTAGGGATCTACTGTTGTTTTCAATTGTTCCATTCAACTCATCGACTTGTTGTTTATAGCCGTCTATTTCTTGTTTGTATCCTTCTATTTCTTCTTTGTAATTGGTTACATTCTTTCCATATTCTGCCATTATAGTGTCAATGGTTTCCTGGTCTAATTCTAGCCCTTTTAAAAATTCACGCATATAAATATCTCTCCCTCTCGTTAGTTTTTCGTCCCACGAAGACGTGTGAATTGATATAAAGTTATTTCTAACTCTGCCTAAATTCTAACATAAAAAAAAGCAGGTGTCAAAGACCTACTTTTGTTTTTTAAATTCTTCGAATGACATTTCACTTTCTGGATGTAATTTTAAATACTTTTTATATGCTTTCTTTTCTTTTTGCTCTCTAATATATTTGTTCATTGCACTATTTGGATCTTTCATTGCATCTTCAACGCTGTCATATTTTATTTCATGTTCAGTTCCCTTATGTGGATCATATTCTTTTGTTCCGTCTTTTCTTGTATAAAATCCACCTTTTTGTTTTGTTTCTTTGTTTGATCCATTTTCATATTGTTCTATATCTTGATAAATGTCATCAAATGATTTATAAGTTCCATCAGCATTTTGCTTTTCGTAAGCCATAATACTTGCTTCCCAATCACCGTTAGTCATGTTTTCTCTATCTTTTGCAAATTGCTTTATTTTTTCATCATATTTTTTATGTCTTTCTTCATAGTCTTTTTTCATAGCATCTTTATTAGCTTTGAAAGAACCGTCTTCTTGTTTTTCCCAAACTTCTTCTTTTTTAGTTTTATCTCTTTTTTCTTTTTCTTTTTCAGCATTTATAAAATATTTAGTTCTATAATTGCTATCATCTTTTCTGTAATCATAATTTTTGTTTTTTAAATCTCTAACAATATTTTTATTTTCTTCGCCAGTAAAATCGCCTTGTTTTTCTTTTCTATATTTTTCTCCATACTTATCTTCAAGTTCTTTCCAGTTAGTAACAAGCCTTGTAGTATCATCTATTTTTTCTGGATATTCTTTAGATGATTTATATAATTCATATTCTTTATTGCTTTTTTCTTTTTTTACTTCGCTTGGTTCTAATCTTTTAAGGCTTCCGTCTTTTTGTTTTTCAAGATAATAGTCTGGTTCTCTTTCTTTATATTCTTCTTTTTCTTTTATCCATTTTTCTCTTTCTTTTTCATTTTCTGAAGCCCAGATATGCCAATCTATAGATCTTTCACCAACACCAACATCTGTTCTTTCAGGATCGTATTCAAAAACTTTTACTTTTCTATCTTTCATTCTTTCTTCAAATTCTTCTGGTGTTTCTGTATAAGGACCACTCTTTTTTCTTTTTTTTGTTTCCTCATCTTTAGTTTCTTTTTCATTATATTTATCTTTGTTTATTTCTGTTCTTTTAAATTTTCCACTTTTTTTCATGGCATCAGATACACTTTGCCCTTCTTCAATAAATATTCTTCTTCCTCCAATTGTTCTCCAAACACCATCGTCTTCATCAAATTTTTTCATTTTTATTCCTCACTTTCTTCCTATATTGTACCATATTTTCAATTATTTTTTAGCTTTTTTCTTCTTACTTGACACTTTTGTTGACAATTGTTTTTCTTCTATGATTTCTTTGCTTTCTTCTTTTGCAGGTTCAATTTCTAGGATTTTTACAACTGTTTTTTCATGTGCATTTTTTCCTGTTAGATATTCTGCCATTTCTCTTTCACATTTAAAAGTGTCGCCCACATATAAACATCCATCTTTACTTTTGTTTGTTCCTCTTTTTAATTCAATTAGCTTATTAAAATCTTGTAATGTAAAATTTTCAATCACTTCACACTTAATCATACTTTTTCTCCTTATCACTTCTTTTTGTACTGTCAAACTTCCGTTTCTGTTTGAATTGTATAAGTACAAAATTTTATCTATATAATATTCGCTATGTTCAATATTGCTTAAATCTTCCTGGAATGGAACGTCATAGCTGTATCTCCATCCATCTCTAAATGGAGGCATCATGCTTTTCTTATAAATTGCTTTCCACGGTGCATAATTGCATGGATGATGTACTATTTCTCCAGTATTTATATCCTGCCAATCAAAATATATAACATCCTCATCATGCTCTTTTATTGTTTCTAGCAATGTTTCTATGTAATCTTTTGTTATTAAATCGTCGCTATCTATAATTGCTATGTATTCACCTTTTGCTTTTCCTATTGCCAAATTCATGGCGCGTGTAGCCCCACCATTTTTTTCTAAATGAATAATATTTATGTCTTTCTCATATTTGTCAAGCCTTGTTTCGTTACATCCATCATCTACTAGGAATGTTTCCACTTCGCTGTTTAACTGCTTTATTAACACATCCAGTAATTTAGTTGTAAGATCATATGTCTTGTAATATGGAATAACTATTGATATTTTTTTCATACTTTCTCTCCGTTTATCTTTTTCCATATTAGACTTCCCTCTCTATTCGAGTTATAAAAATATAACAATTTATCCAAGTATGTTATGGAATATTTTCCGTTCATTATTTCTTCTTGAAATAACACATCTTCATGTCCATATTGACATTCTTCAAAAAAACTTGGAATTGTTTCTTTTTTATAAATAGCTTTCCATACTGCATAATTGCTCGGTTTTCTGTGTTCTATGTGTGTCGTCATATCATACCAATTAAAATTTATCACATCTGTATCATATTTTTCTATGGCTTCTAGCAGTGTTTCTACATAGTTATACATAATCATATCATCGCTATCAATAAAAGCAATGTACTTGCCTCTAGCCATGTCTATGCCTTTGTTTCTTGTTTTAGCAACGCCCATGTTTTCCTGGTGGATTATTTTTACATCATTTTCCCACCAATTTAGTCTTTTTTCATCACACCCATCATCAATAACGATCACTTCTACATATTGACTAGCCTGTGTGTAAACTAAAGATTTCAATATTTTTTCTGTCAACTCAAATGTTTTAAAGTACGGAATAATGATGCTTAATTTTACCACTGTCTATCCCCTCCATTTTGCATTTCGATTTTTGTTTTTTCTACTCTGTCTTTTAAAATTTTATCGATTTTTTCGTCTTTCCCCCTTTCACTTAAATAAAGCTGTAGTGTGTCTGCATAATGCCTTATTGTACTAGTCCCCCAGACAACATTTTCCCTGACTGTAGTAACTGATTTATAGTTCTGTTGATTCCAAACATATATAGGTTCCTCAAGATTTTTAAATGTTTCCATGTAGATGCATATTTTACAGTGCTGGTTTTTATCTTCTTTCAATGTCCCCTCATTATAAAGACATTCCTGTCTTGTTGCTAGTCCTTTTCTTATAACTTTTCCACAACTTCCACTCCAACCTCGCATCGCTTCATATTTATCTTTGTATTTTGGTATGTAGCAAATGCTCAACTTATCGTTTTTATAGTTTGCCATCCCAACAAACAAAACATCAGGATAAGTCTGCAATCTATCATTTATCTTTCCCAATGCTTCATTGTCGTATAACCAGTCATCGCTGTCCACATAGTATACGTAGTCCACATCATCGCTCAAATGCAAATAAGCTTCATTTCTAGCTCCACCATTTAATCTCTTTTGTTGTAATCTAACTAATTTAAAGTTTTTTGGTAGTTCTGCCCATTCACTATCTACATTAGATTTATCCAATTCTTTTGCACAATACTTTAAATAAGTTGCCTGTGCTACATCTATTGAATTATCTGTTGAACAATCATCAACGAATATTATTTCATAATTCTTATATGTTTGATTAAATATGCTTGTTAAACATTTCTCTATTGTATGCTCGTAGTTATAGTTCGGAACAATAATCCCTATTTTAAAGTTTTTTTTTCCAATTTATCATAATCTTTATCTGTTATCTTTGCTTTCTTTAGACAATCAATATCAAATTTTGTAAGATTAATATCCACAAACCCACAGTTTTTATAATATATGCAGTGCATATTTTTATCTAATAAATTAAGCAACGGTTCTTTGTCAAATAAGTAAACATATTCATTTCCTTCTTTGATTGCACTTACACTCTCTTTATCAACAGCTATTTTCATAATATCACCTAGTTCATTATAACATACAAAATAAAAGGATGCAAAATGCACCCCTTATTTGACTAACCAGACATTTTCTGCTTCCCTATCTCGGCAGTCAAATGTATCATAAATCACGCCATTTTTTGAGCATACAATATGACCTCGCATTGTAATTAGTAAAGTATTGTTTGGGAACATTCCAGAAATATATCCCACGCTCCCATGTATTCCTTCTAGTCGTTGATATGTCCTGTCTAGATAATTCCTCACGAATTCTCTTTTATCTAGTAATGTCCCTTCGTATTGGGCTATATCACTCAAATAATCGTATACATAATCCCACGATCTATTTGTTGCACATGAAATCGCTCTTATAACACAATCGTCTTCATATCTGTTTAATGCGTTAGCATTATAATACTTGTACATTATCTCATGCTTCTTTGTAATGCTTCATTTAGCATTTGCTTTTGCTGTGGCGTGTCGACTTCCTCATGTAATACCATAATAAAATCCTCTAATGCTTTTATCATGTAATGGAACGACTTGTCTGTTTCCTCGCCTGCTCCATATCTTGAACGTGATTCTTGATATCTTTCATATTCTCCTGACATTCTATCTAGTTCGTCGTCCCCACGATATCTCATATCATATCCACGCCTTCCGTAGCTTCCACCACGCCCATATTCTCCGTAGTTTCCATATTCGCCACGTCCGTAGGTGTCATATCCTGGTCTTCTCCCATAGTTCATATTTTCTACCTCCTTTGCATCTTTGTATATATCGACTAGCTTATATAAATGGTCTAGGTTGCTAGTTGTAATACCTTCGTTTAATATATTTTCTATGCTTTCTTTAGCTTTCTTTTCCAATTTTTCTTGCATCAGTTTCCCTCCTTTCGTTAAGGATTCTTATTATTTCTTCATTCTGCTGAATTATCTTTTTAAGATACTTTTCATCTTGCGTTTGTAATTCTTGCATCAAATCGCTGTTATTATAATCTCTGAATAAAATTTCCAGGCTCAATGCTTGTAATACCAGCGACAAATTGTCTATTGTATTGTTCTTCATGCTACTTTTCTAATAATCAAATTTGCGTCTTTTACTACAGGTATTTCTGTATCAGTGTTAGTAAGAGTTGTTGTTCCAGTAATTGTGGCTGGCAATGATCCTACTGCTATTGTCGTATTAACCCTTGGGCAAATTCTCAATAGTTTTGTAAACGATACATTGATATAGTTTCCTGGTGTCGTAACTTCTGCATCCATTTCTGTTCCTTCTACATCTGTCCCTGTCGCTGTCTTTAATGCTAGAGCTACTAATCCAGCAGTATCACTTGTAACATTTGCGTTGAATGTTATTTCAAATAATCCACCACCTATAATTGTGAAATCGCTACCTCCTGGCATATATTGAAGCCATCCACAACAATTCGCAGTTCTGCCTCTTAAATCGACAGTATCAAAGTTTATATTGTCCGTATTTGAAGTTAATATTTCAGGTGTTATTTGTAATACTTCTATCATTTTATTTCTCCTTTCTAAATAAAAAAGAATAGGGCTTGCCTATTCTTGTAAAATTTGCAAGTTCCTGTTATCAGGCTGTCGTTATCGACTTATGCTTTTAAATAATATTTGTCGAATATCCACTGCATCCACAAACGTTATTTCCGTTGCAGGTGAAGATCGGAATTCTTCCGTATACTGGTGTACTAGGTACTGGGCAGTTGCTTAGACGATTGTATAATGCATCTACTTCAGCTTCTTGTCCTGCTCTTAATGTGGCAGTTTGTTGAATTTGGCTGGCTTGTAAGTCTTTCATTAGGATTTCACGTTGTAAGTCAACGATCTTGTCATTCTTAGCATCAATCTTATCTTGACATAACTGGTCTAAGATGCGTTGAGTTCCTGCTGTTTGACTTGCGATAATATCTCTTACACCTTCGTTTAATGCTTGACGGTCGGCACAGTTTTCACTCAATACCGTGGCTGTTAAGTTTGCCGTTGCTAGACGGTTTTCACAGCAACAATTAGCTAATTGTGAGCTTAAGTTGAACATCTGGTTCATATCTGCCATTTGTCTGTTATTTGCTCCAATTTCGGCACTATAAAAACCATTAGAAATTGCACTTGTTATATCTGAGGTACTATTGCATAGTTGATTAGATAATCCATAGATGCCATCTCTGGTTCCTTCAATTTGGTTGCTTAGGTGTAAAGTGTCGAACCCTGTATTTGTGTTCTGCATGATTTCTTTCTGTCCGTTTGATAGCCATGCATAGCCGTTGTCAAAGCTACTGTTTCCACCACCGAACCAACCGTTTCCGTTTCCGTTATTGCCCCATATTAATGCTAACAAGACGATTAGCCAGATGGCACTGTCGCCACCAAATCCACCGAAGCCACTACCTCCGAATCCACCCATTGCTGGATATACTGGATAAGGATAGAAGCCACCGTTTCCGTTTGTGGTTGCTAGTTCTACTGTTGGTTGTATTCCACTTGAACCGTTCATTTATCTTTCTCCTTTCTTTGTTTTTATATCAAAGGCTATTTAGCCTTGATACCATAGTTATCTAGTTGCTCGTTAGTAATTCCAAATCCATTCGCAAATTCTCTGAATTGTTTCATTTGTTCTGGACTGTACTTACTTACCATTCCGTTTAATATCTCCCTCGGATTACTTTGATTTTTTGCTAGACTTTGAAATTGTTGAAACATCTGAGGGTTCTTCGCTTTCAATTGGCTCTGCAATTGGCTTAGTAATAACATTGTCGGATTCATGCTTTCTCATTCCTCTCTTTAATTCTTCAATTTGGGCTTGTAAGTATTCTATTTTTAGATCCTTGTCATCTTTTGCCACGATTTCGTTTAATTCATAGGTTTTGATTTCTCCCTTTGGATTCTTTATCCACACTACGCTCATGTCTTTGCTGAAGTATGGAGTATCTCCTACTACCATGTCCCTCTGTACTTCTTCCATTGAACTTGCGTATCTTATGACTTCCCTGTTAGTTGGTGCTATTTGAAAGTTCTGTGTGAGGTTCGTTGGTTGTACTGGCTGTTGCAGTTGACTTCTTATTTTTTCTAACTCGTTTATCTGGCTGTTTATCCTGTCGATGTTAGCCTGTGGATTGTAATTAACATATGGATTGTTATACATATTTCCTCCTAAATAAAAAGAGGAGGGCTGACTAATGTGTTTTAAACAAAAGCCTTTTTTGTCCTCCTCTGATTAAATTCTACATTTTTTTCATCTTTAAAATTGGCAAAAAAAAAGCAACTATTCCATGATCATCATCATTCTAAATAGTTGCACCTTGCAGTAATCCTCATATAAATTCTTTATCTTTCTTATTTCGTATCCTACGGTTCTTGGACTTATTCCTATCTCCATGCTTATTTTTACTATGCTATCCTTATTTATCAACATATCAAGTATCTTCTGCTGTTCATCTGTCAGATTCACGTTTTCTGTGAAATCATCATATATTGCTTTTATTTTTAATTTTTCGACCATGTTATCCCTCTTTGTGTCGCTATATTACCTGATAATTATTTTTTGTGAATGCAAAGATATTGCAATGAATTGCACATAATCGCAAAATATCGCAAAATAATGTTTTAAAAAAAATACTTGTTTATTTTGCTGTAAATTTCTTTTTTTCTGTAATTAATTGTACGCATAGAATATCCAGTTTTTATCATGATTTGCTTCAAAGAATCGCCCTGGAGACACAGATCTAGTATTGTTTTCTCCTTTTTGCTTTCTTTCAATATGCCTTTTCTAATAATAAAGTCGTATGTTTCTTGGGGCATATCGAAGTAATAATGTTGTTTCTGCACACTTTTCACCTCTTTTTGGATGCATATTATATCATAAATGCATTACAATGCAAATAAAAAAACGCTTTTCAGCGTTATTTTCTTATATTGTCCTCTAATAATGTCACACGGTTTTCTACCTTGTACATCCTATCAATAAGGTTGTTATGTTCATGCACCTTTTCGTCTAACTCATTGATTCTAAATAACACCAACTCGTTGTTTTTCTTGTTTGATGAAATGGTTGCAATTATAGATGGTATTGCTACGCATAGTCCACTTATTAAAGAAGTTATTACAGCTGTCTGCATTCCAAACCCTCCTTAATACTCTTACTACCTAAATTATAGCATTGTTTTTGTAAAAACACAAATTGCCTTATTTTACCTTTGTTCTTCGGTATCCTGATACCTTGGCTCTTTGTAGCTTTGTTGGTAGTCCACTAATGTTTGATAACTCCCTATATTTCCTTGTAAGCTGTGTGATTCTTTGTTGCGACTCATTTACTAAATCATCCACGCCACTTGCTTTTGCTAATATTTGAACGTCCTTTTGCTTTCTTATCGCACGTTCTATATTTCTCTGGAGTTGCGTTCCTTCATAGTTGGTATAATGTTTGCCTTCGTATTCAAACCCTTCGTTATTGCTATTTATTATCTGTTGCAATTGTTCTTGACTGTATTCTGGCTTGCTAACTCCTAGCACTATGTCGAATGTGTAATGGTAGCAGTTCATCTCGCTTATTGGACGGTAGCCGTTCTTTCCATCGTGATCTAGGTTTACCTTTACGCCTGTGTAATCTGTGGCTTCTTCTCCTGCTTGCAATTTTTCCCATTCACTTAATTTATTTTTACTAGGTTTTACTGTACTAAATTGTCGCCCCTGTGCTAGTTGATGGTCTGGCGCTGGGTTTTCATGCACTGATATCTCCACGCCATCGGCTCCAAATTCTTCGCCGTATATTCTTTGGTTCTCATTGTGAAGCTCTCTCAAACGCCCTTTTAAATGCATTCTAACGGCTGAATCTAATCGCATGGAATATCCTGTGTCTTTATATTCAATTGTTCGTAAACCACTGCCCCCAAGCTCTTTTAGGATCTTTGTCATTGCACTGTCGAACGTTTCTTTTCCTTGCCCTACGTTTAGTAAGGCTTCATCTAAGACTTTATTGTACGTTTCTCTTAATCCGTAGAACTTTTTCTTTCCGTCTAATCCTGTCATTGCATATCCTATCACATTTTTCCTAGTAAAATTGTACATTTCTTTCTGTGCAATTCTTGATAGTGCCATGGTCTGCCTTTGAATTTCTGGATTCTCGTCAAACGGAATAAACGGTTTCTTCCTGTATTTATAAAACTTTTCGTAGAATAGCTGGTCTTTCTTTGCGTAAGTTCTGAATATATCTTCGATGTCCTTGACGTTCATTCCTGTGTACTTTGCCATCTCTTTGACTATTTCTTCATAGTTGCCACCATATTTTAAAATTTGAACTAGTTGCTGTGCCTGTGTCGGTGTTAGTTCTCTTATCTTGCCGACAGAAGCACCTATTTTCATTAAAAAGTAGGTGTTTGCTTCTTCTATTCTTCTTACTAATCTTTCGACTAATAACTCGGCTTGTTCTTCTGTCATAGGATTACCTCCTATTCTTTATCTTCTTTCTCTTTTGGTTCTGGCTTCTTTTCCACTTCTTCTTCTATGTTTCTTTCGTTCTTCGTTCCTAGTAAGTCATCTATGCTTGGATCGTTTTCTGTTATCTTTTGGATTTCTTGTTCTGCTATTTCTGGTGTTTCACCGAATATCTTTTCACGATATTCTGCCTTACTTATTAATCCTGCACTTACCTCACGCATTGCTCTATTGCTTTCTGCCTCTTTGTCTTCTACGATACTATCATCAAATTGTACCACCATATCTTCTGTATCAATGTTATATTTTCCAAATTCGCTTGATGCATAGCAAATTGCTTTTACTAAATCGAAGATAGAACTTTCATATCCTATTTCTAGTTTTTTCTTGCGTCTAAATAGTTTGCTGTTGCTACTTACTACTGCCGTTGCCGTTGATAGGTTCGTTCCATCAAAATGGTAGTGATTTTCGCCAAATCCTGCTTTACTTCCTAGAATGTTTAGGTTCGTGTTTAATGTGTTTATTAATTTATCCGTTCTGTAATCTTCACTGTCGCTTTGGATTAAGTCATCTTTCGATGCTCCTGAAGGCAATTGATAGATTGTAGTATCATTTGGATCAAATGTAAACTTTTGTGTTCCGTCTTCATAGCTCATCATGTCTGCTCTTACAAATGTTCTTCTTCTTCCTTCTTGGATTTCATTCTTTAATGCATCGAATGACAAGTCTACTGCTTTCAAGTTGTCGATTGCGTTTGCGTAATGTGAAATACCGAACGGACTATTATTAAATAAATTGTTTGTTAATAATGGTTTAAAAATTGCAAACCATTGAATATTTGACTTTGTGTCAAAGTCTTTCATTGTTTCCTCAACAGTTGCCTGGCTATTGTCCTCTGTAATCTCGAATAAGTTGTCATTCGTTTCTTTGAATAAATGATTGTAAATATGATAGTTGCCACTCTTTTCATCTATTTTGTGAACTGATAAAACTACATATTTCTGCCCTTTGACATATTCTACGCTTCCGAATGCACATTCTGTAATTCCTTTGTTGCTCCATGACAATGGATAAATCCAATCGATGTCTACTAAGTCTACCCTTGTTTTTGCATTGCTTACATCCAAGTACATTCCGTCTTCGTTTTGAACTAAATCGTAAACACTGACAACGGCTGATTCCGTTCCCAATGCTCCAGATTTCTCGATTGATTGGTTTATCAATGCATATAAATCTAGACCGTTTATAAGTTCTTCAAACTGCTTCTGTGATTGCTCGTCCTTCATTGTGATTTCACATTTCTCACTCCATAAAATGTCAGACCAGTCTTCGCTTATTTCCTTTGCCATGTTCATTGTGAACCTTTTAAGGTTTACTTTTCTGTTTCCGTTATATACATAATAATTATGGAACTCCTTTACATTTCCCTCATACCAACTTTTCCACTGGTCTATGTATGTCTGTATTGCATTTTTAATATCTGGATTGTATCCATATGTTTTAACTAAAAAATCTTCTAATTTCATTCAATCAACTCCCTATTTTTTTATCATTTTCCCTTTGAATATTGTTCTTGAATAATCGCCGTCACTATCATATTCTGCTTCTTTACTAGTTATTTGTATTTGATATTCTTCTGGGAATAATAATTCATATTCGTTTCCTATTTTCCCTGTTTTCTGATTTACGTGTTTTGTTTTATCACCAATGTATAAACATCTTGTTCCTGCTTCTACTTCTACTTCTATTGTAGACGATCTTGCATCGCCGTGATTAAATGAAGTCGCTGACGTGCTTCTGTTGATGCTTGTTGCTATAAATCCTTTGTCATCTACTATCATTCCTACTTCTAAATTCTTTACTGGTATCTGTACTGTTCTATATGTGGTTATTGGCTCGCTCAATGTTCCCTTTATTTCGTTATCAATATTCTTTATTCCCTGCTCCCATCCTGTGTGTGGGAATAATTCTCTATTTTCTGTCATGTATGTCATTATACCTGAATTTGTATGATAGCCACCTTCGTCGCTTGTCCATTGATCTGTTATTTCGTTGCTTTCTTTCAATACAACATCTGGATTGTTTTCTATAAATGCTTGCTCATCATCATCGTACCTTGTATACTTCGGCTCTGTAGCATTTACTCTAATCACAGATTCTCTCATCTTTTCGTTCATATATTCGTTTGATGTTTTATCTTTTTTTACTTTGATAGGAATTATATGACCGTTTTTCCACCTGTATATCACTTCTTCTTCCATTTTTTATCCTCCTTGAATATTCATCATTAGTTTATCGTAAAAAGGAAACATACTATACTCGCTTGCATCCAAGTCATCTATCGGCGTTGTTCCATCGTCCAGCCTTTCATCTTCATGCTTGTCGTCCCATAATGCTTGGCTGTATGCTTCTATTAAATATTTACACTTCTTTAGGATAAATCTTCGTTGTTGCCCAAACAAATGGCAGTCTAGCTCGATTCTGTCTACGATCCTTCCTTTGATACAGTCCTGGACTTTCAAAGGTATTCCATGCTGTTGTAAATATCTGTTTAATCCGTATGTTAGAACCTGTCCCAATGCTCCGTAGTCGCCGTATGCGTGTGTAACCTTGCCGTATGTCTGAACCACCCTTTTGTAAAACTCTGCGAACTTCTCGTACATCTGCTCTGGGCTGTGCAGTCCTGCGAGCTTTTCTTCATCGATTGTCCACACTTGTTTGAAGTATGTCGTTATCCCTGTCGCCTTGAATTCTGTTTCACCTTCCGTTGCACCGTAGTCTATCCCAATTGATATTATCATAAAATTCAAGTTATTGCCAAATTCGTCCACGGCTTCATCTCTGATATAAAGGCTTGGGTTGTCTGCAAATTGCCTGTAAATGATACCCTCGGCATTCTTCCATTGCCCTAGGATTAATCTGTCATAGTACACCGTTCCTGCATATTCTTTGCATAAATTGTCGACAAATTCTTTGCTTAGAAATGGGTTGTCGAAGATCGTATAATGCTGAACGTAAACGTCCAGGTTGTCTTCCTGGACTCTGTCTAGAAAATCTTTTTTCAACCAGTGACTCTGGTTTTCTGGGTTTAACGCTCCGTCGAAACATGAATAATCTTTGTCCAAGGATCCTTGTATCATTACGAAGACTTCTTGGTTCCACTTGGCTACCTCGTCGCCGTACGCATATTTTATTGACGTTCCTTGGATCTTGCTTACTTGGTTTACTTTCTCACAGCCTAGGCAGTAGACTTGCTCGTCGAATATCCTTGCTGTGTTATCGTTGCTTATCGTTCCTACTAGGTTCTTGCCATATATCTGTCGTAAAGGTTGCAACACATTTCTTTCTATCGTTCCTTTTGAAACTCCAAAGATACAATATAATCCGTCGAGTCCTTTTCTTTCTATGATTCGTTTCGGTATCATGTATAAGTTGTCCAGGTATGTTTTTCCACAACGTCTGGCTCCGACCTTGATGTTGTATCTGTGCTTTGCATTTCTTATAAATTCTTTCTGTTTGTCGCTTAGTATCATTTCTCTGCCTCTGTTTCTATCTTGGCAAGTAATTCTTCGACCTTTGTAAGCTCATATTGTGTTCTGTCTTCCTGGGCTTGTCTTAATTCTCCAAGCGTTTCTAGTATTGTCCGATAGTTCTGTGCGTTGCCGTTTATCGCTCCTTTTAATAATCCCAATGTCGCAAGCTCACGATATGTTTTGCCCTGGTTGTTCGTTTCGCTTAGTAACATTTCGAGGGTGGCTTTCATAGTGGCTTTTTCACGCCTTGCTTTGCCACTAGCTATTCCACCTTGTCTAGCGATTTTTGTTTGTTCTTCGGTAGTTCGGCTGTCAAACCCTTTATCATACACAAGATTTTGAATGTTAGCCACTATCTCACCTCCTTATACACTAAAAGGGATTAAAATAATCCCCACTCTGCAAATTTTTCAAATCCACCAACGGATTCGATGTATTTTCTTGCTATTTCTACTATTTCACTGTATGGCTTTCCGTTGATGTTGTCGTCGCCAATTGCACAGCATAGTTCTACTGGCTCGCCTGTTTCTTGAGCTTTTAAAAATGCATAAATGTTTACGCTCACGTCGGCTTTTGATAAGTCCTTGCCGTGTAAACCTCCACCTGTTACGCTTTGAGCCATGTCGCTACCTAGCTTCCTGTTGGTTGCTCCTGTGTCCACGTCCGTGCCACCTGTCCAGTCGCCAAGTGGATTCACTGCTACTGTTGGTCTGAATTGCAACGCAAAATGCGTTAATTCTTCGCTGTCGGCATTTGATTGGCAGATAATTAGTTCGTCGTCTGTTAGAATGTATTTTCCGTCTGTTGGATATTTGCTGTAGATTTCTCTAGCTATTCTTGAGATTTCCTTTTCATTCTGTGTTAATGGTACACCTTTGAATATTCCATTATCTCCACATCTTACTTCTTTTGCTTGGTTTTCTGCAAGATGTTTGTCTTGTGGTACTAATATTAATTCAACATCTATGTTTTCACCAGCTATTCTTTTTACTATCTCTTTAACTGGCGTTTCAGTTATTTCTACACTACTTTCTACTATAATTGTTGCTATTCCATGTCCTATTAACACTTCTACTGCTATTTTAGGATTTTCTTGTTTTGTGTAGGCTAAATCTACTATTGCTCCTGCAATTCTGTCGGCCACCTTATCTGGATGACTTGGATTTACTTTTTCTATCATATTTAATCTCCTTTAATATCGTTTATAGTTAATAAACATTTTATTTCATTGTTATCATCTATACCAACATTGTATAAACAATAACCACCAACCATATCACCACCCATTGTTTCAACAAGTTTCTTACAAGCTCTGTAAGTTCCACCTGTTGCATATACATCATCTATAAAATAACATTTTTTGCCTTTTATATCCACTATAGGAATATCTATCTTTGCTTTAGAGTATTCTGTGTCGTATTCTTCTGTAGCACCAACAAAGTCTTCTGGTATCTTTCCATGTTTTCTAATAGGAATAGAATTTATCCCTAATTTGCTCGCTACTAAAGTTCCTAATAAAAAGCCTCTACTTTCTGGCATGATAATACATTCTGCGTCTTTTATTTCCGTTGCTATTTTCTTTGCTATTTTATTCATCAATTCATGGTTAGTAAATGTAGGCATAAAGTCAATAAATACAACTCCTTTTTCTGGGAAGTCTTTTTTTACATTATATTTTATCATTGGTTATCTCCTCATATTCTTTTAAAGATAAATTGTCGCTTACTATTTTAATGCTTTTAACATTTTTAAAACCTAAAGCCATAATATAAGCTAGTTCCATGTCGAATACTACTGGTTTCTTTATATCCGTACTTAATACAAAATCATTAGAAGTATAACATTGTACTGTACTTTCTTTGTCTAAAATAAACTCTTTTTCTGAATATATTGCGTTTGGGTGGTATAGTCTGCTTTCTCCTACTACTACTTCTGTGCCTACTGGAAGTATATTGCTTCCTACATAGCCGAAATTAGTTATTTTTAGCCATTTTGGAAGCCATTTTAGTTTCCTTATGACATTTATACCACCTATACCTGTTTTTATTACTACACTATGTTTAAATCGTTTTTTAGCCAATTTGTATTCTTGGTCTGTTGCTACTACTATCAATTTATCTTCACTGCCTTTTGTCCTGTAAAGTTTTCCCATCTTTGTATTATTACATCTACATAGTGTGGATCATATTCCATCATATATCCTATTCTTCCATTTTGCTCGCATGCCATTATAGTTGTTCCTGAGCCACCGAATAAGTCTAATACTATGTCTCCTTTTTTAGAACTATTTTTTATTTGGTAATCAAAAAGTTCAATTGGTTTCATTGTTGGATGTAATTCTGACTTACTTGGTTTTTTAAAATCTAAAACTGTTGTTTGACTTCTATTATTATACCAATTATGGCTTGCCCCATCTTTCCAACCATATAAACATGGTTCATGTTTCCATTGATAATCTTGCCTTCCAAATGCAAAAACGCTTTTATTCCATATTAAGTTTTGCCTAATTGTCATTCCACTTTTTTTTGCAGCCAATCTAAAATTTAAAGCTTGAGTGTCTGCATACCATATATAAAAAACTGCTCCGTTTTTCATCACGTTTAATGCATTTTTAAAAACATTAGTTAAAAACTCAATAAATTCTTCTTCGTTTTCCCAACAATCATTTTCAATAACAAGCCCATCTGTTCTTCTGTGTAATTGTTTTGCTTCAGATGGACGTATTTTGTGTCCTTTTTCTTGACCTAAAGAAACATTATATGGGGGATCAGTAATTAATAAATCAATTTTTTGCTCTCCAACTAATTTATTAACATCTTCTTCTTTTGTACTATCTCCACACATTAATCTATGATTTCCTAATTGGTATATATCACCTAATTTTGCTTTTGGTTCTTCAGGAACTTCTGGAACTTCATCTTCTATTATTTCAGTTTCTTCTTCAACATCAAAATCTAAATCAAATCCAAAATCACTCATGTCAATAGTATCAAAGTTCATTAACTCATCATTTAATATATCTAAATCAAAATCACTATTCATAGTTAATTTATTATGTGCTAATGTGTATGCTTTTCTTTCTTCATCTGTTAAATGATCAAGGCGAATTATTGGTATTTCCGTCATGCCTAGCTCTTTGCAAGCTATAAGGCGTCCGTGTCCTTCGACTATTTCGTCTTTCCAGATTCCAATTGGATCATCCATTCCAAATTGTTCTATTGACCTTTTTATTTGTTCTATTTGTTCTTTTGGATGTAATTTAGCATTATTCTTGTATGGTTTAATGCTTTCTATGTCTACGTATTCAATTTTTAATTGTTCCATAAATTCTCCTAACTTTTCCATTCAAAAAAATTATAACATTAAAGTAATAATATGTCTATTTCGATCTAAAAACAGAATAAATAACCTTGTTTATGTCGTCGTTGCCGTTGAGACAATTCCATATTCTGTCTTTCTGCCACTCTAAAATTGAGAGAGAATAAATTTGAGAACGTGCGTGGCGAATAAAGTCGTTGCGTTCTTTTAGCTCCCATAAAGAAAAAGACGCTAATATCTCCTCATATTGAGATTTTAACGCCTGCAAATGAACAATGGTTTCTTTGTAATTCCAAGAATAATCGATGAATAGATTCATATGGCACCCCTACCTTTATCGATATAAATGTAACATACTTGCAAAAAAAACGCAAATAAAATGCAAAAAAAGAACAGAAACGAGGTGAAGATTGTTCTGTTCCAAATAAAAGGGGTAATAAAGTGTCACATAATACACTGGCATTCTTGCGAACACCATTAGGATAGATATTAGTTATATGACGTGCGACAACTAAAAAACACGAGATATAAGAGAAATGCTAGCTAAGGAACAAATATCTACCCTAATGCTATCCACAATATATGAATAGCACGCCCAAATGTATCTCTGGTGCTTTTATAAGCACCATAGAACAGATAACTACTCCATTATGGAAGCCAGTACTTGAATATCGTCATATTCGACAAAGCATTCTAATTATCTATTCTATGCTACTTACAAACGGAAACCCCTATGTAAGTATTCTTCTTTGATTAAGATCTTGTTTTTGGAAGTTCTGTCGAACTCATGTTTCTTTTCAAATTGTCGAAGGAGGTACTCGACAATTTCTCTTTGCTCCGTGGTCGGTTCTTTTCGCTGGTTGTTTATGAACTTGAATATTTCGTTTATTGCGATGTAAGTATTAATTTCACGGCTTTCTATTATGTGTAAGTAATTGTGGGCTGTGGGCATTAGAATTGCCCCATTCCAGAATGTTTCTTCGCCCCCATCACATCTTTTTAGTATATGGTGATATGTAAGCTGTGATTTCCTCACGATTCGATAGTTCATCCAGTCGAGATTACTAAACGGAACATAAATTTTCAACATTTCCCTTGTAATATTCTTCAACCGAACCACCGTAAATAAATTATAGCACGGATGGATTATTTTGGCAAGTTCAATAATTTTATGATGTAACTTCCCATTTCCTTTCTTGGAACAATAACGAATCTGATTCCGTATCGTTGCTTTATGGTCTGCATAATTTTAAGTAAAGTTTCGCCCTTGACCTTTGTGTGTGGCGAACTCCAGCTTTTAATATCTTCTAGCGTTTTGATTTTTGATTCGCTAACAAGAAAAATGAAGTTTTTTACTCCATCATCTTTTGCACGGCTTATTTCTCGCTTTATTCTTTCATGCTCCGTGGTAGTGCATAAATTGTGGGATAGCTCTAGCAGGCTGTCTTTCCGATCTATGACCGTGGTGTTATCTTTGTAGATTTGATAGTCGCCGTAGTCTAACTTGCTTACAATGTAATCTTGTCCGACTTTATCAAAATGTTCCAGGATTTTTTTGTGTCCTTTTTCTCTGGTATCGACTAATATTATGCTCATATTTTAACAGATATCTCCTTATTGCCTATTTTTATCCCCCATTTAGCGACTTTTTATCTTTCTAGTATAATTATACTATTTTTGTGTTTTTGAAGCTGTATGACCCTTTAAAATGATTTTTAAAGGCATATTTAGTTATCTCTGCCAGAAATAATACAGCAAGTTAAGAAAACACCAATTATTACACCTAAGCAAAATTCGATCATTACCAATCTACTTCCTTTCCTGTTCCTATGTTTTCAATAATAGAACGCAAACGTTCAATTTCTTCTTGTAATTCTTCTATTTTGTTTTTTGCTTGTTCTAGTTGTTCGGTTCTTTCTTCTAACAAATCAAGTGCATATTCATTCATAATTTTTTCTCCTTTACTTGTATTATCCTTACCCCCTGGATATTGTTTTTATATTCCTTGCCGAGTTGTATAAGTAATTCTCTGACTGCTTTTAGATCCTCGGCTGTGTACTTTTTGTATTCTAATTCATTGAATAGTCTGATTAAAACATCAAACATTATTCTTTTTCTCCTTTATCTAGTATTTGTAATATTTGTATTCTATAGTATTCTGTTCCTTTTCCCAAATTTGTCTTGCTTATATATTCTCTAACTTCTTTTATGATATTATTTAGTCTTTCTATTTCTTTATTTGCCATTCCTAATTCTGCTAATAATTGATTAGTCATTACTTATCATCTCCTACCTTTTCTACTAAATCTGCTTTTATTAGGTCATATATAATATTCCAAGTTTCTCTTACTTGTAAAATATTATAATCAGTAGTTCTTGTTCTTATTATTTTATTTTCTTTATTAAGTTGAATTATTACACTATAATTATCACTTTGAATGTAATAATCATCAAAACCTTTTTTAAACCCATATTTTTCTAATTCTTTTAAATCTACATTATCTTTTATCTTTAACATTACTTATCTTCTCCTTTTAATATTTCTAATAATTCTTTAACATTTTTAGAAGTAAGATTTCCTATTGTATATTCACTTCTTCCTAAATTAATTCTATTATCTTCTTCCATATATGCCATTGTAAACTTATAGGTTTTTGTTCCTATAAAATCAAATGCTTTATCTATTCTTTCTTGTTGATTTTTAATAATCTCAGTTAATTCTTTTATAGTTTTTTCTAGTTGTATTTCATATCTTTCTTTATCACTCATTTTTTATTCTTTCTAACTGCCTTTTCACTTTACTTTTCATTATACTTTCTATTTCTTCGTCAGAAATATTATAAAAATATTGGAATTGTTTAAGCATTACAAAGTTGTCAGCTATTTCCTGTGAAACATTATATTTTCTGTCAATTAAATCCTCAAGCAAATTGTCTTCCATTTCTTTTTGAGTTATTGCTTCGTCAAGTTCATATATTTCTTCGTGCCAATGTTTCATTTGATTCGCAAGCCCATAATTTCTAATTATTTTTAATAAATCATTTTTCATATTTTTCCCTCTTGATGATATACCAACCATCGCCCACTCTTATTTTTTTGCAATATTTTAAATTATGACATATATATTCCCTGGTGTATCCACAGTAATCTGCAAAGTCATCTGTTGTATTAAATTTTTCAATAAAATTCATATCCATATCGTATAAATAAACTGGTTTCTTTTTCTTTTCCCATTTACTAATCATAAACAATCGTTACCTTTCTTTTTTGGATCTTGCTTATTAAAATTCTCATCCAATAACGCAAGAGCTTTTTTTTATAAACATAAATTTTTGTATAAACTATGTTTTTTTTAAAATCTTGTACTACCACGATATACATTACCCTCACCTACACTTTTTTTGTTCAAAAGTGTCCTATCTTTGTTCTTGGATAAAGTATCTATTAAAAATGCAATCCTGTCAATGTCGTAATCGGTAGTATTAAATTTGTATTCTTGCTTTTCATATTTGTTTTTTTCTTTTTGGCTTAATGCATATCGCAAATAATCAATTATGTCTTTTTGTTCTAGCGGTTCTAATTCTATTCTTATCATTGGCTTCTTTTTCCTTTTCCAAAAGTTTCTTTTTTTCACAACATTCTTTGTACGTCCCTTTGTATACTCTTTGATAATTGTGTCCGTATAAACTGTGACATTCATAAATGACAAGGTGTGTTTTATCATCTTCTGGTTCTCTGCTTTTCACTACGTTGTATTTTTCTTTTAGCTTTATAACATTCAAGGCTTTCATTTTCTCTCCTTTAGCAAATTTTCTATTTCCTCCCGAATCTCCCTGATTGTTTTAATTACATTCTCGTAGTATTCTCTTTCTTCTTTTGACATTAGTGTAATACCTCTTTTAGCTCATTTAGATACTGTATGATGTTTTTGATTACTTCTGCACCATCATCTTCTTTTTGATCGAAGTAATACACTTCGCTTTCAAGCATTTTTATAAACGTTTTGTAATACTCTAAGTTCTCCTCTAAATTTTGCATATAAGTCATATCCACTTGGATATATTCTGGTTGATTAAAATCTTCGCCATAATCTCTTTCCATCTTTCTTACCTCGTTTCTTATTTCATTTCGCTTTGGTTTACTAAAACCATATCGCCATTTTCAATCTTTTCCATTCTGTTTGCTCCGAACATTAATATCGCCATGAAAATAGCTATAAAGATTACAACCCCCATCATTTCTTTTGCTTTCATTCTTATCACCTCTTTCGTGATACTATTATAGCATATTTTTAATTGAAAATGTTTTTTTTATCAACTTTTTTTGTCAATCTTGTCAAGTTGTCAATCGTAGCTGTTTGTCTTTCTTTTTCTTTCTCTTATCTCCATGTATCGTTTGCATTCTTCTTGGCTTATTCTTCTGGCTTCGTAGTAATTCTTTATTTCTTTGTTGTATTTTAAACCAACCATTTTGCATCCGTTTCCTTTTGTCTTTAAAACCTCAATCGCACAGTCGCATTCTTCTATGTTGTAGTTGTTATTTAATAGCCCAGTTTCCACTTCTTTGTAATCTGTTTCGTTCAACAGATCCGTTCTCATGATTGTGCAGATGTTAGCCGACTTGTTTGCGATGTTCTGTGTTCCTGCGATATCAAATATCGTCAGTCTTGATTTCATGAACTGTGTCTTTCTCGGATGTGCTACGAGGC
>Ga0310690_10001567_pt1 | contig 40131 bp, 39 predicted proteins | sample AusTroGonzalo_MG_2_FD_207661 | JGI IMG/M metagenome (GOLD analysis project Ga0310690, IMG submission 207661) | Bovine rumen microbial communities from tropical cattle in Woodstock, Queensland, Australia - Gonzalo_04 (v2) (version 2) | ecosystem: Host-associated > Mammals > Digestive system >... | reverse complement strand
GCTGGGAATTGCCTGGCCAGCAGCATAAATGGAGAACAATTTAATATTACAAACCGTAATGATGGTCATTCATATTACCATCATTATACTTCAGGTATAATTGCGCATTTACATCTTGACAAAAGCGTTCTTCTGTGTAACAATAAATGCGCAACGGTTATATACACCGTCTGCGCATTACTTTTTTGTCAAAGGAGGGTGGTTGAGTGGCGAGAAACAAGATCACGTACACTGCGCGGAAGCTGATCGAAGAAGGTATGCGGCGCGGCGACAGGGTCCGGGATATCGCGTACGTACTGAACCTAAGCCAGACAGCGGTTTACGACGAACTGCGGCGCGGCCTGGATGAGAACGGAGACTACAGCGCAGATCTGGGAGAAGAAACCTACGCGGCCAATATCCGCCGCAGGGGCAACAGGACTAAACGAGTCAGAGCGGAAGCCGGCTGAAGATCCGGAGAGGAGGAACGAAATGTACACAGGGCGGGAATGCTTCCTGTGCGGGAAGAACGGATGCGGGGATCCGCTGGACAAACACCATATCTTCAACGGCGCATACCGCGACAAGAGCGAACGCTACGGCCTGACCGTGTACCTGTGCCATGACAGCTGCCATGAGAACGGACTGCGGAGCGCACACCGGAACGCGGAGATCCGGCTGCAGCTGCAGCGCTACGGCCAGACGAAGGCCATGATGGAGAACGACTGGAGCACGAAGGACTTCATCCGGGAGTTCGGGAAGAACTACCTGGCGGGAGTGGAAGAGATCGACGTGAGCATCCGGAAATACCGCATCGAGCGGAACGGCGACCAGGTTTCAGCAGAAGTGGAAGAGTGCAGCTTCACGCTGACAGACGACGAGCTGCCGTATTAAGGAAAGGAGAACAGACATGATACCGACAACACCGAAGGAAGCGTACGAGGACGCCATCGACTACGTACAGAGGCTGGCCGTGATCTGGGAGCGGCACTACCAGGGCGAGCGCCTGAAGGGCATGACGTCGGCGGCGAAGATGATCATCGCGGGTCTGGAGGAAAAGGAGATGCAGCTTCAGGCCATGGCGCTGGCGGCTGAGATCGCGCCGGAAGAGTACGCCGGGGAGGACAATGGACTGCCATGGGACGAGGACAACTTCCGGGAGATGGCATAAAAAAACCGCATACCGGTGTGGAGACCGGCATGCGGGAAAATGCGGCGGGGTACGCCGACACTTTATGACAAGGAGATTATAACACATGTACGAACTGACTGCAAGAGATTTCCCGATTTACACAGGGGTGCAGCCGCGGGATTACAGCGGATACCGGAACAACCTGTACGGAAGGAAGGCAAAGACCATGAAGGCAGAGCGGATCATCGAAGTGGGACCGGAGCAGGAGATGCCGAGGAAGATGCGGCAGGAGGACCGGCGGGTGAAGCTGAAGCGCAAGTACGGCCTGAGCCTGATGCTGGCGATGGCGCTGGGATTCTGGAGCATGCTGCTGTGCATCGTGACCGGGGCCATTGTGCACAGCAGGACGGAGAAGCAGGTGCGCGCGGAGATGACCGCACAGCACGAGCAGGCGCTGGCGGACTATGAGGAGGCGCAGCGGCTGGAGCGGTCGAAACAGTACTTCCTGAGCGGCGAGGCAAGCCGTGAGGCGGCGATCAACCAGGAGACCGACGCGGTGGCCGCCGTGATCTCCAAGCTCAGCACGGACGCGCAGAAGGCCACGGAAGCGGCGTGCATGCTGGCACGCGTCATGAACCCGGCCTACCCGAACAGCTTCGAGGAAGTGGCAGCGCAGCCGCAGCAGTGGATGTTCTACGACGGCAGCAACAAGACGTTCTCGAATCACGACCGGGAGATCGCCGAGAGCATCGTGCGGCCGTACATGGAAAGCGGGATCGTCCCGAACGGACTGACACAGGAGATGGTGTACGGATCCTGGAGCACGAACGACTTCGTCCTGCGGGACAGCTACCAGACCACGACAACCATGCACACGTGGAGGTACCAGGGATGAACGCATACAGGGACGCGGCAATCGAGAAGATCGACAAGGACTACGCACACGGGATCACCGGCGCGAAGGAGGGCGCCATGAAAAAGGCCGTGCGGGACACGCTGGCGGAATTCTGCCGGCAGGACGAGGAGTTCGCGCAGGCCGTGGTGCAGGGCGGATCCTTCCATGAGTGTATGAAGGCCGTGGCGAACGGCGTGGGCAGCAGCATCAGCGACATGGAGGCGTACCGGAAGGCGGTGCAGTTCTACTTCCCGGGAGCGGAGATCCGGATGGAGATGACAATCGACCTGGAGGGCGCGGTGCGGAAGGACGGCTACGAGCCGAAGCACGCGGCGCCGGGGAGGCCGGAGGGCATCGTGCTGGACTTCACGAAGTTCCTGTAAGGAGGCCGGGAGATGAACCCAACATGCAACCTCCCGGCGGAGAAACGGCAGGACGCGCTCAGGCAGTTCGAGAGCAGCTGCCTGGACCCGGAGGAGGAGCGGACTGTGCGGGAGCTGTTCCCGCAGTACCTGTTCTTCCGGAACGAGTACGAGGACGACGGCTGGACCGTGAGCGACCGGGCCGTGCGGCTCTGCACCGTGAGCTGCTGCGGCGAGACCTTCGAGGGCGTGCGGGCAAACTACAGACGGGGCAGGATCCACAACGAGGACGTGACCTGCCCGTACTGCGGGCAGCAGCTGACCGGGAAGGCCGTGCACAAATTCGGCTACGACATGAAGAGCCTGGAGAGCTGGGTGAAGGTGGCGGTGGCACGGCCGGGCAAGGACGGGGCGCTGCTCGTCGAGGCCGGGAACGCCCGGCGGAGATTCAACTGGGACAACCTGTACGGGAGCATCGACTGGTTCCCGACGAAGCGCTACTACTTCTCAAAGGACGGAGCGGCCGAGTGGGCGGACGTGGTACCCAGGTGGATGTACAGCCCATTCGACAACCCGGATACGATCTGGACCCAGACCAAGACGGTCGGGGATCCGTTCCCGCCGAACATCATGGGCTACTGCGACTACTACGGGGACTACCAGATCGTGGGCCTGAGCGAGGCGCTGCCGCGGACGGACCTGCGGTACTGCCAGATCCTGGAGTTCTACCGGCAGATGTGCGCGGCGGACCTGGACGGGGAACAGAACCGGTACATGGTGAAGTACCTGGGCTGGTACTGCCACCACCCGCAGATCGAGATGGCGGTGAAGCTCGGCATGGTCGGGGCGGTGCTCGACCTTATCAAGGACGGACGGAAGAACCGAAAGCTCCTGAACTGGAACGCGACGGACGCGGCGGGCTTCCTGCGGATGTCGAAGGCGGACGCGAAGACCTTCCTGCGGGAGGAGCTGGACTTCACAGACCTGATGGACATCCGGCTCTCGAGGCTGCCGGTGAACCGGTACCTCAAGCTGCTGGAGCAGGCGGGCGGCCGGCAGGAGATGAACGAGCTGATGAAATGCGTGGAGCTCGCGGGCTGCACGCCGGAGCAGGGCATCCGGTACATCCGGAGCATGCAGCCGGAGTGCGCGCGGTACGCCGTGCCGGGGATGCAGATCATCGGGACCTGGAAAGACTACCTGAACATGGCGGAGGAACTGGGCTACGACCTGCGGGAGCAGACCGTGGCGATGCCGAGAAATCTGCAGGAATGGCACGACGCAGCGGCGGAGACCGTGAAGTTCCACAAGAACGAGGCCGAGGCGATGAAGTACCGGAAGCGCAGGAGGCAGCTGGAGAAGAAGTTCGCCTTCCGCATGAGCGGGCTGTGCGTGCTGGTGCCGGCGGGAAGCGAGGAGATCGTGCAGGAGGGGCAGACCCTGAAGCACTGCGTGGGCGGATACGCGCCGCGGCACATCAAGGGCACGACGACCATCCTGTTCCTGAGGAAGACACGGAAGCCGGGCAGGAGCTTCCTCACCATGGAGGTGGAGGAGAAGAACGGACGCACGGTGATCCGGCAGATCCACGGCTATATGAACGAGCGGTACAAGGACGCGGCGGACCCGCGGGAAAAATACGCGTGGTTCCTGGGGCCGTGGCTTGACTGGGTAAACAGCGGCAGCGAACGGGACCGGGACGGGAACCCGGTGCTGCCCGAGAGTGAAACAATCACAGAGGTGAAGAGCGCATGAACGAACTGACAGAGAAACGGACGCCGGAGCTGATCGGCGCGGAGATCCGCATGTACGTGGACGCCGGGCGGAGGCTTTCCCTATTGTGCGGCATTGAGATCGGCAGAAGACTTGCGGAAGCCAAGGAGATGCTGGAGCACGGGGAGTGGCTGCCGTGGCTGGAGAAGGAGACGGAGTTCTCCGACCGGTCGGCGGCCAGATACATGAAGCTGTTCGAGGAATACGGAGCCTCGCAGCAGGGGCTGTTCGGGCCGGAAACAAATTCGCCAACGTTGTCGAATTTGCCGATTTCCAAGGCTTTAGCCCTACTTTCGATCCCGGAAAGTGAGCGAGTTGAATTTGCAGAACAGGTGGACGCGGAGCACATCAGTGTGCGGGAACTGCAGCAGGCCATTGACGAGAAGAAGGCTGCGGAGGCCAGAGCACTGGCAGCGCTGCAGGAGACGGATACCGTGCGACGTGAGCGGGATGCACTGTCGCTCGCGCTGAAGCACGAGAAGGACATGGTCAGGGAACTGCAAGCGCGGCCGGTGGAAGTGGCGGTCGAGAAGGACGAGGAGGCCGTCGCAGCGGCGGCGAAGGAGGCAAGGGAGAAGGCAGAGGCCGAGGCGGCGAAGAAGATATCCTACATGGAGGCCGAGCTGGAGGAAGCAAAGAAGAAACTGAAGGCCGCGGACGCAGGGGTGGAAGCCTTCGGGATCCGGTTCAACACGCTGCAGAACGACTTTGCCATGATGATGGAGGAATACCGGAAGATCCGGGAGCGGAGCCCGGAGACCGGGACGAAGCTGAAAGAAGCGGTCCGGGAGCTGCTGGAATACTACCGGCAGGAAACGGAGAAGGAATGAACAGGGCGGACATGGACGACCTCCCCTGCCTGCAGGAGAGCACAGACCCGGAGACCGGAAAGAAGATCTGGCGGATGCCGCCGGTGAACTGCAGCCTGCACTGCGAGAAGTGCGGGTGGAACCCGGAGGTCAGGGAAAAGCGCATCGCGAAGATGCAGAGAGAACTGGACGGAAAGAGGAAACGGGAATGAAGACGATGATCGGGATCCCGACCGTGGGTATGGTGCCGGTGCGGTTTATGGCTTCACTGCTGGCCATGAAGCGGATCGGGAACGTGGAGTTCCAGGTGACGGACCACTCGCTTGTATACGACGCACGGAACCGGATCGCGAAGACTGCAATCGACGAGGGATTCGACCGGGTGCTGTGGCTGGACAGCGACATGGTGTTCCAGCCGGATCTGATGGAAAAGCTAAGCGGCTGGGCAGACAACGGCTGCGAGCTGGTGACGGGCCTGTACTTTAAGAGGAACACGCCGCCGAAGCCGGTGATCTACAAAGAGTGCTGTCTGCGGAAAAATGCCGAGGGGCAGGTTGTGCCGTGCACAGTGGAGTTCACGAACTGGCCGGAGAACGAGATATTCGAGATCGCAGGATGCGGATTCGGAGCGGTGATGACCACAGTAAAGCTACTGAAGGACGTGTACGAGGAGTTCGGGCTCCCCTTCTCCCCTGCCGGCGGGCTCGGCGAGGACCTGAGTTTCTGCGCCAGGGTGTCGGAACTGGGCCGGAAGATGTGGTGCGACAGCTCCATCCAGCTCGGCCACGTCGGTACGAAGATCTATACAAGGGAGGACTGGGACGGATGGATGAGCATGAGGTGATCCGGAATATCCAGTGGCTGTGCAGGGACTGTTATAAAAAGATCAGAGAGACTCCGAGGGCAGACCAGCAGAGCAGGAAGAAATACAACATATGGGAAACCGGACGCTGGTGCAAGGACGGAGAGTGCGCGCAGTGCAAGCAATGGAAGCTGCTGACCATGTACGAGTGGGAAGACGCCAAGGCCAAAGAAGAGCGGGCACGCCGGAAGGAATACCGGAACCGCAACGGCATGCCGAAGAAGGATACCCGTGCAAAGTACCGTGAAAGGTGGGACGAGGCGTGAGCGGAGAGAACATCACATGGTTCAGCGAGAACGACGCGTGCCGCGGCTGCGAGAACCTGGAGGAATGCCGGGAAGCCAAGGCGCCGAGGCGGACGAGCTGCTGGATCCGGTTCTGCCGGGACCGGTACTGGAAGCCGAAGCTGGGAGAGGCAAAGGAGAAAACATGAAAGCATTGGAACTGATCAAGGCAAGCGGGATCACGCAGCGGCGTATCGCAAAAGAACTCGGAACCAGTCCGTCCCAGCTGGGGGACGTACTGCACGGACGCAGGCCATTCCCGGTCAAATGGATCAAGCCGCTTTGCAGAATCCTGCAATGCGACCCGAACACTCTATTGGGTTGGGAAAAAACAATGGGCGAATGATCGCCTCATTCACCCACTGTTCAGATAAGACATCACTTCTTGCCGGAAGAAGGACGTCTGTTGGAAAGCGCTGACCCGGCAATGGACTTTGTTCTACCGCTTGAACGGCCATCACTCAGCGCTTTCGATGCTTTGGATGCCACAGACTTGGACGTCCGGACAACATTCTTCGCCACGGAAACTCACCTGCCTTTCTCCACAACCCTGTGGGATCGGTGCATTATACAACCTATGACGTACTAATGCAAGGGGGAAAATACAACATATAGATTATTTATCCTCCTTGTAACCAATATGATCACAAAATATAGTGTTTCCGTCAAAAGTGTTTCCATGAATAACAAAGAGTTCTCCGGGCACACACCATGAAATGTGAGCGGATTAGGCTCGGACAGGGATCCGGCATCCGCAAGATATAGTGGGAACCAGGTGGTTTCGGATTTTGAATCGTGGGCGGGAGCGGAGGCTTCCGCCCGGGCTTGAGAACCCGAGGAACCTTGACAGCGGAAGATTCTGATTTGAAACGCATAGACGCGCACGCGCGCGTACGCGTTTCTTATAAGGACCTTTTAGCGTCTAACATTAGACCGAACCTGCAGGAGGGGGAAGGATGAGGAAACTCATGGAGTACCACATCATATCTGGGAGGACGGTGGAAACCAGGAGAACCTGGATGCCATCCGGTCCGACCGTGCGCAAAAAGAGAGGGATCCGGAAGGCAGGAGCCAGCTCCCTGAAGAAGATCAAGGCCAACGAGAGAAGCTGTGTGCTGAGCCTGGCCCGCACCATCAACTGCAACTTCGGGACGGGAGACTGGTTCGTGACGCTGAAGTACGACGACAGGCACTACCCTGCTATCCGGTCCGATAACCCGGAAGAGAAGCGGGAAGCGGAATACCAGGCTGCCAAGAGGATCCTGACCAGAAAGTTCCTGCAGAAGCTGCGTGTTCTCTACCGGGAGACATCAGGAAAGAACCTGAAGGCAGTGTGGGTAACTGCAAACTGGAGCACGAAGCAGAAGCACTTCTGCCGGATCCACCACCACATGGTACTGCCATCGGACGCACTGCAGATGGCACAGGAGATCTGGGCCGAGATCGGCGGGTATGACGGAACACTGCAGGCGGAGAACCTGAACAGCGAGGGCGACTATTCCAGGATCGCGGCATACATGATCGACAACGTGCAGCACAGGCCGGCCGGAGAGAACCGGTGGAGCGGCTGCCGGGGCATGGAGAAGCCGGTGTACTCGGAGCCGGTGGAAGTGACGGACGTGGAAGGCATCGTGCCGCTGCGGGACGAAGTCGTGAAGGACGTGCTCGAGATCACCGACGAGGACGGGCGGATCATCTCGAAGTACATGCGCGGCGTATTCCCGGAACGCGTCCAGGTGAGAGGCGGGCAGATCATCATGCCGGGCAGGAAGCCGCGCCGGACGGCATAGAGACATGGCAGCGGGATGGAAAGATAAAAACATCCTGTGTCCGTTCTTTAAGAGCGAGGACAGACAACGGCGCAAGATCATCTGCGAGGGACTGGGCGATGCGAGGAGCATCAGCTGGAACTTCGCGAACGAGGACGAAAGGCAGAGGATCCGACAGATCGAGATCTTCTGCCAGGACCGCTATCAGAACTGCGAGCTTTACAGGGCTATACAGAGCAGCAAATACGACGACTGACCGGGGGGTTACATGCGGCCTCCCGGATTTTTTATACTATGCTCGAGGGTGGCCGTGCATGATCCGGCACGGGATGACGGAGGGCGAAAGGAGAACTTTATGCCAGGCCGCGAGACGAAGTACAAAACAAGCAAAGCACTGCGGGACGCAGTGAACCGGTACTTCAACAGCATCAGCAGGACCGCGCCGGTGACGGAGGATGTACCGACCGGGGAACTGGACGAGCGAGGGCACAAGATCTTCGAAGCGCAGCCGGTCATGAACGACCTCGGCGAGATCATGCTGCGAAAGGAGTATGTGATACCGCCGACGGTATCCGGGCTGTGCGAGTTCCTTGGGATCCACCGGAGCACCTGGGCAAACTACTGCGACCCGGAAAAGCACCCGGAATTTTTCGACACGACAACGCGTGCCCGGGGGCGCATGCGCGCCTACCTGGAGGAGCAGCTTCTAACCAGAAAGGACGTGCGGGGAATCATCTTCGACCTGCAGAACAACTACGGATACTCGGAGAAGCGGGAGGTCGAACTCGGGTCGAGAGCGACCGCTGCCATGGCCAGCGCCGGGCTGCCGCCGGAAGAACGGGCGGAGCTGCTGGCAATCCTGAAGGAAGAGGCGGAGAGTGATGATCACCAGGGAACTGACGGAGCGGGAGATTGAAACCCTGCGCTGGTGGCGGGACTGGAAGCGGACGAACAACAGCGCCTTCGCGGAACTGGTCTTCGACCAGCACCGATACCTGGTGCTGAAGGGCGGAGGCGGATCCGGCAAGAGCATCTTCGCCGGGCGCTATGTACTGGAACGCTGCACCACAGAGCCGGGACACCGTTGGCTGGTACTACGGAAGGTGGCGAGGACGATCCGGCACAGCTGCTTCGACCAGCTGAAGGAGCAGGCCAGAACATACTACGCGGACAGCATCGCATACATCCCGCGCGGCGAGAGCGGAGACATGTACATCAACTTCCGCAACGGAAGCCAGATCCTGTTCGCAGGTCTGGACGACGTGGAAAAGCTGAAGTCGATCTTCGATATCACGGGGATCTGGATCGAGGAAGCCAGCGAAATCACCCGGGAAGACTTCAACCAGATGGACATCCGACTGCGTACCGTGTTCCCGCATCACCTGAAGATGATCCTGACCTTCAACCCCGTGAGCCTGAAGCACTGGCTGAAAGCACGGTTCTTTGATGTAAAGGACCCTGACGCCAGGACGCACGAGAGCACCTACAGGGACAATCGATTCCTGCAGGAGGAGCAGAAGAAGATCCTCGAGGGGTTCAAGGATACCGACCCGTATTACTACCAGGTGTACTGCCTGGGCCAGTGGGGTGTGACCGGGAACACAGTGTTCCGGGCGTCGCAACTGAGCATACGGCTGGAGGAGCTGAAGCGGGAAACGCAGAAGCAAGGGAGCTTCACATACACGCAGGACGGACTCCGGGTGACACAGCCGAAGTTCCAGGAAGACGAAAGAGGCAGCGTGACGATCTACAGGGAGCCGGTGACGGGAAGGCCGTACGTGATCGGCGGAGACACCGCGGGAGACGGCAGCGACTGGTTCGCGGCACAGGTGCTGGACAACATCACAGGCGAGCAGGTGGCGGTGCTGCACTCGAAATACGACGAAGACGAATACGCCCGGCAGCTGTACTGTCTGGGCATGAAATACAACGAGGCGCTCATCGGCGTGGAGACGAACTTCTCCACGTACCCGGTGAAGATCCTGGAGAAGATGGGATACCGGAAACTGTTTGTACGGGAAGTCGAAGACGAATACACCGGGAGGGTTCGACCGAGCTTCGGGTTCCGGACGGACATCCGGACAAGGCCCGTCATCATCGCGGGACTGGTGGAAGCGCTGAGGGACCACGCGAAGCTGCTGCACGATGAGAAGACGATCCAGGAGCTGCTGACGTTCACCAGAAACCAGGACGGCAGAGCGGAGGCGGAGGCCGGGGCGCACGACGACCTGGTGATGAGCCTCGCGATCGCATGGTACGTGCGGCCGCAGCAGGACATGACGGTGCGAGTCAGCGATGTGGCAAGGAAGCGGAAGTGGACGGCCGACATGTGGGAGGATTACCGGGCGGCATCAGAACAGATGCAGCAGATGATGATCCGGGACTGGGGAGAGCCTGAATAAGGAGGACATTATGTACGACAGCAGCCTGAGCTGGATGAAGGAAGGACAGGAAATCGACGAACAGACGCGGCTCCGGATCTGGGAGAAACGGAGGGCGGACTCCGACAGCGACTACTCCGCGGAGGCGGCCCGGATGGACCGCCGGGAAGAGATCTACAACGGCAGCGCGAAGCTGAAGCCGCTGACGCCGGGAGACACCAAGAAGGACGGAAGCGCGAAGAAGACCAGCCACGTGCGGAACATCGTGTTCGAGAACATCGAGAGCATGATCTCATCAAACATCCCGACGCCGAAGGTCACGGCCAAGCACAAGGAGGACGAGGCGCTGGCAGCGATGATCGAGCACTGGCTCCGGAACGAGCTGGACCGCCTACCATTTGAGACCATGAACGACATGGCGGAGCGGACGGTTCCCCTGCAGGGCGGGACCGGATGGCTGGTGGAGTGGGACAACACAGCGCACACGCATGCCACGGTGGGAGAGCTGAAGATCACGCTGCTGCACCCGAAGCTCTTCGCACCGCAGCCCGGCGTGTTCACCGGGATCCAGGACATGGACTGGTTCATCATCAAGGCGCCGACCACGAAGGGCAGCATCCACAGGGAGTACGGAATCGACGTGTACAACCTGGGCGAGGAGCAGCCGGAGCTGAGAAGCTCGGACGGCGTGAAGAGCCAGGAGGAGATGCTGACCAAGTACATCGGCTACGAGAAGAACGAGGACGGCGGCATCGACCGATTTGTCTGGGTGAACGACACAGTGCTGGAGAACATCGAGAACTACCAGGCGCGGCATCAGGAAGTGTGCCGGAGCTGCGGCAGACGGAGGCCGGCGCCGGGACAGATCCTCTCCAACAACGTGCAGAAGCCGGGACTGCTGCCGAACCCTGAGACGGGATTCGCAGGGAGCCTGATTCCGGAGGATCTGCTGGGCGAAGTACCTGTGGCAGAGGAGATCGGAAGGTCCGGGGAAATGATCGGGACTCCGGTACCGGTGGAAGAACTGCCGGGCGCGCTGCCTGACCTGAGCGGGATTATTGAAGAGACGGACCTGGAAGCGGAACTCGCCGGAGCCCTGGGTGTGGCGGAACAGCTGGCAGCAAGAGAACAGGCCATCAGCACAGGCGCGATGCAGCCGGGCACGATGCTGCTGGAAGGCATCGAGTTCCGGGCGGGAGAGCCGCAGGAACCGGTGAAGTATTCCGGAGGGCCGTGCCCGTGGTGCGGCGCGGACGACTGGACAGACGCAGACAGCGAGTACGAGGAAGTGTTCCTGCCGATCCGGACGGAAGCAGGCAGAGAGATCCCGGGCGGAAAGTACACGGTGGGAGAAGACGGAGTGGCGGTGATGCAGCCGACACTCATCCCCTACTACAAGCCGGACCGTATGCCGATTGTGCTGCAGAAAAACGTGAGCGTATACGGGCAGCTGCTTGGAAGCTCGGACGTGGACGCCATCGAGACACAGCAGAACACCGTAAACAGAATGGAGCAGAAGATCATCGACCGTCTGGTGAAAGCAGGCACGAAGATCACCATGCCGCCTGACGCCACCTACCGGGTGGACACGGAGGACAGCGAGATCATCCGGCTGAAGAACATCCAGGACCGGCAGTACATCGCGACCTATGACTTCAGCGGGAACATCGAGAGCGAGCTCGCCTACCTCAGCATCGCCTACGAGGAAGCACGGCAGATCCTAGGGATCACGAACAGCTTCCAGGGCAGAGAAGACCGGACGGCGACGAGCGGCGTGGCGAAGGAGTTCCAGGCGGCGCAGTCGGCAGGACGTCTGGAGAGCAAGAGGGTCATGAAGGCCGCAGCATACGCGGAGCTCTTCGAGATGATGTTCCAGTTCCAGCTCGCCTACTCCGACGAACCGCGCAGCGTAAGCTACAGGGACCACAAGGGCGACACGGTGTATGAGACCTTCAACCGCTACGACTTCCTGAAGCAGGACGCGGACGGGGCATGGTACTGGAACGACGAGTTCCTGTTCAGCGTGGACTCAAACGAGGCGCTGGAGGCCAACCGCACGGCCATGTGGCAGGAAACGAGAATGAACCTGCAGACGGGAGCGTTCGGAAACCCGCAGGATACGGAGACGCTGATCCTGTTCTGGTCGAAGATGGAAGAGCTCCACTACCCGGGAGCAGGGGCAACCAGGAAGTTCCTGGAGGAGCGGGCCGAGCAGGAACGGCAGGCCATGCAGCAGATGCAGATGATGCAGCAGATGCAGGCGGGCGGAACAGCCGGAGAAATGCCGGCTGAGGAAGGCGGAATCGGCGAGCTGGAAACGGAAGACATACAGGCGGAGAACCGATTCCTGCCGGAATAATTTTACGGCAATACCGGGCGGCGGGCCCGTGAGCATACAGAGAACACTACCCAAGGCGACAGGGCAAACATGCCAAAGCTACGCACGGGAACAGCGGGAAAATCCCAAGTATCCGGGAAAGGAGGAGACCAGCATGCAGAGCGAATACATCGGCAAGATCAAGAACCAGGGTCAGCAGAAGGTTGAAGCGCCGCATCAGGTGAAGGACGGCGCCAAGAAAGGCACCGTGCAGACCGGGAAAGATCTCCGCAGCGGCAAGAAGTAAGTAAATAAACTTACTTACTGACGCCGGTCCTAAGGACAGACGACTGCACTTAGAGCGGAGACCGCCGGTTTAAGTTCAAAAACCGGCGGGAAATTTTAATTAACACTCACGCACGGCAACGCGGAAAAATGCCAGCGTGCATAAATATGCACGGAAAATTACGCACGGGAACAGCGGAAAAATCCCAGAAGGAGAACAGCATGGACATCACCGAAGAGAAACTGTACGCCGCATTCGGACTGGACCAGGGCGGAAAAGAGCAGGAGCCCGCCGAACCTGCAGAGGATCAGGAAGAAACAGCGGAGAACGGAGCGGAGGCCGGAGAGACCGGAAGCCAGGACAACGGAAGCGGAGACGGACGCAGCGATGCGGAAAGCCGGGAAGAGGAAACGGACGGGCCTGAGAGCGGCACGGGAGAACCGGAGGAAGGCGGAGAAGGCCAGACGCCGGAAGAACGAAGGGAGCACGCGGCAAGGAGACGGCAGCAGGAAACGCAGGAAGCGATCCAGGCAGCCGTGCAGCAGGCGCTGCAGCAGAGAGAACAGGAGTATGCCGAGCAGCAGGAACTGTTCTTCCGGCAGGCAGGGCTGGTAAACCCCTTCACCAAAGAGCCGATCACGAACATGGACGAGTTCCGGGCATGGCGCGAGGAGCAGGACAACCAGAGACTGCAGCGGGAACTTCAAAGCGGAAAGCTGACAAAGGAAACGCTGGACGAACTGATCGACAAGCACCCGGCCGTGCAGGCAGCCAGGCAGAGGCAGGCACAGCAGGAGCAGCAGGTACAGGCACAGCGGGAAGAAGCCTTCCGGCAGAGCGTGGAACAGCAACTCGCAGAGATCCGAAAGACGGACCCGTCGATTACAAAGCTCAGCGACATCCTGGAGAAACCATACGGCACTGCCTTCTATGAGGCGGTGAAGCGGGGCAACAACTTCGCGGACGCCTTCTACCTTGCCACACGCGGGCAGGAGCAGGAGCAAATCGCAGAGGCCGCCAGGCAGAGCGCAATAAAAAACATCGCCGGCAAGAACCACCTGAAGCCGACCAGCTTCGGCGGGAAAGCCGGAGCAACCGTGACAGCGGACGAGCGGAAGATGTACAAGCTGTTCAACCCGAACGCCTCGGACGAGGCCATCCAGAAATATCAGAACAAATACAGGAAGGGATAAGATCCCGGAAGGAGAAAAGAAAAAATGTTTGTACAGGTTAAAACCGATGACGGGCATGTGGCGCCTTACGAGCAGTTCCCCTGCTCCGCCATCACCCCGAAGCACGGCATGGCGATGATCCTGTCGAGCGGGAAACTCGCCGTTGCCACAGGATCCAACAAGCCGGAGTTCATCTGCGTGGAGGAACACGCCAGCGCCGTCAGCGCAGGAGACATAGTCACAGTCGTGCGCGTGGACCCGGAGACCGAGTATGAGACCACGCTGTCCGCGGCCGGCGGCAGCCTGAACCTCGGCGACAAGGTGACACTGCACGCGTCCAGCGGCCTGCAGGTTACGGCAACCACCACCAACGGCGTGGCGGAGATCGTCTACATGGACGGCACCGCAAGCGGAAGCATGGTCCGCGTACGGTTCTAAAAAACCGAAGACACTGACACAGGAGGAAATAAGAAATGCCTATTACTTTTTCTGAGGCCAGCGGCCTGAACGACAGCATCTACGGCAAATGCCAGGCACCGATCCGCATGTTCCTGGAGCAGCGGTCGGAAGCGTTCGATAAGAACAGCGTGCTGAAGGATCTGTTCCTGATGGGAACCAGCGACAACTACGGCGACCTGCTCACCACCATGACCGCCATGAACGGGTTCCAGCCTGTCGGCGAGAACGGCGCGTACCCCTCCGACGCCATGGAAGAGGGCTACAACAAGCTACTCGTCTACCAGACCTGGAAGGACGAGTTCGCCATCTCTCAGGAGATGATCGAGGATGCGAAGCTGATGGACATGCGCAAGCAGCCGGCGGCTTTCATGACCGGCTACGAGCGGACGAGGGAACTCTTCGGCGCCGCTATCTTTGCCGGATTCATTGAGCACTTAACGAGCGTACAGTTCCGCGGCAAGACCTTCGACATCAAGGGCGCGGACGGAGAGGCCATCGCCTCCAAGACGCACCCAGCCAAGGTAAAGGGCGCCAGCCAGTCGAACTGGTTTTCCAACGCATTCAGCGCGTCCATCCTGGGCAAGATCGAGACCGAGATGCAGAACTTCCGCGGCGACAACGGGGAGATCCTCGACGTCGCTCCGGACACCATCCTGATCCCGAACCTCGCCTCGCTGAAGAACGACGTGTTCGCAGCCATCGGCGCCGACAAGGATCCGACCAGCTCGAACAACGCGTTCAACTACCAGTACGGCAGATGGAAAGTCATCATCTGGCCGTACCTGAATCAGTTCATCACGAGCACCGCACCGTTTGTCCTGCTGGATTCCACCTACAACCAGAACTACGGCGGCGCGGTCTGGAACGACCGCATCCCGCTGAACGTGCGCAGCGTGATCGACGAGAACACCGACGCCAACAAGTGGAAGGGCCGTGCCAGATTCAACGCGACCGGCAACGACTGGCGCTTCTTCGCAGTCGGCGGCGTGACCGGCGGCACCAGCCTGAGCTGATCCGAATGACGTGCCTCGCTCTCCCCTTCCGGAGGGCGAGGCATTGACAGATCGGACAAAGGGAAGGAGGACGGACGGAAATGACAGTATCGGAGTGCATCCAGTTTGTGGATTCGGTGAAGCCGAACGCCTTCCCGGCGGAGGCGAAGATCGCGTGGGTGAGCCAGATCGAAGGAAAGATCGCAAGCGAGATCTTCCTGATGGCGCCGGCGGAGCTGAGGCAGTTCCGTTATCAGACGGCCCTGGAGGACGGAGACAAAGAACTGCTGGTGGATCCGCCTTACGACGACATCTACATCGCGTACCTGACCGCGAAAGTGGACTCGAAGAACGGAGAGTTCAACCGGCTGAGCACGGCGGCCCAGGCCTTCAACAGGCTGTGGGACGAGTTCAGCGCATACATCGGAAACCTTTACGACCCGGCGTCCGGGTACTACGGAGAACCGGGAAGCGGCATGCCGGAGCCAACGGAAGAGGAGGAAAACGAATTTGGGCTTATGGAATAATCCCCCGTACTACCTGACGGCGTACGGGCTTGCCGTGAAACACGGCTTTACAGGGACCGAAACGCAGTGGCTCGCGAGCCTGAAGGGCGACCCGGGTTCAGACCTGCTGATCGAGCGGTCCTTTGATACTTATGCGGAGATGATCACTTACTACTCCAGCAGCAAGCCGGACGGGTTTGTGATGGTCGGAGATACCGATGACTACCTGCTGTACTACTGGGACGCCGTAGAGGAAGAGTGGCGCAGCATAGACATCCGAGGCCCGCAGGGCGCGACCGGGGCAACGGGCGCGACAGGAAGCACAGGGCCTTCGGGAGCGGACGGCGCGGACGGCGCGGACGGCGTAAGCGTCATAGGCTTCGAGCTGGTGAACGGAAACCACGCCGCCGGCACGCTGGACACCTACTACTGCAAGCTGTCGAACGGGACGAACATCCCGGTATACGTCTACAACGGCGCGGACGGCCTGGGCTCCGGCGACATGCGCAAGAGCATCTACGACCCGCAGAACCTGAACAAGGACGTCTTCGCGGCAATCGCGGAGGCTGTCGCGGCGTCAGTCACTTCGGTAAACGGAGAGACCGGAGACGTGACCGTGAACCACGTGGCGCTGGCAGACAACCTGTACAGCATCGACAACCAGGAGATCTACGGCGGCTACATCTTCCGGACGGCAGGCGGCACGGCGAGTATCGACAGCGGCGAAGCTGAGCTCACCACCATCTACGGCAACACGGAAGCACAGGGCCGGACGGAAGGAAGTCTCTCCATCGTCAGCAGTTCGGAAGACCTGAGCGCAACCATCAACAGCGATGACTGGGAAAGCTCCGACCTGGGCGGGCTGAGCGGAAGTTTCCCGTTCCTGTACGACACAGACCACTGGGAGTACAGCGGGGAGCTTGCGGACCTGGCGGACTACGGCATCAGCGTGACCGGCACGCCGCAGAACAACGACACCCTGACCGTCACCTGCGTGGTGGAAGTCAGAGGCACACTGGTCACAGCAAAGCCTACGAGCTTCAAGGCCATGGGACTGAACCAGTTCGACAAGGCGAACAACATCCTGGCAAACAAGAGCATCGACTCGAGCGGAAACGTGGTGGCGAATACCGGAACATACGTCTGCTGGATCCACGCAGTCGGCGGGCTGGACGACGGCTATACGGTATACAGCAGCAACAACGCGGTGCTGCGGATCGGCCTGAGTGAAAGCGTACCGACCGGATCCACAACGGGGATCGAAATCGTGACATCGAACGTCGGAACCAGCTACGTCACGCCGGACGAGGACTGCTACATCTGCGTGGTCGTTTCGGATATCGACACGCTGTGCGTGCACCCGAAGTGGAGCGGCTACGAGGACGCAACCTACGAGGCCTACAGCGAAAGCACCATAACGATCCCGACGGCGGACGCCAACAGCGATCCCCTGCCGACGGCAAGCTACGGCATCCCGAGCGTCGGAAGCGTGAGGGACGAGCTGAGCCTCGACCTGAAGATCTACACCAAGCGCATCGGCCAGATGGCGTACAGTTCAGCAAACCTTGCAACCGTAAAGGCGATGGGAGTGGATTACGACTACGACGCGACGAACATCTTCTATGTCCTGACGACACCGGTCGTGTACACGCTGGCCAACACGGTAAGCGCAGCATATACGGCAGCGGACTTCGGAACGGAAGAATTTGTCGGAGCAGCAGTCAAACTGTACGCGCAGCATGTGTACGGCCAGAACCTGCGCGACAAGCTGAGGACGGACGTCGTCACGCTGTCGGCACAGACGCTGACCGATTCCCAAAAGAAGCAGGTGCGCGACAACATCGACGCGGCACAGGCGTCCAGGACCCCGTTCATCGTCAACAACGATACGAAGACCGCAGCTTTCCACAACAGCATCTACCGCGGAAAGGACATCACGGCCTACCTCACGGACGGCAGCCTGTTCGACCGCATCAAGGGCACCAACGGCTACAGCCTGTTCGAGGATCTGTACATCGGAGACTATGTGACGAAGACGCCGACGGGCGGGAACGAGCAGAGCTTCGAGATCGTCCACTTCGACTACTACATCAACACCGGATCCGAGCAGCGCTGCGGAACGCACCACGCGGTGTTCATGCCGAAGAACAACCTGGACCTGACCGGATTCATTGCGAGCAGCGCACTCATCAACACCACGAACGCCGGCGTCACGGTGACAAGCCAGGAGACGGTCAAAGCCTTTAAGTGGAACGCCACGATGGGAGCGCCGAACACCAACAGCACAGCCGGCGGCTACATCGGATCCAGGATGCGGCAAACCATCATGCCGCTGTGCGACAACCTGGTCAAGGACGTATTCGGAAACGCGAACCTTATCAAGCCGGACCTGCTCCTGCCGACGACCTTCTACAGCGCATCGGACGGCCGGGCGACCGGCTGGGCCTGGAACGCCAGCGAAGTGAACTTCAGCCTGCGGTTCTGCGACCTGCCGAACGAGACGCAGATATACGGCGCACAGGTCTGGAGCTACGGCGACAGCGGAGCCAAGCCAAGCCACGAGGTCGGAATCGACAAGACGCAGTTCGCAATATTCAGACTGAGAGCAACGACCGAAACGGATCGTGCCGGCTGGTGGCTTCGCTCGGTGGTTTCGGCCGCGCTCGCGGCGTTTGTCACCGGCGCCGGGGGCGCCAACAACTCCGGTTCGTCCGTCGCCATTGGCGTCCGCCCCCGCTTCCTCGTGATCTGACAGTCCCGCCCCCGCAAGGGGGCGGACAGTAAAACGACATGAAGCATGAGAACGAGCGCAGGGAAACGCCGTTTGCGGCGAGGGACCACATGCTGGATGTACGGAGATATGTTACGGAGCTCTGCTACCGGAGGTTCGGGCTGAAGAAACGGCAGATGCCGAAGGAGCCGAAGAACTTCCGGGACTGGAGCGAGACTTCCCGCGAGCGATGGCAGCGCCAGCAGGAAGAGAAAATGAAGCAACAGGAGAAATGCGACGAGTTGTTTATCGCTGACGAGACGAGGGTACTGAACGACCTTTGCCGCCAGATCGTGTTCCTCATAGACAGAGCGAACGCGGCGGAACCGGTATATCTGTGCGAGTGCGACGCGATGAGGATGATGCAGGACGAAGCAATCGGTCTCTGCAGCAACCTGAAGCGGGAGCTGAACTACATAGCAGACACGATTCCAGGCAACCGGAATTTTCTCACTGTGCTCACGGAAGAGATCGACCGGGAGATCGCCATCCTGCGCGGCTGGCGAAAGTCCTGCAATCACCTGCGGGACGAAGCGACAGCAAGAGAGATAAAGCGCAGGAAAAGCGCGGCGGAGCGGGCAGGATTCGTCCTGACCGCAACCGGCCTCCGGGAGAAGAATGAAACAACGGGCAGCATCTGAACGTGCCAACTGGTGGCTTCGCTCGGTGGTTTCGGCCACGAACGCAGCGAATGTCAACAGCAACGGGAACGCCAACAACAACGGTTCGTCCAACGCCAATGGCGTCCGCCCCCGATTCCCAGCCCATGCCGGAGAATGGAGCAATAGATTCCCGGCAGGATCGGGCAAGAGGAAGGAGACGCTGTCCGACCGCAAGGGAAATACAGGAGGAATGATGCGATTGATTACGATCAGTATCGTTGTAGATTCCTCATCCTACTATGTACGAATGGGGTTTCTTTGACAGCAAGGAGGAGCTGCACCCGCTGGAGGATGCAGACAACCTGTACGCAGCCTTCCTGGCAGCGCGCAGGGGCAGCCAGTGGAAAGCACAGGTGCAGCGGTTCCGGTGGAATGCGATGACGGAGATCCGGAAGCTGCAAAGGGAGCTGCAGGCATTCCGGAACGGAGCGGAGGACGGCTACAGGCTGTCGCAGTATTCACGGTTCACCGTCCACGAGCGCGGCAAGACGAGGGCGATTACCGCACTGAACGTGAGGGACAGGACCGTGAAGCACGCACTGAACGACCTGTACCTGATCCCGCATATCCGGCCGAACCTCATCTATGACAACGGGGCAAGCCTGAAGGACAAGGGGGTGTCGTTCACAAGGAACAGGCTGACGGCACACCTGGAGTCGTTCTTCCGGGAGCGCGGAGGAAACGACGGTTACATCATGACGATGGACTTCTCCGGATACTACGACAACATCGACCACGCGCTGGCCAAGCAGATGATCACCGCATGGGAGCCGGATGAGTTTGCAAGGCAGCTTACGTTCCAGGCATACGATTCCTTCCGGGTGGACGTGTCGTACATGAGCGAGGAGGAATACCGCCGGGCGCAGCAGGAAAAGTTCAGCATGGTCGAGTACCGGAAGGAAACCAGGCTGCAGACCGGAGAAAAGTTCCTGTGCAGATCCATGTCGGTGGGAGACCAGACATCGCAGATCACGGCGATCGCCTACGCCACGCCGATCGACAAGCTCGTGACCATCGTGAACGGATTCCGATATTACGGGCGGTACATGGACGACCTGTACGTAATCGCCGGGACGAAGGAAGAGCTGGAGGAGATCCGGCAGAAGATCGAGGACATGGCGAAGCGACTGCGGCTGTTCCTGAACCCAAGAAAGACGAAGATCCAGAAAGTGTCCGGGACATTCCGGTTCCTGCAGTACCGTTACAGGCTGACGGAGCGCGGGCACGTGGTCATACGGATCAACCCGAAGACCGTGACCAGGATGCGCAGGAAGCTGAAGAAACTGAAAGGCCTGATACAGTCCGGAGGGACAACAAAGGAAAAGGCGGAGGAACTGTTCCGGACATGGATCGCAAACTACCGGGAGATCCTGTCAAGGAAACAACGCGAAAACATCATCAAGCTATACAGACAGCTGTTCGGAGGAGGGACAGACGAATGGATGAAAACACGAGGGTTCATATCACCCTGAATGACGGCAAGGAGTTTAACGCCGTTGCGGACGGCTGCGGCAACCTGATTGTCACGGAAGGCGTTACGGAAGAAGACCTCACAATCGAAAACCTGAGCAGCATATCGGTGTCCGAGAACGACGGCGAGGCATACGAGCTGGAGCACCGGATCCTCCGGGGGTTCCGGAAGCGGGCAGACGGAAAGTACCTGGTCGTCATCGGGGAGATGACGGAACTGGAACTGCTGAAGCAGCAGAACGAGCAGCTCCAGGAAACCAACGACATGCTGACCGAGTGCATCCTCGAGATGAGCGAGATCATCTACGCATGATGCGGATCCTGTTCATGATTCTGTTTGGAAAGGAGGGTGAATTCATGATGGCCATGCTTTGGTGCCAGCAGATTATTCTGGGCAAAAAAACCTTCAAGCAGGTGCCTGCCAAGTTGAAGGAGCAGGTGCGCGAGCTGCTGATCGACAGCGGCTGCGAAGATCTGATTGAGGAATAAACCATGAAAGAAGAGACCAGAGAAACCATAGCGGAGCTTGCCCGGCAGATCCTCGACGCGCTGGATGAAGACGCGCGGGAGGAGCGGGAAGAAGAAAGCTAAAAGGAGGAAATGAAAATGGCGGTAAGAGAAACGATGAACCGCGGCAGCTACGGCGAGTTCGCAGGGCTGTCAACGGATTCAAAGCCGACGATCGGAGTCGCGACGGGGTCCATCTTCATCGAAGTGGATACCGGAAAGGTGTTCCTGTTTAACGAGGAAGGATCGCCAGGGTCACAGTGGGTGGAGCAGTTCTGCCTCCAGAGCGGAGCGTGACAGCCATGTTCGATTTCGGTTTACCAAAAGACTGGTCGGCGCTGAAGAAGCTGATCTGGATCCGCGCGATCCTGGAAGCGGCGCCGGCTGAGGAGCAGGACGATGACGGTTGAGGAAGCGAAAAAGAAAGTCATCGCGCTCGCACGGGCTGAGGTCGGATATCGCGAGGGACCGGACAACCAGAACAAGTACGCCGACGATCCGAGGATCACGAAGCTCTACGGATGGAGCGTGCAGAACCAGCCGTGGTGCTGCACATTTGTCTCATGGCTGTTTCTCAACTGCTTCGGGGACATCGGCGGTCAGATGACCTACGGCGGATCGGCAGCCTGCGCAAACCAGGCGGGGTACTACAAGAAGAACGGGGCGTTCTTCCAAAGCCCGGAAATCGGTGACCAGGTATTCTTCTACAGCAACTACGCGATCAACCACACGGGGATCGTGGTGGAAGTGAACGGCGGGTCGATCCGGACGGTGGAGGGAAACTACTCCGACAAGGTCAGCCTGTGCAGCTACGCCGCCGGGAACCCGGTGATCGCAGGCTACGGCAGGCCGAAATGGAGCCTCGCAGCGGATGCGCAGCAGAGCCAGGAGGAGGACAAACCGCAGAGCTACCTGGACGCGCTGGCGAGCCTGGTGAACGGAACCACTGTGGTTCCAACGAGCGGAAATGCCGGGGGATCCGGGACGGTAAAACCAAAAGAGGACGACTCCGGTTCCAAGGAGGATCACGGCTGGACGCTGCCGGAACTGAGCCGCAGCATTACGAAAACCAACTGGAACGTGCTACTGCAGGCCCTGCTCATCGCCCGCCGGTTCGGCTGCAAGAAGTACGGGGCAGACGGATATTTCGGCGCGGAGACGCAGGAGGCGGTCGTGAGCGCGCGCAAATTCTACGGCCTGAAGGACGGCGTCACCTGTGACGGCGAGCTCTGGGCGAAGCTGCTGAAGACGGAAGCGGGGTGAGAAGGATGAGTCATTCCATAAGCATGATCATGCAGGTGTGCAGCTTCATCACATCGCTGGCCGCAGCCATCGCGATCCTAGCAAAGCCGGTCCGGGAGAAGCTGTTCGGCATCCGAAAGATCGAGGACGGACAGCGCTGCGTGCTGCGGGCGAAGATGCTGGACATCTACTACCGGGGCAAGGACAACGAGAATAAAATCCGGCAGTACGATTTTGAAAACTTCGTACTGATGTACGCGGCGTACAAGGCCCTGGGCGGGAACAGCTTCGTCGATAAGATCAACAATGAAGTGCAGGCGATGGAAGTCATCACCTGATACAAAAAATGAAAAGGAGAACAATGATGAAAGACTGGATGGTACGAGCGATCAAGACCTTTGTACAGGCGTTTTTCGGGGTGCTGATTCCGGAACTCTGCGTCATTCTGAACGGCGGGTTCCCGGAGAGTTGGTCCAAGCTGTGGGCGGTGCTGGCGCCGACGGTGGCAGCCGGGCTGGCCGCGGCGATCTGCGCGGTGTGGAACATCATCCTGGAAGCCATGAAGGAAGAAACGCCAGCATACTGTATCGGCGAGGAATGGCCGGACACGGACGAGTTTGAACACTGGACGCCGGAAACCGAAGAGTATCAGGAAAAGCACTGAAGGAAACGGATTGCCGCGGCAGTGTGAGCACTGCCGCGCAATGACAGGAGGACGCCATGCCCGGGAATTTTCTAAACATAGACATCAACTTCCCGACCTTTACCGGGAACGAGAACAGCAAGGAACAGACCGAGAAGATGCTGAACTACCTGCGGCAGCTGGTGGATCAGCTGAAGTACACGCTGAACAACCTGGATGCGCAGAACTTCAACCAGACCGCACTGGACAATATTCTAAGCGGGAGCACGGAGGGAGTCAGCGAGGAGGTCCAGACGCTGGCGGCGATGGTGAACCAGCTGAACTCCACGGTGTCCGGGCTGAGCTCCACGGTGGCCGGACTGTCGGGACTGCCGAGCCAGGTGAGCGCGCTGGAAAGCAGCGTCAACACCCTGGAGAGCGCAGTGAGCGTGGACAGCCACGGGAACGTAACCATCGGCAGCAGCAACGTGACGGTGGACATGAACGGCAGCACCGTGAGCATCAACGGCGACGCGACGGTTGACGTAAACGGCAGCACTGTCAGCATCAACGGAGACAGCACGGACATCGGAGATATCACGCAGGATATTTCCGCGCTGCAGGGCGCCGTGAGCACGCTGCAGGGCGCTGTGACGGTGGATCCGAACACCGGAGACGTGATCATCACGGCGACGGGAGACGTCGCCATCGGCGCCGGAGGAGACGTGACGCTGTCGGCGATCAACGACATCAGCCTGACGGCTGCAAACGAGGCAACCATCAGCACGGCGGCGGGCACAACAATCGGCGATACGGGACAGCGAGTGGACATCAACGGCGACGTCTACATCAACGGCACGCCGCAGTAAAGGAAGTGAAGAAGCATGAACATACCGGCACCGCAATACTCCGACGGGATCAAAACCGGAAAGCAGACAAAGTTCGCAGGGCTTAACCACAACGAAGGAGCAGGCGACGGCGAGATCTTCAACATGAAGAACCTGTGCAGCGACTATTATCCCCTGCTGGCCACGAGACAGAAGCGCAAGAAGTTCAAGACCCTGACCAAGGGAAACGGGCTGTTCGCCTGGGATAAGCTGTGCTGGGTGGACGGGACAGACTTCTATTACGACGGCGTAAAGAAAGGAACCGTTTCAGACGGCAGGAAAAACTTCTGCGCGATCGGGGCGTATATCATCATCTCACCGGACATGAAGTACTACAACTTCAAGACCGATACCTTCGGGAGCCTGGGAGCGAGCATTACGCACGCCGTGGTATTCCGGGACGGGACGATCTACGGCGAGAGCGCGGACGCGAACACGATCTACGCCAGCGGAGTAACATGGTCGGACTACTTCAGAGTAGGAGACGCCATCACCATCAGCGGATGTTCCCAGACGGTCAACAACATCACGGTGATCGTCCGGGAAATCAGCGGGAACGAGATGCACTTCTACGAGAACAGCTTCACGAACTGCACGGAGAACAACGCAAAGCTGGAACGGAAAGTACCGGAACTGACGCACATGCTGGAGAACGAGAACCGGCTGTGGGGATATACGGGATCGACGCTCTATGCGAGCAAGCTGGGCGACCCGTTCAACTTCTACGTTTACGACGGCCTGGACACGGACAGCTACGCTGTAGACTCCGGAAGCGTCGGAGATTTTACAGGCTGCATCAGCTTCATGGGATACCCGACATTCTTCAAGGAGCAGAAGATTTTCAAGGTGTACGGCAGCATACCGTCGAGCTTTGAAATGATCGGCAGCGCGACGCTGGGACTTGCACCAGGCAGCGGAAAGAGCCTTGCCGTAGCGGGAGAGGCGCTGCTGTACCTAAACCAGAGCGGCGTGTGCATCTTCACAGGAGGACTTCCGGCGGCAGCGAACCGGGCCTTCGGGCTGAAGCGGTACAAGAACGCGGTCTCCGGCAGCGACGGGCTGAAGTACTACATCAGCATGCAGGACGAGAGCGACGGCTGGCACCTGTTCGTGTATGACACGCAGAAGGGCATGTGGCACGAGGAGGACAGCACACAGGTCATCGACTTCGCGTACTCCAAAGGGAACCTGTACTTCCTGAACGCAAAGGGAGAGATCTGGATCACGGGAACCATCAAGGATCCGCCGAACGGATGCACCGAGGAGGAGGACTTCAAATGGGAAGCGGAGTTCGCGGACTACACGGACGACAGCCCGAACAAGAAGGACATCCGGAAAATCCTGATCCGGATGGAACTGGACGAGGACGCCTACTGCAAGGTGTGGCTGCAGCTGGACAGCGACGGGACATGGTACCAGCCGCAGGACGGAACACTGGAGGAAGAAACCAAACGGAGCTACTTCCTGGCCATCGTGCCAAGGAGAGCTGACCATTACCGGATGAAGCTGGAGGGAGAAGGCGGATGCAGGATCTACAGCATCGCGCGGGAATTCAGCGAAGGCAGCGAATACAAGAGCCTGCCGGGCAGGCAGTGAGGAGGACAAAAAGGAAATGGCATACACATATGATGACTTCACGAAGGCGGCGACCGCTGCCGGTGTGCTGAACAGCTTCGACCAGAACGATCTGGACTACGCAAAGAAGTACCCGGAGTTCGGGCTGAGCATGGTGAGCCTGCAGCGGGATCTGGGAAACGCGAAGACCGACGAGCAGAAACTGCTGGCGAGCGAAGCGATCAACCAGCTGCGCAAGAACTACGGAAGCTACTGGACCGGAGACTCCGGGAACCGGAGCTACGCCGCAAGCTACGGCAGCAAGATCAACGACACCATGGACAAGATCGGAAGCTACGGAGATTTCAAGTACACCGGGCAGGATGACTACAAAAAACTCCTGGACAGTGTGGTGAACCAGAAATCATTCAAGTATGACCCGAGCACCGACCCGCTGTTTTCCGATTACAAGAAAGCATACCTGCGCGAAGGAGACAGAGCAGCACAGAACGCGCTGGCGCAGTCGGCGATGGCGACCGGCGGGATCCCGTCGAGCTATGCGCAGACTGCGGCGCAGCAGGCGGCGAACTATTACGCAGGGAAGCTCGCAGACTCCATCCCGGCGCTGCGGGCGCAGGCACTGGAGGAATACAACAACAAGTTCAGCCAGCTGCTGCAGAAGCTGAGCGCGATGGATACGGACCGCAGCACGGAGTACCAGACCTATACGGACAAGTACAACATGCTGAAGGATGCGCTCAGTATGTACCAGGGTCAGGACGATTCCGATTACAAGCGTTACCTCGACATGATCAATGCCGAATACCAGAGAGACAGAGACGCCGTGACAGACGCACAGCAGGAGCTTGCCAACGCACTGCAGATCTACCAGCTGACCGGAAAGATCACCGGCCCGCTTGTAGACATCATGGGAACCGCGGCAGCACCGAGCACGGGCGGCGGAGGCGGCGGCTACTCCGGAGGCGACGGCACGACAAAGACAACGCCGAAGACCGCGACACCGGCATCATCAGGAGGCGCACAGACAGCGACGCAGAAGCTCTCGGCAGCAATAGACAAGACGCTGGCACAGACGGACGGCAAGGTGCAGAACCCGGTCGCGAATACCGTGAGCGACCTGGTCCGGACGACCGTTGCGAAAGCGGCGCAGAACGCTGCAGCGTCCAAGAGCTCAGGACAGACTGCATCCCTTTACGGCGTCAACAACGCCTCGACAAAGACGGCGCAGCAGCAGGCACAGTCCGGAAGGAACGCGGCAAGCGCAGCGACACAGAAGTCAGGATCCAACGCGGCAAAGAGCACAGCAAACATCAAAGCCCTGGGCGCGCGATAAGGAGACGGAGCCATGGCAAGCACGAATAACGGTTCAATCAAAACGGGGAGTCAGAAATCTGGCTCCTCTTCCGGTACTTCCGGGAAGGGCGCAACGAAGGACACGTTCTTCAATGACTTCATGACAAGGAGCGGACAGCAGCCTGTCGTGAGCACAAATAACAAAGGGAACCAAAACAGCGGCCGGTCCGCGACCAGAGTGAACGGTGAGAGAACCGCATCCTCATCGAAGACCGGAGACGCCTTTTTTGACGATTTTCTGAAGAAGTCCGGACAGAAAAGTTCAAGCGGCAAGAGCCTGACCGCAGGCGGACTGCGGCTGGGTGCACGGAATGACCAGGGGCTGACCGGGGCGGCGAGCGCGAAGGCGCAGGCCGCGGTGGAAGAGGTCAAAGCATCGGAGGCACAGGGCAGCGGGCTGCAGCTGGGACAGTGGGACCCGGACAGTCTGGTAAACCGGAACCTGACCGGGGACAACCACCCGGCGACATCGGCAGTGCCGGGCGCGAACGTGCACGCCTTCGGCGGAGGCGACTGGGACTGGACGAACAAAAACGCAGCACCAGGAACGCCGGAAGCAAACAAGGAAAGCAAGCCAGCAGCAAAAGTAGGATTGCCGGCGGCAGGACGGACAACTGCGTGGAGCCAGGCCGGAGACAACCTGAAGGCGACGCAGCAGCTGGGCGCGAAGCTCTCTTTCGCGGGGGCGGAAGCAGACCCGAGCGAGGTGCTGCAGTACAACGCGCAGCAAGCCAGGTATTTCACCCGGCCGGAGCGGTACACGGCGGACAACATCGAAAACTACATGGACCGCGCGTACTACCTCGCCATGACGCCAGGGCTGAGCGATGCCGAAAAGCAGGAAGCCCGGGAAATCCTTGACGTCATCGAACCGAAGACCGGGTGGAAGAAGCTCACGAAAGGCGCGAACGGAGACTATTATAACAAGCTCTTCCAGACGAACCGGCCGGAAGCGTTTGCGGTATCTGTTCTCGCGCAGAACCTGAACGCCAGAATCAAGGAAGACAGCGGGCTCTCCATATTTGGGCAGGGCTTTGCGAGAGGCGCCGGACTGAGTTCCGTCGGGCAGGCAGCCGGCAACAGCATCACCGCAGAGGATGAAGCCAGCCAGGCTGTGGCGAGCGCGCTGAGAGACGCAGCAACGGGACTGCAGCTCGGAGAAGCATACGCGCAGAACAACGACAGCCTCACCTACGGAGCGGGCAGCCTAACGGGAAACCTCCTGCTGATGCACGGTATCGGGTCACTGCTCGGCGGTCCGATTGCCGGGGCGCTTGCCTCCGGAGGCAGCAAGCTCGCAGCGCTCGGAAAAGTAGGCAGCGTGCTTGCAAAGTATCTGCCGGGCGCAGCGGGGAGCGCGGCTACCTTCGGAACCCTGGACGCCATTCAGAACCTCGGGGCTGTGGCGTCCGGAGAGATGAGCACCGCAGATTACCTGAAGAGCATCGGGATCTCAGCCGGAGGCGGCGCACTGGGATCTGTCGCATCACAGGCTGTATCGGCAGCAGGGCTGAACTTCCTGAGAGAAAAGGTAAACCCGGACACGGGTGAACTCATCCGCAAATCGCTGATGGATAACCGACTGGCCAGAACGATTGTTTCCGGCATATCCGGCGTGGCGTTTGTCGGAGGAGACACCACGATCAGAGAAATCAGCAACGCGCTGAACTATGGCGAAGACTATCACCCGGACGTGGGCGGGATCATTCAGAATGCAGCGGTCGCCTTTGCCTTTTCCGCGTTCCACACCTGGGCGAGCATGCCGACGGAATACGCTGGAGAAAACGCAGGGACGGCAACGTCCATTGACACACGCGGCAAAGAGTTCGCGGAAAGATACTTCCCGGAAGCAAAGAACTGGGACGATGCGAAGAGCCAGTATCGGAAGTATATGAAAGAGTACCACCCGGATATCTTCCAGGGTGACGCAGCGGAAGCGGAAAGAATCACCAAAGAAATCAACCTCGCACGCGAATGGCTTGAGGCTCAGGCAGCCGCCGGAGAGACGGCCAGGGCGAGGAAGGCGGAAGCGGAATCCAGAGGAGACACAAAAGCGGCAGCGCAGGCGGACGCAGAGATGAAGGAAGCCATCGCACTACTGACCGAGTGCGCTTCGGATCCGGAGATCGCGCCGATACTGGGCGAAGACGCGCAGGAAGCCATCGAGATCCTGAACGCCATGGCGGCCGAGGAGACGACGGTGCCGGCAGGAGAAGTCATCGCACTGCCGGGAGCAACGGAACCGGCAGCGGAGGCAGCTGTTGCGGCAAGAGCAATCGCGGACGCAACCGGCACGGAAGAGCGTACGATACAGAGACCGGCCCTGCAGGAGAGCGAGAAGACAGACCAGATTGCGAGCGTGGCAAACCTGCACTCCCCGATCCAGCAGGAAGCAAAAGCTGAAGAACGCAGACAGCAGTCCGTAGAGATGCAACAGACCGGAAGCGTGCCGACAAGCACAAAAGAAATGGGTGTTATTGCGGACGGAAACGGGAACGTCGTCAACGCAGCCGGCGGCGGAACGCTGATTGAACTGCCAGAGCAGATATGGGACAGCGAGATGCAGCTGGTAAACGCCTGGAGCCAGGAGGCCATCGGCATGCCGGTCCGGTACGTACAGGGAAACATGTACTACTTTACGGACGGGAACAACGGACAGGCACAGCAACTGGATGCAGCATATACCGATAAGGGAATCATTATCCGGGCGGACAGCGACACACGCACCGTCACCCGGATTTTTGAAGAGGATATTCTGGAACCACTGAGACGGCAGGAAGGAGCACAAGATGAAACGGTCCAGCAAGACACAGCGCAGGAAAAACAAGGACTACTGGGACAGGAAGAAGAAGTCGAAGGCACAGGAGAAACATCTGCCGGAGGAGGACAGTCTGATACAGGCATCATCCCTGCCGCAGCAGGGACTGAGGCTGCCGTCGGCACAGGGAAAACTCCTGCTGGTGGAAGCACCGGACGGGACCTTGGTGGACGTACCGGAGGAGAAGGTGGACGACTGGATTCAGATGCAGGGACAGGGCGCGGTCTCGCAGGAACAGCAGGACGCGGAGGACAAAGTGCTGGAGATGGTATTAGAAATGCTCTACGGCAAGCCGGAGTAAGAAGCATAAGCTCTCAGGAACTCGGCCTGAGCAACGGAACGACGCAGCAGACGCTGATGGTCGTGCCGGAAGAAATGCTGCAGAGCATATCGGCCACGAGGAAGGGAGAAGCAACATCGACCGATAACCTGAAGGCACTGGCCTACGCGATCAACCAGACTACAGGCTGCACTGTAGACTTTGTGGCCGGGCCGATCGGGATCACGGGCACAGACGGTAAGACACATTATGTGAACGGGTTCTTCGATCCGGAGGCAAAACGCATCGTGGTCCGGGCAGACAGCGACAGGTATACGCCGCGGCAGATCGGAAAACATGAGGAGTTCCACGCGCTTGCGAGGCTGTACCCGAAGCTGGTGAAGAACGTGCGCGACAACGTCCTGGAGCAGTACGGAAGACGGGACCTGATAAACATCATCCGCACCTACCAGGAGAAGCGCAGAGGCATCAATGATATTCAGAGCGGCCGTGCAGATCTGTTTAGCCAGGAAGCGGAAGAACTGCTGGAGGAGATCTTCGCAGACGCCAACGGCAGAATGAACGCCTTCGACGCAGGCGCGACCAGGTACTGGGCGGCTACCAGGAGAGGCATCGCCGATCAGCAGGACCGCGCGTTCCGGGAAAGGCTGAAAGCCAACGCGACAGACCGGAGACGCGGGCCGCCAGAGATGCATGGCGAGATTGCAGCGTCTATTGATGAGCAGGGACCAGATGCCAGCACAAATGTGGATACAGAAACGAAAGGACACACTCCGGAAGAGATAGCCGTAATCAAAGAATACCAGGCTGCGACGGACAACGACCTGGCTGAATTCGCTTTGGATGTGTTAATGAGCGATTCGGATGAAGCAAACGGATGGTTCTATGCTCTGGAGCCGGTAAGCGACAGAGCAGCTGCAGACATGCAAAGGATAACCGGAGTAGATGCGCACGGATATCGCCAGGGTATTCATGGAAGCCGTATCAATCACATTGACATCCATCACGGCAAGCGATCCGGCGGCGACAAGTCAATGAAAGATATCAATGATGTTGCGAGAATGCAGTACATCATTGACAATTACGACAACGCCGAACCAGGAAAAGGAACTTCGGCGTACAGGACAAACAGAAAAGACGGGACACAGGGCCCGTCGAAAACAGTTGTATTCAGCAAAAAAGTCGACAACACATATTATCTCGTGGAAGCAGTTCCGGACACAGCGGCAAAGACAGTTTATGTCGTGTCGGCGTACATGCAAAAAAATAATCCAGGCGGAGAGAACGCGGCCGATGCAAATGCCCCGACCCGTACGGCCAAAACCGAAGGCTCTCAAACGCCTGGTGCTGGTAACAGTATAACACCAGACTCAAAGAATAGCAATAGGAAATTAGAGGAGCCTGATGCGCAAGGAGCTGCGCCGAAGGGCAACCGGAAGACCAGCCCAGTGAAGTTCTCCATCTCTAAGGAGGACGACGGGAACGAATGGTATCAGCTGTCGCTGGATGATATCTCCAACAGGGATCTGACCAGAAGCGAGATGCACCCGGCGTTTCGGGAGAAGCTGGAGAACGCGGACGCGCTGACCGAGAGAGTGCAGGATGTGTTCCGGGGAATGGATCCGGAGAACGAGCTTTGGATGAGCCCGGACGAGATCGAAGACGCGATGGACTTCAACCCCTGGCAGAGCAACCTCACATTGGGCGACATGCACGGATCCGACGAGGTGCTGCAGCGGCTTTCAGATCTGGCGGCGACACAGGACGAGGAAGCCAGGACAGAAACCTACAAGCTGATGGAAGACATCCTGCCGCACCTGGATGCATCGTACCGCGAACGCTGGACCGGCATGGATGAACGCAGGGAGCCGATTGACCGGGACTTTGCCGAGTGGTACAATGACAAGCACCAGAGCCTGTACTATCCGGGATACACGCCGGGAGACTTGTTTAAAACAAGGGAACACATTCGAAGAGAGGTTGCGTACCTTGAAGAACTAATCAGCAGCGGTAGCCTGACCAGTGAGGACTATGCGGAAGCGAACATTCTCTTGGAGGGCTTGCGGTATTCGCTGAAGTATAGAGAGCAAAACAACAGATGGCCAGCGACCATCTACTATTCCGTGGACGAGGATTCAAACCTGTTCGGCGAAGAACTCGAGGAAGAAACGGAAGCGCAGCCGGAAGAACCGGAGACCGCTTCCCTGCCGGGGGCGAAGTACGGCAGCAGAGACGTCACATTCAACGACACAGAGGAAGTACCCTTCCGTTATGCCGTGGTGCCGCTGGGCAGCCTCACGGTATCCAACGACGTGCACGGGAACATCAACCCGGCGTACCCGCAGGAGCTGCAGCCGCGCGACCGCACGAGACTGGACAGCCTGAACCAGACGCAGAAGATCGCGAACAACCTGATTCCGCAGAAGCTGGAAGCGGATTCCAGCATCCAGAACGGAGCGCCGGTTGTGCGCAGCGACGGCGTGGTGGTATCCGGAAACGGACGCAGCCTTGCCATGATGATGGCATACGACAGGGGAAAAGCGGACGGCTACGTGGAATACCTGAAGAAGAACGCGGCCAAGTGGGGGCTTACCGACGAGGACATCCCAGAGGACCGGCCGGTGCTGGTGCGCGTGGCGGCGGACGGACAGGACTGGACACAGCTTGCAAGGGACGCGAACGTCAGCACCATCGCCGGCAGGAGCGCCAGCGAGCAGGCACGGACAGACGCAAGGAACCTGGAGCGGCATCCGGAGGTGCTGGACAAACTGATCACCGACGAGGACGGGAACCTGAACATTCCGGTGAACCGGGACTTCATCAGCGACTTTATCCAGAGCGTGATCCCGGAGAACGAGCGGAACGAGATGCACACGCCGGACGGACTGCTGACACAGGACGGGCTGACGCGGGTACAGCGGGCGATCTTCGAGTCGGCATACGGAGATGCGGATCTGCTGGAGCGGCTGAGCGAGCGCCTGGACAACGATATGAAGAACGTGACCAACGCGCTGCTGGCGGCCGCGCCGAACGTAGTGGCGTATGAGAACGACGTCACTGCCGGCACACGCTATGACATCGGGCTAAGGGACCGGGTGCTGGAGGCTGTGAAGATCTACACCGAGGCCAGGCAGGCCGGGCAGACGGTGGCACAGCGGACGGCGAACCTCGGGCTCGACGAAGCGCCGAGCAGCGAGGCGATCTACATTGCACGGTTTATCGAGCGGAACAAGGCGAGCGGCAAGCAGCTGCGCACCATGTTCAATGCGCTGAGCGAAACCGCCGATGAGCTGGGCGACCCGAACCAGATAGGATTCTTCAGCGACGAGGAAGAAGAAAAAGACTTTGACCAGGTACTGGAAGGAGCGATCAGAAAGTATGAAGAAGCAAGCGGAAGACAACTCCCAAGACCGGAACGCTGGGGCGCAGGAACCCTTGAAGAAGTCAGCGAGACCGCAGGACTCCGGGGAAGCGAGCTCGACAGCTACTACCTCAACGAAGCCGGAAGCAGAAATGACGAACGCGGAGTGGACGCACAACCTGATGCAGGAGATCGAGGAGGATCAGAAGAAGAAGCCGAGCCCGTTCGGGAGGGTCTTACTCCGGGCGCTGCAGAAGATGGACGAAGAGGACCCGAGCTGGGGAGAATCGGAGAAGAATCAGAATCAGAACCAGAAGGCCTGAGAGTCGGCGCAGCGGAAGAGCCTGCAGCGGAGCTGTCGGAAGGAGCCAGACGGAGACTGGAAGAAAAACGCCGGACCGAGAAAGAAATCGAGCGGGCCAGAAAGAAAGGCCCGCAGCGGAAGACGAAGTTCCCGGACTACAACCCGGTATCGGAAGATTCCGGGAAGAACTTCCGGGAGATTGCCGGGGAGATCCGGTCAAGGGCTGCGGCGGAACGCGCCAAAAGAATGGAGCACGTTTCGAAGGAGAAGTTCTTCGGGACGGAATCACTGCAGAAGCTGGGCGTGAAGATCGAAGGAGCACTCGGAAACTACACCGGCACAAAGCAGCTGCGCGAGATCGAACGCGCGGCCAGGCAGCTGAAGGCTGAGATCCGGAGGCAGGAGAAGATCCTGAACGCCACGGACAAGGAAAAGCAGATGGCGCGGGGACTGGCTGCCGGGGTGTACACGATGGAAGACTTCGGCTCGAACGTGCGGAAGGAAATCCTCAACACGCTGGCGGACTACTACGAATACGAGCGGACCATCAACGATGACATGGTGCTGCAGCGGCGCAGGGACATCAACACGCAGCTGGACGACCAGATCCAGGAGATGCTGCCGGACGACCCGGGCTACAAGATCCCGCCGATGTTTGTCCTGAACCACAGGACGCCGGAGCGCATCTGCCGGAACATCTGGGGCGACGAGAAGGGCAAGGAAGTATACGAGAAGTTCTTCCGGCCGGTAGCTGTGAACGAGGCGGAGAAGATCCGCTTTGCAAAGAAACAGTTCGACGACGTGCGCGAGATCGAAGGCAGCGACGGCAAGAAGAGCGAGCTGACAAGGGACGAGGCCATGCTGGCACAGCAGGTGCTGGAAGGCCGGGCCGCAGCGGAACTCGTCGCCGGCATGGAGCTGGAGGACGGGCGCGAGCGGATTGAGGCCGTGGCGGAGAACATCGTAAACGGAGACGACGCCGCAGCGACAGCGCAGGAGTACGGGCTGAGCGACGAGGAACGCGGCATCGCCGAGCAGTACGCACGGTGGCTGCAGACCAAGGCAATCTACGACAGCGGCGAGTTCGACACGGTGAAGATCGACAATGCCGTGAAGATCTACCAGGAGAAGTACAACCTGTTCTACGACGCGATCAACGACTTTCTGGTGGCGCACGGGTACAAGCCAATCGGATTCATCCGGGGCTACGCGCCGCATATGCAGATGCAGGAGGACCTTAACGTCTTCGCCGGATACCTGAAGAGCCTGGGCATCAACGACGACGTGACGCGGCTGCCGGCGAACATCGCGGGCAGGACAGCGGACCTGAAGCCGAACAAGCGGTGGAACCCATACTTCCTGCACAGGAACGGGAACACGACCGACTTTGATATCGCCAAGGGATTCCAGAACTATGTGACGTACATGTCGGATGTGCTGTACCACACGGATGACACGATGCGGATCCGGGCGCTGAGCAGGCATTACCGTGCGCTGTACGCGCCGGACAACATCCGGGAGAACCTGGACTGGGCAAAGCACATGAACAGCACGACGCCTGAGGTAAAGCGCGAACAGCTGCAGAAGCGCGGCATCCTGAGCAGGGACGCGGCGCTGAGCGAGGAAGAAGTGAACGACGCCTTCGATAAATGGATCGAGGAGCAGTTCGCCAGCATTGAGAACACCACGAAGTATTCCGACCTGGTCATGTACCTTGACAACTATGCGAACATTCTTGCCGGCAAGCAGAGCATGTCGGACCGCGGCGGCGAATACGACTGGGGACGCGAAAGCCTGACGAAAGCGAACAGACTGATCTCGGCCTTTGCAAGGACGCAGGTCGCCGGGAACCTGTCGAGCGCGTTCAGCCAGCTGAGCCAGATCCCGATGATCCAGGCGGAGCTGGGAGCCAAGTATGTGACGCAGGCCGTGCGCGACTACGCCAACGGCACGCTGAAGAAAGCGGCATTTGCGCAGCAGAGCGACCACCTGACCGAGAGAGCGGGATCCGGCGCGCTGGTGACGGACCGTTACGACATGGTCATGGACAAACTGTTCAACCCGCTGCGGCTGGTGGACGGATTCACTGCCAGCATTGCAGTGCGGGCAAAGTACCTGCAGCAGGTCGAGGCGGGCAAGAGCCACCAGGAAGCGCTGAAGGAAGCGGACGCCTACGCCAAGCGCGTGCAGGGCAGCCGTGCGAAAGGCAGCAAGCCACTCGCCTTCCACAGCAAGAAGGCCGTGAACCAGGCGCTGCACCTGTTCCAGCTGGAACTGTTTAACAGCTGGGAGCATGTAAGCCAGGATTTGCCGGCAGACTTCCGGGAGATCGAGCGGGCGCAGGGCAAAAAGGCGGCAGCGGGAGCGCTGGCCAAGGTGATCCTGAGCTACCTGATGACCGCGTTCCTGCTGAACCGGCTGACCGAGGAGACCTACGGAGGCACGCCGGCGCCGTTCGACCTGCTGGGTATCACATCGAACTTCATTGCGAGCGGCTACGGTCTGACGACGAACGCGTACCTTGAGACCATCATGGACAACGTGATGGAAGAGCTGATAGACAAGCGGATCTTCCAGACGGATCCGGAGAAGATGCGCGATGAGTTCAAGCTGACCGACGCGGCTGACGGTGCGTGGTACGAGGTCGGAAGCGACATCCCGTTCCTGCGGAACATCATGGGCCTGATGGGCATGGGCGACCAGACGCTGCCGATCCCGCTGATGGGACTGGGCGACGAGCTGAAGTACCTGGTGAAGGATGTAAAGAAAGACATCGAGAACGGAAAGCTGAGCGGACAGACCGGCATGGATCTGCTGCACATTATGAACCAGGTGCTGCCGGGCGGACGCCAGATGACCAAGACCGAAGAAGGCCTGCAGGTCATGCAGCAGGGCGGCCGGTACATCAACGACAAGCTGTACTACCCGGTGGACAACACCTTCGGGAACTGGGCGAAAGCGGTCCTGTTCGGGCGGTCGGCGCTGGAAGAGAGCGACGCATACTATGCCGGCGACGACCACGCACTGTCGGTCGGCGCAACGGAGCTGTACAAGATGCTGACCGACCAGGGCAGCGCGGAGAACCGGGAAGCCTACGACGCACTGCAGACGGCAAAAAACCTGAACGACGACCAGACCGAATGGCTGCGGAACTACGCAGAGAACGGCGGAGACTCCTGGGCGGCATGGCAGACCATGCAGCAGTACAAGGCAGCCGACAACGACAAGACGACGGGCAGCCTGGAGAAAGGAAAGCAGACAAGGGCAGCAATCACTAATGCCGTGCTGTCGGACAAGGAACGGCTGGAACTGTACCGGGTGATGGACAAGAACAATGAAGGCAAGGCCGACAAGCTCGAAACCATCATGGAAACCGGGCTCAGCTGGGCCGAGGCCGTGCAGGTTTACGACGCCTACGCCGAGATCGAAGCCAACGAGAACCTGTCGAAGAAGGAGCAGGCGGAGCGGTGGGCCAGCTGGGTGAACCGGCAGAACTACACCGACACGCAGAAGGACACCATTCGGGATACCATCAAGTTCTGGGGCAGTTACGCCATCGAGGACACCACGGTAGACAAGATGACGATTGCCGGGTTGGACGCTGATGCAGCCGACAAGGTCACGGCGATCCTGAACGGACTGGAACCGGAAGCCGGCAGGGACAAGGTCACGGATCTGCAGAAGTACAAGGCGATTGCCGGCAGCGATCTGAGTGAAGACGAGCAGTGGCAGGCCATCATCGGACTGACGCCGGAGAGCTACACCAGCACCCTGGCGAAGATCACCGTCATGCAGGATTACGGGATCAGCCCGGACATCTGGACGAAAAGCAAGCAGGCCATGTACGACGCGGACGATGCCGGAAACAACAACGACAGCACGGACCAGAAGGAAGCCAAGGCTGCGCTGGACGGGATGGATATCCCGAAGGACCAGAAGGCCATCCTGTGGCAGCTGACAAACAAGAGCTGGAGCTGGAAGAACAACCCGTATGACACGGACATCGGCCAGGAAGTGTACGGCCTGCTGCACGACGGCGACACCGGAAAGGGCGGCTCGACCAAGAAGAAGAAATCCGGCGGTCGCGGCGGCGGACGCAAAGGCGGTGGCCGCGGCGGAAAGAAGTCCGGAGGCGGGCTTGAACTCGGAGCGGCGTTTGAAACCGCCAGCGGGCACAGCGGCATGTTCGATTCAATCCTGATGGGCTGGAAACGCGGGAAGTATTCCAGGGCGCAGATCCTCGCCTTCGTCAAGGCGGGCATCCTCACTCAGGAGGAGGCGGACGAGATCCTGGCAACGATGCAGGAGACGGAAGCCGAAGAAACGGACGGCGGCCTGACGCTGGGCGCCGCGAAAGGGTGAAACAAGCTGCCGGCAAATGACCGGCAAATAAAAAGATCCCGGAGGAACAATCCTTCCGGGATCTGATCTATTAACGGATGATACAGTACAGCATATAGACTATGATGCCAACAACTGAAACTGCGCTGATAATGAGAGAGCTCCAATCCCAAATTCTGCTGCCGTGCGTCGGCGGTATTGAGCAGCCAGGATCATATTCATCCCTGATTGTACCCTGATATTGATTAAAGTGTACATAATCTTTCGGATCGAAGACCTCGAAGATATCACTGGGATCTTTCACGATCATTCCTCCTTATGCTTTATTGCCATAAATATAAAGCGCTTTTATGGTAAAGTCAAATAAATTATTCGGCATTACCATAATGAGGGATGTAAAGTGAAGACGATTCCATATAACGGAAAGAGGAACATATCCGGAGAACGGATCCGGGAGGCACGGCTGAAACTCCGTCTATCACAGGAGGAACTGGCAGCGAGAGTGCAGACGGAAGGAGTTATCGTAGAGCAGGACGTCATCTGTAAAATAGAACACGGAACAAGACTGGTCCAGGATTTTGAACTGAGGGCGATCGCAAAGACATTGAGGGTATCAATGGACTGGCTTACAGAAGAAGACTAAACCGCTGACCATGATGGCCGGCGGTTTTATACTATCGGTATACTTGACGTAAAGGTTTCAAATGTGTTACAACTTATTGTATAAAAGCATAACGCAATTATGCAAAGAGGTGAAACACAATGGAAGAAAAAAGAAAACGCATGCCGTTCCGACACCTGACATGGACGGATCGGCTGTGCATGGAGAAGATGATCAAGCATGGGTACAGCAGCCAGGAAATTGCAAATACGCTGCGCGTGCATGTATCAACGGTAAACCGCGAGAAGAAGCGCGGACTGACTATGCAGATGGACAGCGAGCTGCGGGTAAAGGATGTTTATATCGCGGAGACTGCAGAGCGGAAGTATCGGGAAAACCTGAAGGCCAAGGGAGCAGATCTGAAGATCGGCAACGACCGGGAGCTTGCGGACTACCTGGAGAAAAAGATCCGGGAAGATAAGTTCTCACCTGAAGCTGCACTGGCTGAAGCTCGACGGGAAGGTAAAATGGAGCGGACCAGCATTTCAAAGTGGACGCTGTACAGCTACATCCACAAGGGTGTGTTCTTAAGCCTGACCATGAAAGACTGCCCACAGGGAGGCGTGCAGAAGATCAAATATAAAAAGGTGAAGCGAGCAAAGCGCCCGCCAAAGGGCGACAGCATCGAGAAGCGGCCGGCAGAAGTGGACACAAGGGAGACCTTTGGACACTGGGAGATGGATACCGTAGTTTCCGCAAAGGACACCAGCCTGAAAAGACTGCTGGTACTGAGTGAGCGGAAAACAAAGCAGGAGATCATAGTCCTGATAAACAACGGAGAGGCTGCCAGCGTCGTGGCAGCCATCAACCGGATTGAGTCTAAGCTGGGCCGGGAGCACTTCAAGAAGATTTTCCGGACAATTACCGTAGACAACGGCCTGGAGTTTGCTGATTGCGACGGGATCCAGAAAGGAAACGGCGAGGACGAGAGAACTCACATCTACTACTGCCACCCGTACCGCAGCGGAGAGCGCGGTCTCAACGAGAACACGAACCGATTGATCCGTCGGCACTGGCCAAAGGGCACGAGCTTTGAAGCAATAACAGAAACGCAGGTGCAGAGAGTGGAAGACTGGATCAACAACTACCCGCGAGGAATACTGAACCACGACCACAGCAGAGACTGGTTTGACAGAGAATTGAAGGCGCTGGGAATTGCCTGGCCAGCAGCATAAATGGAGAACAATTTAATATTACAAACCGTAATGATGGTCATTCATATTACCATCATTATACTTCAGGTATAATTGCGCATTTACATCTTGACAAAAGCCTTCTTCTGTGTAACAATAAATGCGCA
>Ga0310690_10001566_pt1 | contig 40175 bp, 41 predicted proteins | sample AusTroGonzalo_MG_2_FD_207661 | JGI IMG/M metagenome (GOLD analysis project Ga0310690, IMG submission 207661) | Bovine rumen microbial communities from tropical cattle in Woodstock, Queensland, Australia - Gonzalo_04 (v2) (version 2) | ecosystem: Host-associated > Mammals > Digestive system >... | reverse complement strand
ACAAAACTCCCAACTTTATCCACATTTTCTGTTGTTTCATAGCCGTTTGTGTTCCAAACGACAGGAATCTTTTTGTGAATATGTTTGAAAGCTTCGCCAAGCTCGTTTGAAAAATGTGTTGGGGTGATAAGGTCAATGCAAGAATGAGAATCCTGGTTTTCTTCAATAAGTTTAACAAATTCTTCTATCGAATATTCTTCTCCAACTCCGCCACGCGAAATTTGATAGTTTTGACAATAGTCACACCTGAGATTGCACCCAGAGAAAAAGATTGCGAGAGCACCCTTGTCGGCTGTAAGGCAGGGCTCTTCCCACATAAAATTTTTGATGATTTTTGCAATTTTGATTTTTTTGTGTTCGTTGCAAAAGCCCAAAGATTTTTCTCTGTTTATATTGCACCTTCTAGGGCAAGTGGAGCATTTTTCTTCCATACAAGAAGAGTTTATAATTTTAGTTTGGAAAAAGTCAAGTCAAAACCAAAACAAAGGAAAATGCTAGACAAATATTGCGTTTTGTGATATACTAAAATAGTATTTTGAACATACTTTGTTAAGGAGAAAATTATGGAAAATGTAATAAAACCACATCTTGTAAAACCTGTATTGGAAAAAATTGTTTTTGATATGATTGGCTTGCCTCAGGCAAACGCAATGATAAATATCAAGCCAGAAGATGCTGTTGATGTAAGAAAGGTTTCAGAAGAAATCGTTAAGGTGACATTGACAAGAAATCTTTTGATTAGCCCTGAGAACATTATGAAGGTTGCCGTTGTTATGAGCATTGACATCCCTGTTGACTCAATTGAATTTTCAAAACTTGACGACCCAAAGGAATATATTAAAAACAGCCAACCGGTAAGAATTTTGGTGTCTTATGCGTCAAACATAATCACAAACATCACAATGAACACCATTTTGGGACCGATTATTACGCCACCAAACTTGCAATAAAAATTGCGCTTGTGACTCGTTTTGCCACAAGTGGCAAAAACACGCGGACATAGTACATCGGTAGTATGTGGGCTTCCCAAGCCCGAGAGGCGGGTCCGACTCCCGTTGTCCGCTCCAAAAATGTATAAAAATTTAATGAGATGAGGAGGGAAAGTAAATGAATAAGGTTGCTTTAGTCACAGGTTCGTCTAGAGGTATTGGCAGAGCCACGATAATTGAATTTGCAAAAAATGGATATGATGTTGTGATTAATTATGTGAAGGGTGTGGCAGCAGCGAAAGAACTGAAAGAATTTGTTGAAAGCAAATATAATGTAAAGGCTCTGACAATAAAGACAGATATCTCTGATGAAGAACAAGTGAAAGAAATGATGCAACAGATTTTTGCCAAGTTTGGCAGAATTGATGCTGTCGTCAATAATGCCGGCATTGTTTGGGATAGAGACTTTGACAACATAACTATTGAAGAGTTTAGAAGAACTTTGGACGTAAATGTTATTGGGCCATTTATTGTTTCTAGAGAAGCGAAAAAATATATGAAATCTGGGGCTACAATAGTGAACGTATCATCAACTAGTGGCACAAAAGTATTTTCTCCAGATTGTTTGGACTATAATATTTCAAAAATTGGATTGCAAAGTTTGACAAGGGATTTGGCTTTTCAATTCAAGCCAGACATTCGTGTAAATGCAGTTGCTATTGGCTGGGCAGATACAGATATGAACAAAGATTTGCCGAAAGAATATATTGAATCTGAAAATGAGAAGATTTGGCTTGGACATTTTGCAAAACCAGAACAAATCGCTCAAACAATATTCTTTTTGGCAAGCGAAAAGTCGAGTTATATAAATGGTGAAATTGTGACCATCGACGGCGGATATTGTTGATTTTAAAACAAAATTTTGTGTGCAACCATATTTGGTTGCATTTTTAATATTCAAAACTTAAAAATTTGATATTGACAGAAAACCGTATGTGTGATATACTCCTAATATAGAGAGGAGAATGTATGGAAAGCAGAAATATATTTTTGAGACTGAGACAAAAGTATTATGATTTGATGAAACAGGGCGATATCAATTTTGGATTTGAACTTTATGAAGCAGCAAAGGTTTGTTATTCGAACGCAGAAATGATAGCAAGCAAATTTTTGAAAGAATCAAAGTTGGTAAAAGATGCACGAAATAGAATTGAAGAGTGTAAAGACGAACAAGAGAAGCGTGATGCCAGATATGCTTCACATACAGACAAAAAAGAGTCAAAGCTTGGGCGTCATGGCAAGGCTGAAAGGGAGAGATAATAATGAGAGATTCGTTTTTTGATTTTGTACAGAAAAATTATGATTTTGGAGAAACTTCTGAATTCAGAGAAAAGTTGTTTAATGAATATCCAGAAGAAGTTGAAAGAGCAATTGCTGAAGAAGACCCACCTCAAAGAGATATTTCTAAAGGTTTGAGACGCAGAGAAGCAATTGAGACTTTGGAAGCAATTAAAGTTGGTGAAATTGACAGGTTTTCGGCAGAGGCATGCAAATATAACATTGTTTTGTATTTTGTAGACTGTGAAAAATACGAAAATGCAAACAGTGCAGAAACAGAACATAGTTTATAAAAACTATCGACACATTTCGTGTCGATAGTTTTATTTTTTGGCACAAAAACTTTACTTTTTTAGCATAAAATTTTATACTTGAAGTGTTGAAAGGAGAAAACCAAAATGAAGATCAAACCAATTTTTGATAGAGTAGTTTTACTTCCAAAGGAAGCGGAGAAAGAAACAAAAAGTGGAATTATTTTGCCAAGTGCCTCACAAGAGAAATCTCAAATTGCAACAGTAGTTGCTGTTGGAAAGGGTGGCAAACTTGATGGAAAAGAAATAGAAATGCAAGTTGAAGTTGGGCAGGAAGTATTGTATGCAAAATATAGTGGAACTGAAGTTTCTTTTGAAGGGAAAAAATATATTGTGATAAAACAAAACGACATTCTTGCAGTTTTGGAGAAATAGGAGGAGAATATGTCTAAATTGATGCTATCTGGCGAAGAGGCTAGAAAAAGTTTGGAAGCGGGCGTAAACAAGCTTGCAAACACTGTAAAAATCACGCTTGGGCCTAAGGGACGAAATGTTGTTTTGGGCAAAAAGTATGCACTTCCACTCATCACAAACGATGGGGTGACAATTGCAAAAGAGATTGAGCTTTCTGACCCATTTGAAAACCTTGGGGCAGAACTGATTAGAGAAGTCTCTGTCAAGACAAATGATGTCGCTGGTGACGGAACAACAACGGCGTGTGTTTTGGCTCAAGCAATCATAAGAGAAGGTTTGAAAAACTTTACTGCCGGAGCAAACCCTATTATTTTGAAAAGAGGTATTTTCAAGGCTGTTGAAGTGGCTGTTGAAGAACTTAAAAAAATAAGCAAACCTGTCAAAGGATCTAAGGACATTGAGCAAGTTGCAAGCATTTCTGCTGAAGATGAAGATATTGGAAAGCTTATTGCACAAGCAATGGAAAAAGTAGGAAATGATGGTGTCATAACTGTTGAAGAATCTCAAACAATGAATACCGAACTTTCAATTGTGGAAGGCATGCAGTTTGACCGCGGCTATCTTTCTCCTTATATGAGTACAAACATGGAGAAGATGGTTGCCGAACTTGAAAATCCATATATTTTGATTACCGATGCAAAAATTTCAAATCTCAACGAGATTTTACCGATTTTGGAACAAATTGTAAAAGTTGGCGGAAAACTTTTGATTATTGCAGATGAAGTTGAGGGCGAAGCGTTGACGGCACTTATTCTAAACAAATTGAGAGGAAGTCTGTCTGTTGTTGCTGTCAAAGCACCAAGTTTTGGTGACAAGAGAAAGGCGATGCTTGAAGATATTTCAATTTTGACTGGCGGAAAGTTTGTTTCGAGTGAACTTGCCATTGATTTAAAATCGCTCACACTTGATGACCTTGGAAGAGCAAAAACTGTGAGAGTAGACAAGGACACAACAACGATTGTTGAGGGCGTTGGAAATATCGAAGAAATAAAAGGCAGAGTAAAACAAATTCGAGAGCAAATGGCTGCGACTTCAAGTGATTATGAAAAAGAAAAATTCTCAGAGCGCTTGGCAAAACTTGCTGGCGGAGTTGCTGTTGTGAAAGTTGGTGCTGCGACAGAAGTTGAAATGAAAGAGAAAAAACTGAGAATTGAAGATGCACTTTCAGCCACAAAAGCAGCTTCTGAAGAAGGAGTTGTGCCTGGCGGTGGTGTTGCACTTTTGAAGACAACACCAGCAATAAAAAAACTTGTTGAAACTCTTTCGGGAGACGAAAAGACAGGTGCAAGTATTGTGCTTAGGGCGGTTGAAGAGCCTGTAAGGCAAATTGCAACAAATGCAGGAATTGATGGTGGAGTGGTAGTCAACAAAATCTATGAAAATCTTGACAAGCCTGCTTTTGGATTTGATGCATTAAACAATGAATTTGGTGACCTTGTCAAAAAAGGAATTTTGGATCCAACGAAAGTTGCGCGCTCAGCCCTTCAAAATGCAGCGTCGGTTTCAGCGACACTTTTGACAACAGAAGCGCTTGTTGTGGAAGTTGAAGACAAGAAAGAACCAGGCGAGCAAAATGTTTATTAAAAAACGCGGCGAAAAGCCGTGTTTTTTTTGTTTTTCGGTATTGACTTTTGATAGGTGTTGTGCTAACATTTTTACAAAGGGAGAAACAGATGGAAAACAAAGATAAAGATTTAAGATATTATGATTCAAACAGAAGTCTTGCTCTTCAAGTTTTTGATGTTTGGTTTAGCGGGTATTCAAAGTATATAAAAGAATTTGATTTTAGCGAAAGCAGAGAAGATTTGATGGATGACATTCTTGAGAGAATTTTGTCTGGCAAGATTTCTTGTTTAAAAGAGTTGTCACAGGCGATTTTTAAAAGTTATTATATTCAAGATAAAGAAGGCGCAACAAGATTTTTGAGCACAAAGTCTAAAAAAAGTGCGTCAATCATACCTTCTTCGACAGTTGCCGCGTTGCTTGAAGAAAAATTGGGTGTTTCTATCAAAGATAAGCCTCTCACACATGAAGAGTCCTATGAGTTGATTTCAAAGGTTTTTGCTGATGAACTTGAAAGAAGAAGCAAAAGTCTTTTGCATGTCGATATGGCATCAAACCTTTTAGATTCAAAAATTATCTCTTTGATTGCGAACGAACTTCAAAGTAGGGGCGCAAAAGAAATGAAGCTTGGCGGAAAGAAAATATACTGCATGCCAAATAGAGCAAAAAAAGAGTTTGCTCAAGGCACAGATTTTTATGTTTATGAGTACAAAACAATTGTTGAAAACTTTGTGAAGAAATGTTCAGATTTCAATAACATCTATAGAATAAATGGAAATGGCAAAGAAGTGACTGATTTTTGGGCAATAATTAAAGACTCTTTGCAAGAAATTGAAGAGATTATGCCAGAAGAAGCAAAGACAGACAAAACATTTTTGAAGGCAAAGAAAGAGGCCGACCATTTCTTCAATGAGGCGTTTGAAAATCTTTATCAAAAGCATACAAAAGAAGGAAAATACGGTGCTTATTATATTGAAGTTCAAGATGCTGTTAAGAGATGGAAAGATGGAACTGCAAATGACAAAGAAAACCAAATCATTGTTGACTTTTTGTATAAGGTAAAAGATGTCAACATGGCACTTAGAATCGTTGATAAGAATGGAAAGAATTATCCTCTCAACTACTTTATATGTATGCCAATGGCACCAGACGCCTATGTAAAAACTCTTTCTGACATCATAAGAATTGGAAAACTCAAGCCAACAACACTCAACTTTTTAATTGATACTAAAACACTTGTAAAAACTACATTTGCTATTGGAAGTCACAATTATGCATTTTCGGATACAAAAGAAGAACTCGATACAATCTTTAAGTTGTACAGGGGTATAATTGAAAAGAATGGTGAAAGACTTGACACGTCAACGGATGAAGGACTTGAAAAAGTTTTAAACCTTGGGCAAGAGTATATTGAAAAATACAATCTTCCAAAGAGCAGAGTTTGTTATAATGCACTTGCAAAAGAACTTTTTACAACCGAAAGGAGAGAACCTGTTTGCTTGCCAAAAGCAATTGAATCAAAATATTTGAAAGAAGACAAGACTGTTTAACAGCCTTGTTTTTTTCTTTGGTAATTTTTTTATAATTATTTTGCTGAAAAAGAAGGAAATGGGGTTTGTTTTGTAGTATATAGAGTCATAACACACATTTTTGAGGTTTTATATTGCAAAACAAGGGCTATTCTAGCGATTGGCTCGCTGAACTTAAACGCAAAGTTGACCTAGTGTCAATTGCGTCAAACTATGTTCATCTTGAGCAAAAAGGTCGCAGATTTTGGGCGTGTTGTCCGTTTCATAGCGAAAAAACTCCGTCATTTTCAATAGATAATGACGAAGGCATTTATTATTGTTTTGGTTGCAAAGAGTCTGGCGATGTGATTAAGTTTGTTGAAAAACTTGAAAACATTGACTTTATGGACGCGGTAAAACTTTTGGCTGACAAGGCCGGCATGCAACTTCCTGAGTTTCAATCAAATGAAAATCGACAGAAAATTCAAAAACAAAAAGAAAAGATTTTGAGCGTTTTGGATTTGACATATAAGCATTATGTTGAAAATTTGTACAACAAAGATGCCAAAGTTGCTCAGGATTATATAAAGTTTAGAAGATTTACTAGAAGAGAACTTGAAGATTTTAAAATTGGTTTTTCAAAAAATTGGACAGATCTCGTTGAATATCTTCAAAGCAAAGGCTTTTCTGAAAAAGAAATGTTGGATGCGGGAGTTGTGGCAAAGAAAAACAATCGTCTTTATGATGTTTTGGCGGGCAGATTGGTTTTTCCGATTTTCAACAGCTTTAATGAGTGTATTGGCTTTTCTGCACGAGCGCTTGAAAAAACTGACTTTGCAAAATATTTAAACACGGCAGAAACAATGGTTTTTCAAAAAGGAAAAGTTGTTTTTGGAATAAATATTTTGAAGTCGCAAAAACAGCAACAGCTGCTCAAGAATATTATTTTGGTTGAAGGACAGATGGATGTTGTTGCCATGCACAAAAGTGGATTTAAGTCGGCTGTTGCGTGCATGGGTACAGCACTGACAAAAGACCATGTTCAAGAGCTCAAGAGATACAACGACAATATTGTGCTCTGTTTTGACGGTGACGGTGCAGGAATAAAAGCTACACTTCGTGCAATCGAAATGTTTAGAAATGAAAATGTAAACTTGAAGGTTGTGAAACTTTCGGGCGGAAAAGATCCGGATGAGATTTTAAACACACTTGGAAAAGAAAAGCTTCAAGAGATGATTGACAATGCAAAACCATACATGGAATGGTTGATTGAATATTATCAGAGTCTGTATGATTTGGAAAAAGCAGAAGAGAGAAACAAGTTTGTCAAAACAATTTTGGCAGAAATAAAAAAACTTGGAAGCCAGACGCTTTTTGAACCCTATCTTGAGATTGTCAGAGATATTACAAAGGTGCCGATTGATGTTCTGAGAAGAGATATCACTTTGGATACTGCAAAAGCACCCGCACCTGTGCAAGAAAATGTGGCTCAGACAAAACAAGAAAACAGCGATGACAAAGCGGTCAAATTTATCTTGGCGGCAATGCTACATAAAAAACCTTATGTGGATCAAAGAATTGATTTTTCAAGGCTTTTGAAGGGGTGTGAAAAATATATTGAAATCACAAACAAAAATCTTCCACTTTCGTCGATCTTTGATTTTGAAGGTGCGAGCGAAGATGAGTTTTTGATGGATATTGTAAACTTCAATTTTTCTCAGTTTGAGATAGGCGAAGAGAGATATTTTAAAGAGTGTCTATGGAAAATAGCTGAACAGAAGTTGAAAGAATATCAAAAAGAATTAAATGAAAATTATAAAAATTGTGAAGACTTGAATGAGCGTGCAGAAATTGCCAGAAAACTAGGAAAGGTTGCTATGCAGCTCAAAAACAAGAGTTTGGAGGAATTCAATGGCAGAAGATAAACAACAAGAACAATCGAAAATCATGGTTGTTTATGAAAAATTGCAAGCGCTTGCTATGAAAAAAGGCTCAATAAATGAAGTTGATGTGCATTTTGCCCTTATTAAAGTGGGTGAGTCTGCTGACAAAGTGCAAAAGTTTTTGGACCTTTTGAAAAAGCGCGGGGTGAAAATTATTCAATCAAATGATGACGACCTATACAAGGATGATTTTTCTGACCTTGTTATGTCGGCAAGCGTAGATGACCCTGTCAAGATGTATTTGAAAGACATAGGAAAGGTTCCACTTCTCACTGCCGAACAAGAAAAAGATTATGCAAAAAGAGCGATGGAAGGTGACCAATATGCAAAATCGGTTTTGTGTGAGTCAAACCTTCGTCTTGTTGTCAGCGTTGCAAAGAAGTATGTCGGAAAGACTTCAATGTCGTTTTTGGATTTGATTCAAGAAGGAAACATGGGGCTTTTGAGAGCGGTTGACAAGTTTGACTATACAAAGGGTTTTAAGTTTTCAACTTATGCAACATGGTGGATTAGACAAGCCATCACAAGAGCCATGGCAGACCAATCTAGAACAATCCGAATCCCTGTTCATATGGTAGAAACTATAAACAAATATGTCAAAGTTTCGCGTGCATTGATGCAAAAACTCGGACGAGAAGCAACAATTGAAGAAATTGCCAAAGAAATGGAACTTTCTGTTGCAAAAGTTATGGAAATTCAACGCACAGCTCAGGACCCAATCTCACTCGAAACACCTATGGGCGAAGAAGATGATGGAAAAATGGCAGATGTGATTGTTGATGAAAGCGCACGTTCTCCAATTGATAGTGCAACCCAAACACTTTTGAGAGAACAACTTTTGGCAGTTATTGACACACTCACGCCGCGTGAGCAAGAAGTCATCAGACAGCGTTATGGACTTTTGGACGGAAAGCAAAAGACTCTTGAAGAAGTCGGAAAAGAATTCTCTGTCACAAGAGAGCGTATCAGACAGATTGAAGCAAAGGCGCTCAGAAAACTTAAACATCCAAACAGAAGCAAACGTCTTGTGGACTTTGTGGAATAATTTAAAAGGGGAAGAAAATGAACATAGAAAGCATTTTGAAATATCAAAGCGTGGATGCGAAAATCCATGAAATAGAACAAAAACTTTCAAACAGCGGATTTAGAAAAAAAGCAAACGAGCTTTCAGCGGTTGCAAAAAAAGCTCAAACAAGATCGGCTGAACTTGAAGCAGAAGCAGAAAAGGTTTTGGCGGACATTGAAGATTTGAAGAACAAATACAACATAAACAAATCAAAAAGCGATGAAATTTGTGCAAAAAATGTTGATGATATGAGTGCGGATGAAATTGAGAAGATTGCAGCACTAAAAAACAAGATTGCAAACAACTTAAACATTTTGGAAAAACTCTTGCAAAAGAGTGCGGAGAGTATAAACAATATCTTGTCAAACTTCAACAAGACAAAAAAGACTTTTGATGACGCAAAGGCACAATATGCTGTTTGCAAACAAAAGATTGATGAAGAAACGGCTGCGCTTGAACCAGAGAAGAAAAAACTTGAAGCAGAACTTTCAAAAATGGAAGCAGGAGTTGACGGACAACTTCTTGCAGAGTATAAGAAGAGAAGAAACGACAGGATTTTTCCGGTTGTGTGTGCGCTAGAAGGTGAAAACTTCTGTGGCGGATGTAGAATGGAGCTTCCAAAGGTTGCAATTTCAAGAATAAAGGAAAACGGCATCATCATTTGCGAACATTGCAAGAGAATTTTGTATAAAAAATAAAGGAAATTTTCCTTTATTTTTTTATTTCATTTTTTTAAGCAGAGTCTTTATAGCAAAGACAAGTTTTTCAACTTCTTGATAAGTATTGAAATAAGAAAATGAGACCCTGACCGCACCGCCATCAAGCGTGCCAAGGCTTTTGTGTTTGAGTGGTGCGCAATGAAATCCACTTCGCACGCATATGTCAAAATGTTCGTCGAGATAGTTTGCAACATCAACGGAGTCAATGCCGGGGATGTTGAATGCGAAAACTCCGCTTGTGTTTTCTGTTTTTGTGTAAATATCAATTGGCAGTTGGGACAGCTCATAGTGAAGATAAGTTGTCAAATCTTCAAGTTTTTCTTGAATAAGAGAAAAGTTTTCTTCAACAAAATTTATTCCTTCTCCAAAGCCAAGAATGGCGGGAGTGTTGAGCGTGCCACTCTCAAACCTTTCGGGGGACTCTTGTGGTTGGACAAGTTCGAGCGAGTTTGTGCCAGTTCCGCCGAATCGGATGGGAGAAAGATTTGTATCGCCGTTTAAGCACAGAGCCCCAACTCCCTGTGGAGAATAAAAACCCTTGTGCGGTGCAAGCGACAAAAAGTTTATGTTTTGTTTCTTCATGTCATACTTAAAGTGTCCACCGCCTTGCGCTCCATCAACAAGAAAAAGAATGTTTCGCTCTTTGAGTTTTTGGCCAATTGTTGTTATGTCTGCCATATCGCCGTTTACATTTGAGATGTGATTGGCTATGACCATATAAGTGTTTTCACAAATTTCTTTTTCAATATCTGCCCAAATGATACCGACTTTTCCGGTTTGTCCTGCAACCGAATAAGAAAATGTGTTGTCAAGTTCGCAAAGGTGATTTAGCGGACGCAAGACTGAATTGTGTTCGTTTTCGGTGCAAACAACATGACCGCCAGTGCGAAAACTGCCCAAAATCGCCAGGTTTAGTGCATCAGTACAATTTAGCGTAAAAACTATATTTTCTTCTGTTGTGCCGACATGTCTGGCCACCATTGACCTGACTTTTTCGACTTCGAGTGCGGTCTTGATTGACGCCTTGTGCCCACTTCTTCCTGGGTTTGCGGTGAAAAAATTTAAAGCGTTTAACACTGCTTTTTGCACGCACTTTGGCTTTGTATATGATGAAGCTGAGTTGTCAAAATAAATCATAAAACTTCCTTAATAAATCAAAATTTTTATATTATCAATATAATGATTTTGGGAAGTTTTTGTGCGACGGGAGGGGGCTTGAACTATATTCTTGCGGTTTTTAAAACAAGGTTTTCAACCTTGAATTTTGCAAACTCTCTCAAAAGTTTTGGCGTGCCAGTGGCAGTGATAAATACACCCAGGTCGCTTGGTCAAGCGTGTGGGATTTCTGTGAAGTTTTTGAGCGACTTTTTCTCTGTTGCTCAAAGCGTTTTGACCAAAACAGGGCCTGTAAGAAACTTTGAAGGCTTTTATTCTTTGTCTTTTTCAAATGGAAGAGAACAAATTTTTAAACTGTGAAAATAGAATATAAAAAACAAAAAGCAATAAAATATTCATATGAAGTGGTTTTTTGCGATTTTTTTTAGTTTTTCTGTGGGTTTTTTGTTGATTTTTGGTACAAATTGTTTTTATGGATATATTTTTCCAATTAAATATACCGAACAGATTTCACAGGCGTGCGAGACTTTTGATGTGGATAGGGCGGTTGTTTTTTCGGTAATAAATGTTGAGAGCCATTTCAACAAAGATGCCATTTCGCCAAAAGGTGCTGTTGGGCTGATGCAAATTTTGCCGAGCACGGCCGAAGAAATTAGAGAAGAGTTGGGTTTTGAAAGTTTTGATTTGAAAAATCCTACCGACAATATTTTTATGGGCACTTATTATATTTCAAAATTGCAAAAGCGATTTGAAGATCAAACGACCGCACTTGCGTCATATAATGCTGGGCCGACAGTGGTCTCAAATTGGCTAAAAGATGAAAGATATAGCAAAGACGGCAAGCAACTTGAAAAAATTCCGTTTGCCGAAACGAAAAACTATATTGAAAAATATAAAGAAAACCTTAGATATTATTCAAAAAAAGTCTAGCAAAAGCTAGACTCTTTTTAGAAGTAAAATATATCTTCAAATTTGCAATCAAGTGCAATGCAAAGAAGTAGTGCAAGTCGGGCGGTAGGATTGAAGATTTCTTTCTCGACCGCAAGGATTGTTTGTCGTGTTGTTCCAACAAGTTCGGCAAGTTGGGCTTGTGAAAGTTTTTTCTGTGATCTTATTTCTTTCAAACGATTTTTGAGCTTTGGTTCATCATTCATCTTACATCACTCCTGTGGCATACAAGATGAAGAAAACAAACATTGTGATTGCGCCAGCACCTTCAAAAAATGTGCCAATCAAAACTTGCCATGGGCGCTTTGCAAGAAAATATTGGAGCGTATAAAATACGCAAGCCCAAGTGAAACAAAGGGTTCCGGTCGCATAAAGACTTGCAAATTGTCTAAGACCACCCTCAACAATCATAAACGCCACGGCCATAGTTCCGACAACAATGAGTGAAATCCAACCGCTTTTGTTTATCTTTGCTTGTTCCATTTCGCCAATAGGGTGTTTTTTCTTTGCTTTTTCTAAAACTTCTTCTTTTTCCATAATCTTCTCCTTTTAATTTGTAAAGTTTACTTTACATTGATATTATATGACGGCAAAAAACAAATGTCAAGTTTTCTTTACATATTTTTAAATTTTTTTGTTTGACTTATTTTAGTTGATGTTGTAGAATAATAATGATTTTAGGGGGTGTTATGAAAAAAGCAGCGAAAGTATTAACTTTGTTGGGCATAATTTTCAGTGGAATAAAAATGGTTTTTGAAGTTGCGGCAATTGTTTTGGGGCCTATCATTTTGGCAAACAAAGAAAAGGCGTTTGAAATTTTGACAAATGCCAATGTGGATGGCATTTCTACAATTGAAGATGTTCAAAAGTTGGCAATTACAATGATAATAGGAGCTTCAATTGCGCTGATTGTTGAGATTGTTGTTTTGTGCTTTGCAATTAAGGCAAGTAGAGCATTTGCAAACGGCGAAAAGAAATTGTGGCCACATATAGTGATGATTGTTATGGGAGCGCTGTGCAACGGAATCTTCTATTTGTTGGGCGGAATCTTTGCACTTGTGGAAACAGAAAAACTTAACACATCACAACAACAAGTTTAATAAAAAACAAGTGAAATATCACTTGTTTTTTTATTATTTTGTTGCAACAAATTTAAAGCGATATTATTTCTTTGCAGGTCGTCTTTATTCCAAATTTTTCATCTAGCATTTTAGTTGCTTGTTCAATCTGTTTTTTACCAACCTCTCCCCAGCCCAAGAGTTCTATTGCTTTGTTTGGTGCGACAAAAACTCTGTCATATGTTTCTCCGTTGTCTGGGTCTGGCTGTTTAGATCCAATCTTATCAACAATTGCCAACATTCTAAGCTGGGCGTAAGTCGGTTTGTCGCCATCACCTTCTATCTCTTGGTATCCAACGAGATATATTGGCTCTTTTAAAGTTGTATTTGCTTCTTCAACAAACTCTCTTTTAAGAGTGGCAATTCTATCTTTGTCAAAGTCTTCTGGTGTTCCACCAAACATACTGTAAACCGTTTTTCCATTTTTGTTCTCAGCTTTCAAAAATACGCGACCATTCGTGTCAAAAGCGATTGCATATACTTGTCTAACTGGCATATTTTTATGTGGTTCCCCTTCATGCCAAGTAATTTTTATCATAAATACACTCCTTTTTGTTTATTTTAACATCTTAAAACAAAATCTTAAAACAAAATCAAATAAAAAAACCGTTTTAAGAAACGGTTTTTTATAAATTTTTTCCGGTTTTTTCCATGCGTTTTCTATTGACAAAACTTGCCCATCCACGATTTAATGCCATTTGGTCTGTTTTGCTTACACCGTGTGGTAGGCAAATGCAAATTTCATCTGGTGTGACGCCGCAACGGTATATGCAAATGCGTTCAATTTCTCGGTTGAGCGACTCCATTTTTCTTTCTCGAGATTTCAAAAACAGATTGTTTAAAAATGTATTTGGTTTAAAGCTTTTGATTGTGCTTTTTTCATCCAAAAAGCACTGTCTTAAAAAGGTTTTCGCATCTTCAATACAAGAATTTCGGTCAAATTTAAAGTTGCTGTCAAAATTTGTTTCGCTAAAAAACATGCCTTTGATTTCGTTTTTGTTTGGATCCAAAAGTTCTTTTTCAGAATAGCTGGCCCTAGCTACTTTTCTTTCATCAAGAATCTTATCGACACCCGCTAAGAGATCTAAGCCGATTCTAATCGAAAGCATCCTTTTTTTGTCTTGCACATAAACAATTGTGTTTGTAGAAAACAAATCGTCGTCCAAAACATCAAGGTCTATTTGGCCTAGCACAAGTCCTGTGTCAGATTCTTTTAAATATTTTCTAAAGTCATTGAATGTGACTGCCTTTTTGCACGCATTTCTTTTTGAAGATTCTTCAGCGTTGTAGTCGATAAAATTAGAAAAAAATCTCATTTTGCTCTCCTTGGCTCAATTTTAACACAAGGCACTTTGGCTGTCAATACCTGACTTTCAATACAAAACAACTTGGAAGTTTGCAAATTATTAAAAATTTTGATAATATATAGACATGAAAAAACAAGCAAAACACAAACATATAAAAATGGGTTGGGTGAGAACCGAACCAAAACCCGCATATTTTTCAAGTGATTTTGAAGTGTTGAATTATGACGGAAGTCAAGCACAAAAAAATGCGTTTTATTTGATTTGGAATGGGAAGCGGGGGACAAAAGAAGAAATTGATAAAACCTTTTTTAGATATTTTGAAAACAGAGAAGATTGCGTCCCTGTTAAAGATTTGTTTTTCGTAAAACTCAAAGGCGAATATATTGGGACTGTCACTGCAATTTATCATCCCAAAAATAGTTTGGGGCATATACATTGCTTGGCCTTGAAGGAAAAATATCGCGGCAAGCGCTTGTCTTATCCCTTGATGTATTTAGCGATGAAAAAGATTTATGACGATGGCGCGAAGTATGCATATTTGTTAACGGATGATTGGAGAAAACCGGCAATAAAGGTCTATGCAAACCTAAAATTTTTTCCTGTGATGGATGAATTTTGGCCACACAAAAAAAAGCAATTGCTGAGAAAGTGGAAGAAGATATATGAAGAATTGAAACTTGAAGATTTTAAAATGTTAAACAAGAATTACAAGCTTAAAGACTATACAGGTTTGTTTGGAAAGGAGAGAGAATGAAAATATTAGTGGCAGGCGGAATGGGGTTTATTGGCACAAATTTTTTAAAGTATATGTTGGAGAAATACCCAAATTATAAACTTGTGTGCATTGACAACTTGTCAGTCGAAGACAGCAAAAGCAATTTGAAATATTTTGAAAACGTCAAAAATTTTAAATTTGTAGATGGGGATATTACGGATGCAGAAGTCATAGACAAGCTTTTTAAAGAAGAAAAATTTGATGCGGTGGTCAATTTTGCAGCAGAGGTGGCAGTGGATTATTCAATTGAAAATCCAAACATCTTTTTAAAAACAAATGTTTTGGGCACTGCAATTTTGATGAACGCATGTTTGAAATATAATGTGTCAAGGTTTCACCAGATATCAACAGACGAAGTGTATGGAGATGTAAAACTTGACTCTCTTGTGTCATTCGATGAAAATGCACAATTGAGACCATCAAACCCTTATGCTGCTAGCAAGGCGGGTGCAGATTTGCTTGTGCTTTCTTATTGTCGAACATATGGGTTAAATGTCACCATTTCAAGGTCAACAAACAATTATGGCCCGCACCAATCATTTAGGGCACTGATTCCTTTGACAATCAAAAACTGCATCCAAAACAAAAAGATTCCAGTTTTTGGCAAGGGCGACAACATAAGAGACTGGCTCTTTGTTTTGGATCATGTCAGGGCGATTGATTTGATTTTACATAATGGCAAGGCGGGAAACATATACAATGTTTCCGGCAACTCTAAAAAGAACAATTTGTATGTCATAAACAAAATTCTAAAATCCTTAAACAAGGATGGAAGTTTGATTAGTTTTGTTCCTGACAGGCCAGGACACGATGTTATGTATTCAATCAATTCGGGCAAAATTGAAAACGAATTAAAATGGAAAAGAATCTATGATTTTGACAAAGGAATTGAAGAAACGATAAGGTGGTATGGTGACAAGGTTTAAAGAAAAAAAACGAAGCAAATTTACATTTTCTTCGTTTTTTTTGATAGATGAGCTTTAATTTGCTCTTTTTAGCACCACAATCATTGAAGAACTAAAACCTGATATTTCATTTGTGACAAAATGTGACTCGACAACTAAATTTGAATTTGAAATTTCCTTGAAAAATGTTTTCCAATTTACAATTCTGCAAGATGTTTGGGCGACACTCACGGCCTTTCCATTTGCAACTCTTTCTACAATATTAAAACTTTTTGTTATGTCAGAATTGTTTCTTTCTTCAATACCATCACCCATGATTGTGATTATTGCAAGACCGTCTTCAGCAAGATGATCATAAACAAAATCTAAAAACTTTTTTCGGTCTTCATCTAAAACCAACATATGCAATGTTGAAATTGAACAAATGAGATCATATTTTTTTCTAAGGTTGCTGTCAAGCGCATCCAAAACAAAGAACTTGTTTGGGTCTAAATGCTTTTCTAAGGCTACTTTTTTGCACCAGTTTATTGCTTCTTTCGAAACATCTGTTGCATCTATGTTATATCCTTTTTGCATTAAATAGATGGCGTTTTGACCTTCGCCGCACCCTATTTCAAAAATGTTTGCAACCTTTTTATCTTTTATGTATTTTTCAAACAGGTCACTTAAAATGTAGCTAGGTCTGTCACCGGCCCAAGCCATTTTTTCTTGGTCATGATACGTTTTGTATCTGTTTTCATAAGCTTCATAATATTTCATATTTAAATTATATCACAAAAATAAAAGAAACACAAATCTTAGTTCTTAAGATTTGCATTTCTATTTGCTTAATGTATCCCCATCTTTTTGGGTTGTTACGCCCGTATCGTTTTTTCGTGTGGATTCAGTGCTTTTTTGCCAGTTTTCTAAAAGTGCTTTTCTTTTTGCGTTTTGAGCTTTTAAGACGACGGACAATTTTGTATATTCTTCTTGCGTCATTTTCATAGCTGGGGTTGGCGTTCCGTATTTATCCACAGAGTTTTTATGTTCTTGATAATACATATATTCTCTAGCAGCCATCCAATTTTTTCTGTGGCTATCGTCTGCGGGCTCTGCATTTTTACCTAAATGCCTAACAGGTTCAAATTTATTCCTAAACCCCCTAGACATACAAACAACTCTCCAACTGTTATTTGTTTCCAAACCCTCTTCTATAACTTGTTCATTCATTCCAATAGCTTTTAATGTTTTAACAACGCCACCACGGACAATTTTATCAACATCTTGGCTAAACTTAAATGAAATTTCATCATGTCCATTAGGCATCAACCAATGTTCGCCACCATTCATAATCCAATTTATTTGCCAATTGACGATTTCTAATTCATAGTTATGTCTTAATTCGGCGAAGCTTTCAGATGAATCTATGAAGTTTTTAATTGTTTGTTGAGGTATATTAAGTCCTTTTTTATTTATTAAATATTTACGCAAAAGTCTACTCATCCACAAATTATCTCTTAAATGGCAAGGCATGTTTATGCTTGCAACACCTTCTGGACGCTTAAAACAACAGTTATACCAAACACCAGTCTTTGGAAAAAAATCTTTAATTTCTTCTTCAAGTATCGTGGCGATTTCGTCTTGTTGACAATTTGTTGCGACATTTTTATCTCTTCCAAATAAATTTAAAATTCCCATAATGTCTCCTTAAAAACACCCACTAGTGTAGCATATAATTTAATCAATTTCAACACATGTTTTGAATGTTTTGGCTTTTTTTTGAAAAGGTTTTGAAAATGTGAGACAAATTTGCTAGCTTTTTGTTATAATATGATTGGGTGTATTATGAAAGAAACAGAAATTACGGTTCAAGTGTTTAACACTTTTGATGAGATTGTCAACGCCTTAAGCTCAAAGGGGTTTAAGTTGATTGAATCATACCACATGACTGATTGGTATTTTTCTAAGTTTGATGATGTTTCGAGGTTTAGTTATTCGGAGCTTATAAACAAGTCTTTTTTAGTTAGACATCGGGATGACAGAAAGTATATGTGTTTGTGCTACAAAAACAAGGAATTTGATGATTGTGGAAATGTTGTTGCAGAAGAGCAGCTCCACGCGAACACACCTGACACATTGACTGCGGTCAAAATTTTCAAAGAGGTGGGGCTTAACAATTATATCATCGTCGACAACACATCCTATGTATATGGGAATTCAGATTTTTCATTTACAATACAAATCATAAAAGGGCTTGGCTCCTTTATAGAGTTTGAAGAGAATGAAAGCATGAAAGGGATGGAGAACAAGGACAAGTTTGATTATATGGTTTCAATCGTGAACTCTTTGGGTTTAAAACTTGGGGACGATTATTCATGCAAGAAAGTATTTATGATGTTGCACAACAAATAATAAGGTTTCTTGCAGTGTGATGGCGGAGAGAGCGTGAGTTTGCACGAACACTATTTTTTTATAATAGCAGTAATTTCAATTTCAATTTTTGCACCCTTTCTTGTCATACCATTAACCTCTATAAGGGTGCTAACAGGTTTGGATTTTGCAAACCACTTATCACGTATTTCTGAAACAATTTTACGATCATTCATATCGGTTAAAAAAATTTGCGCCTTTACAACATCCTTCATCGTTGCATTTGCAGACAATAATATTTCGTTTAATTGTTCAAAAACAGATTCAGTCTGCAATGCAATATCATCCGTAAATACTTCTTGATTTTCATTTTTTTGTGCTTGTTGTCCAGAAACAAACAAAAGATAACAATTACCCAAATCAATTTTTTTTGCAGGAGTATAAATTCCTCGTGTCTTTTGCCAATTGTTTGGATAAATATTTTCAATCATATTTTATTCTCCTTCTTTTTTGCATTATATCATAAACCTTGTTTTTTGTCATCAAAATAAATTACAATTCCAAAACCTTCCCATAAAAAGAAAAACTGCACGAACTCGGTGTGCGTACAGTTCTCTTTTGGCAGAAATAATGCCATCCAATCCCAACCCTAAAATATTCGTTGGTGCTGGGTGGGAGAAAATCATTTGTAGAATTATAAATTCAAGTAATAATCTATTGCTTGTTGGTGATAAGGCAATGGGCATAAATCTTTGACTTCTTGTTTCTCAACCCACATTGGTTTATGTCCTTCTTCCGTTGGGGTAAAATTTTCGTCATCAACATTAACTATATAAAAGTGAGCAAGCGATCTCATAGGATACTTGCCTGCCGCAAGCCAATAGCAATCCACATCACATAATTCAGCAATTGCATTAATAAGATAACCCACTTCTTCCGCAAATTCTCTTTTTAAGCACTGTTCGTGTGTTTCGCCATTTTCTACGCCACCACCAACTAGTGATATTTCATTTTTGTTCATTTTTTTTGTTAAAAGTATTTTTCCTTCTTTTTCACAAATACCAAAACAAGTTTCTCTGAAAGCAAATTTTGTTTGAAATGGATCTCCAATAACAATTTTCTTCATATTGACATTATAACATAAATATTTAAAAACGCAAAACGAGTTTATACGGTTTGCGTTAGGATTGGCGGAGCTGGTGCTATCCAATCCTAACTTTCAGGTATGGGTTGGGAATAAATATTTTAAGTTAATACAAAACTTTTAATATTGCATTATATTTATCTGCAAATTTGTTTTGACTTAACTTGCTCATTTTGTTATAAGATTTAATAATTTTGTTTTTAACAAATTGATTTGCAGTTTTAATATCTTCTCCAAGATATGCTCTCCAACAAATAAGTTCAACAACATTGTCTAAATGGCTTAAAGCATCTGCATCTGCAACACATATTTCCTCAATGCTATTTTTTTCGAGTTGAACACTTGCCCTGTGATTTTTAATACACAAACAGACTTTATCAATAAAGTCTTTATCAAAACCATCTTTTATTAAGATTTCTCTTGCAAGATTAGCGCCTAAAATATGATGCTCATTTCTATTATTCATATCAATTAAATCTGCATAGTCGTGGAAAATTGCTGCAACTTCAACGACATCTTTATTAGCACCATAATCAATTGCTAGCATTATAGCATTTCGAATCACAGGGCAAAGGTGATATTCCCAAGTTTGTCCTATTTTACAATTCTGTGTTTTATCAAAGATGTGCGATTGTGCTTTGATTAAATCATAGTATTTTTTATACTTTTCCATTTTTAACTCCTATTAATAATTATAGCATAACTAATTATCATTTGTAAAATAAAAACCTAAACCGATTGTTCGGTTTAGGTTGCGATTGGCGGAAACGGTGGGATTCGAACCCACGTGCCGATTTCTCGACAACCGCATTTCGAGTGCGGCTCGGTACGACCACTTCGATACGTTTCCATACACCAGTGATTATACATTATCTTTTTGGCGTTTTGCAAGTGTTTTCTTTGATTTGGTTTTATGTCTAAAAAATAAATTTTTATGTCCAAAAGAAAATTTTGTAAAATTTTGTAAATATTGTTGACAATTTTGTAAAATTTTGATAAATTATGTCTTATAAAACAGACGGGAGGGAGCTATGGAAGATTGCTCTGAAATCGAAAAAATAATAAAGTTGACTTTGATTCGAATCGGCATAAAATGTGATATGGTAGGCTTTGTATACTTAGAAAAAGCGATTGAGTTTGTTGTTGAATCTCCTTTCTATGTTTACAATCTCAAAGATTTGTTTAAAAAGGTTGCAGAATATTTTGGTGTACAAAATTCTTATAGGGTTGAAGCAAACATCCAAAATGCGATAAGTGCAACATATGATTTGAGAGGTTTTGATGCAATAAACGAGATTTTTCACATGGAAGTTTTTGAGCCAAAACGAAAACCTTCCACTGCCGAATTGATTAAATTGATTGCAGAATATTACAAACTTAAATTGTATGAAGTTGAAAAATCTATGCTCGGAATTTAAAAGACGAAAATTTGATTCGTCTTTTTTATTTTTTTTTATTTTTTCCTTGACATTTGTATTTTGTGATGATAGAATACAAGGGTAGTTTGCGCGGGTGTAGTTCAGTGGTAGAACACTAGCCTTCCAAGCTGGTCGCGAGGGTCCGATTCCCTTCACCCGCTCCAATATGCTTCCATAGCTCAGCTGGATAGAGCAACGCCCTTCTAAGGCGGAGGTCGAAGGTTCGAATCCTTCTGGGAGCACCATGTGGTGGTCGTAGTTCAGTTGGTAGAACGCCAGATTGTGGCTCTGGAGGTCAAGAGTTCGATCCTCTTCGATCACCCCAAACAATTTTTCCGCTCTGGAAAACGATGGGGTGTCGCCAAGCGGTAAGGCATTGGACTCTGACTCCAACATTGCGTAGGTTCGAATCCTACCACCCCAGCCAAGCATAAAATTTGCTTGGAAAATTTAATAAATTTTTATGGTTTGCTAGCTCAGTTGGTAGAGCACTTGACTTTTAATCAAGGGGTCCCGGGTTCGAGCCCCGGGCAAGCCACCATTTTTTTAAAGGGGTGTCGCCAAGCGGTAAGGCACAAGATTTTGATTCTTGCATGCGTAGGTTCAAATCCTGCCACCCCTGCCAATGTAGAAAGTTTTACGGAGTCATACGACTTCGTTTTTTTATGTTTTGATTTAAACCTACGCGGCGCAGGTCATCCCTAGGCGAGAGGGTTGAGTGGTCTGATGGTCTTGCGACCAAACAAATCCTGCCACCCCTGCCAATGTAGAAAGTTTTACGGAGTCATACGACTTCGTTTTTTTATGTTTTGATTTAAACCTACGCAGCGCAGGTCAGCCACGGGCGAGAAAGGAAATGTGGACTGATGGTCTGGCGACCAAACAAATCCTGCCACCCCAGCCATCGAAAAAATTTCACTTTTTGCTTGTTTTGCCACCTGTGGCAAAAGCATCGACTGTCGTTCATTTTTTCGCAATTTTGCGACCAAACGCAAATCGCACTTCGTTGGCGATTTGGTCGCAACTTAAATTGGATTTCTTTCGAAGTTATATGACTTCGTTTTTTGTTTTATTTCAAATTTGATATGAAAAACAAAATTGTTGTGATAAAATAATGCAGAAAGGATAAATATGAGAAAAGTCGAAGGTTTAAATGATATTCAGCCAAAAAACAGTTCTGGTTGTGGTGGAAATACCTTTCGTGGAAATCCAAATTTGTTTGGGACAAACAAAATAGAGACGCAAAAGACATACAACACAACAAACCTAAAAGCGGCACAAAGCATAGAAAAGGCAAACAAAACATCAAAAAGCATAGGTGATTTGATTAAGGTTGTCGCGGTTTTGTTTGCCACAACCACAACGGGCATTGTTAGTGTTGGAGCGATTATGCCTACAGATTTGCCAAAAGTGGAAATCAGCGAAGTCTATGCATACGAAAACGAAGTTTCATATTTCATTTCGCTTGATAAATACGAAGATGGTCTTAAAATTGTGCTTTACAATGATTTTACAAACCGGCAACAAGAGCTTGAAGAACAATCAATGGAAGGCACATTTGAAAACCTTCAATATGATATGACTTACACATTTGCGATAAAAAAAGGCTCAAACACAATAGCGTCGCAAAAGATTAGAACAGAGAAAAGACCGCCAAAACAACAAATTTCAGATTATCCGGAGACGGAAGAACCAATATTTTCAGATGAGCCAACAAATGAAGAGCCGATAGAAGATGACCAAGGCACATTCATTGGTGGTGGAACATGATAAAAAAGGAGAAGAACATGGAGAAAAAACAAACAAAAAAAGTTGACAACAAAAAAGTTAAAGCCCCAAAAGCCGATGTTAAAAAAAATGAAGAACCAAAAAAAGAGATAAAACTTGATTCAAAAGTAAAAGTGAAGACAAAAAAGAAAAAGTCTGAGTCGTCAAAAGTTGGTTATTATGTGACAATGGGCATTTTCATTGCGATAACCATTACTCTTTACGGGTTGTCAAATTATATTTTTGAAGAAACATCAGTTTTCAACAGAGAGTTGACAGGAAATGGCTTTATCAATTCGCTTTATATGAAAATTCCAGCCTTGCTTAAAACAATTCAAATCATAACAATCGCTTGGGTTGTGACAGTGCTTGTCAAAATGTTTTTAACGAAGGTTTTGGCGAGAGGTTCTCGAAGTGCAACGATTGTCAAGCTGCTAAACAGTTTTATAAAATATTTGATTGCAATTATTGCCATTATGTGGGTATTAAACGCATGGGGCGTAGACACGGCGACACTTCTTGCAAGTGCAGGAATTTTGAGTTTGGTTGTCGGGCTTGGAGCACAAAGCCTCATTTCCGACATTATCGCCGGCTTCTTCATTGTGTTTGAAGAAGAATATCAAGTTGGAGACATTGTCATCATTGATGGATGGCGTGGAACAGTTGATGAAATTGGCATTCGAACAACAAAAATTATCGACTGGCAAGGAAATATTAAAATAGTCAACAACAGTGCAATTTCTTCGGTAATCAACCAATCAAAAGAACTTTCTGTGACGACATGTGTTGTTGCCATTGATTATAGAGAGTCAATCCCAAAAGTTGAACTCCTTTTAAAGGACAACATTGAAAGGATTCGTGCTGCTATTCCTGAAATTGTTGACGGACCTTATTATAAAGGTGTTGACAGCTTGGGAGATTCGAGCGTAAATTTGTTGTTTATTGCGACCGTTAAAGAAGCGGATTATTATGTTGTTCAAAGAGCATTAAACAGAGAAATTAAACTTTTGTTTGATGAAAACAATATCAGCATTCCATTTCCACAAATTACTATCAATCAGCCAGACAAATTTGAAAAAACACCGACAAAACATGACAAAAAACAAGCAGATAAGTTTGCAGAAGAACAAAGGACAGTTTCAAAAACTTTGGAAGATACAAACAAATAAACTTGAAAAATCAAAAGAAATATGCTATCATAAAGCATATTTTTGCGGCTATGGCGGAATTGGCAGACGCGCTGGATTTAGGTTCCAGTCCGTAAGGGTGCAGGTTCAAATCCTGTTAGCCGCACCAAAGAAAACAACGAGATTTTTATTCTCGTTGTTTTTAAAAAAACTATTGACAATGGGGGGTATTATGATATAGTATGACTACCATAGGAGGAAATTTAATGGGGTTTTTGGGTATATTTAAAAAGAAAAATAAAACTAAAAAGGACAATAAACATGATAATGTATACAACGAGACAATACAATATAATGAGAGAACTAAAAAAGCGGCAGAAGATATGAAATTGGGCAAAAGTGCAAATTTTAAATTAATTATAAATGCACCGCATTCAATATATAACTGTATTGTATATAAAACGCGTGATGATATTAAAGTTGCTTATTTTGGCTATGGCCTAGATAATTCTTGTGCTGATAGTTTAGCCATCTCTATCTGTACTTTTTTGGTAAATTCATTTAGAAAGCCAAATAATCTAATATTTATGAGATTTGATCAGGAACCTGGCAACATTCAAATCTCTGCCATTAACAATGAAATTTATATTGCTGATGAAGATGCGACACGTGATAGAATTGTTTATCCTATAGAAAATAAAGATGAAGTCATAAAATACAGCTATCACGTTGACATAAACATTTATGATTGTGCAAGGCAAGTCATTGAAGATGTTGAACAAAGCACAGACATTATCTTTAATGAAGTGAATGAAGGCATAGAACTATTTGATAGATATTTAGAAACGCTAAAATTAATAATTAAGACTCAAAAAACCAAATTAGATCCAAATGAAGATTCTCGGTTAAAACAAAATTTAACAATTATTGAAGAATATGAAAGCGCTCTAGAAAGATTCATGGCGTTTAGACGTACAGTGTCGCACGCGTTTATAAAAGATATGAGTCAAGAAGAAAGAAAAACTTATGAAGAACTTCAAGAACAATTAGATACTGCTGCTAAAAAGTTTCAATAACTTATTTCATGCTTAATCTAGCTTGCAAGACGATATACCTATCGCCTATAATAATTGTGTGGTTCGGATTCGTTATCGTTTGTCGCACCAAAGAAAACAACGAGATTTTTATTCTCGTTGTTTTTTAAAAATTACCATTGACAACACTATGGGGGTATGATATAGTATGACTACCATAGGAGTGAATTATGTTAATTTTTACAGATTTGGATGGAACTTTGTTTGATACAGATGTCAGCAAACCAAAGTATATAGATGAGTGGGTAGAAGAATTTTCAAATGCAAGACCTAAAGACAATGCAAAAGAAGTGATTGAAAGCCTGTATAATGATGGTCATAAAATAATAGCATTGACTTCAAGAGGTGTAGATTGTAAGGAGTTCAGTGATGAATTACACAAAATATCTTCTGCATCAATAATCAAAAATTTCAAAAAGACAATAATGGGCTTGCTAAGTAGCGTAGAATACAAGTATAATGCTATTGTAAACATGTTGGAGAATCCAGAAATTGCTAAAAAGTTGGAGGTTTATAATTCTAATACGCCTTACATTCTCCAAAAAGATGTTGTTTTGGTTGATGATAGTGTTGAAGAAATAGCCCTTGGTATGATGGGTGGGGTAAAATCAATATTGTTTAACCCGCCAGAAGATTTTGATAAAAATGAAATATTACAATATTTTGACAGCAAAAGTGAGAGTAGACTTAGAATTGCAAAAGATTGGAATGAAGTAGGCGAATTGATACGAAATTGGGACAAGCCTAAAGAAGTTGAAAAAACACCAGAGTTATAAAACATCAAAAAACAGAGCATATGCTCTGTTTTTTTAGTCAAATTACATTGACCTTCCTTCATTCTGTTTTAAATCTTTGCCCAATTCTTTTTTTAGTTCTTCAACTGGAAACTTTTGTTTTCTTCTTTCAAGTGGCAAAACCCCATGCGTGTGAGTATACAAAATTTCTCTCCAACTCAATTTTTTCTCAGTATAGGCAGCGATAAGAAGAAAATTTTCCACAAAAGCTTGATTTTCAGCACTATTTTTCAATGCTTTTTCATATCTTTCTTCGCTTTTTTGTATATCTTCATCAAAAAATTTTTGGCAAAGCTTAATCATTTTTGCTTTGTTTTTTGGGTCTTGTGTACTCTCAAGGTTTTTTTTAGCATCTTGATAAAATTTATAAAGTTCTTGAACAACTTCATCTTTTGATTTGCAAACCCTAGTTGAGTGAATTAACATACAAGCGATTTCTGTCAAAGCGTCCATTCCAGCGTGAGTAATTTCTGTCATAATGATATCTCCTTGTGTTCATTTATACCACAGCAAAACGCTATTGTCAACATTCTTTTCTAAAAAGTGTTCTTATTATTGACACAGAGATTTGTATTGACAGAAAAGTATATTTTGTTGTATAATCAACTTAGTACGGGGGCTCAAACTATGTTTAGAGAAAATCCAAACATAAATAGTGGAATTGAAGAACCAAATTCAATAATTGATGAGTATTTGAGAAGACTGAAAAAAATCAGGCCGGATTTGTTTCGTGGCGATGTTTTAGCTGACGAGACAGCACTCAAAAGATTGCACTCTGTTAGGATAGAATATAATGATTCCACCAAAAACGCTCAAACATATTTAAACGCAAATATAATAACTATTGGAAGACAAGCCCAAAACAAAGAAATTTTGTTGTTTCATGAATTAGAACATGTTAGAAAGGGTGAAAAACATGCTTCACTTTATCCTTTTGAAGGATGTGGCATAAGTGGCCATTGGAATGGTGACAAAATAAACTTGTTAAACACTTATGAAGGAGAAACAACTTTTAGTGTTGAAAGAGGTTTGTTTTTTGACGAGGCTATCACTGAGATGATTGCACAATGTCTTTATTTAAACAAAGAAAAATCGCAAGTGACATATGATTTTGTTTCTGTAAGACAGAGATATGGCGACAAGATAAAACTGCTTGTCTTATATGCAAACGCACTAGACATTTCACCAATTGACTTGTGCAGATTGATTGAAAGCAGGATGTTTCATTGTGACACAAAAATCGAAAGGTTGACTAGACACAAAAAACTAGATTATAAAATGGTTGAAAAGTTTTTGGACTGTTCGGCAACGGTTGTGATGCTAAATACACAGTGTGAAAACAAGCGTATAAAGAAAATTGAAAACGGAAAAGAAGTTTTTGCGACAGGTTGTGACGAAGAAACCACAATGTTTGCAGAAGGTCAAAAACAAGTGATCGAAAGGGCACTTAAAATTGCTGTCCAAAAAAGGTCAATGCGCAAACAAAAAGACATACATGAAAAATAATTTTTAGGGAGGAAAATCTGTTATGTTGGAAGATGCATTTAAATTTTATTATAAGGCAACCAAATTGAAAGATATGCTTAGACAAGGTGCTGTTCAATGGGATATTGACAAAAATCGCTTAGAGAGCATTGCCGAACACACTTATGGGTGCATGATTCTTGCAATAGGGTTGCAATCGGAGTTGGACCTAAATATTGATTTAGGCAAAACTCTTGAGATGATTACCATTCACGAACTTGAAGAGTTGTTTATCGGCGATATAACCCCACTTGACAACATTGACAAAAAATCTCTGAAGACCAAAGCAAGACAAGCTGTTTGTTCGCTGGTTGAAAAATTGGGGCGAAAAGAAAAGCTGATTGAGTTGACCGACGACTTCAACAATTCAAATTCTGAAGAAGCAAAGTTTGCAAAAGCGGTCGACAAATTAGAATGTGTTTTAGAATTTAAAAAATATCAAGATTTGGGACAAGTGTCGTTGGAGCACCTAAAACCTGAGATGTTGAGCAACAAATATCTGAAGGCTTTTGTTGAAAGTGGAAAATATGATTTGGCAGACATCTTCTTTTTGTATCATATGTCAGCCTTCAAAGACTATGGAATCGACGAAGAGTATTGGTACAAACATTTAAAACCACTAAAATTGCCACAAGCCAAAAACGAACTTGACAAACAATAAAAATTGCCACCCCCTTGACAAACACACCAGTTAAGGTGTAAAATAAATTATGAATAATATTTCATGAAAAAAAAGGAGAAAAAATTATGGGATATAGTTTAAACAAATTAAAACAAGAGTTGGTCACAAAAGGTTATGCAGATGAAGGCCTAGTTGCTTGGGGAAATTCTGCGGCCGGCGGGCTTTTTGGAGCTATTGGTGCCGCATTTGGTCCTATGCATGTTGTCTGCAAGAAAGGGGAAGCGCTTTTGGTGATTCCTTTTACAAACAAAGAAATTTTGTATTCAAAAGGTTTTGCAATTCAAAAGCAAAATATTGCAAGTGCAGAGCTAAAAGGCTTGCTTAGCAAAAAACTTGTTGTGAAGACAAAAGCTGGCAAAAAACTTGAATATCCTATCATGCAAGGTGTTTCAGATTTGAAAACAATTTTGCAAGAATTAGGATTTTAGAAAAATATAATTTTATGCTCAAAAAAAGTAAAGGAATAAAAACCTTTATTTTTTTTACTTGCAAAAAATGGCGATAAATGATATTCTTCTTGTATAAATGGAAGCAAACAAAAGAAAAATTTTTCACTCAAGGCCGATTTTTTATGGATTTCTTGCACTTTTTCTCTCAATAATTGTGGCAAGGTTTTTGTTTGCTCAAAACTTGACATATATCATTTGTGTTTGTTTGATTTTTGCTGGACTTTTTGTCTATGCGATTTGTTTTAAAAGATTTTTTACATTCTTTCTTGTGAGTTTAGTGTTCTTGTTCGGGCTTGGATGGTTCTCACTCGGGCAAGCGCTTTTTCAGGGTGTTTCTTATTCTGAAAGCTGTCAAATAGTGGGCAGAGTAAGCGATGACATAGACTTTCACCAAACAAATGCCGATGTTGTTTTTAAAGATGTTTTTATAAATGGAAAAAAGATCGACAAAAATATTTTGTTGACAATAAAAAATGCCAATTCGACAAATATTGAATGTGGAGATGTCTTATCTTTTGAAGCGGAGCTTGAAAATACAAAGATGTTTTCGCTAGGCTCTTTTGATTCTTCAAATTACCGCACAAATTGTGCATATAAATCGTCTGTAAATATCGCTGATGCAACAAAACTTGGAAACAAAAAGACAATAGATGAAAATTTTAGATTGAAAATCAAAAATACGCTTTATGCAAACATGGGTGAAGAAAGCGGTTCTATTGCTTTTGCTGTGCTTTTTGGAAACAAGAATGATATCGAAACAGAAACAAAAGATTATTACAAGGCGGCCGGCATTATTCATTTGCTCACAGTTTCCGGTTTGCATGTAAGCTTTTTGATTTTGCTGATTGGTTCTGTTTTGAAAAAGCTCAAAACAAACAGATTTCTAAACTTTTTCATTTGCCTAACATTTTTGATTTTGTATGCTTGGCTTTGTGGGTGGACACCATCCGTTATGCGTGCTGGTATAATGGGGCTCGTCTTGCTCTTTTCTCACATTTCGGGCAAGTGGTATGACAACCTAAACTCACTTGGTTTAGCTGGAATAATTATTACACTGATCTTCCCGCTCTCTCCACTCGACGTTGGTTTTGAAATGAGTTTCTTCTGCGTTTTGGGTATTATTGTGATTTATCCGTGGCTGTCAAAACTTTTGAAAAAGATATTTCCAAAATTTGTCGCCGAATCTTTTGCGATTTCCATTGCGGCACAAATTGGCATAATTCCATTTTTGGCAAAAATCTATTCACTTATAAATCTATTTTCGTTTTTCGTCAACTTGCTAGTAATTCCACTCTTTTCTGTTTTGTATCCACTCTTGTTTGTTTCAAGTTTAATAGTTGCATTTTTGCCCTTTATGGGCTTTTTGCTAAGAGTGTGCGGTTGGGGTTTTGACTTTGTCACTTTGTGTGCAAAATGTTTTGCTGTTGTAGGGCCAAAGTTATATCTAAAGCCACTTTCAATTTTTGTTTCAACCATATTTTTCATGGGGCTATTTTTCTTGGGCAGAAATTTTATGTCTTCCAAAAAGGTTAGAGCGATTGCCTGTGCAGTGGTATTTTTGCTTGGCGGGACAATTTTTCTGATTGACAGCTATGCGGTTTTGCCGACTCAGTGTTTTTCTGTGTGCTATGATTCAACTTCTTCTGGGCGACCGCTCTTGATTTCAAAAGGTGGACAAGTGGCGTGCGTTGACCTTGAAAGTGAGTTTTATATTGAAAGATATCTTTATCAAAACAATGTCAATCATATTGACTATCTTTTTGTTTTAAATGACAACACAGTAGACATAGAACTTGCACGAAAATATGGTGTGAAAAATATTTTCTATTTTGGAAGCGGTGAAGGGTTTGATGAAGAAATTTTAATTAGCGATGGCACAAATCATGTTGTCGGCGATTTTAAATTTTGTTATATTTTTATCCAAAACGGAAGTGGCAAAAAGCCCTATGGTATTTCAATAGAATTCAACGACACAAAAACATTTGTTTTGAAAAACAGGGCTTTTGTCGAGAGCGACATTGATGCAGTTTCAAGCCTCTTCCAAAACCTTGAATTTGACATTGCACTTGTAGGAAACAAAGAAGATTATGCAAGAGTTTTAAACGCAGAATATGTCATTGGATACAAAGAAAAAACAAATATTGATTATTCTTATCAAAAAAGCGGAAATTGTGCTATAATTTTTAAAGGAAACAACAAAAAAGTGAGGTGCATAGATTGAAAACATTAAAAAACAGACTTCAAAAAAAGGTTGAAAGTTGTTATCTTGTTCAGGGCGAAGATATTTTGCTTTATGACAGAGCGCTCGAATTGATAAAAAAAGCAAACAATTTGTCGCTTGAAGACTTCAATTTTGTTGTTTTTGACGAAGATAATTTTGATGAAGATGCCTTCATAAATTCATGTGAAACTTTACCTATGGGCAGTGACAAAAAGGTCGTGCTTTTAAAAAACATAACCAAATTCAACAATAGTTTTAAAGAGAAATTGAAGGCTTACACAAAAAGCCCGGTTGAAACTACATGCCTTGTCATTTTTGACTTTTTCAACAAGTTTGACTTTATCATCGCGGAGACTGTCAGTGCAAAAAGATTGGATGATAAATCGCTCAAAGACATTATTGAAAGCGAACTTCAAAGCGCTGGCAAAACAATAAACGAAGATGCTTCGCAAGAACTTATTGAAGCGTGTTGCAATTATTATTCACTCATAAAGCACGAACTTGACAAACTCAAAGCAAATGACGAAGCTGTGATAGATTTAAAAACTGTCAAAAATCTTGTGTGCAAACAAACCGAATTTGCGGTTTTCGAATTGACTGAGGCACTCTCAAAACGCGACAGTCAAAGAGCGGTCGAACTTTTGAATTTGATGGACAAAGACACAAAGACTTTTTCACTTGTTTTAAATCATTTTAGAAGACTTTTCTTTGTTTCGACATCCGCTTTGAGCGATAGAGAACTCTCCACAATTTTGGGTGTCAAAGAGTATGCAATCACAAAAGCGCGTGCACTTTCAAAAAACTTTTCAAAACTGCAACTAAAAAATATTTATGAAATGCTAAATGATGTTGATTTTTGGATAAAAAATGGTCAAATGCAAATCGAAAATGCGCTTTACTACTTGATTTTTGGAATTCTTTATTGCTAAAATAAAAACAGGGGAAAATTATGGAATTGGAAGAAATAAAACAAGAATTTTTAGAAATTTTTTATGACAACATAGAAAGAGATGGTGCAGAAGAACTTTTGGCATACCTTGAAAAAACCGATTTTTTCACCGCGCCAGCCTCGTCAAAACAACATTCAAATTTTGAAGGCGGTCTTTGTCTTCACAGCATAAATGTTTATAAGAGATTTTTGAAACTTGTTCAAAGCGAATATGGACAAAAGTGGCAAGAGAAAATTTCACCCGAAAGCGTGGCGATTATTGCGCTTTTGCACGACTTGTGCAAAACAAATTTTTATGTTGTCGAAATGAGAAACACGAAAGTAGATGGTGAATGGGTGCAGAAACCATTTTATAAAGTTGAAGATAGTTTGCCTTATGGCCATGGTGAGAAGTCTGTTTATATGATTTCTGGCTTTATGAAACTGACGAGAGAAGAAGCTATGGCAATCAATTGGCATATGGGGGCTTTTGACCCAAGAGCACAAGCAAATTCTGTTGTGCTTTCAAATGTGTTTTATCGTTATCCAATTGCATTTTTGTTTCATCTTGCGGACTATATGGCTACATATTTGGACGAAACAAAAATTGACGACTAAAATATGAAATTTTAATCTATTTTTGCATATATATTATATAATGAATGTCGATTTTATCGGCATTTTTTAATTATTTTCAAAAAAAGTGACAAAACAGGCCACTTTTTTCAAAAAAGGGTATTGACAGCAGAAGAAAAGTGAGATATAATTAGGTCAAGAAAAAACGGAGGTGTTTTATGAAATACAATATTGATTCACTGACAATTGATAGAGAAAAATTTGACAAACTTTTTTCAAAATCAAAGGGCTATAGTGTTAAGACCGGCCTTGGAAAATTTGCAATCGGCAAATCAAGATTTTTGGTTTTGGAAGACAAGGAAACAGGTACTCCTGTTTGTTTTGCCATTGAAAATGCAAATTACAAAACAGCAAAGGCACAGTTTGTAATTGGTGCAGAAACTGATAAAGAAGCAAAACAAGCGCATATTTACTACTCAAAGAAAAAAAGAGGTTTTGATGTAGGATTTGGTGATGACGCACAAGAATTGTTCCTTATAGATCTTGAATCTAAAATTACTGAAACTGAAATTACTGGCACTAAATTTACTGCCAAGGAAGCACTTGAATCAATTTATGATGGACTTCAAGCAAAGCCACTTTTTGGCGTTATTGTTGACGAAGAAGTTGCCGCTCCAGAAGAGAGTGTTGCTCCTGTTGCATCACCAGTTGCTGCAACAATGACTCCAGTGGTTATGGAAGTCGTGCAAAACACAAAGGCATCAAAATCACAATTCCTTAAAGAAGATGAAAGATTGTATTTGGTTGTTTGCCCAAACAGAAAAGGAGAACTTTCTCTTTGGCTTGCAAACGACAAGATTGTCACTGTTAATCCAGAAACAGGAAATCCAGAGTTTACAACTACAGAAGCAGGCAGACCTTGGGAAAGAGTTTTGCAAGAAGATGCAGTTATCAATTCTGACAATGTAAAGAAAATTTCTCGCGTTAAGGCTAGAGAATTCTTCATAGCTGGTTCTGTTGCTAGAGTTTGGAAAGAAGCCGTAAGCAAAGGAAATGAGAAAATTACATTAACAACACCTAAAAAAGAAGTTAAAGCATTTTTGGAAGAAGCTCAAAAGGCTTTCAAAATGCCTTATGAAGGTGAGAAGGGTCAAGCAAAAGTCACAGGAAGAATTACAAGAAAAGCAAACGCCTCAAAAACTGTTATGGCTTTGACTGCATTGTTAGCTGCTGGTGCTTTAACTGCAACTGGCATAACAGGCATGATCGACAAAGCAGAGAAAGCAGAAAATTATGGAAAAAACCAAGCTGGCAATGCTGTAGCGGCAGTTGCAAAAGCAAAGGGTGAAGAAAACAAAGAAAAAGAGCAACTTGTTTTTGCGGACGATGCTGAAACAGTAAGAATAGACGGCACACTTTTCAACTTTGTTCAAGATAGAGAACAAAATGTGACAATTTCAGACTGCATGGGGCTTTCACAAGCGGCTGAAACTGCTATCAAAGAGTATCAAAAAGAAGGCTCAAGATACAAAAACCTTGGTTATGTAAAATATGTATTCAAACAGAATTCAGTTTACAGAGAGTCACAACTTAAAGGTATTGGAGAAGAACTTGCAACTTTGGCTGTTGACGAACTTGCAGAAGCTGGCGTCATTCTTACCGAAGCTGTTGACGGACAGACAAGTGCAAAAGTCATTTACCCAGTTGGAAACAAGACAGTCGAAGAAAGTTTAGATAAAAAGAATATGATTTCTTTCTTGAAAGCAAACGGCTTGTCAGAAAGCGACTCAAGAATTGTTGCAGATGCTTACACAACAGCGTTTGAAGCAAATGTTTCAGTGAAAGAAATAAAAGACCCTATAGTAATACCTGCCGAAGCAGATATCCCACTTGATATTGCGACAAGCGAAATTGATGAAGCTATTGCCAAAGCAATCAAGAGTACAAAAGATGCAAACGAAGACGAAGCAGAAACTAAGATTGAATATTTCTCTTCAAAAGACCAAAGATTAGTAGTGTCTTCAGGCGATTATATTTATATGATTGACCTTGCCACAAAACTTGATGAAAATGGAAATGTAGTTTCATTGAGAGATGGTGATTCAATTGGCAAAATTACAACCCAGGTTGACCTTTTGGCAAAACTTGAAAATGCTAGACTTGACGACACATATGTTGGATCAGCAATTGATGCAAAGAAACTGTACGGAAAAGAAGCTCTTGTTGATCGTGTGACAGACAAATATGTTTCTGACAATAGACAATATAATAGCGCAAGAGCATATGTTGGCGGAATTGATGTTAAAACAACAGAAGCTGGCACAACACTCAAGCAAGTTAACTTTATGATAGTTGAGACACAAGACGGAAAAATAGAAGTTGTATCTTATGTTCCAAATGAAGTTCTCACACAAGAAGTTTCTGTAGAGAAGAAAAAGTTGTCAGCCGCTTCATTCTTCGCAGCAATTGGAGTAAGCGATTCAAAATACACATTGTTGGCATCTAAGAATGGTGCAGAACAGACTGTATGGGATTCTAATGAATACGAAGCAGCTTCTGAAAATGGAACTTTGGCTACATCTCAAGACGGGCGTGCACTTGAATAAAACAAAAAAAACAAGCAAAAATTGCTTGTTTTTTTTGTTGCAAAATTACAAAGAGTGCTCAGTCTTGTCATGTATATTCTTGAAAGATCCATATTTTTTATACAATTCTTCTTTGTTATAACTCGGTTTTGAATTCTTTACCTTTTCAAACTCTTCTTTTGACAGAACGATTGCGGGACCAGGTTTTGCTAAAACTACAAATTTTTGTTTTTCTTCCATTTTAACCCCCTAAAAGTTTGTGGTGCGGGCAACAGGAGTTGAACCTGCAAGGGATTGCTCCCACACGGACCTGAACCGTGCGCGTCTGCCATTCCGCCATGCCCGCTCATATGACACATTATAAATCTTTTAGATTTTTCTGTCAAGGAAAAGATTGTCTGCAAGCCCTTTTTGTGATATAATATCAACATGAAAAACGAAGTGAAAATTTTTGATATTTCTTATGATGGTGCCGGAGTTGGAAAACTTGACGGAAAGATTGTTTTTGTGCCCAAAACTTTGCCAGGCGAAATAGTTGAAATAAAACTAGAGAAAGAAAACTCAAAGTTTTCTGTGGCAAGGGTTGAAACGCTGATTCAAAAGAGTCCAGATAGACAAAAGGCACTTTGTCCTTACTTTGAGATTTGTGGTGGCTGTGACTTCCAGCATTGTGCCTATGAAAAAGAAAGAGAATTAAAAACGCAGATGGTTTCAAAAGAACTTCAAAAGGTTGGCTGGACAGGCAAGGTTGAATTTGAAGAGAGTGACAACAGATTTTTCTATCGAAACAAAGTTAAGTTAGAGGTTTTTGAAAATAGGCTTGGATATTTCAAACGCGGAACAAACGAATTTTTTGAAATCAAAACTTGCCCTATCGCAACCAAAGAGATAAATGACACCATTAAGAAAGTTGAAAGTTTTCTTAAAGGAAACCAATTGAAAGATCTGGAAAATGTCTATTTCAAACAGGTTGATGACAACCTTGCAATTTGTTTTCTTTTTGATAAAAATGCAAAAATTGATACCAAAAACTTAAAAAATATTGAAATTTTGCATGATTTTTTAATCTTTTTCGCTTTTGGAGAAGTTTTAGAAAGCAATTCTACAAAAACGATTCAAGTTTTTGGAAATGAAAAGTTGACAAAAAAAATGTTTGGACAAAACGTTGAGATTGATATTGCGGCGTTTAATCAAGTCAATGATTTTGTTGCAGAAAGACTTTATAACTATGTTTGTCAAAACACTGACGGCAAAAATGTAATAAATGCATATTCGGGTCAAGGGTTGCTCACAGCATTGATTGCCAAGACTGCAAAGACTGCCTTTGGCATAGAATATCAAAAGAGCGCACACCTTTCTGCTGAAAAATTGAAAAACCTTTTAAAACAAAACAATATGCACAATATTTGTGGAAAGGTCGAAAATGAGATTGAAGGCGTTTTAGAAAAAGCAAAGATTGATTTTGTTGTTTTGGATCCAGCTCGTGCAGGTTGTCAAAAAAGTGTTTTAGAAGAGATAAAACGCAGAAAAATTCCAAAAATTTTGTATATTTCTTGCAATTTCTCATCTTTGGTGCGTGATTTGCAGATTTTGCAACAAAATTACACAATAAAGAACATAAAAATCTTTGACATGTTTCCATGTACGGCAAATGTTGAAACTGTTGCGATTTTAGAAAGGGTTTAGGCCCTTTTTTCTTTTTGAAAACCAAAGGTTTTAGAATAAAAAATGCATACATAAAATATTTAAAAAAATTTAACTATTTTAAATTGACTTTTTCTGCTGGGTGTGATATTATATTTACTAGCATAAATGTTATAACATTTATAGCTTCCTATTTTAAAAGATTTTGGAGATGTCTGAGTGACAGTTAAGTATAAAAAATTTTTCAGTTTTATCTTGATTTTGGTTCTTGCTTTGGCCACGGGTTATTCTGTGGGCAGGCTTTATGTCGCTTCGATTGAGCCAGAAGTTGTTAGTCTTGTTTCAAGAGAAGATTGTGTTGAGGATGAGTCTGTTGTGGCCGAGCTTGTTTTGCGCTCTCAAAAACCAAATGCAAAGCCAAGTGATTTTTCAGCGATTGAACTTTATGAGATCGCTGAATACAATTTGAATCACGCAGAAAACTTTTATAAAGACATGACTGGTCTTGTTGATACAATTGTCAAACAAAATATGCGTGCTCAGAAAATCAAAGTTGGGGATATGTATGTTTTCAACAAGCTTAGCCCTTCAAGCATGGAAATAGCGAACATCTGTTTTCAAACGGTTTACAACTCTTCTAGCGGTGAGATTAAAATAAACAAAAAGGGAAGTTTTGTTGACACCAGTGCCTCAAATCTTAAAGCAAACTTTTCTCTTGATGGATTTAGAAATTATACAATGCAAGAATATACCAGTAAAGACATGTATGGTTGCCGTCCAGAAGAAGGTTTGATGCCATATATCATCTCTTCAAAAACTTGTTCAGCATCTGCTTGCTCTGCGGTAAGCAAAGATTCAAATGGAAATTATGTTTTTGAAATGTCTTTTGACAAGGCACACCTTGCTGCTGCAGGCTCTTGCTATGCATGTGAGATAGGGTTTTCGAGCGGAATGGCTCCAAGTTGGAAAAACATGAAACTTAAAGCAACGGTTGACGAAAACTTCAACTTTGTTTCTATTTACTATGAAGAGAGTTATTCTGTCGACTATGGCTTTATGCAACCAACAGTCACAGACAAATTCACAGATTATTTCTATTTTGGCTCGGATGTGCCACTTTTGACAGAAATTCTTGGTAGGGAGGTTGCATGATGGAACGCCCTATAAGAAGAGCTGGCACACTTTTGCCAAAGTTTTTTAAAGTTTTCACTCTTTATATCATGCTGACATTGTCGGTATTTTTCGGCTACACAAAACTTTTCGGAAATGTTGCGCCTGTTGTTATCGGTCTTCCTACTGATGATGTTGATGCTGAAGAAGAAACATATTTCAACTCTTTTGTTAATTCGATTATGAATTTCAAAAGTGTTGATGCTGACATAAACCTAAATCTCAAGACAAAAGAATTGACAATTTCCGCTGCCGGAAATGTTGTGGTCACTTTTGATGAAGATGTGAGTGTCGAAATAAATGATTTGGATCTCACCTACAATGACCAACATGCAATAGTTTCAGCGATTTACCAAAATTCAAATTTATATTTGGCAATAAACGACTCTGTTGGCGAAGAAAAGGTTTATTACACTTTTGATTTGTCTGAATTAAATAGTTCCTATGGCGTTGTTTCAGCAAATGCTGTTGAAGAAGAATCATCTGCTTTCAAAAAGATTTTTGATTTTCTTTCTCAATACTTTGAATTTGATATGAGTGTTTTGGATGAGTTTGGCCAATATATTGGCATAGACTTCAACAACCTTGACCCTACATCAATCATGTCAAAACTTAAAATAATCGAAAAAGAAAGAGAACATGGGGGATATTATTTCAATGTCTCTCTCGGCACAGCAATAAATGCCGAAATCAACTGTGATAAAGATTTCAACATTGAAACAATAGTTTTAAACCCTATAAATTTGAAAGGAAATGTCTTGTCTTTTGACGCAAATGTGTCAAAGATGAACAATCCTGAAATTGTTGTTGAATATGATCAGTCACAAAGTGGCATTGATCTTTCTGAGTTGACAAAATATGTCGGTTGTGCAAAAAATCTTTTTGAAAACGATTATATAAGAGCCGATATAGAATTTGCGTTTGATGGTCAGACATACAATGGCACATTGTTTGTTGAAAATACTGACGCGATTTCAGCAAAACTTGTCACAAACATTGAAGGCGTTGATTTGTCAGTGGGCTACAAAAATGACATGGTTTATGTTGATGCCCAAGACCTTAAGTTTAAATTTGACATAAACAACTATGATCAAATCAAAGATACAATTGATACACTTCTTCTGAAATATACAAACAAAACTACCACGGATTTCCTGAATGAGATTCTTTTGCAATATACCGGAAAAGACTTGTCACAAATAGACTTTGAAAACCTAAGCACACAAATTTTGGGTGGTGGAATTTCGAGTCTTTCAAACTTCAATAAATTTTTGCCACAAACAACAAACGCAACCGACAACGAGTTTGAAATGTTGTGGGATGATGAAAAGAAAGTCAAGTTGTCTCAAGATGACGGTTTGTTCAAGTCTTTAGACGCTCAATATTCTGACTATTCACTTAGAATTGAGTTCTCTGTGATTGATGAAGGTTTTGAATTTGATGGTGCGTGGTATGACATTTCAAAGTTTTTGCCACTTTCAAATGTGGTTGACAAAATAATAGAGAAAAAACAACTTGGCGGAACAATAAACATTTTTTATGGCCAAGAAAACTTTGAATTTGAATATTTCATAGATTTTGCAGATGGAATTGTTGGACAAATAAGTTTTGAATTGTTTGGAGAAAAAATCACCATTCTCGCAAACGAACAAACCGCAAAGATAAAAATTGGTGAGATTGTTGTTGAATGTGAATATGAAAATGTTGAAGATTATTTGACAAGACTTCAAACAATTTTTGGCTTTGAAATTCAAACCGGCACGGTTTCACTTGACCAAGCTATACCTTTTGCTATGTCGATTTTGAGAAATGTTGATGTTTTTGAAAGTGACGATAAGGTTGTGACTATAAGTTATCTAACAAACCTTGGCACACTTGAAGTTTGTGGTGATAAGGCTATTATTGAAGTTAAAACAGACTATTTCGATGCAGAAATTGAAGTGTCTGCAACAGAAAATGAAATCCAAACTTTTGAAGCAACAGATACCATCTCAGACATAATTGAAAAGGTTGAAAATATTTACAAACTCACAAAACAAACACAATTTGCTTTTGATTTTGAATTTGAAGTTGATTCATACCAAATAAGTGGAAAAGCGCTTGTTGATTTGGAGAATCAGACCTACCAAATAAGTGGCGTAAGAATTTTTGACATAGATATTGATGCAATTTATGACGCGGGAAGGGTTTATCTAAAGATTGGTGAAAACAGTATTTGCTTTGCAGGTTCAAACATCAAACCACTTGTCAGTGCTATCACGGCAATTATGCTTGAAAACGGAATTGATTTGTCCGCAAATATTGAAGGGGCTGACCCAGTAGAATTTATAAACTTGTTAATTCAAAAAGACATTTCAAGTTTGTCGCTTGAAGAAATTATAAGGTCTCTTCAAATAAAATTATCTGGTTCTCTTGATCGACTCAAGTTAGAGCTCAGTGCAACAATTTTTGAAGAAACAAACGCTCAAATAAATGTATGGTTTGAAGACAACAAACCTTCAAAAATTTTTGGCAATATAGACGAAGATGTTGCCTTTGCTCTTTCATTGCAAGACTTCACATCGATTGAATATGATAGAAACGACTATTTCAATTTGATTGGCGCTTATAGCGGAACTCTTTTAGTAAACACAAATGGCTTTGAGAAAGAAATAGCTCTTGATGTTGACTTAAGAGACGGCATATACATGAAGGCAAGCGGAGAGGTAGTAGGCGAGGAAGTAGAGTTGCTGTACGAAGGTGG